>Ga0153954_1001240_pt1 | contig 14656 bp, 14 predicted proteins | sample TSFL038MetaG_FD_102277 | JGI IMG/M metagenome (GOLD analysis project Ga0153954, IMG submission 102277) | Attine ant fungus gardens microbial communities from Florida, USA - TSFL038 MetaG | ecosystem: Host-associated > Fungi > Mycelium > Unclassified | place: USA: Florida, Wekiwa Springs State... | reverse complement strand
TTTTTTTTTTTTTTTTTTTGTCTAAAAAAAGGGAAAGCCAGGGGGGGAACAGAAAGGTATTTTGCAGTATCAAGCCCTTTTTCTTGTAAACGATCTTCATTTTTCTTCCCGCCCCCCCCCCCCCCCGTCTCACCGACTCTGTGTTAATTATTTTAATATCGTTAATCTTTCTAGTTGTGAGAAAGCTGAGAAAGGCTTAAACTTTATCCTGCATGTTCTCGTAGCTCAGGTGGATAGAGCGGTTGCCTCCTAAGCAACAGGTCGCGCGTTCGAGTCGCGCCGAGGACGTACTTTCGCATCCCTATAGCAATCAGAGAATTAGCGTTCAGCCAGGATCTTTTCTTTGGCCAGGTAGTTTTGCACCCCTTGAGCAATTCCTAAAGCTAGACTTTTAAGATAGGTCGGATCTTTAATCTTTTCCATTTCCTTTGTGCTAGTCAAAAAGCCTCCTTCGATAAGGACGGCTGGCATCTTTGTTTCTCTTAGAACGGCATAGTTGCCATGTTTGACTCCGCGGGATTTTGCGTTGGTGTTTTGGATAATTTTATCGAGGATATATTGGGCTAGCTGCTTAGACTGAACAGAGCGTTGTTGGCATTCTTGGTTGCGGTAGAAGAAAATTTCTATTCCTTCAGCGTCTTTATTTGGCGCTGAATTGTAATGAATGCTGACAAATAGCCGGGAGTTTTTGTCATTCGCGAATAAGGCTCTTTTGTCGAGAGGAATAAAAGTATCATCGGTACGTGTTAAGAGAACTTTATATCCAAACTTTTGCAGAAAGCTTTTCACGAGAAGGGCAGTGGACATGTTGAGATATTTTTCTTGGTATTTGGGTGAACCGAGCGAATGAGTGCCGAAATCGTCGCCGCCATGTCCAGCATCGATGACAATTGTTATTTTTTCTTCTTGAGGTTTTTTAAATGGAACTTTGGCAATTGGAATCTCTTTGGTGGAATTCAACGAAATTTTGGATTTTATAGGCAGTGTTTTTGAGGAAGCAGCCTCAATAGGGTGATGTAGGATGTTAATAATAAAGATAAATAACAGCTGCGTGAAGGCTGACAAGGGGGATTTCATGATATGTGGCGTCTCTCAATTTTGGAACCTTTGGCTTTTTCTTGGCATAATTCAAAGGCTACTTTCCGATCGTCGAATTCAATGGTATGATGTGAAAAAATTTGATAAGGCTCATGCCCTTTCCCTGCAATCAGGATGATATCCTCACAAGTAGCCATCTCAATGGCTTTTTTGATTGCTTCGCGCCTATCGATTTCAATGATGTAACGATCAGGGCTTGAAAATCCTTTGATGATTTGGCGGATAATTTCGCTGGGATCTTCATTGCGAGGATTATCGGAAGTGACGATCGATACATCGGCATATTCTTCACACACCTGAGCCATCTTTGGACGTTTGCTAACATCGCGGTTGCCTCCACATCCGAAGACGACAATGAGGCGGTTTCTTTTGAATTCTTGCAAGCAGGCGAGGACATTTAGAAGAGCGTCGTCTGAATGCGCAAAATCGACATAAATTTGTAAGCCAAGAGGGTTTGGCACAGTTTCAAGCCTTCCGCTGACGGCGGGAGCTATCGCCAGTGCTTCTGAAATTTGAGTTAGAGAGAGCTCTCGAGTTAATCCCACAGCGGCTGCGGCGAGGCAATTATAGATATTGAATCTGCCTACTAGAGGCCAATCCAAAGGAACTTTCTCTCCTTTAAAATTAAGGATCATGCTCGTTCCTTTGGCAGACAATTGAATCTGTTCTGCTTTTAAGTCGGCAGGAGAATTGATTCCATAGGAGATGATATTTGCTTTGCATCCTTCAACCATTTTAGGTGACCAGTGGCTATCGGCATTAACAATAGCGGTTTTTGGAAATGGGTGGTTTTTCTTTTTTTTGGAAGGATCTAATGAGCGAAACAGCTTGTTTTTAGCTTCCTGATAATTTTCCATCGTTTGGTGATAATCCAGATGGTCCAGGGAAAGATTTGTAAAGATGCCCACATCAAAATCGATTTCAGCGACACGATTTTGATCTAAAGCATGGGATGTTACTTCCATGACTGCATGCTGGCATCCTTGAATTGCCATTTCTCTCAACATTTTTTGAATAGAAGAGGCATCGGGAGTCGTCCGTATGGCCTGATAGCGATATTTGCCAATGATGTATTCGATGGTTCCGATTAAACCACAAGTCCCAGCAAGCTGGTCGAGCAGATGTTTGATTAGAAAAGAAGTCGTCGTTTTCCCATTGGTGCCAGTAATGCCAACCATATAGAGTTCGGAACTAGCAAACTGATAATAATGAGCGGCGATGATTCCTTCAATGGTCGTCACATCGGGGTGGATAATTTGTGTGATCGATTTATTCAGAAGCGGGTCGTAGATATCGGTCAATATAGCCGCCGCTCCTGCTGCGATGGCTTCTGGGATGTATTTGGCTCCATCATCGGCACGCCCTTTTCGGGCGATGAAGAGGTTACCTGGAGCCACTAGCTTTGAGTTGGCGCAAACGCCTGTGATCTCAAGATCTCTTGAACCTTTGATTTGCGTGACTGGAATATCTTTAAATAGTTTTTTTAATTTCATCGTATCATTATGTTTTTGATCTGTTATTCCACTTTTCATACATTTCTTGCAATCGCTGTAATTCTGGAAGCCAGTCCGCTTTCTTAGGATCATATCTGGGATCCCCAACGGGATAACCATAGGGATCATCTGGAGGAATTCCTAAATATTCCAGGGATCGCGTTGCTATTTCGCGAAAGACTGGGGCTGAGCAAAAGCCACCATGATGCTTCCGCCCCTGTCCAGGCTCATATCCATATTCGGGTTCGTCTATTGTGACGATCAAGATGAACTCAGTATTTTTGGCAGGGGCCAGGCCCACAAATGAAGAGCAGACAAATTCTGGTCGATATATCCCATTGATCACTTTGTCAGCAGTTCCCGTTTTGCCTGCTTCAGTATATCCCCAAATATTTGCGCGTCGAGCTGTTCCGCCAACTTTTGTTGAAAACTTCATTGCCTTGACGATTTGCTCGGCGGTTTCGGTGGACATAATGCGGCGGAATTGCTTTAAGCGGGACTCTTGAGTATTATCGACTAATATTTCTTGCGATCCGTCAGGTCGATTTTTGACAATTTTCCGTACTAGAGTTGGTTTGACGAGCAGGCCTCCATTAGCAAAGGCGGCATAGGCACGTAGGATTTGAAGGCTGTTCACTTGAATACTATGGCCCATGGCAAGAGAAAATGGCGTCGCTGTAGACCATTCGAGGTTTCCATTAGGGAACATTTTTCCTGGGGTTGGCACTACTCCAGGGCTTTCTGAGGGTAGTTCAATCCCAGTTTTTTGACTGAAACCGAAATCTTCACAGAGGGCTTTTCGATACCATTCATTGCCGAATTGTCGAATAATTCTCTCTACAAGGCGGGCCATATAGATATTGGATGATTTTTGCAAGGCCATTTGCATGTTGAGGTAATAATGCAGATGGGTATCGCGTAAAGGTTTGTTTCGTCCAGGGAAGGATGGATTAGAAGTTGGCATCATTTCCAGAGGATCAAAAAGCGGCGGAGCATTGCGCGAGGAGAGTTCTTCATTGGCTTTTAACGCAATGGCCAATGTAATGGGCTTCATGATTGATCCTGGCTCATTCGCATCGGTAATGGCTTTGACCTTGGTGTGTTCGATGAGTGTTGAATCATTGAAATATTGCTGATAATCGGAAGGCATGAAATAGGGATATTGAGCGAGAGCTAAAATTTCCCCTGTATAGGGATTCATCATGACGGCCCAGCCGCTCTTTGCTTTGCTTTTTTTAACACCTTTAGCAATCTCTTCTTCGGCAATAGCTTGCAAGCAGTGGTTAATGGTGAGGTAAATATTGGCGCCATCTTCGGGATAGGAAATGATTTCGCCTGTTTCCAAGGCATTACGAGGCGAGCGCATTAGGCGTCGTTTACCTTGCTTGCCCTGGAGATAATTGTTGAAATATAATTCTAACCCTCCCGTTGGCAATGCCTGAGAAGTCTTTTCATCTTTAATACGTTGGATAGTATGTAATACCTGTCCAAGCAGTTTCCCGAAAGGATAGGAGCGCTGGTAGTCGCTGACAAAAAATAGAGCATTTCTAGGGATTTTGTGCGCTCGTGCATAGGGTAGCCACCATTTCATGATATTGTCGTGGTGTTCTTTATCCAGCCACATAGCCAATTTGCGGCTGCGACTTTTATGGTTGAATTGGCTACGGAAAGCAGGCTGCTTGCTGTGATCCAATTTAATGAGCTCACCGAGAGTTTTTGCAATCTTCTCTCGATGATCCGCAGGAATAGATTGTGGATCAGCATAAAGGTGGAATTTTTGTACATCAATGACAAAGCTTTGCGCAGCTTCGGGATGCCCTTTTTTCACGGTATTGTTCGAAATGAACGTTCCACGCATGAAGGGTTCTTTGACAATAAAATAGTGCTGCTTGTCTGCTTCCTTAGACCACTTATCTCCCTCGATGATTTGAATTTTGTAAAATTGGGCGATGAGCAAAGAAGAAAAAATAAAAATTGCCAAGGAAAGAAAAACTAGACGGCGTCGGTCTGAAAAGCCGGGAGAATGATTTTGATTTTTCATGACGATGACTGCTTTTTCGAGACATAGGATTCTTGATGCAATGGTGCTGTCATTGGTAAAAAGATGACATCTGTCAGATAAGGATATTTTAAATGACTAAATTCTGGCTTGCGCATCAATTCCATAAGATGGAGAGGGCTTTCAAATCTTTCAATTTCATAGGTCAGCCGCACATTTTCCTCTTGAATGCCCTTGACGGCTTTCGCTAATGACGGGATGGCCAAACGCAGTTCTGTGAGGGCATTTTGCTTTTCGATATAAGTAAAAAGCGTAAGGCTTGCGGCCAAAATGCATAAGATCACTCGGAAAATCGTCAACAGATGGCATGTTGACTTTTTTTGTTGTTCCAGAGTGGAATTCTGATGATGTCGTGAATCGCGCGATTTCATCGTTTTTCGACAATGCGTAGCTTTGCACTGCGGCTTCTAGGGTTTTTTTCAATTTCTTCGGCGCTTGCTTCCACAGGCTTTCTTGTAATCAGCTTGACTTGAGGCTCTTTATCTAAAAAGAGGCCTCCAAGGCCCGAAGTTTCGACCTTATCACTTGCAGCATATCTCATTACATTTTTTACAATGCGGTCTTCAAGACTATGGAAGCTGATCACTCCTAATCGTCCCCCTGGAGAAAGATAGTCGATGACCATAGGCAAGACCTTTTCAAGAACTCGAAGTTCATCATTGACAGCGATGCGAAGGGCTTGAAAGACAAGAGTGGCAGGATGTATCCCTTTTTTTTGATAGGGCATGGCTTTGCTCAATGTGTTAGCCAATTCAAGGGTGTTTGAAAAAGTTTTTTCCAGCCTCGCTTGGACAATGGCTCTGGCGGCGCGTCTCCAGTATTTTTCTTCACCATATTCGCGGAAAATGCGGCCTAATCGGTCTTCTGGCCAGAGATTGACGATATCTGCGGCTGTTAGCTCTTGCTCTGGATTCATGCGCATGTCGAGAGGTCCTTCTCGCATAAAGCTAAAGCCTTTTTCTGGACGATCTAGCTGCATCGAGGAAACGCCTAAATCGAAAATAATGCCGTCGATACTTTTAATATTCAAGCGCTTCAGATGTTTGTCGAGATTAGAAAAGTTATCTGAAATGATGTGCACCTGCGATTTCCAAGGAGTCAGCCGTTCTTCGGCAATGCCTCTCGCTAGTGGGTCTTGATCGATGCCAAGAAGCAATTTGATTTCTGAATGAGCTTTTAAAAATGCTTCGGAGTGTCCTCCAGCACCTAGGGTTGCATCGACAAAATAGTGTAGATGGGTGTCTTTAAAGAAATGCAAAAGCTCTTCTTTAAGCACAGAAACGTGCGGAAAGGACATGCTTATTTTTTCCTGTTTAACCCCTGATTGCGACCTGATGATAAATCAGGGGTTTAATGATACGTTGCTATGAGTACAGAAGTCAGAATACAGAATTCTGAATTCAAATTCCATAGTAAGGAATACAGAATTCAGAAAAAAGGTAGTCAGTAACCAGTAGTCGGTAGCTCCTCAGCTGCTTACGCCGCCAATGCCCTAAAATAACGTGAAGTTATATAGAAGCCAGTTCTTTCCTAGACATTTCTAGCGTCTCCTCCATCAGAAACTCCTTTGATTAAAAGGAATTTCTTTAACAAAACTGGAAATTTCTAAAGTGGAGAAAAGCGGAAATTTCTATTTTGGCGCGGCATTTGTATGGATATTAGTTGGAAAAATCTAACTAAATCAATTATAAATGAATTGTTAATTTTATAATTTTTTATATTAGGAGATTTTTATGGTTAATTTTTTTTCAGCTTTGCCAGATGAAACAGTGTTAAATATTTTAGAATATGTTCCAGATTTAAAAAACGTTTCTGTAGCAGATAAAAGATTACGTGAGCTATCACTCGACTCAAAGTTAGGTTTATCTAAGTCTATCGAGGAAGCTATCGCTAAAGAACGTGTTAAGCTTGTTGTTGGAGACCTCTGTTTGAATCTTGGGCCGACCAAGTATTATAATCCTGATTTCGTTAGAATATTTCCGTATAAGTTTAGTATAAGTAAAGATGGAAAGGAAATGGAAGACGGTGTAGTGTACCTTAACAGAAAAGATCAATATGAACAATATGCCGCGGCAATGGCCGAAGGTGTTAGAGCTGTAATTGAACGCTGGAGGGATGGAGGAGGATCGCACAGAATTGTTGAAGTTTTGGAAAATGAGCTGAAAAGCGAAGTACAAAACGAAATACCAAGTGGTCCACTCTGTATTGTAATGTAGTCGGCATTGAACCCCTGAAATTTTAATCGAAAGCGGCCAAAATAATCCCGAAAATCGACGAATCCTTAATTTTGTAAACACCCTTTAGAAGCTCGCAAAAATAAGAGGGCTATATGAATAGCCCTCTTATTTTCAGAGCCAAAGGTGCGAGTTTCTGGAGAGAAGATAATTCATCATCCTCATTTCTTGTCGATGATCTCAGTGTCTCTTAAGTAGCTTCTACCTATGTTACAGGATACAAGATACTTGCGATTCTTGCTTTTTTAATGTACCCAACGACTCTGCTCTTTTTTGAGAAATTTAAGTATTTTCTCGTGATTTAATTTGTCGTAAAAATCTCCCTATGGCCGTTTAAATCGCTATTTGTCCCTTTGATTTTATTTCAAACAACGACAGTCAGAATTCTAATTTTTGACGACTGGCCCAAAAAAGAAGGAAAGTGGTAAAATTAATAAGGGAGTAAAAGGGGTTTATTATGGCTACAATAGATAATCTCGATTTAAGCATCTATAATTTATATGCTATCCGTACGCGGATGATCGAGCAGATTAATCAGCAATATCAGCTTGATAAAGCATCGAGTATTCCCCCGCAGACCCAAGTTCTCACGATTTATCCCAAATTAACTGAACTCGATATATTATTGGGAGTTGTTCCCTTAAATACTCCTTGGGCTTACTTCTATCCGCCGCAGAAGTTTCAATATATCCGGCGCTCTCCCTTTTCTTTTTTTCGCGTGGCGCCTTCTGTGGGATCTCTTGAAGAGCAGGAGAACGAAGCTAAGCTCTTAGAATCCATCGAATGCAGCTCACCTGAGGAATTAAAAGAAAAAGAGGCGATTAAGGGATGTTTTAAGCAAATGGAGCAAATTAATCGCTGGTTAGGCTACATTGTTGGTCGAGTAGGGCAGTTTTTACAAGGATAACCAATATAAATGAGCAGAATAGACTGGCGCAAGAAGCTGGGATGGAGTGATGAGCAGCTGGACGACTTGCGAAATGCTGGCTATGCCTATCTTCGTCAGGGCAAATATGATATAGCGATTTCATTTTTCGAAGCATTAGTTGTGCTGGACCGCGAAAGCGCCTACGACGCTCAGACTTTAGGGGCGTTATACCTTCAAATTAATAATCCCAAAAAAGCTTTAAAATGGCTAGATCGCGCTCTGAAAATGGAAGCGGATCATGGCCCGACTTTACTCAATCTTTGCAAGGCGCTCTTTATGCTTGGTAAGAAAGATGAGGGCTTGAAATTAGCCAATATTCTGACAAATGAACCGAATGCTTATATATCAAATATCGCTAAAGCACTTGTCCTGGCGCATAGCTAATCCCATCATTTTTTTGCCGAGATTAACAAATATTCCCCCTCCAATATTAGAAATTCTTTTAATGTTTTCTTGAATCCTTTCGGTTTTTTCGACCGCTTTGGTCACTCCCGATACCAGCTGCTCATAGGTAAAGGGTGAATTTTTCAAAAGATAGACGATGATGACCTTATTTTCAGTGATTCCTGTGAGTAGCCCCTCTTTATTTTCCACGATGGCATTTAACCATTTTGTGATATTGACAAAGCTCTCGGTAACTCCATCAAAGCGTGCAGAAGGACTCCAAGAAAGAGCATCGATGACATCCATCATCGACACACTGAGTTTGAAGATATTTTTTAATAATTTGAATGAATTTAAAGAGACCTTGTGAACTTTAGCTTCGATATAAAGACCCTTTCTTTTCCACCAATATTTTGAAGAAGGGGAAAGCCAGCTGTTAAGTGAATCTTTATCCCATTTTGCTACAGACGGTAAAGGATATTCTTCTTTCAGGCTACCTATCCATGCTCTTCCAGAACGGAAGACGGCGGACTGTTGCCTCGTACATTCAAGCAGGCGTGTCGCGACAAGAAGGGATTGTGCGGCGATCCTTAATAAAAGGGTATCTCCGATAAGGATATTCACAGCATGCCCAGCGAGCAACTGCACAAGATTATCAGGATTTCGATAAAGCTCGATTCTTCGGTACCAGCGCCAAATACCATGAACTTGATTTAAGGCTGTAAATACTGTCCATAAAACTGGTGGTAGACGCAAATGTGCAGGGGTCATCTCATAGGTTGTAGTTCTCACAAACGCAAGGAGAGGATTCATAGTACTTAAATGTATAATAAAATTTATATTATTCATTTCAGCAAATTTTCGTGCGATATCTCTTGCAATAAAAATCATTTTTTACTGGAATATCCCTTTTAACCCCTGATTGCGACCTTAGAATGATTCACATTCGAATTCTTTTCCTCTAGGAACTCGCAAAAATAAGGTTGCCATATTTGATTGATATGGCTGCCTTATTTTCAGAGCTACGTGTGAGCTCTTAGAGAGAAAATAACTTCGAATGTGAATCATTCTAAGGTCGCAATCAGGGTCTAATAACAACTAGCAAATTAGGAGCTATTATTATGAGCGTTCATTCAGCATCTCCCTTCTCATTCATGTCGCGCTATCGTGCAAATCCATTAGAATCAACGGATGCGGCAAGCAACTACATTAAAAATATTGCTGAAAATGGTGCTATAGGATTGGCCTGTGGGGCTCTTGGATGCATTGTAATCACTGTCGCTAAGAATTTATTTCAAGATAGGTCCGTAGTGCATTTCCTTTCCGGATCTTTGCCAGACCAACAATGGGCAATTAGATTACTCGCAGAAATGTCGGTAAGTGCAGCCGTGGCCGCTGCATCAGGTCCTATTGCCTACCAATTGATCCAAAAAGCTAATGAGGGGAGCAATGCTCTTTCTCGCCTGCTTGGTTTGAAAAAGACGTTTGTTCTGCCGAAAGAAGCTGGAACGACCATTTCGACGATTGCGGCAACAGCATTGGCACGTCGAGGTCTTGGTTTTGGCACTGAGATTGATTTCTCCGATGCTTTGTTCAAAGGAATGATTCTGCCTGATCTATTGAGGAATGTAAGCAACCATGCATTTATAACTTCACCAAAAGCCACTGTCAGCAGCTTTTTTTTCTAGAACCATTCTTGCTCATGCTCCCTCCCTCCCTCCGGGAGAGAGCTTTTCATTATTCTGACTTCTGATTTTTCACCACCGAGATAGGGCAGTGAGACCACAGAGAAGGTCATCGAGACAAAGCCCATCAGAAAAAAATCCATATCGAAAATCCCAAAATGGGTGCTGGTGCTGGTAGAAGGCTCAACGCTCACTTATCTCGATGATCCTCTCTGTGATCTCACTGTCTTTTCTCGGTGGTGAAAAAGCTAGAACAAGTTTTACAATGTTGGTGGCGTAAGCAGCTCGGAAGCTACTAACTACCTTTATTCTGACTTCTTCGTATAAACAATTGCTTTGACAAGCGTCTTTCGACCCCCTATAGTGCCTCTTGGTGGAGAGAGTAATTTATATATAAAGCCTTGAGCATATGATAGATAAAGACGCATCTGCTTTCGTCCCATTTTATATTAAAGACTGCACACTTGCTGCGATTGCAACGGGGGCTAAAGCTCAGACCTTAGCTGAGTTACGCGATCGTATAATCGTGGCTCATCCCAGCAGTGTTTATTTTCATTTCTGGGAGGGACGCTTGAGGACAGCTTTTGAGCATCGGGAATATCACAATGATTTCGCCAATTGGATCCATACTTATCTGCATGATGATATTTTGGCAGAACGTTTGGATCTGATTAATCCGATGGAATACGATGATATTGAATTTGTGCGTGCTGATTTAATTGGTTTGATCAATAACCGCATAGAGGAAATCGATTATGTTCCTTGGGTAAAGAGTGAGGATCAATTTGAATTTGTACGTTCAAAAATTATCATTTTTTCCACATCCTATCATATTCATACTCCTCATGAGTTAGTGAGCATTTTTCCTCTATTGACTCATAGCAGCATTTTTTATCATGTGATCGATGCGGCGCGTCGCCTGCCGGAAAAGGATAATGATTTCAGCGCTTGGTTGAGCGGATTTGGCAATCAATATGCGGATCTTTGTAGCGAATTACGGAGAATTGACCCCTACTTTATTTCGATGGAAGCCTTGCAAGCCAAAATTTATGGCATTTTTACTAAATATTTTTTAGGAACGATGTCATGAGCGAAATCATCGAAAAATATAAAGAGGTGGCAGGGTCAGAGGCTATCGACCAGATTTATCAGTTGGCCGAACCCCTAAAGAACATTAAAATCACGCATGTGAATTCGACTTTGATGGGTGGGGGTGTTGCGGAGATTCTTTCTAAAATGGTTCCTTTGACTGAAGCTTTTGGCATCTCTACACAATGGGAAGTCATTCATGGACCACCAGAATTTTATCAGTGTACAAAAGATTTTCACAATGCGTTGCAAGGAAATAGAACTTTGATCCCTGCTTCACGCTTGGAGGTTTTTGAGGCTGTTAATAAAAATAATGCGGAAACTTTAAGGCCCATTTTAGAAAATTCAGATGTCGTCTTTATCCACGATCCTCAGCCTATTGCGATGATCAGCCACTTCCCTGATCGCAAAGGAAAATGGATTTGGCGCTGCCATATCGATGCCAATAAGCCGTTTTGGCCAGTCTGGAAATATGTCAGTCAATTTGCAGCACGCTATGATGCATCTGTATTTTCATTGGTCAAATTTATTCATTATTTGCCACATCCAATGTTCATTATTCCTCCTAGCATCGATCCTTTAAGTGAAAAAAATATTGAATTAGAACAGAAGGAAATCGATCAGGTTAGGGAACTCTTTGGCATTGATTCGAAGCGACCCCTTCTCCTTCAGGTTTCTCGCTATGATCGGTTTAAGGATCCTGTAGGAGTCATTGAAGCTTATCGACTGGCAAAAAAGTATAATCCCGACATCCAGCTTGCTTTGGCTGGTGGAGACGCTTCCGATGATCCTGAAGGCGAGGCTGTCCTTAATGAGGTTAAACGTGCCGCTTCAAATGATCCAGATATCCATATTCTTTTGCTACCAAGCAATGCTCATCGCACCATTAATGCTTTACAGCGATCCGCAGATATCATCTTGCAAAAGTCGATTAAAGAAGGGTTTGGATTAACTGTGACGGAAGCTCTTTGGAAAGGAAAACCTGTCATTGCAGGCAATACTGGAGGGATTAAACTGCAAATCATTAATAAGCAGACAGGATTCATTGTGAATACTCCTGAAGGGGCAGCATATCGGATTCGCCAGCTCTTGCAAAATCCTCAAATAGGTCGCGAGACTGGCTTGCTGGGAAGAGAATATGTTTATGATAAGTTTCTTATAACTAGACATTTGCGTGATTATCTCTCCGTCATCTATTCGTTGATGTTTGAGGAGTCAGATCGTATTGAACTTTCCCCACGCTAATAAAATGAAAGTATTGAACTCTTCTATTTCTTTAGATAAGTTCTTTCAAAAGCTGAAAAGTGGTCTTTCGCTTTTGCTTTTAGATTACGATGGAACGCTTGCTCCCTTTCATATTGATCCTAAACAAGCCAGGCCCTATTCCGGAGTCATAGAGCGATTAAATTCCCTTATGACATCAGACAATACTACCCTTATAATTATTAGTGGACGCGAAATTTCCTCGCTCGGTCCATTGTTGGATCTAAATCCCTTGCCGGAACTTTGGGGACTCCATGGTGGTCAACGTCGAAAGAACGACGGAATGGTCGAAGAATTAAAACTATCGGAAAAGCAGCAGGAGGGATTGGTACAGGCACGTCAAATTGCGGAAAAGTATTCCACCTATGCCAGAAGAGAGGAAAAACGCCTTTCTCTTGCTATCCATTGGCGAGGAATCGATCCGAGCTTGAGAGATAGGTTTGAGCATATTATGATTAGGGAATTAGGGGAGATTGCCGAAGGTCACGATCTCGCTTTGTTGTCATTTAAGGAGGGCATTGAGATCCTTTCAAATAATTTAAATAAGGGCCATGCCATTGAAGTAATTTTAAAGGAATATGGGGACTCTCTTAATGGTAGAGTTGCCTATTTAGGGGATGATATCACCGATGAAGAGGCATTTTCCGCTTTGGATGGTGCAGGGCTTAGAGTTCTTGTGAGTTCGGACACTCAATCGACACAAGCAGATATCCAGATCGATCCCCCGGAGGAGCTGTTGGGGTTTCTCGATCGCTGGATAGAAGCAATATCACGGCATGCACATGGCACAGAATGAGAATCAGAATAATGGATCTCAATTGATCATTGTCTCAAATCGTTTGCCTTTTGAGATAGAAGTTAAAGAGGATGAACCGGAGCTCAAGCCAGGGAGTGGAGGTCTTGTCACTGCTCTTGCTCCGGTGCTTAAAAATCGCGGAGGCATATGGACAGGCTGGCCAGGAGGCAGTGGATTAGACGAGACAAAGCTCCATAAAGCGATCGTAAAAATGCAGGACAGTGTTGGGTTTGAATTTGATCCTGTTTTTTTGACAAAGGAGCAGGTCGACTTATATTACCATGGATTTTCCAATGAAATCATTTGGCCGCTGTTTCATGATCTGCAAACCCAATGCAATTTTGCTCCGGAATATTGGAAGGCATATCAGGAGGTCAATGACAGGTTTGCCGAAGTTCTTGTACGGCGCGGAAAGGAAAATCAATTTATTTGGGTTCATGATTATCAGTTGATGCTTGTTGGACAATCATTACGGCGTAAAGGGGTAACGTCTAAAATCGGCTTTTTTCTTCATATTCCTTTCCCGCCATTAGATTTATTCATGAAGCTCCCATGGAGATTTCAAGTGCTTCAAGCTTTATTGAGCTATGATTTAATCGGCTTTCAAACCCTAAGGGATTGTCGAAACTTCATCCAATGTGTGCGATTGCTTAAAAAAAATATCCACTATGTCAAGGGCTTCTATCTTTGCCGGGATCAAGATAAGGAGACTCGTATTGGTGCTTTTCCTATTAGCATCGATTTCAAAGAATTTGCCGATAATGCCTATTCACAACAAATCAGTGAGGCGGCATGGCTGTTGCATGAAAAATGGACGGATCAGCAGTTGATATTTAGTTTGGATAGGTTGGATTACACAAAAGGAATTACATACCGTCTTGAAGCAATACGCACATTTTTACAAAAGTATCCAGAATTTCACAAAAAAGTCTGTTTTATTCAGGTTATTATTCCAAGCCGTACAGACATCCCCAGTTATCAGCAATTGAAGCAACAGATCGATCGCCTTGTTGGAGAAATTAATAGTCAATACACTCAAGATAGCTGGATCCCTATCTATCATATTTTCAGGCATTTGAATCAACAAGAATTGCTTGCTTATTATCGGACATCAGATGTTGCTTTGGTGACACCTATCAAAGATGGGATGAATTTAGTCGCCAAAGAATATATTGCTTGCCAAATCGAAAGAAATGGTGTTTTGATTTTGAGTGAATTTGCTGGAGCTGCCGTCCAATTGCATCGTGGGGCTCTTTTGGTTCATCCTTATGATGTAGCAGGCATTGCTGAAATAATCCACAAGGCATTGACGATGCCTAAAGAAGAGCGACTAAAAAGGATGCGTCAGCTGCGGCGAATTGTTAAAAAATATGATATTTTCTGGTGGATGCAGACTTTTTTAAGAACCGCTTTTGCTCATGATTTAAAAGACTTCCCCATAGTTAAAATCCAGCCCCCTTTGGAGGAATATCTCGGACAGGAGGCAGGATTGCATGAGGAGTTTAAACCCAACTTGCCCCCTAAATCCTAGCACAGGCTTGATTAGAAACCCTTTTTTGGTAACCGCATGTATTTTTCTTGGCAACATGCTCGTCAATTGACTAAAGGTGGTTTCTATTCTTTTTCT
>Ga0153954_1001239_pt1 | contig 14656 bp, 13 predicted proteins | sample TSFL038MetaG_FD_102277 | JGI IMG/M metagenome (GOLD analysis project Ga0153954, IMG submission 102277) | Attine ant fungus gardens microbial communities from Florida, USA - TSFL038 MetaG | ecosystem: Host-associated > Fungi > Mycelium > Unclassified | place: USA: Florida, Wekiwa Springs State... | reverse complement strand
CACGGCAACAACATCGACGCCCTGGACGATCAATCAAGGCACGCTCGCCGTGTCCTCCGACGCCAATCTCGGCGCTGGAGCGGGCGCACTCACCTTCAATGGCGGCACGCTGCAATTCCTGGCAGGATTTAACAGCAGCCGAAGCGTGACGCTCAATTCCGGCGGCGGTTCTTTCGATACCGACGGCAACAACGTCACTCTTTCCGGCGCGATAGGTGGCGCCGGCGCCCTCACCAAGATCGGCGGCGGCACGCTCACGCTGACGGGAACCAACACTTATGGTGGCGGCACGATCATTAACGGCGGCACGCTCGCGATCGCCTCAGACAGTAACCTCGGCGACGCCGCGGGTGGACTGAGCTTCAATGGCGGCGCGCTGCAGGTCACGTCGGGGATGAGCTCAAGCCGGTCCGTCACTCTCAATGCCGGCGGCGGAACGTTCGACTCCGGCAGCAACTTCCTCGTTCTCGGCGGCAATATCGACGGCACCGGGGCCCTGACCAAGACCGGCAGCGGCGTCATGTTCCTGTCCGGAAGCAACGGCTACACCGGCGCAACCAATGTCAATGGCGGCTTGCTGGCCATTGTCGGCGCCACCACCGGCACGCTCGCCTTTAACGTCGACAACGCACAGCTCGCCGTCTCCGGCGGCGGCAGCATCAATCCGAACGCGGCGGTCACGCTTGTCAACGGAGCGCAGGCCTCATTCTTGACCTCGGCGCCTTCGATCGGCGCGTTGACCGGCGATGCCTCGACGAATGTCACGCTTGTGGCCGGCACCGTGCTGAGTGTCGGCGCCGACAATGCCAGCACGACTTTCGCGGGCGACCTCGGCAACGACGGCAACGGTGCCCTGACCAAGGTTGGCAGCGGCACGCTGGCGCTGACCGGCACCAATCGCTACAGCGGCAATACGACCGTCAATGGCGGCACCTTGGAAGTGGACGGCTCGATCGCCGCGTCATCCAATGTGACGGTCAATTCCGGCGGCACGCTGACGGGCACCGGCATCGTCGATCCGGCGACAACCACGATCATGGCCGGCGGGACGCTCGCGCCGGGCAATGCGAGCAATCCAACCGGGACGCTCACGATCACCGGCAATCTCGCCTTCCAGTCTGGCGCGATCTATCTGGTCCATCTCACACCATCGGGCGCTGCGAGTACCGTAGTTTCAGGAACTGCGGCGCTCACCGGCGCGACCGTGAATGCGGCGTTCGCCAACGGCAGCTTTGTCGGCAAGACCTACACGATCCTCACGGTGAATGGCGGGATCAACGGCACCTTCGGCACACTGGTGAATACCAACCTGCCCGCAAATTTCCGGTCCAGCCTCAGCTATGGCGCCAACAACGCCTTTCTCAATCTGTCCCTGGATTTCACATCAGGCACGACGCCACCCAATTCGACTCCATCCAACCCGATCTCGCCCAACGGCGGCAGCGGATTGTCCGGCAATCAGCAGGCTAGCGCCAACGCGCTGGTCAATTCGTTCAATTCCAATGGCGGCATTCCAATGGTCTATGGCACGCTGACTGCGGCGGGACTCACGCAGGCGTCAGGCGAGCTCGCGACCGCTTCGCAGCAGACCACATTCGATGCGATGAGCCAGTTCATGGGCCTGCTCACCGATCCCTTCATGCAGCGCGGTGGTGGACCGGGCCCGGCCAGCGGCGGCGCGGCGGGTTTCGTGGAGCAGCAGAACGCGAGTTCCTATGCCGCTAACCGGCGCACGGACGCGTTTGCGATGTTCACCAAGGCGCCGCCGCGCCCGTTTGAGCCGCGCTGGAGCGTCTGGGCTGCGGGTTTCGGCGGCTCGCAATCGACCGACGGCAATGTGCTGACCGGATCGAACAACGCGACCAGCCGCCTCTTTGGCTCAGCGGTGGGTGCCGACTACCTGTTCTCGCCGAACACGCTTGCAGGTTTCGCGCTCGCCGGCGGAGGCACCAATTTCAGCGTGAATGGTCTCGGTACGGGCCGCTCCGACCTGTTCCAGGCGGGCGCCTATCTGCGCCACGTCGACGGCCCTGCCTATGTCTCCGCTGCGCTCGCCTATGGCTGGCAGGACATCACCACCGATCGCGACGTCACTATCGCAGGCATCGATCGTTTGCGCGCCGAGTTCAATGCGAATGCCTATTCGGGGCGCGTTGAGGGTGGCTACCGCTTTGTCGCGCCGGTCATCGGCGGCGTCGGCATCACGCCCTACGCGGCGGGGCAATTCACCACCTTCGATCTGCCAAGCTATCTGGAACATGCGGTCGTCGGCAGCAATGATTTTGCCCTCGCCTACGGTTCGAAGAGCGTAACCGATACGCGCAGCGAACTTGGAATCCGGACCGACAAATCCTTTGTCGCCCAAAGCGGCATCGTGACGCTACGTGGCCGGTTCGCCTGGGCGCACGATTTTGACCCCGATCGCAATGTGTTCGCGACCTTTCAGGCCCTGCCCGGCGCCTCCTTTGTCGTGAACGGCGCCAGGCCGGCATCCGACTCTGCCCTCACGACCGCCTCAGTCGAATGGAAATCGATCAACGGGTGGTCGGTTGCAGCGACTTTCGAGGGCGAGTTCTCCAATGTGACGCGTTCCTACGCTGGCGAGGGTGTCTTTCGCTACGTTTGGTAATGTGTGCTATCGCGTCACTTCGCTGCTACGCAGCGACGGCGCCGCTTCGGGACAAAGCGGAGATGACTGCAAACCTATGATTCCAGTGCCGCTTTTCAATTTGAAATACTGATCGCTGCTGCGGCGAAATCAGCCGCCAGAGGCTGCAAATCGGCAGCTCCAAATTCGCATACCCGGCCAAATAAGCACCGGCCCGAATTAAGCCCGATCCTCTCCGGAATTGCGGCCTATTGCTACCTCACTCTTCGCAGAGATTACGGTTCTATGAACAATGTGCGTAGCGTGACCGGAGATCGCAATGGCAAACCGTACGGCGAAATTCGCCTCAGCCGCCTTCCTCGGCATTCTCGCGGGCGCTCCCCTCACGATCGCCTATCGTGCAACAGCGGCGGCAGCTGCCACCGACGGATGTCTTACGGAACCCAAGGGAGAAGCGCCGGAAGGTCAGCATTGGCGTTATCGTACTGAACGCAGCACCAAACAAAAGTGCTGGTACCTCCGCGGCGAGGGTGACAGGTCGACGCGCGCGGCCTCATCGGAAGCTGTGGATAAGTCGGCGCCGCAGCAAACAGATGAAATCGAGCCCACACATTCTGTTGCCGATGCTCGCGCCGAATATTTGGTCCCGCAGACACAGCCTGCTCCGACGGCACCGCGGGAGCCGATATTTGTCACGTCGCCTAGCGCAACAGCCCCTGCTGCCACGACCGCGGCAGTTGCCACGCCAGCACCCGCCACAACGGCGCCTGACGCGTCCGCCGGAAGCTCAGCCATTGCCTCACGCTGGCCCGATCCAGCCGCCGCCATCGCGGGCCAGAGCACTGCCTCTGCCCCTGCCGCCCCGCAGCCAGTGACACAGCTGGCGACCGCCGACGCTACCGATGCCACGGCCGCAACCTCGTCGCCCGCGCCTGCGCCAGTTCCAACATCCGACGTTCCAGCGGCGAAGACGCCGGTTCCGTTGCAGATGCTGTTTCTGGTGATCTTCGGCGCGCTCGCGCTCGCCGGCCTCATCGCGAGCGTGATCTATCGGCTCGGCAACCGACGACGCCGTCGGGCCGTCAAGAATGCGCGACCCCGTCGCGGGGTGAACTGGCCAGAGGTTGAACGCGTTCGGACACCGCCGCCGCCCTGGGTCGAGGCACCGGTCGCCGACTACGAGCCGCGGGTATCCGACTACGCGCCGCGGGAATCGGTCGATTACGCGCGACGCGAATCCGCTGACTACGCACCGGATGAAGAGGTGGCCGATGCGGAGAGCCACTCGACCTTCTCCGATCTCGCCAAGATCGAGGCGTTCCTGGCTCAGATGGCCAAGCAGCCACAGATGACGACGCGGCAGGCCCAGAATTGAGTCGTCGAAGCTGCAAGCGCTGCTACTTGTTTTCCAGTTGCCGCTGCAGCTCACGCACGAACGTTGTCAGGCCGATGCGGCGTTCACGCTTGAGTCGTTCCGCCTTGAGGATCGACTGCACTTCGGCAAATGCTTCGTCGATATCGTGGTTGATCACGATGTAATCGTATTCCGCCCAGTGGCTCATCTCGTGGCTGGCGCGGCTCATGCGGCCGAGGATCACATCGTGGGAATCCTGCGCGCGTGAATGCAGGCGCTTCTCGAGATCGGCCGCCGAGGGCGGCAGGATGAACACGCTGACGACGTCCGCACGTGCCTTTTCGCGCAATTGCTGGGTGCCCTGCCAGTCGATGTCGAACAGCACGTCCTGGCCTGCCTTGAGCGCTGTTTCGACAGCTGAGCGCGGCGTGCCGTAGCGATTGTCAAAGACAGTCGCCCATTCCAGCAATTCGTTGCCCTTCACCATCTGTTCGAAGCGCGCCTTGTCCACGAACAGATAGTCGCGGCCCTCGACCTCGCCCGGCCGCTTGGCGCGCGTCGTCGCCGACACCGACATTTTCAGGCCGGCCGTGTGCTCGATCAGCAGTCGCGACAGCGTGGTTTTCCCCGCACCCGACGGCGATGACAGCACGAACATCAGTCCGCGCCGCTCCACACCATCAAAGCCGTGACCGTGAACTGCCATGAATCACTCCAGATTCTGAACCTGCTCGCGGAATTGCTCGACCACATTCTTCATTTCAAGACCGGTATTGGTCAGTTCGAGATCGTTGGACTTCGAGCAGCAGGTGTTGACCTCGCGGTTGAATTCCTGCGCCAGGAAGTCGAGCCGCCGTCCGATCGGGCCGCCCTTGGCGATCAACTCGCGCGATTGCGCGATATGCGAGGCGATGCGATCGAGTTCTTCACGGATGTCGGCTTTCGCCGCCATCAGCAGCGCTTCCTGATTGAGCCGGTCGGAATCGAAGCGATCGGATGATTCGAGCAGCAGCGCAATCTGTTCGCTGAGGCGAGCGCGGATCGCTTCGGGCTTGCGGCCGGGCGCAGCTTCCGCCTTGTTCGCCAGCCCCTCCATCTCGTCCATACGTTGGCCGAGGATTTGCCCGAGCGCGGTGCCCTCGCGCTTGCGCATTGCAATGAGATCGGCAAGCGCCTCATCGAAGGCAGCCACGACGGCGGCTCTCGCCGCCTGGTCTTCCGCCTCGTCGCTTTCCGGCTCGACGACTTCGATCACGCCCTTGATGCCGAGCAGGCCATCAATACTCGGCGCCACCGCATCGATCCTGCCGGCAAGCTGGCCGGCGACCTTCACGATCGAGGCCAGCACGTCCTCATTGATGCGTATGGTCGAGACCGCATCGGCGCGCTTCACGTTCAGGTTGGCATAGACCGTACCGCGCGCGAGCGCTTCGCCCGCGCGCTTCTTGACGGCGGCGTCGACGTCGTCCCATCCGGGCGGCAGCCGCAGCCGCAGGTCAAAGCCCTTGGCGTTGACGGACTTCAGTTCCCACTCAAACGCATAGGGCCCGCTTGCGCCATGGCTTCGGGCAAAGCCGGTCATGCTCGAGAGCGCCATCGCATCCAGTTCTCCGGGCTAGTGGTAACGTTCGCATCCGGCTTCAGGCGGCGCCTTCTGCGAACTTTCGAATTAAAGGACCACTAGCAGAATATAGGATTCTAGTGGAGCTTTGGATTTGACGTTCGCATGATCTCCGCAAACGCGTTCCGCGTTCGGCGCGAGAGAAGGCCGGTGCACACTTTTCCGGATCATGCGCTAGCGCTGCAGCACCGGGGACTGGTTCAACTGGAGCGCCGCTCCCTGCTTGCTCGAGCGGGAAGGCTTCTTTGCCGCCGGCTTGGGCGGCGTGGCCGCGGGCGGTGCAGCCTCGGCGGGTGCAGGCACGACGGGCGGCGGAGCATCATCCGCGGGCTCCGCGGTGTCGTTCTGGATCTGCTTCTCGATCGTGCGCAGCCTGGCAACGTTCTTCTGATGCTGGTCGTAGGTCTCGGTGAAGGCGTGGCCGCCGGTGCCGTCGGCGACGAAATAGAGGTCGCGCGTGCGTGCCGGGTTGGCGGTAGCTTCCAGCGAAGCGCGTCCGGGATTGGAGATCGGCCCCGGCGGCAGACCATCGATCACATAGGTATTGTAGGGCGAAGGCTGGCTGATCTCGCTGCGCTTGATCGGCCGCCCCAGGGTTCCTTTGCCGCCGACCAACCCGTAGATGATGGTCGGATCGGACTGCAGCTTGATCCTCTGCTTCAACCGGTTGACGAACACCGCCGCGACACGGCTGCGCTCGTCAGGCTTGCCGGTCTCCTTCTCGACGATCGAAGCCAGCGTCACCAGTTGCTCCGGCGACTTGATCGGAATGTCCGGGCTGCGCCTCTCCCAGATTTCCGCGACGACGCGCTTCTGCGCCTGCTGCATGCGCTGGATCACCTGATCGCGGGTCGTGCCACGCGGGAATTTATAGGTCTCTGGCAACAATGTGCCCTCGCGCGGAACCTCGCGCACGGAACCAGCGAAGATGTCGTTCTCCGTCAGCTTGGCGACGATCTGCTCGGAGGTCAGCCCTTCCGGAATCGTCACCGAATGCTGCACCACCTTGCCTTCAACGATGGTGGCGATCACCTCCCGCAGGCTCGCATTTTTCTGGAACGAATATTCGCCCGGCTTGAGGTCGGAACTCGCCTTCATCGCAAGCACGCCGCCGATGAACACCCAGGGATTAACGTCAATCACGCCTTCGCGCTGGAGCGTCTCGGCGATGTCCCTCTTGCCGGCGCGCGCGGGAATGTTGACGACCTTGTCATCCGGCAGCGGTCCCGGCGATTCCAGGATTTGTCTGCCGTAATAATACGCCGTGCCAGCGCCGATCATCAGCAAGAGGATAATGGTGATGATGGCATTGCCGATGATCACGAACGGATTGCGGGCACGCTCCGAACGCTTCGGCGGCGGCGGAAGCTGTTCAGGCTCCAGCGCGGCGCGCGGGCTGCGAGGTGAAATGGGCGGCCGTTCACTCATCGATCAACCTGGATCCCGTCGCTTCAATAGCGGCCGTGCAGAATCGTTGCACTGACCGCCTACTACCCAGTCTACGCCCGAACCAACGATGTAGCACCGAATACGGCGAAACGGTGGATTCTGACGTTACTGCGTCAGTGTCCTGGTCCCGACGCTTGTACGTTCTTGCCGCATGCACTTTTACAAGCGTCGGGACCGAAGGGACACTGAGAATTTAATGATTCTTAGTGTGGCTTTGGATTCGGCGTTCCTGCAACGTGCTAACGGCCAAGACCGGCAGGAACGTCAAATCCGCTACACTAATTGATCACCCGCTGGAGAATCACAGAGGCGTTGGTGCCCCCGAAACCGAATGAATTGGATAGTGCCACATTGATCTCACGCTTGCGTGGCGTCTGCGGCACGAGATCGATCGCGGTCTCCACCGAAGGCTGTTCGAGATTGATGGTCGGAGGCGCGATGTTGTCGCGGATTGCGAGGATGCTGAAAATTGCTTCGATCGCGCCCGCCGCGCCCAGCAGGTGACCGGTCGACGATTTGGTGGAGGACATCGAAATCTTCGAGCCCGCATTGCCGAGCAGACGTTCGACGGCGCCCAGTTCGATCTCGTCGCCAACCTGCGTCGAGGTGCCGTGCGCATTGATATAATCGATGTCGGCCGCCGTGATGCCGGCGCGCTTCATCGCAGCCGCCATGCTGCGGAAAGCGCCATCACCATCCGGCGACGGTGAGGTGATGTGATAAGCGTCGCCCGACAGGCCGTATCCGATCACTTCCGCATAGATCTTCGCGCCCCGCTGTCGCGCGTGCTCATACTCTTCGAGCACCAGGATGCCTGCGCCCTCGCCCATCACGAAGCCGTCACGGTCTTTGTCGTAAGGGCGCGAAGCCCTTTCCGGTGTGTCGTTGAAGCCGGTCGACAAAGCGCGCGCGGCGCAGAACCCGGCCATCCCGATTCGAGAGATCGGCGATTCGGTGCCACCGGCGACCATCACGTCAGCATCGCCAAATGCGATCAGCCTGCTGGCATCGCCAATCGCGTGAGCGCCGGTCGAGCATGCCGTCACCACCGCGTGATTCGGACCTTTAAGTCCGTGCTCGATCGAGACATAGCCGGACGCGAGATTGATCAGGCGGCCGGGAATGAAGAAGGGAGAAACCTTGCGCGGACCACGCTCCTTCAGAAGCAGCGCCGTCTCCGCGATGCCGGTCAGGCCGCCGATGCCAGCGCCGATCATGGTGCCGGTGGCGCAGCGGTCTTCTTCGGTCGCAGGATGCCAGTCCGCATCATCGAGCGCCTGGCGCGCAGCCGCCATCGCAAAGATGATGAAATCATCAACCTTGCGCTGGTCCTTCGGCTCCATCCACTGATCAGCATTGAAGGTGCCGTCGCTACCATCGCCACGCGGCACCTGGCAGGCGATTCTGCTCGGCAGATCGGAGACCTCGAAGGTCTCGATCTTCCGTGCACCGCTCTCGCTGTTGAGGATACGCTTCCAGGTCGGCTCTACGCCACAGCCGAGTGGCGACACCATGCCGAGGCCTGTGACGACAACCCGCCTCATGTGCAGCACTCCGGCCTGAAGCTGGCGGCCCATAACAAGAAACCGGTGGACCGCCAATTCGCGGCCCGTCCGGCTCCGTCAGACCCGCACAGAAGCGTCAGCTTTTTGCGTTCTTTTCGAGAAATTTGGTGGCGTCGCCGACGGTCAGAATCGTCTCGGCAGCATCGTCCGGAATCTCGCAACCGAACTCTTCTTCAAACGCCATCACGAGCTCGACTGTATCAAGGCTGTCAGCGCCGAGGTCGTCAATGAAGCTCGCGTTATCGACCACTTTTTCGGGCTCGACACCTAGGTGCTCAACCACGATCTTCTTAACCCGTTCGCCAATCTCACTCATCGTTCAACCTCGTGCTTGTTCCCTTGACCCGACCAGCCGATCCGAGCCATCGTGGTCGATAAACTTTCCTAGCAATCGCGCATAGTCTTCAGATTTGGCCCTAAGGCCCAGCGAACGACGCAGGCTCCCCACCGCCAATATACAGGGTTTCAAATTCCTGCAATGGCGTTGTTGGCCCATCCGACGGACGTTCGGTTATCATACTTCCATAACCTTGACTATAAGCCCCCCGGGCTCCGGGAAGACGCCTTTTCGCCGCATCGCAAGGTGGTAAGCGGTTCAAACCATGGCCATTCCACCATTCACGTGGATCGTCTGCCCGGTCACATAGGCCGCTTCGTTGGAAGCGAGATAGACGGCCGCCGCGGCGATCTCTTCGGCTGTCCCAAGTCGCGCGGCAGGAACCTTGGAGAGAATCGTTTCGCGCTGCTTGTCGTTGAGCGCATCCGTCATCGGCGTCTTGATGAAGCCGGGCGCGATGCAGTTGGCCGTGATGTTGCGCTTGGCATATTCCGCACCGAGCGTCTTGATCATGCCGATCAGCCCGGCCTTTGAAGCGGTGTAGTTGCCCTGCCCCGGATTGCCGGTGACCCCGACCACCGACGTGATCGCGATGATCCGGCCGAAGCGCTTGCGCATCATCAGCTTGGTCGCTGCACGCGCGAGGCGGAATGTCGCCGTCAGATTGATGTTGATGACCTCGTCCCAATCCTCGTCGCGTAGCTGCACGAACAGGTTATCGCGCGTGATGCCGGCATTGGCGACGAGAATGTCGACCTGGCCCATGGCCGCTTCAGCCGCAGGCACCAGGGCCTCGACCTCGGCGCTGTCGGCCAGATTGCAGGGCAGCACATGGACGCGCTCGCCGAGCTGGCCGGCAAGCCCATCCAGCACCTCGCGCCGCGTTCCCGAGATCGCGACGGTCGCGCCCTGCGCATGCAGCGCCTGCGCGATCGCGCCACCAATCCCGCCGGTCGCGCCGGTCACGAGCGCCATCCTGCCAGTCAGGTCGAACATCAATAATTTCTCCTTGCGGCTGACTTACGCCGAATGCGCAGCAGCCAACGCGTCCTTTGCAGCGGCGATATCATTGGGCCCGCCGACCGAAATGCCCATGGCGCCATCCGCGATCCGTTTGACGAGGCCGCTCAGCACCTTGCCGGAGCCGATCTCGAAGAATCGGGTGACACCCTTGCCCGCCATATAGGCGACCGACTCGCGCCAACGCACCGTACCGGTGACCTGTTCGACCAGGCGGCGCCGAATCTCATCAGGGTCACTGATATCGGCAGCCAGCACGTTGGATACGAGGGGCGAAGCCGGCTTTTTGATGGTCACGCCGGCGAGCGCCTCGGCCATCACATCGGCGGCCGGCTGCATCAGCTTGCAATGGAATGGCGCCGACACCGGCAGCAGCATCGCGCGCTTGGCGCCCTTGGCCTTGGCGATCTCGACCGCGCGATCGACCGCCGCCTTGTCTCCGGAGACCACGACCTGGCCGCCACCATTGTCATTGGCGGCCTGACAGACCTGGCCCTGGGCCGCCTCATTGGCGACCTCGACGGCGGCTGCGTAGTCGAGGCCGAGCAGCGCGGCCATCGCGCCCACGCCCACCGGCACCGCCTTCTGCATTGCCAGGCCGCGGGTGCGCAACAGCCGTGCAGCGTCGGACACCGAAAGACTGCCGGCCGCGGCCAGCGCCGAATATTCGCCAAGCGAGTGGCCGGCGACATAGGCGGCGTCCCGGCCAACCGAAAAGCCGGCTTCCGATTCCAGCACACGCAGGGTGGCAATCGAGACAGCCATCAACGCCGGCTGGGCATTCTCCGTGAGCTGCAGGGTCTCGCCCGGGCCTTCCCAGATCACCGTGGTAAGCCTCTCGCCCAGTGCCGCGTCGACCTCATCGAACACCGCCCGCGCCGCCGGAAAGGCCTCGGCCAGCGCCCTGCCCATTCCAACCGCCTGCGACCCCTGCCCCGGAAAAGTGAATGCTGCCTTCATCGGCACTCCCTGAACGTCCCGAAATCGTTGGTTTTCTGAAGTTTGGGCCGTAAGACACGGGGGCAGGCCCGATGTCAAGCCGCAGCCCGCTTTCGAACGCATTTCAGCAGGTGAATCAGGCCGGTTTTCCTTGCCAAGCCGGGCAAATCCGTATAAAGCGCGCCATCCGCAGTCTCCGGCCGGGAGCTGAACGGACGGTCTCAGCAATCTCTCCTTTTGGCGATGTTGATGTGGCAGGGCCAGTTGGCCCGGCGTCCCGTGTTCCCGCCTTCCGAGCTATTCCCCCGAGTCCTTTCCGAAGGCCTCGAAGGGTTTTACGCCGGAGCGCTGCGCCAACATGAGGAAAGGACCATCATGCCGCTTTACGAGCATGTCTTTCTCGCGCGCCAGGACGCGAGCACTCAACAGGTCGAGGAATTGACCACCCAGATGACCGGTGTCGTCGAACAGCACGGCGGCAAGGTCACCAAGACCGAAAACTGGGGCGTGCGTTCTCTCACCTATCGCATGAACAAGAACCGCAAGGCTCATTTCGTGCTGCTCAACATCGACGCGCCGTCGGCGGCAATCGCCGAGATCGAGCGTCAGGAGCGGATCAACGAGGACGTGATTCGCTATCTGAGCGTTCGCGTCGAGGAGCTCGAGGAAGGCCCGTCGGCGATGATGCGCAAGGCCGATCGCGACCGCGAGCGTGATGATCGTGGCGGCGGCTTCCGCGGCGATCGTGACGGCGGCGGTTTCCGCGGTGACCGGGGCGATCGTGGTGACCGGGGCGATCGTGGCCCTCGCCGTCCGCGTGATGAAGTCGAAGCGACGGAAGAGGAGTAAGAACCATGGCTGACGCTGGTGCACGCCGTCCGTTTTTCCGCCGTCGCAAGACCTGCCCATTCACGGGTCCGAACGCGCCGAAGATCGACTACAAGGATTCCAAGCTGTTGATGCGCTACGTTTCCGAGCGCGGCAAGATTGTGCCGAGCCGCATCACTGCCGTCTCCGCCAAGAAGCAGCGGGAGCTGGCACGCGCGATCAAGCGCGCCCGTTTCCTCGGCCTCTTGCCCTACGTCATTCGCTAAAAATTCAGGCTCGTGGCGGCAACGCCGCGAGCCTACACTTCGGTTCATAAGGCTTCCGGATCGTCCGGTCGCCGATGGTTGGGGTTTCCTGGGAGACCTCTAACCGCTCGAAAGGAGCGGGACAGCTGATGAGTGCGCTTGTTCTGATCGTCCTTGTCGCCGCCTGCGCGTCGGCGTTGATGTTCGCCTCGATCATCTCGGGCGCGTTGATCTCACTGGTGCTGTGCTATCTCGCGCCGCTGCCGCTGATGGTGGCCGCGTTGTCGTGGGGACCGCTGAGCGCGAGCCTCGCCGGCATCGCCGCCACGATAGGGCTGGCTGCGATTTTTGGTGCGCCTTACGGCTTTGCCTTTGCGCTCACGGTGGCATTGCCCGCGTGGTGGCTCGGACATCTCGCGCTCCTCGGCCGGCCGATAACCGGCCAGACGGCTGCCGGCGCAGCAGACGCGCCTGCTCCAGAGTTCGAATGGTATCCGCTCGGACCCCTGCTGCTCTGGATCGCGGGCTTTGCCGCCCTGACCACGGCGGCGGCCTTGCTTACGCTTGGCGACGACGCGAGCTCGATCACCGGCGTGCTACGCCGCGGCCTGTTGCGGATCCTGCAGGTCCTTGGCCCTCAGGAAGGCGTGACCAATCAGGACGCCGAGCACTGGGTCGATGCGCTGGTCATGCTTGCGCCGTCGGCGGGGGCGATCGTTGCGATGCTGACGCTCGCACTGAACCTCTGGCTTGCCGCAAAGATTACGGCCACCTCGGGACGGCTTCACCGGCCCTGGCCCGAATTCAAGAACGTAACGCTGCCGCCGATGACGCTTGCCGCAACCTGCGTGGCGATCGCGTTTTGCTTCAGCGGCGGCCTGATTGCGATCCTTGCCGCGATCATCACCTCGGCATTGTTGATGGCCTATGCCTTCACCGGCTTCGCCGCCCTGCACACCCTGACGCTGGAACTGAAAAGCCGCGCCGTGTGGCTTGGCGTCGCCTATGCCGCCGTCGTGATCTTCAGCTGGCCTCTTCTGGTGATCGTCGCGCTTGGCCTTGCCGATGCCGTGTTCGGCCTGCGGCAACGCTATTGGCAGGGACGTCCGCCGCCGCTGCCCGTGCCGTGAACTCAATCCTTCAACTCAACCTCTCATCAGCTTTTTAAAGGAGAACGAAAATGGAAGTCATTTTATTGGAGCGTGTCGCCAAGCTCGGTCAGATGGGCGAAGTGGTGAAGGTCAGGGATGGCTACGCGCGGAACTTCCTGCTGAAGCGCAAGAAGGCCTTGCGCGCGACCGCGGAGAATCGCGCCAGGTACGACGGCATGAAGGCCGAACTCGAAGCCAACAACCTCCACGCCAAAGGCGAAGCGAGCAAGGTCGCTGAAAAGATCGAGGGCCGCGACATCATCATCATCCGCCAGGCATCGGAGAGCGGTCAGCTCTTCGGCTCGGTGTCGGTGCGCGACATCGTCACGGCGCTGGCAAACGACGGCGTCACGGTGAGCCGTCCCCAGGTCTGGCTGGATGCGCCGATCAAGACGATCGGCCAGCAGAAGGTGATGATCGCCGTGCATCCCGAAGTCGAGGCCAGCATCACGGTGACGGTTGCACGCAGCGAGGACGAAGCCGAGCGCATCAAGCGCGGTGAGGACATCTCGAGCCGTCAGGAGGACCAGGATGCCGCCGCTGAGGCGCTCGCCGCCGCCGGCGAGTTCTTCGATCCGGAGGCTCAGCAGGACGACGAGGTCGCCGAGGCGGCACCGGCCGAGGAGAAGTAATCGGCTCTTCCCGAATTGCTGGAGCGGACGACTTTCTAAGAAGGTCGTCCGCTTTTTTCATTCAGGCATTTTGGTCCGGGCAGAATGGTTGAGCCAGAACCTGGCTAGCCAAAGCTCTAGTGAGAGATGGGCGGGACAGGAGGCCCGGCTGGCGCACCAGCCGGTGCAGGCGGGCGCGCTGATGCCGCGGGCGGCCGAGGAGGCGCTGATGCCGTGACCGGCGGAGGTGGTGCCGCAGACGGCAGTGCTGCCGCAGGCTCCGACGTCGTCGTTGTCGACTCGAGCGTGCCGACGGCCGGTCCGCCGGATGCAGTTGCCGCGGCCGGCGCTCTCGTCGGCTCGGGCGCCGGTGGTGTCGCCGACACAGCCGGGGGCTCCGTCGATCGGGGTGCCGGCGTGACCGGAGGGACCGGATCCGGACGCAGCACGGGCGTCTCGCTGCTCTCCTTGCGCGGTTCGATCCTGGCAGAGGGCGCAGAAGGCTCGGCTACCGAATTGGTCTCTTCGGGCTTCTCGCCCTTGGCCTCGGAATTTTGCTCGGAGGCCGCCGGCTCTTCTTTGGCCGTATCGGCCTTCTGCCCGGCGGCATCCGCCTTCGGCAGCTCTTCGTTGGGCCTGCCGCGCTTACTCAGCTTTTTGCCCAGAGGCCTGCGGCCATCGCTGTTCGGCTCGCCGGTCGCATTTTGAGCGGAGGCCGCACCATCGACATCAGGTCTTGCTCCCTCCGACGGCCGCGATAGCCGCTTGCTATTGCGCGCCGGTCGAACTGCAGGCTCGCTTTGCGGGGCAGCCCCCTCCTCGGGTTTTGCAGCCGGTGCGGCTTCTTCCGGTTTGGCCGGCTCGCGCGCCACGGCAGCCGGGCGCTGGCGACGGCCAAATCGGTCGAGCTGCTCCGGGGCCGCAGGCT
>Ga0153954_1001238_pt1 | contig 14666 bp, 13 predicted proteins | sample TSFL038MetaG_FD_102277 | JGI IMG/M metagenome (GOLD analysis project Ga0153954, IMG submission 102277) | Attine ant fungus gardens microbial communities from Florida, USA - TSFL038 MetaG | ecosystem: Host-associated > Fungi > Mycelium > Unclassified | place: USA: Florida, Wekiwa Springs State... | reverse complement strand
TCCGATCCCCGGCAGAGCGCTCGCCGGCGCGAACAGCGGATCGAGGGCGGAGGGACGCATCATCGGCCTCTAGCGGCGCGCCGGGACGTGGGCAAGCAGGAGGCGATGAGGGTCAACTGCTCCATGCAACCAAGACGCGAGGCGCAGCCTCATAAACGCCAGTAAAACGCCAGTAAAACGTCAATAAACGCCAGTAAACGTTAGTAAGCGTTAGTAATTTACTAGCGTTTACTAACGTTTATTTTCCGAATGGGGCTTTTCAATGAGTTACGAGGCGATTCCAGTAAAAATTTCTCCCCTCCGTAGCCTGCTCGCATAGGTTGTTCGTCCTCTCCCGCGTCGCCCGCAGGGTCACGTGTCGCCGCTGCCCTTCGTCGCGGCCACGAGTTTATGCTTAGCATGATTGTCAGAATTTAACAAGTATTTTTTCTTTTAGTAGAAATATCAGTCGCTGTGCGACGGGCGGCGCGGGCCTTTGCGCGTTGGGCGCGCGATGCGGGATGTTTCTCTTCGTCGCTCCTCGACCTCGCAGTTTGCCCTGGCGGACCTTGTTTTTACGCCATGGCATCGCTATATGCGAAGCGGGCGCAGGATCTGGACCGAACGACTTTCATGAAAGCCTCAGGATTTTTGGCGGCGCTCGCCGCCGTGACCCTCGCCGCCTCGCCGGCTGGCGCCGCGGGGATCGACCTCAGCAACGCGCTCGGGCCATCAGGGGGCTACACCAGCCAAGAATATTACCAGGGGACGTTCGGCGGGCAGGCGATGACCGCCGCCGAGCAGACCTACGCCGATCAGGAAGACCAGTTGCGCCATTTGGGCTTTCAGTTGGAGCTTGGCGGCGATATCGCGCTCGGCCAAATGTTCTACCACATCGCGTATGGCCTTACCCCAGGTTCGCCCATGCCGAACTGGCTCGGCGGGGGATGGGGAAGCGGCCTTAACCCTTCGTTCTTCCTGCCGGGCGGCCTCGGCGCCGGCAATTGGGACGGCGGCGCCGGCAATTGGAGCTCTGCGGGCCTGGTTGTGACCTTGACCAACCCCGGCGTCGGCGACGTACTTGTTGGTTCTGCCCCCGTCCCGGAGGCGTCGACCTGGGCGATGATGCTCATCGGCTTCGCGGGCCTCGGCTTCGCGGCCTATAGCCGCCGTCGCGCTTTGGTTCGCCCCTAAATCGCGTCCGCCGTCCGGGCGCCGTTCGCCGCGGGCGGCCCCTGCGAAACCACCTGACCAGTCAGCCGGGCCGGCCCCCCTCCACCGCCCGATAGGGCGTCCGGAAGGACGCCCGTCTTTCGACGGGCTATAGGGCCGCCTCCCGCACTTCATGGGGGAGGATGAGGCCGGCGCCGTCGCGAATCCTCCCCTGCGGAACGCGGGGGGAGGGGGACCGGCCGAAGGCCGGTGGTGGGGGCGACCGAATTCATCGACCGACGCAATCTGTTTTCACGGCCGGGCAGGCTCGCCCGTAGGGCTTGCGGCGCGGCGGAACGCCTCGACGAATGCGCTCAACGCCTTCTCGTCCATGTCCGAAACGGCGACATAGGCGAGCGCCGCATCGGCCCAGCGCGCAACATGGTAGCCGTCGATCGTTTCGATCCCGCCCGCGCCGCCGCGCGCGGCCTTCTCGATCGGCAGCTCGGTCACCGCGACGAGGTGCTCGTTGTGGCGATAGACGAGGGTCGGAGCAGGGACCCTGTCGACAATGGTCACCCGCCCGCCGACCAGCGGAAAACCTTGCGGCGCGAGGTCGGCGATGTCGCCGCTGACGGTGGTGCGGGTCGCGAGCCAGGGCTTGACCGTGTGCCGGTCGGAGGACGCGACGTCGAACGGCTGGCCGGCGATCGCCGCGCGAACGAAATCTGAGACGAGATGGTCCGCCAGAGCGCCGGAGCCCGCAGGCGTCCGCAGTGCCATGAGCCCCGCGCCGAGAGCAAAGCCGAGCACGGCGAAGGATGCGGCCATCGCGAGCGCGCTCCTGTCGAGCCGGGCGCGACGGCGAAGCGGGATCACCGTCGGCGCTGGCGCCGGCGGCGCCTCAGCCGGGGCGGGCGCCGTCATCGCCGCGATGCGCGCGGCGAGCGTCTGGGGCGCTTCTTCGCGCGGCGCATGGCGGCGCACCGCGTCGCGCAGCGCGGCAAGGCGCTGGTATTCGGCGGCGAGCGCCGGATCGTCGCGCATCTCGCGTTCGAACGCGCGCGAGCCAATGGCGTCGAGCTCGCCGTCCAGCGCGGCGTTGAGCCGCAGAAGCCGCTCGTCGCGGTCGCGGTCGCTCATGACTCGGTCCTCAAGCTCTTGGCGAGCATGGCCCGGGCGCGCGCCAGCCTCGACATCACCGTGCCGATCGCCGTCTCGGTCGCCTCGGCGATCTCACGATACGTGAGGCCGTTGATGTCGCGCATCACCAGCGTTTCGAGAAAGGGCGGAGGCAGGTCGGCGATCGCCTTGCGCAGGCGCTCGCCGTCTTCGAGGGCGATGAGCGCCTGTTCCGGATTGGGCGCAGCGTCGTCGCCCTCGCGCGGATCGAGCGCGTCGAGATCGGTCATGTCGCCGGCGTAGGCCAAAGTCTTGCGACGGTTGCGGGCCATGAAGGTCATGGCGGCGTTGCGAACGATCGCGAGAAACCACGGCTTCGGCCGATCGACCGAAACGGTGGAGAGAGCCTGAAGCGCGCGAAGCGCGGCGTCCTGCACGATGTCCTCGGCGTCGGTCGGGCTTTGCGAGAGCCATTTGGCGAGCGAGTAGGCGTCATCCAGGAGCGGCGGGACAATTTCGCGGAAGCGTTGCTCGGCGGTCGAACCCCTCAAGCAGCGCGCCCCGCGGGCGCGCGCCTTATTTGGCGCGCTCCTTGAGATAGGCGATCACGTCGGCGCGGTCCTGCGGGTTGTCCAGATGAAAGAACATCTTGGCGCCGGGCGCGACGGCCTGAGGGTCGGTCAGCCACTTGTCGAGCGTCTCCTCGTTCCAGGTGATATTGGCCGATTTGAGCGCGTCCGAATAGTCGTAATCGGGGAGCGAGGCGGCCTTGCGCCCGAACACGCCGCGATGCCGGGGCCCGACATCGTTCTTGTCGAGCGAGTGACAGTCCTGGCAGGCTTCATAAAGGTTTTCGCCGCGCGCGGCGTCGCCGGGAAGGCCGCCGGCCCACGCGGTTTGCGCGAGCGCCGCGGCAATCGCCGCCGCCGCGACCACGGCGGCCACGTATTTCTCGCGGCTGCGACGATGCGCGTCGGAGGACCTTTCGTGAGGGTCTTCGACTCGCGGAGGCGCCGAGAGCGCGCGCGCAAGGTCCCTCTCCCGCGACGGAGGCCGAGGTGGGAGGGCGCCTGTCTTTCGACAGGCGTCGCGGGAGAGGGATTCCGGGAAGCGAAACAATCTCATCGAAGGATCTCAGGAAAGATCGGAATCTGTGACGGCGAGGTTCGTCTGGGTCGGCGCATAGACGACCTCCCGGACGCCGAGCCATTTGCGCAATTCGCCCGCCGGAACCTTCATCGGCCCCGCAGACGGCGCCGTTCCTGGCGCGGGTTGCGGGAAGGCCGTCGAGCGCGCGGTGTGAAACGTGACGGCGCCTTCGACCTTCTGCATCAATTGATGGATGTGGCCGTTGAGCACCGTCACCGAGCCGAAGCGCGCGAGATAGGCGAGCGCTTGCGCCGAATCTTCGGTGCCCCAGCCCCATTCGGGCGCGATCATCCAGAGCGGGATGTGGGAGAAGATGACGATCGGCGTCGAAGCGGACTTGCCCTTGAGATCGTCCTCGAGCCACTCGAGCTGCTCATGCCCGAGCGAGCCAAGGCCGTTCTTCTTCAAGTCGACGACATTGTTGAGCGAGATGAAATGGACGCCGCCTTGATCGAACGCATACCAGCCGCCGCCCGTCGCGCCCTTGCCGAAGCGCGCAAGGTAAGCGTCGCGCGTCTTGGGATCGAGGATGTCGTGCTCGCCCGGCGCGTAGTGGACGTCGAGCTTGGCCCGGCCGATCAGTTGCTGCGCGTCGTCGAATTCGTTCGCCTTCGCCGCATGGCTGATGTCGCCGGTATGGATCATGAGCGCCGGCTTGCCCGACATCGCCGCGATCTTGTCTATCGCCAGGTTGAGGGTCGCGCGCGCATCCGGATTGGCTGGCTTTTCAAAGCCGATGTGGCTGTCGGAGATCTGCACGAAGGAAAAGCCGGTCTCCGCCGCTCTTGCTGAGCCGATCAGCCGGGACGACGGCACGCCGCCCGTGACCGTCCACAAGACGCCGGTCCCGGCCCACAGCATGCATTTTAGGGTTTGCCGGCGGTCGAATCCGCCTTCGTCATCGTGCGCCATCGAAGTCTCTCCTTTCGTTCGGCGGGGCGCCCTCTCGCTTGGGCGAGGCCGTCGTTCAAAGGAGGAGACTCAAGGGCTCTCGCGTTTATTCCCGGAGCCGTGAAAAAAAATCGGGGGGCCTCTTTACGGCGCGTCCATGCGGCTCAGAGTCGTCCGCAGGGAATCGCTCGACACCCGTACGATGCCGTCCAGCGGCGAATCGAAATCGTCGATGAGAAAGATGGCGGAGCTGACGCAGACCGCGCAGGTCAAGATCGACAGATAGACGATCGGATTGCGCGGCGAGAGCAAACCAAAGACCCCGAAGACGACCCCAAGCCACGCGCACATGGCGAGCATAAGCGGCCAGGAGATGGTGTCGTGCGACGTTTCCAGGAGCTGACGGCGAGCGTGGAGGGCTTCATCGATCTGGTTCGAGAGCGAATCCGCAAGCCGCTGGTGGAAGTGGTCAGGCGGGTCGAGCTTGTGAATGGCCCTGTCCACCTGAATGAGGAGAGCGCCGAGTTCTTGGCGTTCGGCGCCGTTTGACGGCTCAAACCGCGGATAGTCGCCGGGCGGCGCCTGCTCGTCACGCCAACTGTCGGCCAAAGCCGCAGCGACATACTTGCGGAGCGTCGCCCGGATCGGCTCCGCGTCTGCGCCATATTCGCGAAGATGGAGGTCGAGGTTGCCGATATCGCCCGCAAACGAGCGCAGCCGCGAGTCGAATGTGTCGAACGTGCCTTTCACTTCGGAGAGCAGGAGACTGAGCACCAAAGCCGTGAAGGTGACGAGAATCGAGACGACGAGCCGGACGTGATCGACCGTTTCACTCGTTCGGTGCCGCTCCCCCAACCGATCGTGGAGAATCATGCCCGCGCCCGCGGCGCAGAGCAGAAGAGCGAAGATCGTCAGGACCAAGAGGCCGCCCTGCATAGTTAGCTATTTTTTAACCATGCAGCGCGAACCGCATGCGTCACTCCACAATGCCGCGTTGGCCTTAACGCGCGGTTAGTACCCCAGGTTTGCTGGGTCAAGATGCTGCTCGCCATGTCCTGAGCTCGGTCAGGGCTCAGGACATGGCGAGATTTAGCCGGTCACCTGCGGTAACCGCCGCCGTGCCAGTGAGCGCCTCCCCCGTGCCAGTGGGCGCCGCCGCCGTGCCAGTGGGCGCCGCCGCCATGCCAGGCTCCGCCGTGCCAGGCGCCGCCATGCCAGGCTCCCCCGTGCCAGCCGCCGCCGTAATAGCCGCCATGCCAGGCGCCATAGCCGCCGTGCCAGCCGCCATACCCGCCATGCCAATAGCCCGGGGCGCCATAAACCCCTGGGGCTACGACCACGCCGCCATAGCCATAGCCATTGGGGACACAGTTTCCGTAGATGTTGCGGTGAAAGGCGTATCCGCATCCGCCGGCGGCGAGCGTAATCCCCGAATCCGCATGGTAAGGCGCAGGAGCAGGCATCGCCGCAGCCGACCCCGCAAGCAGGGTTGAGACGGCCGCGAACGAAGCCCAGGAAGCGACGCGCATGAAAATCCTCCGGTTGAAGTCCTTTGGGTTCACATCGAAAAACGCCCGGCTTTTGCGCATTGTTCCCGTTGCGCGGCCGCGGTCCAGAAACCGGCGCGAATGGTAAACCACGTGATTTAAGAATCTCTATCGCCGGCCCCGGCGCAAGCGGGCTCGCGACTCAAGAGCGAGGAAGTCGCGCGCTGAACGAGCCTATTGCGCCGCGACGCCGACCTTGATGAGCCGATAGGTGATCGCGTCGACCAAAGCCTGGAACGAGGCGTCGATGATGTTGCCCGACACCCCGACCGTCGACCACGTGTCGCCGCTCTTGTCGCCGAATTCGATGAGCACCCGGGTCACGGCGTCAGTGCCGCCCTGGAAGACGCGCACGCGGTAATCGATGAGTTCGAGGTCCTCGATATATTTTTGGTAAACGCCGAGGTCCTTGCGCAAGGCGAGATCGAGCGCGTTGACCGGGCCGTTGCCTTCGGCTGCGGAAATGAGCCGCTCCTCGCCGATGCGGATCTTCACCACCGCCTGCGACGCCGAATAGGTGACGCCGGGCGCAACCACCTTGCGCTCGACGCCGACATGAAAACTCTCCACCGTGAAATATTCTGGCGCGCCGCCGAGCACGCTGCGCGCCAGAAGCTCGAACGACGCGTCGGCCGCCTCGTAGGCGAAGCCCTGCGCCTCGCGCGCCTTCACTTCGTCGAGCAGGCGCGGAAGGCGCGGGTCGTCCGGCTTCGCCTCCACGCCGAGCCTCGCAAGCTCGGCGATGAGGTTCGAGCGCCCGGCCTGGTTCGAGATCAGAACGGCGCGCTGGTTGCCGATGCTCTCCGGCGCCACGTGCTCATAGGTGCGCGGGTCCTTGGCGAGGGCGGAGGCGTGAATGCCGGCCTTGGTGGCGAAGGCTGACGCGCCGACGTAAGGCGCATGCCGGTTCGGCGCGCGGTTCAGCATTTCGTCGAAGGCCCGCGAGATATGGGTGATCTCGCGCAAAGCCTCGGGCGTCACCGAGGTCTCGAAACGCTGCTCAAGCTCCGGCTTGAGCGCGAGCGTGGGAATGAGCGTCACGAGGTTGGCGTTGCCGCAGCGCTCGCCAAGACCATTCACTGTGCCCTGGACCTGCCGCGCGCCGGCGTGGATGGCGGCGAGCGAATTGGCGAGCGCGTTGCCCGTGTCGTTGTGCGCATGGATCCCGAGCTTGTCGCCGGGAATTACGCGCGCGACTTCGCCCACGATGCGCTCGATCTCATGCGGAAGCGTGCCGCCGTTCGTGTCGCAGAGCACAGCCCAGCGCGCGCCCGCCTCGATCGCGACTTCAGCGCAGCGAAGCGCGTAGCGCGGATTGGCCTTGTAGCCGTCGAAGAAATGTTCGCAATCGACCATCGCCTCGCGGCCCGCGGCGACGGCGGCCTTCACGCTGTCGGCGATCGACTCGAGATTCTCGTTCAAAGTGCAGCCGAGCGCCACATGGACGTGATAGTCCCACGATTTCGCGACATAGACGATCGCGTCCGCGTCGGCGGCGAGAAGCCCGGCGAGGCCCGGATCGTTGGCGGCCGAGCGGCCCGGGCGTTTGGTCATGCCGAAGGCGCAGAAGCGCGCGTGCCGCGTCGGCTTGTGCTTGAAGAATTCGGTGTCGAGCGGATTGGCGCCGGGATAGCCGCCCTCGACATAGTCGAGCCCAAGCCGGTCGAGCATGGCGGCGATGCGGCGCTTGTCGTCGAGCGAGAAGTCGACGCCGGTGGTCAAGGCGCCGTCGCGCATCGTCGTGTCGAAGAGGAAGAGGCGCTCCTTGGCCATGGGCGTCACCGCGGCGCGAGCACAGAGGAGCTGCAAGCTCCCCTCATGCTGCGGGCCGCGCGCAAGCGCGGCGTCTCGAAGCATGATCCAGTTGGCGGCGCCGTTTCCGCGTTCTGGACGAGGGGGTGATTATGAGTGAAGGCGCTCATGGTCAGTGCCGAGTCGCCGGCGTGGGATCGGGCGCAAGCGCCTTGGTCATGGTGGTGTTGGCGAGCCACTGGTCGCCGACGCTGATGAGATTGCGCTTTTGCGCGGCGAAGCCGAGCCGCTCGAACAAGGGCTTCGCGACATCGCTCGCTTCGGTCGTCAGGCGCTTCGCGCCGCGTCCTTGAGCAAGTTTCGTCAAGGCGTCGACGAGCGTCATGCCCACCCCCTGGCGAGTGAATTCGGGATCGACGAACAGCATGTCGATCTCCTCCGTTCCCTTGAGGCTGGCGAAGCCGGCGACCGCCCCGTCGATCACCGCGAGCAGGGTCAGCGCCTCGGCGAGCCGAGCGCCGAACGCCTGTTCATCATCGGCCCGCGCGGCCCAAGCCTCGCGCTGGTCCTCGTCATAGTCGTCCGCCGCCAATTCCTCGATGCTGAGGCGAAAGATCTCGGCGCAGCGCCGCGCGTCGGCCGGGAGATAAGGGCGCAAGGCGATGGTGGTCATCGTTTGAGCTCCCAGGTGGTCGCGCCATCCTTGCTGTCCTTGATGGCGACGCCGAGCGCGGCGAGTTCGTCGCGGAGGCGGTCGGACTCGGCCCAGTTTTTCGCAGCGCGCGCGACGGACCGGCTGGCAATGATTTTCTCGATTTGCGCGCTGTCGATCTTGGCTTCGCTCAGCGCCGCCGCCTGGCGCTCGGACCGCGTTTGCCGCAAGAGGCCGAGCAGATTGGCGCTCGCCTTGAAAAGCTCCGGCGCCTCCATCTGGCTCATCTCGCTTAGACCCATCGCCGATTGTCCCATGACCGCTGGATGGGCGAGACGATGAAGCTCCGACAAAGCGGCCGGCGTGTTCAGGTCGTCGGACAATGCGCTCAATACGGCCTCGGACGCCTGCGGGCCCGGCTCGACATCGCCCACCGCCTCATACCAGCGGTCGAGCGTCGCCTCCGCTTCTTCGAGCGCCTTCACGGTCCAGTCGATCGGCTGACGATAGTGCGTGCGCAACATCGCGAGCCGCAAAACCTCGCCGGACCATGCGCGGCCGCCGAAGGTCTCCGTGCGCAGCAATTCATGAATGGTGACGAAATTGCCGAGGCTCTTCGACATCTTCTCGCCTTCGACCTGCAAAAAGCCGTTGTGCATCCAGACATTGGCCATGGCGGTCGAATGAAAAGCCGTGCAGGACTGCGCGAGCTCGTTCTCGTGATGAGGAAAGACGAGATCGATCCCGCCGCCATGAATGTCGAAAGTGTTGCGGCTCGGATCGTCGCATTGGAGGCCGCCGCCGAACGGTTCGAGCAACGTCGCCATCGACATGGCGGAGCACTCGATATGCCAGCCCGGGCGCCCGAGGCCCACGATTCCGGCCGGGCTCGGCCAGCCCGGCTCGTTCGGTTTCGACGGCTTCCACAACACGAAATCCATCGGGTCGCGCTTGTAAGGGGCGACATCGACGCGGGCGCCCGCCAGCATCTCGTCGAGCGAGCGATGCGCGAGCGTCCCGTAGCGCGGCGCCCATTTGAGCGCATCCATGGCGTTCGGCGAGAACAGCACATGATCCTCAACGACATAAGCCACGCCTCGCGTGACCAGCCGCTCGATCATCGCCCGCATCGTCTCGATATATTGAGTGGCGCGCGGCTCATGCGTCGGCTTGAGGCAGCCCAGCGCCGCGACGTCCTCATGAAACTGCCGCTCGGTCGCCTCTGTCACTTTGGCGATCGCCTCATTGAGCGGGAGAGCGGGAAAATCGCGCGCGGCGCGCGCGTTGATCTTGTCGTCGACGTCGGTGATGTTGCGCGTGTAGACGACATGGTCTTCGCCATAGAGATGGCGCAGAAGCCGGAACAGGACGTCGAACACGATGACCGGCCGGGCGTTGCCGATATGGGCGAAGTCGTAGACGGTTGGCCCGCACACATAGAGACGCACCGCTTCGGGATCGATCGGCGCGAAATCTTCCCTACGGCGAGCGAGCGTATTGTGGAGGCGCAGCCGCGGCTGCGCTGGCGTCTCGTCTCGGGGTCGGGGCGGCGACTTCATCGGTTTTTCTCGGAGTCACTCACGAAAGAGGCGAACGGACAGGCGTCGCCCGGTTTGGCCGGATGATCGCTTCTCGATGGCTTTGAAGAAAAAAGGAGACGCGAACCAGCCAGCCGGGAGCTAGCGGCTAATGATGCAAATCCGGATAATGGGACATGCGGGCGTCATGGCGCGCATCCATGTGTCGAGGCCGTCTCTGTTGTCAAGGCTTTTGGGCCTTTGGCATAAAGAACAAATAATGAACGTAAATATGGAGAGAAGCAAAAGAACGCTAATGGGCCGTGGAGAAATGAAACGCGGAACTAAACGGGGTCGTAACCCACTGAAAACAGGAGGGGGCGCCGGTAAAATTGCTGCTAGAACCTTGGCGGGGTTGTCCGGAAGGCGCGCCGCGCGCGGCCTTGCCGTCATTTTTGAGGCGCACGCGAATCCTTGAGGGCGAAGCCGTTTCGGCCGCGGAAGGGGGCGGAGGTTGAGTCGGGAAGCAAGCAGCGGAGCCAATCCCGCTGGACGGGGCGAGCAGGCGCGTCGGCAGGCGATCACCATACTCGGCGCGCCGGTCGAAGCTGGGGCGAGCGTGCCTGGGGCCGCGATGGGCCCGGCGATGCTGCGCACGGCGGGGATCGTCGCGGCGCTCAAGGATCTCGGTCACGATGTGGAGGACCGGGGCGATCTCGCCGCTCCGCAGCCGCTCGTCGAGGCGGCGGCGCCGGAGGGCAAGGCGCATCGGTTCGCCGACGTCGCGGCCTGGGCGAGAGCGCTCGCTCAAGAGACCTACGCGGCGGCGCGCTCCGGCCGCACGCCCATCGTGCTTGGCGGCGATCACAGCCTCGCGATGGGGTCGATCAGCGGTATCGCCCGCCACGCCGCCGAGGCCGAGCGCGAATTGTTCGTCCTGTGGCTCGACGCCCATTCGGATTTCAACACGCCGCTGACCTCTCCGTCCGGCAATATGCACGGCATGTCCGCGGCGATGCTGTCGCGCGAACCGGGTCTCGAAGCGGTGTTCGGCGACGAGCCTCATGGCTTGATCGACCCGGGCCGGCTGCACCTATTCGGCATCCGGTCGATCGACTCGGGCGAGCGCCGGCTCTTGCGGGACAGGGGCGTCGATGTGGTCGATATGCGACGGCTCGACGAAGACGGCTTCGCGGTCTCGATCCGCCGCATCATTGACCGGGTGAGGGCGCGCAAGGGCCTCTTGCATGTGAGCCTCGACGTCGACTTTCTGGATCCCGCGATTGCGCCGGGCGTCGGAACCGCCGTTCCGGGCGGGGCGACCTACCGCGAGGCGCATCTCGTCATGGAGCTGTTGTACGAATCCGGCCTTTCGCCATCGCTCGATCTCGTCGAGCTCAATCCCTTCCTCGACGAGCGGGGAAAGAGCGCGCTGCTGTTGGTCGACCTCACGGCGAGCCTGTTTGGCCGCCAGGTCTATCCGGTCGAGGGCAGGCCGGCGCAGGCCGCGGGCGGCGAGGCCGGTTGACCTGCGGGGGGTCAGGAATTTTTCCGCTCCCTGTAAGATCCTGATTTCGCTTTGTATTGTGACCGAGCAAAAACTCGAGCGGCGTGTTTTTTGGCGTTCCGCGCCAAAAGTTTGGCTTGATCGCGTGCATCGATAGGTCGATAGCTCACCGCCAAGTCCATGCCGCCGCTCGGGAGCGCGCGGCGCTGTCGAACTGCGAAAGACATAAATCATATGGCGCGTAAGAAGATAGCTCTGATCGGGGCCGGCCAGATCGGCGGCACGTTGGCTCATCTGGCGGCGATGAAGGAATTGGGCGACATCGTCCTCTTCGACATCATCGACGGGGTGCCGCAGGGCAAGGCATTGGACCTGGCCGAATCGACGCCCGTCGAAGGCGTCAATGCGCGACTTCAGGGCGCGAGCGACTATGCGGCGATCGCCGGGGCCGACGTCGTCATCGTCACCGCGGGCGTGCCTCGCAAGCCCGGCATGAGCCGCGACGACCTGCTGGGCATCAACCTCAAGGTGATGGACGCGGTCGCGGCCGGCATCAAGACGCACGCTCCGGACGCGTTCGTCATCTGCATCACCAACCCGCTCGACGCCATGGTGTGGGCTCTGCAGAAGGCTTGCGGCCTGCCGGCCAACAAGGTCGTCGGCATGGCGGGCGTGCTCGATTCGGCCCGCTTTCGCTATTTTCTCGCCGAGGAGTTCCAGGTGTCGGTGGAGGACGTGACCGCCTTCGTTTTGGGCGGGCATGGCGACGACATGGTGCCCTCGGTGCGCTATTCGACGGTGGGTGGCATTCCCTTGCCGGACCTCGTCAAGATGGGCTGGACGACGCAGGCCAAGCTCGACGCGATTGTCGAGCGGACCCGCAAGGGCGGAGGCGAGATCGTCAATCTCTTGAAAACGGGGTCGGCCTTCTATGCGCCCGCCGCGTCGGCGATCGCCATGGCGGAATCCTACCTCAAGGATCAGCGCCGCGTTCTGCCATGCGCGGCGCGCCTTACCGGCCAGTATGGCGTCAAGGACGCCTATGTCGGCGTGCCGGTCGTTATCGGGGCGAATGGCGTTGAGCGCATCATCGAGATCGCGTTTGACGAGACCGAAAAGGCGATGTTCACGAAGTCGGTCGCCGCGGTTCAAACGCTGATGGAGGCCTGCAAGACCATCAATCCCGCGCTAGCGGGCTGACGCCTTCGCTCAAGCGCCCGCCCGCCGGCGGGCGCTCTTGTTTCTCGAGGTCGTGATCGCGATGAATATCCATGAATATCAGGCCAAGGCGGTGCTCAGGGCGTTCGGCGTCCCGATCGCCTTGGGTTTCCCCGCGTTCACGCCCGAAGAGGCGGACGAGGGCGCGAGGAAACTCGCAGGGCCCATATGGGTGGTGAAGAGCCAGATCCACGCAGGCGGCCGCGGCAAAGGCCGCTTCAAGGAAGCTTCCGCCGGCGACAAGGGCGGAGTCCGGCTCGCCCGATCGATTGACGAGGTCAAGGCGTTCGCGACGCAGATGCTCGGGGCGACGCTGGTGACGGCGCAAACCGGGGCCCAGGGCAAGCAGGTCAACCGCCTCTACATCGAGGACGGCGCGACGATCGACAGGGAGCTCTATCTTTCGGCGCTGGTCGACCGGCAGACGAGCCGGGTCGCCTTCGTCATGTCGACCGAAGGCGGCGTCAATATCGAGGACGTGGCGCACAACACCCCGGAAAAGATCAAGAGCTTCACCGTCGATCCGGCGACGGGGATCATGCCCCATCATGGCCGGACGGCGGCGCGAGCGCTCGGGCTTACGGGGGATCTCGTCAAGCAGGTGGAAAGCCTCATCGCCAAGCTCTACGCCGCCTTCGTGGCGAAGGACATGTCGATGCTCGAGATCAACCCGCTGATCGTCATGTCGAACGGACAATTGCGGGTTCTCGACGCCAAGGTCTCCTTCGACGATAACGCGCTTTATCGCCACCCCGACATTCTGGCCTTGCGCGATGAAAGCGAGGAGGACGCCAAGGAGATCGAGGCGTCGAGGCACGATCTCAACTATGTCGCGCTCGAGGGCTCGATCGGCTGCATGGTCAACGGCGCCGGCCTCGCCATGGCGACGATGGACATCATCAAGCTCTATGGCGAAAGCCCGGCGAACTTCCTTGACGTCGGCGGCGGCGCCTCCAAGGACAAAGTCGCGGCGGCGTTCAAGATCATCACCGCCGATCCCAATGTGAAGGGCATTCTCGTCAACATTTTCGGCGGCATCATGCGCTGCGACGTCATCGCCGAGGGCGTCGTCGCAGCGGTCAAGGAAGTGGGCCTCAAGGCGCCTCTGGTCGTGCGCCTAGAAGGCACCAACGTCGATCTGGGCAAGAAGATCCTGCGCGAGTCGGGCTTGAACGTGATTCCAGCCGATGACCTCGACGACGCGGCGCAGAAGATCGTGAATGCGGTGAGGGCGCCGGCCTGAGGGCGCCCGCCGACCGCCGTTGCGGGCTGACGGCGGCCATTCGACGGCAGGCTTTTTGACACCTTTCGAAGAAGGTGTCCTCCTAGCTCGACCGCGCCTGCGATGCGATCCGGAAGGGATGCGCCGGGTAGACGCCCAGAATGCGCGTTTCGCGGGAGAAGAATGCGAGCTCTTCCAGCGCACGCGAGAGCGACGGGTCCTTGGGATGTCCGTCGACGTCGGCGAGGAACTGGGTGGCGGTGAACTCGCCGCCCTCCATATAGCTCTCGAGCTTGGTCATGTTCACGCTGTTGGTGGCGAAACCGCCAAGCGCCTTGTAGAGCGCCGCGGGCACGTTGCGCACGCGAAAGACGAAAGTCGTCACCACAGGGCCTTCGCCGGGCGAGGTCCAGCGTTCATCCCTCGACAGAACGACGAAGCGGGTCGTGTTGTGGCTCTCGTCCTCGACGTCCGACGCCAGCGCCTCGAGACCATAGATTTCGCCCGCGAGCCGGGTCGCAAGCGCAGCGCGGCTCTTGTCCGCCCATTCGGCGACTTCGCGCGCCGCGCCGGCGGTGTCGCCGGCGACCACCGGCTGCAGCTTGTGGCGCCGGATGATGTTGCGGCACTGGCCGAGCGCGTGGGTGTGGCTATAGACGGCCTTCAGGTCCGCGAGCGTGGCCCCCGGAACAGCCAAAAGCTGAAAGTGGATCGGCAGAAAGGTCTCGCCGACGATGTGCAGGCCGGACGCGGGCAGGAGCGCATGGATGTCGGCCACGCGCCCAGCGATCGAGTTCTCGATCGGGATCATTGCGAGGTCGGCCGCGCCGTCTTGCAGAGCGGCGAAAGCGTCCTCGAACGTCGCGCACGGCAGCGGAGCGTAGTCGGGATAGTCATCGGCGCAGGCGATATGCGAGTTGGCGCCGGGTTCGCCCTGATAGGCGATCGAATGCGGTTT
>Ga0153954_1001237_pt1 | contig 14670 bp, 15 predicted proteins | sample TSFL038MetaG_FD_102277 | JGI IMG/M metagenome (GOLD analysis project Ga0153954, IMG submission 102277) | Attine ant fungus gardens microbial communities from Florida, USA - TSFL038 MetaG | ecosystem: Host-associated > Fungi > Mycelium > Unclassified | place: USA: Florida, Wekiwa Springs State... | reverse complement strand
CCGAGCGAACCGGTCGAAATGGTCTCGATCTCGACCGCCTTCTGGCTCTTGCCGAGGCGCATGATCGAGCCTTTGCCGAAAGCACGCTCGATCTGGGAGACGGCGGCGTCGAGCGCCTTGGACTTGTCCACGGATGTTCCTTCCACAAGGCGGAGATTCGCTTGGCTCATTGAATGTTCCCTTCTGACATGGGCGCGTGGACAAGTGCAATGCGGTCTGCGGCGCAGTCTGCGGCGGCGGCACTGCGCAGGACCATAAACGTGACCATGAAAATGTACGCTATTTGTTCTCGTGCGCCAAGTTCTTTTTTTGTTCTGAAATGAAAAAGTGAGCCCTGGCTATGTTCGGCCGCGACCCTGCGTAAAACTTTCGATCAGCCGCTTCGCCACCGCGACGGCCGATTGCGCCGGGCCGTCTTCCGATTGTTGCCCCGAGCCATAGATGCCCTCCATCAACAACAGCAGGGCATCCGCCAATATATCCGGTTCGCGCGCGCCCATGGCGGCCGCCATTTCACGCAACCGCTGGCGCACCGCTCGCTTGTGGGCCTCGGCGACGTCCCGCGCCGGATGGTCTTGTGCGGGATATTCGATCGCGGCATTGCTCAGGCCGCAGCCGCGAAAGCCGCGCTTGACAGCGCGCGTCGAAAGCTCGCCGATGAAGGCGAGGAATTGCTCGCGCGGATCGGCATAGGCCTTACCGCCCGGTCGCTCGAACTTCTCCCAAAAATCGCGATCGTAATCGCGCAAATAGGCAGCGGCGAGCTCGTCTTTCGACGGAAAGCTGCGGTAGAGGCTGGGCTTGGTGACGCCGGCGCGATGGACGATTTCATCGACGCCCACGGCGCGAATGCCTTCGCGATAGAACAATTCGCGCGCCGAGGCGCGGATGCGGTCGGCGGCGCGCGGCTCCGTCCCCTTGCGTTTTGATTTGTCGGCCTGCGGGCTCATTTGACGTCTGGACCGCTTGACAATGTTACCGAGCGGTACGTATCTAGCTCGTTACGTACCGGTAGGTAACATGGAATCTCGTCCCACAGCAAGCCGTCCTTTCGGCCAGAACTATGTCTTCGTGGTCGTCGCCGCGATTTTCTTCGCCCTGCTCGCCGCCGCGGGCCTGCGGGCGACGCCGGGCGTCTTGCTCCTGCCCTGGCAAAAGGCGCTTGGCTGGAATGCCGGGATCATTTCCGCCGCGGCGGCTCTCGGCATTTTTCTTTACGGGCTGACGGGGCCCTTCGCGGCCGCGGCCATGCAACAGTTCGGCCTGCGCCGGACGGTGCTCGCGGCTTTCGTCCTGATGTCGGCCGCGACCGGCACCAGCGTCTTCATGACGGCGCCCTGGCAGCTTTTCCTGACCTGGGGCGTGTTGTCCGGCCTTAGCTCTGGTGTCGTCGCCAATGTGCTGGCGGCGACGATCGTCAACCGGTGGTTTGCGACGCATCGCGGATTGGTCATGGGTCTGCTCACCGCGAGCACTTCGACCGGCACGCTGATCTTCCTGCCGGGGCTTGCGGCGCTGGCCGCCTGGGCCGGCTGGAAGCCGGTGGTGCTGACCATCGCCGGCTGCACCGCGGCACTCATCCCGCTGATCGCCCTTCTCGTTCCGGAGCGCCCGGCGGCAATCGGCCTGCGGCGCTATGGCAGCGACCACGACGACATCGACGCGCCGAGGGCCGCGCATAATCCTTTCGCCGTCGCCCTCGGCCATCTGGCGCGCGCCGCGCGGATGCGCACCTTCTGGTATCTGTTCGCGACCTTCTTCATTTGTGGCTTTACGACGAACGGACTCGTCGGCACGCATCTCATCGCCTTTTGCGGCGACAACGGCATTGCCGAAGTCAAGGCCGCAGGCCTGCTCGCGATGATGGGCGTTTTCGATATTTTCGGTACCACTTTGTCCGGCTGGCTGACCGACCGTTACGATCCGCGCAAACTGCTCTTCGTCTATTATGGCTTGCGCGGCCTTTCGCTGATCTATTTGCCCTACTCGGATTTCTCGCTGCTCAGCCTGTCGATCTTCGCAGCCTTCTATGGCCTCGATTGGATCGCGACGGTGCCGCCGACCGTCCGCATCGCCAACGAGACGTTCGGCGATAAAAACGCACCGATCATCTTCGGCTGGATTGTCGCCGGCCATCAGCTCGGCGCGGCCAGCGCGGCCTTTTTGGCAGGGCTTCTGCGCACGCTGCAGGGCAATTATCTTCACGCCTTCGTCATCGCTGGCGCAACCGGCATCCTGGCGGCACTTTTGTCACTCTTGATCGGCAGGAAAAGCACTTCGCCCGAATTTGCCGGCGCTTTAGAACCCGGCGAATAACGGGAATAGAAACCGCATTTCCCTTCCCGGCATGATGCTCTAAAAGGGCGCCCCGTATCGTCCATTCGCCGATTGATCATGCTCCCCATCATCTCTGTCAGTCATCTCTCGAAGACCTATGCCGGCGGCCGTGTGGCGCTGAAGGACGTGAGCCTCGAGATCAACAAGGGCGAAATCTTCGCCCTGCTCGGCCCGAACGGCGCCGGCAAGACGACGCTGATCAGCATCATCTGCGGCATCGTCACCGCGAGCGAGGGAAAGATCAGCGCGGCCGGGCACGACATCATCCGCGACTATCGTGCCGCGCGCGCCATGATCGGCCTCGTGCCGCAGGAACTCACCATCGATTTCTTCGAAAGCGTTTTCGCAACGGTCAGGCTCAGCCGCGGCCTCTTCGGCAAGAAGCCGGACGATGCCTATCTCGAAAGCCTGTTGCGCGACCTCGCCCTCTGGGACCGCAAGGACAGCCAGGCGCGCACGCTCTCCGGCGGCATGAAGCGGCGCCTGATGATCGCCAAGGCACTGTCGCATGAACCCAACATCCTCTTTCTCGACGAGCCGACGGCCGGCGTCGATGTCGAATTGCGCCGCGGCATGTGGGAACTCGTCCGCAAATTGCGCGCCGCCGGCACGACGATCATCCTCACCACGCATTATCTCGAAGAAGCCGAAGAGATGGCCGACCGCGTCGGCGTCATCCGCCAGGGCGAATTGATTCTTGTCGAGGACAAAAAGCGGCTGATGCAAAAGCTCGGCAAGAAGAAGCTGACGCTGGCGCTCACAACGCCGCTTGCCGCCCTGCCGGCGTCGCTCGGGGCCTATCCGCTGAGCCTCAGCGAGGACGGCCGCGAGCTGACTTATACCTATGGCGAGGAAAGTGCCGGCGCTGCGCCAGTCGCAGCCTTGCTCGAAAGCCTCGGCGCCGCTGGCGTCGGCATCGCGGACCTGCGGACCGAGCAGAGTTCGCTTGAAGATATTTTCGTCGGCCTCATCGGGAAGAGCGCATGAATTTCCAAGCGATCCGGGCAATTTGGATTTACGAGATCGCACGCATGCGGCGCACCATGCTGCAGAGCATCGTCTCGCCGGTGCTGTCGACGGCGCTGTATTTCGTCGTCTTCGGTTCGGCGATCGGCTCACGCATCTCGCATGTCGGCGGGGTCAGCTACGGCGCCTTCATCGTGCCCGGCCTCATCATGCTGAACCTCCTGACGCAGAGCATCGCCAATGCCTCGTTCGGCATCTATTTTCCGCGCTTCGTCGGCACGATCTACGAGATTTTGTCGGCACCGATCTCGGCGGTCGAAATTGTCGTCGCCTATGTCGGTGCGGCGGCGGCGAAATCGATGTTTCTTGGTCTCCTGACGCTCGCCACGGCGGCGGTTTTCATCAACATCGGCGTTCTGCATCCGCTCTGGATGCTGGTCTTTCTCGTCCTGACCAGCGTCACCTTCAGCCTGTTCGGCTTCGTCATCGGCATCTGGGCGGACAGTTTCGAGAAGCTGCAATTGATCCCGCTGCTGATCGTGACGCCGCTGACTTTTCTCGGCGGCAGCTTTTATTCGATCGACATGCTGCCGCCGTTCTGGCGCAACGTCACATTGGTCAACCCCGTGGTCTATCTCATCAGCGGCTTTCGCTGGAGCTTCTACGGTCTCTCCGATATCAACGTCGGCGTCAGCCTCGGCATGACCTTGCTGTTCCTGCTGCTCTGCAGCGGCATCGTCTTCTGGATCTTCAAGACCGGCTACCGGCTGAAGAGCTGATCGACGCCGCAACGCACGATAAACAAAATATTATCCGCTTTTGCCGTGGCGAAGCCGGTCAGTTTCGCTGCTGCGCACCTATATCCGGTCTCAAGGGGGCATATCCCAACCCGGAGGTTGAATATGCAGCTCATCTTGAAGTCGGCTTTGGCCGCGGCGGTATGCTGCCTGGGATTAGCCGCGAGCGGTCCCTCGCAAGCGCAAGAGTGGCATTATACCTATCCGACCCAGCGCTACAGCATCTACCAGAACCCGGACGGAACTTATCCGTCTCTCGCCGCGCTCACGCGCGACGTCTGGGGCATTCCCTGCGGCGTCGAATGCACCCGCGACGCACAGGCGCGCTGGTCGCATTACTACGCTTATGGTCACCATTACCGCGGCGAATAATGGTTTGAGCCCGCGTTAATTGGCGAACGCGGGCTCGACGATCTTCTTGGCTTCGGTGAGATCGCCCTGAGCATCGTATTTCAGGGCGATCACCCAATTATAGGTATCTTCCGGCCAGACCCCATCGGGCAGGAGTTCATCCGGATCGGCGCCAAGCTGGTTTAAGAGCTTCGGCATCTTGCCGTGATGCCAGGCGATCAGGATGGTGCGGTTCGGTTCGCCGGCAGCGAGCCAATGCGCCAGTGCCTTGACCTCCTTGTCGGGAAACGGCTGCTCGATCTTGAGACCGCTCGCCTGGCTGAAGGGCGTGACGGTGAGGCGCGGACGGTCGCTGTCCTCCGAATCCGCGGTGGCGATGATCGCGCCGATCTTCACCGGCGTGCCGTCGAGCTGAAAATGCTGGAAATAGTTGGCATAGGCCTTGGCTCGCGCCTCGCCCGCCGGCGCAAGGCCGGGACCGCCGTTATCGCCGTCCGGCTTCTCGGCGTGGCGGATGATGAGCAAGGTGTCGCCGGCAAGACCCGACGCCTCCACGTCGTCATGATGGTGATGATGCCGCGCCAGCGCCGGCTCGAAGCCGGCGAGAAACATGGCGGCGACGATCAACGCGAGGAACGTCTTGAACTTCGGCACCGGCATCCTCCCCGCTTAGGCCCTTTGATGATGGACGGCTTCGAGATTGTTTCCATCGGGATCGATCACGAAAGCCGCATAATAGCCAGGCTCATAATCCGGACGCGGACCGGGCGCGCCATTGTCTTTTCCGCCGGCGGCCATCGCGGCCTTGTAGAAGGCATCGACCGCTGCGGTATTGGGCGCCGTCAAGGCGATATGGACGCTGCTCGGCTCTTCATCGGCTTCGCCGATCCAAAGCCTCGGCCGCTCGGCGCCAAAGCCCGCGCCATCGTCAAAGCTCACAAGCTTGGCATAGCCAAGCGGCACCAGCGCCGCCTCATAAAATTTGACCAGCGCCTTAAGCTCGTTGGTGCGCAGTGCGATGTGATCGAACATGGTCATCCTTTCGTCCCGCTAAGGCTGCGCCGGCGGGAAATGTTCGACATGGGTCTCGCCGGTGCGCCCGAAATAGAGCGCCCGCCGGCCGGGGAAAGAGATGAGGTAGCCGGCACAGCCCGCCGCCGCGACCTTCGCGCAAAAGCCTTTGTAGCTATAGCCGGGCGCCAGCGTCTGCGCCTCGCGAATGGCCGCTTTGATCCGCTCCAGATCGAAGCGCGCGGGAATGTCGTTTTTCGGCTTTTCCGCCGAAAGATCGAGGCATTCGCCATCCGGCAGATAATAGGTGCGCGCGGCGCGGCGCAGATCGACGAGATAGCCGTCGAATCCTGCCGCCATCAGCAATTCAACGCTCTGCGGAAAGGTCATCCGATCGGTCTCCGCCCCGTCGAGACAATCTTTGGCAATGGCAATCTTCCGGCTATCCATCTGCGTAATCTCCAATCGATGATGAAATGATGACGCCGTTCAGGTCACCGGCACGGATTTGAGACCGCGACGGGCGACAATGTCGCGTAGGATGCGCTCCAGTTCGCTGCGCTCCGCGGCGCTGAGATGCGAAAAAAATTCAGCATCGTTCTGATCCGCGAGCGCAGCCAGCGCCGGCACGATGAGGCGCCCTTGCGCCGTCAGCGCCAGGGTCTGCGCCCGCCCGTCCGCGAGGCTTGCGCGGCGCAGCAGGAGAGATTTGGCGATGAGCCGGTCGGCGAGCTTGGTAACGGCGCCACGGGTCAGGCCAAGCTTGCTCGCAAGGTGGCTTGGCGCGACGGGCCCTGCCCCATAGAGCTCGCGCAAAATGACCCATTCGGCCACGGTGACGTCGCGCTTTTCGAGCTTGCGGGCAAAGCCCTGCGAAACGTGATTGGACACGTAACGCAACCAATAGCCGAGATGCGATGTGAGATCGGACGCCGCGCGTGCCAATGAACTGCCCCTTGTTGACTAGGAAACTAACGCAATAAGTTTCTTAGTCAACAAAAATAATTCGCCGGATTAAGTCAACGCATGGCGCACGGCACGCCTGCTAATGTGCAAGACTCTGAAGCTTGTGAATTGATCTATGTAACGGAACTGTGAGCGGTTTTGTCGTGTTAGCATTTGGCTTGGCTGGTTGACCTAAGCGCAAATGGCACCGCCAAGAACGGGGGAGTTCATGCGCAAGCAGGAAAACATGGTTCAAGAAAATATCGCTGTCCGCGCCGGTGCGCTCGCACTGGCGATTGGATTTAGCCTGAGCTTCAGCGTGGCGGCGCGCGCTTTCGAGGTGACGGACGCGCAACGCGAAGCGTGTACGCCCGACGCTTTCCGCCTCTGCTCCGCACAAATTCCGGATGCCGACCGGGTCGCTGCATGCATGCAGGCGAACGTCGCGAATTTAAGCGCACCCTGCCGCGCCGTCTTCCAGCCGGCGCAGCCGGTGGCGAACGTCACCCGGGTGCCGCGGTACCGCGTTCGCCGGATCACGACGAGCTACGATCACCCGCAAAGGCATCATCGTTATTATGCTCGCGAGGAAGAGCGCCGTCATAAATGGGTGCGCGATTAGTTTTTCGCGTCCGCCGCGATTAGCTTGTCATAGAACTTTACGACAAGCGGAACATTCGCGGCATATTTGACCGGCCCGGCGCTGAGCATTTGCATGTGCAGCGCCTCAAGCAACAATTTATGTTGCTTAGGCGACAGAGATTTGTCGCCTAGCAGATTGACGACTTCGAGCTTCGTCAGCGCTGGAACGCCGATATATTTTTTGTTCAGCGGATCAATGCCGGTCAAAATCCAGACGATGTTGATCGCGACGGTTTCGTAATCGGCATAATCGGCAAAACCGTTTTCCCGCGCCGCATCATTGAGCGCCTTCAACAGCCGCGGATCGGGCGCCGCGGCGCTCGCAGGCGCTTTGGCGAGAATAGCATCGAGCGCCGGTCGCGCCGCCAGAAATTGCGTGATCTTCTCTTCGCTGAGGGCGATCTGGTGGATGGGCTCGGCCGTGCGCGGCACGGGCTTCGCGCTCGCCATCTCCGGCTGGCCGGCCAGCACCGCCGCCATTCCAAGCCAGAGAAGAGTGCGGCCTGCCCTGCTCATCTTCGCCTCAGGCGGCCGGTGCCGCGTCTTTCACCGCTTCGATCAATTGCTTCAGGGTGAAGGGCTTCGGCAGGAAGCCGAAATCCTCGCCCTCCGGCAGATTCTTCGCAAAAGCATCTTCGGCATAGCCCGAGACGAAAATCACTTTCGCATGGATGCCGCGCTTGCGCATTTCGCCGAACATGGTCGGCCCGTCCATTTCGGGCATGACGACGTCCGAAACAATAAGGTCGATCTTGGAGTTCTTGTCGGCCACCTCCAGCGCCTCGACGCCATTGGCAGCTTCGAGCACCGTATAGCCGCGCGCCGATAGGGCGCGAGCGCCGAAAGCGCGCACCGCCTCTTCGTCTTCGACGAGGAGAATCGTGCCGTGGCCGGTGAGATCGGTCGCGGCTTTTTTGGCGGGCTCCTTGCGGGCTTCTTCCTCGCCCTCGGTCGGCACATAGCGCGGCAGCAGAATACGGAAGGTCGTCCCGACGCCGACGGTCGAATCGCAAAAGACGTAGCCGCCCGTCTGCTTGACGGTGCCATAGACCATCGCAAGGCCGAGGCCGGTGCCCTTGCCGACTTCCTTGGTCGTGAAAAAGGGCTCGAAAATCTTGTCGCGCACATCTTCGGGGATTCCGGTCCCCGTGTCGGCGACTTCGATCATCACATAATCGGCCGGCGGCAGCGATTTCTCATTGAGCTTGGCGCAATCGGCGGCTGCCTGATTGGCGATGCGCAATTCGATCTTGCCGCCGTTCGGCATCGCGTCGCGCGCATTGACGACGAGATTGATGATCACCTGCTCGAACTGATTGAGATCGGCTTTGACGAGCCAGAGGTCGCGGCCGTGCCGCAGCTCAAGCGCGTTCTTCTCGCCGACGAGCCGGCGCATCATGAACTGCAATTCGGAGAGGACATCGCCAAGCTGCAGCACTTCGGGCCGCAGCGTCTGGCGCCGCGAAAAGGCGAGCAGTTGCCGCACCAGCGCCGCGGCGCGATTGGCATTCTGCTTGATCTGCATGATGTCCTGGAAGGACGGATCGGTCGGCCGGTGGTTGGCGAGCAGCAGATCGGAATAACCGATGATCGCAGTCAGCATATTGTTGAAATCATGCGCGACGCCGCCGGCGAGCTGGCCGGTGGCCTGCATCTTCTGCGATTGCGCGAAATTCTCCTTGAGCGTCTGCAACTCGGTCGTATCGAGCGCATAGATCGTCGCCCCCGGACCGTCCGCCGCGTCGGAGGCGGAGAAGAGCAGACGCGCCGATCGATCGCCGGACAGCTGCATGTCGACCGGGGCAATATCGATTTTCGATTCCGCCGCAGCATTGATCGCATGTTCGAGCGCGGGCCGGCCCGCCTCGGAAATTGCGCCATAAATGCTGCGTTGCGCCGGATCCGTCGCGCGGAGCGCCTCGGGCATCAGTTTGGCGAAGGCGGCGTTCGAGCGTTTGATCCGGCCGTTGCGATCGACGAGCGCCATCGCCATCGGCGCGGCGAGGAAAAGCCGCGCGAAGCGCACTTCCGCGGCGCGCAAATCTTCTTCCGGCTCTTCGCCCGGCGCCCGGTTCAGCACCAGCGTGCGCGAGGCCCCGGCAAGCCCATCGTGCCCGAAGGCCACCCGATGCAGCAGCCGCACCGGCAGGCTCTGGCCGTTGCGGCGCTTGAAATCCATGTCGATCTGCTCGGTGATGACGTCACCCGGCGCGCCGGCGACGCTCGAAAGCAGGACCGCGCCGCCGCCAGCGACGAAATCATTCAATTCGAGACCGCCTGAGCCGACCTGCGCAAGATCGTAATCGAGCCAGCCGGCGAGTGTCGCGTTCATATAGGAGACGGCGCCCGAAGCATCGCTCGAAAAGAATCCGGCCGGCGCGTGATCGAGGAAGTCGATCGCATGCTGCAATTCCTGGAAGACATTCTCGTGCCGCTCGCGTTCGCGCGTGACGTCCGCGACGGCCCATAGCGTCGCCCTTTTGGCGCCGGAGAAATTGATCGGCCGCACCCGGACGCGATACCAGCCGACGCCGCTCTCGCCCATCAGCGGCGGCGAAAGCCGCAGTTCCTCGGTATTGCGCTTGCCGTCGCGCGCCGCCTGCGCCAGCCGGTAGATCGATTCGGATACGTCGGAGGAACCGGAAAAGAGCCGCTCGACGACTTTCAATTGGCTTGGATCGCGCGCGCCGGAGAGCCGCATATAGGCTTCGTTAGCGTAGAGGATCTTGCCGGCGGCATCGGTGACAATGGCGCCTTCGGGCTCGCTGTCGCAGATGAGCCGCGTCAAATCATTGCGCGCCGCCTGACCGGAAAATTGCAGGAAGCCGACGGCATAGCCGAACAGAGCGAAAATGCCGATCACCGCCAGCACGGTCAAAAGGCCGATGACCATCGTCCCGGCCTCGTCCTTCGGCAGAATGGAAAAGGCCGCGATCGGCGCGACGAGGCAGGCAGCGAAAAGCAGGACAAGACCGGGACTGCCGGCGCGCTCCGTGCGGTCGAAGGCGGTGGTCGGCTGCTGGGTCAATTGTCACCTCGTTGTCCGGCGTCGCCACCTACATACGGCAGTTCTTGATTCGGCAGAATGCGGCCGGCGCCCGGGCTTTGCAACGTAAGCGCTGGGCTTTTCAGCAGGAGTTTGCCGGCGAGATTCCTGCGGTACTTGCGCAAAAGTTGCGTCACGATAAGGTCATTGTTTCGCAGCCGAGCGTTGCTTCGTTTCACAGCCGAAGGGACGCTTCAGCCTGGCGTATTAACCATTTGTTAACCTCTCGCCGGACGGCCCTGCCCCGGCGTGTTAAGGTAGCGCAATTGAGGGCGATTTCGCGGTCCTGCCGGTCAAACTGGCCGGCATCGCGAAAATGGCCTAAAGCGGGCTGGAGCACCTGAGGCGCGCCGGCCATTCAAGGGATCAAAAGAGAGCTTATGCAGGCCTTGAGTTTGCTCAGTGGGAATAAGGCCCTGGCCTATGGCGCCGCCGCCATCGCCCTGATCGTCGCGGCGTTGCTGGTCCTGCTTGTCTTCCGCCTCGCCTTCGGCCGCCGCTTGCGGATGTCCAACAACCGCGGGCGGCAATTGCGGCTCGGCATTGTCGACGCCTTCGATCTCGATCGCCAGCGTCAGCTTGTCATCGTGCGGCGCGACAATACCGAACACCTGATCATGATCGGCGGTCCCAACGATCTTTTGATCGAATCGCCGATCGTCCGGGCCGAGGCGCGCGACGGCCGCCAACGCGAGAAAGAGCGGCGCGAGAAGGATCATGCCGAGCCGGCGCAATCGCCTGTCCCGCAGCCGCTGAAACCGGCCGCGCTCGAACCGCAATTGCCGCTGCCGCCCTTCGTTCCGGAAGCGCCCGTCGCCGAAGAGCCCGTGAGCTCGCGTCAGATGCCGCCGCTTGCGCCAGCGACAACGCCGGCGCCCGCGCCGAGCCAGCCCGCCGGACGCGCCCCGCTGTCGCCGGTCGGCCCGCGCCGCCCGCCGGTTCGGGCGGAGGTAAAACCCACGCCCGTTGTACCGCCGCAGGCAGCCCCGACGCCCCCCGCTCCGGAGTCCGCCCCGCAGCCGGAAACGCCGTCCACCGCTAAACCGCCGGTTGGCCCCGCCGCCCCGGCGCAGGGATTGGCGCGTTGGCGTCCCGGGCAAAGTCAGGCAACGGTGCAGCCGCGCACCGGTGGCCCGACCTTCACGCAACCGGTCAGGCCAAGCGAACCTTCATCGCCGGCCGCAACCGAGGCGAAGCCCGCCAATCCGCCCGGCCCGCCGGCGACGCCGCGTGCGCCTGACACTGCCGCGCCGAAAGCCGACACCCCCGCCGGTCAGCAAACTGGCAACGAGGACCTGATGGTTTCGCTTGAGGAAGAGATGGCGAAGCTGCTCGGACGCACGCCGGACAAGTAACAGCCACGGCCGCGACCCGCGCGGCCGCATTCCCTTGGTCTAATTCGCGGCGCTGGAATCGTCGCTGTTATGATGGTGATGGCGCGGCGCGCCGACATCCACCGAATCATATTTCGACGTATCGGAATCGCCGCTGCCGCTGCCGCTATCGCCGTCGGCGTCTTCGTCCTTCACCTTCGGCATTTGATAGCCGGGCGGCGGCTGCGTCAGGTATTCCCGGTGCGGCTCGACCCCGACCTGCAGCTTCGACGTATCTTCGGGATGAGATTGGAACATCCCTCCCATATTGGTCAAATTCCCCCAGCCTTTGGCGAAGTTGACGAGATCGGACGGGCCATAAAAGCAGATCGGCTTACCCGCCTGATCGCTGCACGCCTCGCTCTCGCCGGAGGCATTGGTCTTCGTTTTATCGGTTTTATCGGCATCAGCAACGAAGTCGCCGTCGCCGCTTGAATCGCTTGATGGCGCCGGACGGCGCGAGTCGGCGTCCGCCGCGGCGCGGGCCGATGCATCGGGATCATGCGGCCAATCGGCCGGCGTCGAGGTCGAGGCCTGCGGCTTCGGCAGATCCATCTTCGGCGGCACAACCAGCGCGGGCCGCGGCCGGTAATCGATCGTGCCGTCATCGGGCGACGATTGCTGCTTATGGCCGAGGCCGACCCAGCCCAGCATCGAATTCCACATATCGCCATCGGCGCGGGCCGGACCCGCGACCAGCAAAGCTGCGAGCGCGGCGCTGCCGGTCAGCGCGACAAGGCTGCGGGGTTTACGTGAATCGAAGGGCAAGGCACTCTCCTTCGCCGCATTCGGCAAACTTCTATTTTGCTATAGTTCACGGCGATTTGTGGGCAAGCTGCCCCGCCCCCGCCCTATCGATCGCGCGGCTTTTCCGCGAGACCTTCGAGAACCAGCAATCCGACACCGATGCAGATCGCCACATCGGCAAGGTTGAACACATACCAGGAAAAACTGCCGACATGAAAGTGATAAAAATCAGCGACATAGCCATAGGCTAACCGATCGGCGGCATTGCCCAGCGCGCCGCCGATGATCAGCCCAAGGCCAAAGGCGGTCAGCGCCAGCCGGGTTCGCCACAGCCACAAGATCAGGCAGGCGGTCGCCACGACGGCGATGGCGAGCAGCGCCCAGCGGCCAAAGGCCGAATTGGTCGTGAGCAGGGAATAAGAAATCCCCGGGTTTTTTAGGAAAACGACGTCGAAGAACGGCGTCAGCTGGACCGGCTGGTGCGCGGCAATGTCGTAGCCAAAGATCAGCCAGAGCTTATTGGCCTGATCGAGCACCAGAATGCCGAGCGCGGTCAAGAGGCCGATCGCCCGCACGCGGCCGGGCGAGGTCGGAGCTTTGACCGCGGGCACGGCACTACCCGCCCGCGCGCTCATGGCCAGCGTCCCAGCGCGGTCAATTCGCGCAGCGCCTGCGCGTCGCGCGGCGTGACATCGGGAAAATCCGGATCACTGCCAATGAGCGGCGAGATTTTCCACGAGCGGGCGCATTTGCGGCCCTTCGCTAGCGCCGGCACCACCGCGACGCCCGTAACATCCGGCAGTCGAAAGGCCTCGGCCGGTCCCGCCCCGGATTCGATGGCGATGTCGGAGGTGATGCAGACCTCCGCAAAGTCGATGCCGTCGAGCGCGGCGCGCAAGTCGGGATCGGCGATGTAAACGACCGGCGCGGCTTCAAGCGACGAGCCAATGCGCTTCTGGCCGCGTTCGATCTCCAGCGCGCCGGTAACGACCGAGCGGACGCGGCGAATTTTCTCCCATTTCGCCGCCAACGCTTCGTCGCGCCAGCCGGCGGGAATCTCCGGGAACGGTTCGAGATGGATCGAGACAGCATCGCGATAGCGCGCGAGCCACGCTTCTTCGCAGGTGAAGGCGAGGATCGGCGCGAGCCACAGCGTCACCGCGCGGAAGATATGCTCGATCGCGGCAAGCGAAGCATGGCGCTTGAGGCTCGACGGCGGGTCGCAATAAAGCGTGTCTTTGCGGACATCAAAATAGAAGGCCGAAAGATCGGTGTTGAGGAAGGCCGAGAGCCGCGCGACGACGCGCTTATAGTCGAAGCGCGCATAGGCTTCGCGGATCTCCGTGTCGAGTTCGGCCAGCCGATGCAGCATGAGCCGTTCGAGCTCCGGCATGTCGGCAAACCGAACTTTCTGCGCGGCTTCGTCGTAATGCGCGAGCGAGCCGAGCATCCAGCGGATCGTGTTGCGCAATTTGCGATAGGTCTCGACGAAGGTCTTCAATATCTCCGAACCGATGCGCAGATCATCGGAATAATCCGAAGCCGCCACCCAAAAGCGCAGAATGTCGGCGCCCGAATCTTTGATGACCGTCTGCGGGGCAACGACGTTGCCGACGGACTTGGCCATCTTCTGGCCCTTCTCGTCGAGAACGAAGCCATGCGTCAGCACGGCATCGAACGGCGCGCGCCCGCGCGTGCCGCTGCTTTCCAGCAGCGAAGACTGGAACCAGCCGCGATGCTGGTCCGAGCCTTCGAGATACATCACTTCATCGCGGCCGCCGTCGCGCAGGCGCTTGATGCCGGCAAGACCGGGGAAGGCCTTCGCATCTTCCAGCGTGAAAGCATGCGTCGAGCCTGAATCGAACCAGACGTCGAGCACGTCGTCGATCTTGTCGAAATCCTCCGGCTTATGATCCGGCGCCAGGAAGCGCGCCGCGGCGCTCGGCTCGAACCAGGCGTCGGCGCCTTCCTGCTCGAACGCCTCGGCAATGCGCGCATTGACCCGTGCATCGACGAGAATGTCGCTTGTCCCCTTGCGAACGAAAATGGCGATCGGCACGCCCCAGGCGCGCTGGCGCGAGACGACCCAGTCCGGCCGGTTCTCGACCATGCTGGTGATGCGGTTTTCGCCCTGCGCCGGATACCATTGCGTGCGGGCAATTTCCTCGAGCGCGGTTTCGCGCAGAGAGGGACCGCCATTGCCGCCGCGCGTGCCTGCCGCCTCACGGGAGGCCACGTCGATGGGCTTATCCATCGCAATGAACCATTGCGGCGTGTTGCGGAAGATCAACGGCTTCTTCGAGCGCCAGGAATGCGGATATTGATGCTTGAGGCGGCCGCGGGCGATCAGCGCGCCGGCCTCGATCAGCGCCTTGATGACCGCATCGTTGGCATCACCTTTATTGCCTTTGTCGTCGATGACGCGCTTGCCGGTGAAGCCCGGCGCTTCCTTGGT
>Ga0153954_1001236_pt1 | contig 14678 bp, 11 predicted proteins | sample TSFL038MetaG_FD_102277 | JGI IMG/M metagenome (GOLD analysis project Ga0153954, IMG submission 102277) | Attine ant fungus gardens microbial communities from Florida, USA - TSFL038 MetaG | ecosystem: Host-associated > Fungi > Mycelium > Unclassified | place: USA: Florida, Wekiwa Springs State... | reverse complement strand
TGGTCGTCCTACTGTTGATGGGTTGTCCGACCCCTTGTTCGGCATCAGCCGGGGTGGTCCTCGCAAGTGATCCACCGCATCCTCAATTTTCGCACTCCCGGCGAAGTTTGCAAAACTCCAGTCTGAAGTCACGACATCTCCGTCTTACGCTCGTCCACCCACCCGCAAGATTAAAAAAATGCACAAAATCGAACGGGAATTGAAGGGGAGCACGGAACGCTTACGCGATGATAAGAGGTCTAACTCGACTCGGTCAGGCAAACCATCCTGGGCCGCATCGCATCGGTTCAAGGGATTGTCATCTGGACTACAGATCAACAAACACTACCACACAAACATTTTCAAATAACAGACCACCAAGACTCAAGCGAGCACACGATGCTGCTTTCCCTGCAACCGACGAGTTAACACCATGTTCGGCCTTCCTGGATGCGGGAATCGCTTCGGCAGCAATGGCTCGAGGATTTCCCCGAGGTCGTTAAGCTCAAACGGCCTGGCCCTGGTCTTGTTCTCCCAGGATCTGATCCCGGGGTCATGGTGCGTGATTGACTTGCCAAACCGTTTGTGAGATCGCAGTTCTGTTAGACTTTCCAGGAAGAACGTCGCAACCGAACCTGTTACTCTAAGTACCGAGATTCGCAATGACCGTCCATGCCATGCCCGTGATGTTGGGCGTCCTGGCCATCTTGGCTGTGGCCTATCGATACTACAGCGCTTTCTTGGCAGCCAAGGTGGCGGCGCTCGATGATGCGCGGGTGACCCCCGCACACCTCCAGAACGACGGGCAGAACTTTTACCCCACGAATCGCTGGGTCCTCTTCGGCCACCACTTCGCGGCGATCTCGGGGGCGGGACCGTTGATCGGTCCCGTGCTGGCGATCCAGTTCGGTTATCTCCCCGGCTTGATCTGGCTGGTGGTCGGCGTCTGCCTGGCCGGCGCGGTGCAGGACATGATGGTCCTGGTCGCCTCGGTGCGCCGACGCGGAGAGAGTCTTGCCGCCATCGCCCGGCAAGAGATCGGGACGGTCGCGGGGGTGGCGACGACGATCGCGATCCTCTATATCATCATCATCGCCCTCGCCGGACTCGGCGTGGTCGTGGTCAAGGCCCTTGGGGGCGAAGAGGTCCCCATGAAGGCGGCCTCCGTGCTCATCTATCCCGAAGGGGCTCCGGTCGAGAAGATCCTCCGTCCTGGTGTTCCCAGCATCTACCCGATTCCGGAGGGATCCACCTATCAATTCGGCGAAAAGGAAGGCCAGTCGTTGGACTTCCAGGAGTCGTTCCGGATCGCCGTCCCCTCCGGCTCATCCTTGAAGTCGAACCCGAAAGGCCCCGGCTTCGTTTTGCCCGAAGGGACGAAACGGCTCGTGCCCGGCAGCTCCTGGGGCACGTTCACCATCGCCTGCACGATTCCCATCGCCCTCTTCGTCGGCTGGTACATGTACCGGTTCCGCAAGGGGAAAGTCGTCGAAGCATCCCTGGTAGGAGCGGTCGGGGTCCTGGGTGCCACCATCGCGGGAGCCTGGATTCCCGAGTCCGGCCTGCGACATTACTTTGAACTCAGCCGCGACCAGACAATCTACGCGATCGCGGCCTACGGGTTCATCGCGTCGGTGCTTCCCGTCTGGCTCCTGCTCTGTCCACGCGACTATCTTTCGAGCTTCCTCAAGATCGGTACAATCGCCTTGCTCGTGATCGGCGTGATCGTGGCGAATCCGTCCCTGGAAGCCCCTCCGGTCAACCATCTCTTCCAGAACGGCGGCGGCCCTTACTTCGACGGACCGATCTTCCCTTACGTCTTCATCTGCATCATGTGCGGCGCGATCTCGGGCTTCCACGCCCTGGTTTCCTCCGGTACGACCCCCAAGATGGTCGACAAGGAAAGCCATATCCGAATGATCGGCTACGGTGCGATGCTCATGGAGGGCCTGGTCGGCATCGTGGCCTTGATCGCAGCGGCCGCCCTGCCCAACTCGATGTATTATGACATCAACATCGACCTCGCCAGACGTCCTCAATTCGCGCAGTCTCTCAAGGCGATGAACGCCGACCACGACGGGCACCCCGCCGAGACGAGCGAACTCGTGGCCATGGAGAAAAACGTCCAGGAGTCGCTCCACGGCCGAACCGGCGGCGCGGTGACCTTGGCCGTCGGCATGGCGCGGATCTTCTCGAGGGCGATCCCGAACATGGATTGGCTGATCAAATACTGGTATCACTTCGCCATCATGTTCGAGGCACTCTTCATACTGACCACAATCGACACGGGAACCCGAATCGGTAGATTCATGGTCCAGGAGTTCCTCGGCAAGATCTGGAAGCCGCTCGGTAACCTGGACTGGCTGCCGGCGTCGATGCTGGCGACCGCCCTCGTCGTCTTCGGCTGGTCCTACTTCATCTGGTCAGGTTCGGTCGAGACGATCTGGCCGATGTTCGGCATGGCCAACCAGCTCCTGGCCGTGATCGCTCTCTGCGTCGTGACCACCGCGCTCGTCAACGCCGGACGAGGCCGCTATGCCCCCATCTCAATCATCCCGATGCTTTTCGTGGCCACCACCACGACGACCACGGGCTACTACGAGATCACGGGTAAATTCATGAGCATGATCAAGTCCGGCAAAGCCGACCTGGTCCTGAAAGGATGGCTCAACATCGGACTGACCGTGATGCTCCTGACGTGCGTCGCGGTGATCCTGGTCTCGGCGGTCATCAAGTGGGCAACGACCCGGAAGCCCGAACCCGAGCCCGTTTCCGCCGTGTCCTGAGGAAGATCATCGTACCCATCAAAAGCGCCGGACCGAGCCAAGGATTCTTGGTTCGGTCCGGTTGGCGTTGAGCATCGATCGAACAGGCCTTGGTCTAACTCATTTTTGGGGGTCACCGTGCAAGGGTTGCTTGGCTAACCCTCAACCGGATCGCCTCTCAGACAATGTCATCGCCGGCCGAGCGAACGGCAGACTTCTCCTGTCCGACAAGACTCTGGCTCGCTCCATTTCTCGAAGTCGAAATACGGCAGGGCAGACCTTGATCCGCCGAGACGATTGCGAAGCCTCGGCAGGCCAAGGCCTGCCGTACATGAGGACATGTTGCATCGAAATATTCGAGTCTTCCGTACGTTGTGATACGACGGTCTCAGGCAATCTCATCGCCGACCAAGCTCGCGACGGCGGGTTTCTCTCGCCCGAGGACGCTGTGGCTGGCGCCATAGGCGAAGTAGATCACCAGCCCAATCACCATCCAGACCACGAGACGAATCCAGGTGTCGACCGGCAGACCCGCCATTAGAAGGAACGAGAAGGCGGCACCAAGCGGCGCGGTGATCCAGACGGCGGGAGTTTTGAACGGACGCTGGATGTCCGGCTGAGTCACCCGGAGTGCCAACACCCCCAGGCAGACGACAGCGAACGCGAACAAGGTTCCGATCGAGACCAGTTCGCCGACGACGCTGATCGGCAACACACCGGCGCCAATCATCACCACGGTCCCGGTAATGATCGTCGTGAGGTACGGCGTGCCAAAACGCGGATGGATCTTCGACACGAAACCAGGCAGCAAGCCATCACGCGACATGGTGTAGAAGATGCGAGGCTGGCTCAAGAGCATGACCAGGACCACCGAGCTGAGTCCGGCGATGGCCCCCAACTTGATGATCGGGGCCAGCCACTTCAGGCCGATCGCGTCGATCCCGACCGCGATCGGATCGGGGACGTCGAGCTGCTTGTAGTTCACCACTCCAGTGAGCACGAATGCGACCAAGATGTAAAGGATGGTACAGATGACGAGCGACCCGAGAATGCCGATCGGCATGTCGCGCTGAGGGTTCTTGGCTTCCTGGGCCGTGGTCGAGACGGCATCGAAGCCGATGAAAGCGAAGAAGACGACCCCCGCCCCGCGAAGGATTCCGCTACGACCGAACTTTCCGAATTCACCCGTATTCGGCGGGATGAACGAGCCGCCCCAATTGTCCGTGGAGACGTACCCGATGCCGGCGGCGATGAAGAGAAGCACGATGGCGACCTTGATCACGACGATCACATTGTTGACGCGAGCCGACTCTTTGATCCCCACCACCAAGAGAGCCGTGACGAGTGTGACGACGAACATCGCAGGGAGGTTGATGTAGGCCGTGGACTGGGCAAACCCTTCCCAGGCCACCTGGTGTTTCTTGAACAACTCCTCCACACCGGCGAAAGCCGTCCACCCCGAAGCCAGGTGAAGTTTGGCAGCGATCGCTTCGGGGACATTGATCATCTTCGTCCCCGGCGCATTGGCATAGTGCGGCGGGATGTCGATTCCCAGGTTGTGCAAAAAGCTGACGACGTACCCCGACCAGCCGATGGCCACGGTCGTCGCCCCCAGCGAATATTCCAAGATGAGGTCCCAGCCGATCAGCCAGGCCACAAATTCACCCATGGTCGCATAAGCGTACGTATAGGCCGATCCCGCGATGGGGACGGTGGAGGCCATTTCGGCGTAACAGAGTCCGGCAAAAGTGCAGGCGATCCCCCCGAGAACAAAGGAGAGTGCGATGGCCGGACCGGCGTTCGACGCGGCGGCGTGTCCGGTCAGCACGAAGATTCCCGCACCGATGATCGCGCCGATGCCAAGCATGGTAAGGTCGAACGACGACAAGGCCCGCTTCGGCCCCCCCTCGTCGCTCGCGGCGGCCTCGGCCTTAAGGGTCGCGATCGATTTTCGTGCAAACAGATTCGCCATCATTGCCTCTCGTGGAATTGGCGTCGCGTCTCTGGCCTTGGCATCGGTCCCGAAAACAGAAGAATCGAGCGCCGGTGGTTTTCAATCCCCGGCGCTCGATGCGTCTTACGCAATCAAGGCTACTTCACAACCACACGTTACGGCAATTCCTGAACTTCGACCTTGCGGATGTCGACCTGGCTCCCCGGGTCATGCTGCTGGAAAGCGAAATGGCCTTCCCTGTAGGTGTTCTTGGGGTCGGTGAAGTCCACGACCGTCTTGCCGTTGACCTTGATCGTGATGTGGTTACCAACCGCCTCGACTTCCTGCGTAAACCAGGTGTCGGGTGGCACCAACATTTCCTTGACGGGCACAAAACTATAGAGGGTGCCGGTCTTGAGGGGGTCCTTGTGGGTGCTGTTTACCTGGGCTTCGTACCCGTGGGGGAAGCCGGGTTCTTTCTTGGTGCGGAAGTACATCCCCGAATTCGCCTTATCGGCGATCTTAACCTCGGCGCGATAGCGGAAGTTCTTGTAATCGCCACGGGGGCTGAAGAGGTGGGAGGCAGGTCCTGAGCCGTGGAGGAAGCCGTCGACGACCTTCCACTGGCCCGGGGTTCCGTCAGCGGTCGTCCAACCGCCGAGCGTCTTGCCATCGAACAGCGAAACCCACTTTCCTTCCCCCTTCTCGTCAGCCCGGACCAGGCCGATCGAGAACGCTCCCAGGGCCAATCCGCAGGCGATTGGAATCAGTCGCTTCATGGAGTGAAATCCTTAACGTGGCTGGTGAGAACCATGAACGGAACGCAATCCAAGACCCGGCCCTTCGGCCGACCAATCTCAACAAGGGTGATGCGCTCCCCTGGCATGGCGAATGTAAACTCGAAACATGGCGTGTGGCTAGGGGTTAGTGGTGAAATGACACGCAAGATTTCGCGAATGCCGACTCTTCCGACGTGAGACAACTCGATGATTCCGCACCCCCTGCCCCTGGATCAAGCACTCGGTCGACTCCGGCCGCGTCGTCAGTTCGACTCAACGCGGGTGTTGCCCGAGCCGATCTTGACGACGATCCTCGCCTTGGCGAGCCAGGTCCCTTCCTGGAACGACCTGCAACCCTGGCGGTTTCTCGTGGTTCGAGAAGAGAGCAATCGAAGGCGGCTGCGAACCTGTGTTTTCGATCGACAGGAAGTGGTCGACGCCTCTGTGGTCGTGATCGTGCTGGCGTATCTCTATCCCGAACGAAGCTACCTCGAAAGACTCCTGGAAGAGCAACTCAACCGGGGACATCTCACCCCCGCAGAGGCCGCGAAAACCCGGGGCATGACCCAACGAAAGCTGGAACGCATCGAGGATCCGGCAGCCTGGGCGAGCCATCCCGCGTACCGAGCCGAGACCGCGCTCCTGATCGCCGCCGAATCCATGGGCGTCGCCTCGGCTCCCGTCGAGGAATTCGACGCGAGCAAGTTGGCCAGGGCGTTCGGTATCCCCGACGACCACGTCCCTTGCAGCCTCGTCGCCCTCGGCTACAGCGCGCGAGAGGAACCGGAGCCGCCTCGATTACCCCTGTACGATATCTGTTATCGTGAGCATTTCGGACAACCCTGGTCTCCCGAAGAAACCTGAATTGGTGTCACAGTTAGTCAATTCGTTCACTCACTCAAGATCGACGGAATGACCACGGTTGCTGACAACCGGGGTTACCCGAACTCAGGCTTGGGATCCTTCCACGAATGGGCAACGCACGGCACGAAGGATGATCTCGTATGGTCTCGCCTCGGACATTTTCTGGATCCATCCTCCCGGGCTAAGTACGATCACGCTCCATTGGATTTTCATGACCATAAGCGCGGTTTCGGAAGAGGTCCGGATACATGCGAAAGCTGCCGAAGAGACACCAACCGTGGCTCAAGGAGCTCGGGCTGGGATTCTTGATCGTGATCGCCTATCTCGGTGTCGTGCAGGCTCAATCACCGAGCACCACCACGAAGGCCTCTGACACCAAGGCCGCCAAGGCACCTGAGAGCACGACCACACCGGTCCCCCGGCCGGGGAGTTGGGCAACGCTCCACCAATCGTTCGTCGATCGCGCCAAGAAGGGGGATGTCGACCTGCTCTTCCTGGGCGATTCGATCACGCGAGGTTGGGCGGGCAAGGACAAGAACGGAGAAGGCCCCAGGGAAATCTGGTCTCGCCACTATGGCCCGCGCCGGGCCGCCAACTTCGGCATCGGCGGCGACAGGACTCAGCATGTTCTCTGGCGGATCGAGAACGGCGAACTCGAAGGGATCAGCCCCAGGGCCGTTGTCCTCATGATCGGGACGAACAACGCTCATGCCAACACGGCCGACGAAATCGCCGAAGGGATCGAAACGATCGTCCAATCGCTCCGGTGCAAGCTCCCCGATAGCAAAATCCTCCTGCTGGCGGTCTTTCCTCGCGGCGAGAAGCCCAACCCCCATCGCGAAAAGCTCGCAACGGTCAATCAGCGCATCGCCAAGCTCGATGACGGGAAAGTTGTCAAGTTCCTCGACATCGGCAAGCACTTCCTCAACGCCGACGGCACGATCTCGCCGGACGTGATGCCCGACTTCCTCCACCTCTCACGTAAAGGCTACCAGATGTGGGCGGACGCCATGGAGCCAACCCTCTGGTCGCTGCTCGATGAGGCAACGATCAACAAGAAACCCTGAACCCCACGAGAACGGGCCGCACCGACCTGCGGCCCGTTCGCCCATATTATTGAGCCGGAGCAGGATCACCATCTTGTGCCGGTTGAGGAACCGGAGGCTCGTTCAAGAGCCCCGGAACCGGGAACGCGAGCGCTTCACCTCCTGCAATCGTGCTCAGCGCCTTGAGAACTTGGGGCTTGACCGTATCGGCCACGAACCTGACCGCGCCATCCGAAAACGCGGCGTTGCCACCGCCCGACGTGTATCCCCCCAGCTTCGGCGCCGGTCCTTTTTGATCAAAGGGAATATCCTCAGGCTTGGTCCAGGGAATATTCCGCCTGGCTTCGACAACCATGAAGGTCACCGAGGTTCCGTCGAGAATTGATTGCATCCCGGTCCCATTCGGATCGGCGAAGAGAGTGCCCGGGCCGGTGAGGACGAAGTAAGAGGAGTTGGTCGCCTTGTCATCGGCCTCGGGAAAATGGTAGATCTCTGGAATTTGATCAATCAGCTTCCGGTTATGAGGACCATCCCAAGGCTCATCGAAGTGGTATTGCTTGTAGAGATCCTCGCGCTGGATGTAAGGCAAAATGGCGACGCGCCAGCTATAGGGGGTCTTCCCGTCAGGCCCCATCAAGACAGCCGGCGGAAATTTCCCCGAGGCGGCATGAATCGTGAGCATAGCCACCGCAATCTGCTTGAGATTGTTCATACTCTGTGAATTGCGAGCCAACCGTACCGACGGGACCGTGCGGAGGATTTCTCGGACGACGCGTCCAGGCTTCACATCCACCGTCGACTCAAACCGAACGGTGTGATCCCCTCCCATCTTCTCGACGCGCACACGCGCCGCCTTCAAGAGCGGTTCGAGCAAGAGCGGCTCGAGCACGTTCGCCAGTACCAGGGGCATCGATGCAACCTCGTTCCCTGGATTTCTAGGGCGTTCGCGAAGGTTCTCCAGACGATTCAGGCCGTCGATCACCGCGGCATCGACGGTACCCGCGACCCGTTCTGCGTCCTCGACCGAGTCGCAGTCCGCCTGTCCTTCCATCCGAAGCCCCTGGGATGCCTCGATGCCAAGAGCGAACGCGCGGCTCTTGTCCCAGAGCGAAGCGTACCGAGCGATCGCGTCAGCGTCCGGAGCGCGGTGAACCATGAGTCGCAACCAAGACGAGTCGACAGCAACCGCAACCTGCCCTCGTTCGACGCTTTTCCAAACCCGGCTCCAGGCATGCTTCGAATCGGGATTCGGTTTTGTTTTGATGATTCCCCGGAGAACGTTCTCGTCGCTGACGACGATCGTTTTGGCATCGGGGGCGAAGTAAGACAACCCCACACTCGGTGACCTCGGACGCACGTAGCTTCGGCCTTCGAGGGCGACCTCTTCCGGATCCTGGATGAGATCGGCCGTCACCCGCTTCCACTCCTGAGGCTGCCTGGTTCGGATCACGAAGCCGGGGACGACGCCGGTGCCGCGTCCCTGCCCTGGAGCCGAGGCCGCCGGACCGTCGACCATGGGGAGCCAAAACGCGAGGAACTGTTCGACATCGGCCGGAGCGACTTTGAACGGAAACTGCTCGCTCAAAAGCACCATCAGCGGCTTGATCTCAGGGAGCGCATTGAGGTCGACCGCGCGAACCCCAAGCACAAGGGGCGACTGACTTGGTAGATAAGAAAGGTCGAACGGTTGCCGAGATACGGAGCGGATCGACTGGGCCTGCGCGAGGCCACTCATCCACCCCGCAGGTCCTGGCAGTCCCGTGACGTTCAAGCTGCCTCCCACGAAGCCCACGATGATCAGCACTCTCAACCGCTTCGAGAGTGGAACGTGGCGAGCCTGTTTCGCCTCGCGTCGCATTTCAATCCTCCTCAAGAGAGTCCTCTGCGTGGGAAAGAACGCCCGTGCCAATTCTTGAATCTTATTATCATCACTTATTAACATTATTTACACCAACACCAAGAGGTAAGAACACGAGCCTCCAACAACGCTGGCACCCCAAGCATCGGCGGCCAGTTCCTGCTGGGGACGGAGTTGGCCGGCCAGCCAATGAACGAAATGGAGCATTCGGCAAGTCCCCTTCCGTTGCGTGAGCACCCCCATCCAAGGATATCTTCTCGGAGGGCAGGCCTTGGCCTGCCTGGGCTGTTCGCTGAAGCCTCGGCAGGCCAAGGCCTGCCCTACAAAAAAATTGCCGGAGGCTCCACTTAGTGGCTCATCCGCCAAGTGGCTTTCCCGTAGGGTGGGCACTGCCCACCAATCTCGTGGCTTCGACCAGGGTTTAATCCCTGGTGGGCAATGCCCACCCGACAAAAAGGAGACATGCCGGATGACCCAATTAGTAGGTTCTTGGTTGAAGCTCGGTGAGTGCAGGCTTCCCAGCGAAAGTCGTCGACCTCAAAATTTGTTTTTCAATTTGGTTTTACAGTAGTCAACCTCGGACGGCCGTCAAGGAACAGACTCATCATTTTTGGGGGATCATCAATGGCTCGTACCTTCGAGAAATCAGGCTGGGATGGGATCGGGAAATCGCGGATGCGTCGGGTTCGCTTGACCGTCAGATGCAAGGGGTTGTAAGATGCCCTGGGGGATAGGGTTTAGTGCCTATATTCGAGGTCGTCCCCGGTCCGGCTTCGGTTCGAGGTGGGAAACGAAGGGATTGAAACGAGGATGAAAGAAGATCCGCGCGCCACATTGAAGCACCAATTGGACCACGCGATCCCGACGGTGATTCACCACCCCGAGGAAAATTTGCCGTTGCTTGCGCGATGGTTGCACTACGCTACCGAGGATCGAGGACGGTTTTTCACCTTCCTCGGCATAGTTCTCGTTGCGGTGGTCGGGATGACGATCCTTTCGAGCGGCTTGTCGGTTCGTCGCGCGACGACGGATGAGGCCTGGACCGAGCTCCAGACCGCGAAGACGGCGGCCGAGCGAGAAAAAATTGCCGAGAAGTATCCCAATACGCCCGCGGGGCGCTGGGCGCTCTTGCAGGCGGCGACGGATTTCTACAACAAAGGCTTCGCCGACCTTCCGGCCAATCGCGACGTAGCCCTGCCCGACCTGAAGAAGGCGCTCGGGCTTTTCGATAAGGTGCTCGAGCAATCTCCCAAAGACTCGGCCCAGGCTCGTGCCGCCGCCTTGGGGAAGGCGCGGACCTTGGAAGCGCGGAACGAGATCGACAAGGCGATCGCTCAGTACGAGTACGTGGCCAAGACCTGGCCCGACACAGACGAAGCCCAGCAGTCGAAGCAACAGGCTCAACTCCTCCGCCACCCAGACAGCGTGGCCTTCTACAAGGAGTTGTACGCGTACAAGCCGACCGAGACCACGATTCCTCCACTCGGTGAAGGTAGTCTCAATTTTCCGCTCGGTACGCCCTTGCAGGGTGAAGGGTCTTCATCCCCGTTCTCGTTCACCCCGCCCCCTCCACCCACTCCCGCCACGACGCCAAAGACCGAATCGCCGGTGAACCCCGAGCTACCGACCAACGTCTTTAGTCCTGATACCAACGCGGCTCCGAAGGAAAAAGGGGCCAAGTCCGAATTGCCCCAAGACGTGTTCAGCCCTGCTCCGGCCGCAACTCAGGATGGGAAGGAGAAGGCCGCGAAGCCTTGAACCTCGGGCTGCTTCTTGGAGGCTATCCGAAATCGGGATCTCAAAGAAGTCATGGGATGTTTGGGTGGCCTGGGACGAGTCTTCGAGGCCCCGGGGCATGGCAAAAGCTAGCCCCCGGAGCGTCGTAAACTCCTCCCCAGCCATCCATTTACGTTATCTCGCACTCCCCAATTGGATCCGGATTGTCTCTCTGTCCGACTACTATGTCTCCCCCCGAGCTCTCGAGTACGCCTAGCGATTTCCTGGTCAAGGCCCGAATGGAGGGCAAGCGGGTTGATGCGTACCTCGCGAGCCGATTTACGGACTACTCGCGGAGCGTCATCCAAAAGCTCATCGACGCTCAGGCGGTTTTGATCAACGGACAGCCGACGAAGGCTTCCTACCGAGTCCGCCAGGGGGACGAAATTCGCGTTTGGCTCCCCGAGTTGGGAGACGATGCCCCCAAGCCCGAAGACATCCCACTCGAGGTGCTCTTCGAGGACGAGGCGCTCACAATCGTCAACAAGCCACCGGGGATGGTCGTTCATCCCGCCAAGGGGAACTGGAGCGGTACGCTCGTCAATGCGCTCCAGTTCCACTACGACAGCCTCTCCAGCGTCGCCGGCGAGAACAGGCCGGGAATCGTTCATCGCCTCGATCGCGATACGACCGGATTGTTGATCGTGGCCAAGGACGACGTGGCTCACCGTCGCCTCGCGCTCCATTTCGAGCAGCGGACGATCCACAAGGAATACCTCGCCCTCGTCTCCGGTATCCCCCAGCGCGACAGCGACTACGTCGAACGACACATCGGCTTCCATCCGACCAGCCGCGAGAAGATGGCGATCCGGCTCCCGGAGGATGGCGGGAAAGAGGCTGTCACCTTCTACGAGGTTTTGGAACGATTCCAGGGATACGCTTACGTGCGCTGTAAGCCGGCGACCGGGCGGACCCATCAAATCCGGGTCCATCTCACCCACGTCGGACATCCGATCCTGGCCGACAAGGCCTATTCAGGCCGAGGCCGCATCACGCTGGGAGATCTGGCCGGTCCCGAAGCCCCCGACGCCGACCGCGTGCTCATCGAGCGTCAGGCACTCCATGCCCACCGGCTCCGCTTTCCGCACCCGCTCACCCAGCAGGAAATCGACCTCACGGCCCCCCTGCCTCAAGACATGGCCGCGACCCTCGAGGCACTCCGAACCTACCGGCGACGATAAGTCGTCTCTCCTTCACCAACGATTCATATATTCTTCGCTTCTCTTGGCGTGCCAGTTCGCCTTGTTCGTGCAATCGTCGATGCGATGCTTCAACAGAGTGATCGTTTGTCGCAGAGATTCGGAGGAGTCGGTCTCCAACTTGGCCTCGGCCTGGTCCAGAAGCTCCCGGGCCTCGAGCGCCTTCTCCGACCATTGGGACTCGAGACGCGAGTGGTCAGCGGATCGTCGGAGGTTGGATGACCGGCGCCCGATCAGCCCCCCCACGGCGAGGATGATGGCAACCACGATGCCCCCGACGAGGATCGTTCGTTTTTCCAGCCTCCGTCCCTCCTCATCGAGAGCCGTCGTATCGGGACCGGCCTGAGGCATCAAACCGCGATTTCGTTTGCTCCGCACCAACGTCGCCAGGGTCTCGGTTTCCCTCAGCTCGGGTTCCTCGGAAACCCCGAGGTAAATCCGGCGATAACGAAGCATGCCGAGCCCGAGTACAAAGGGTAGCACCGGGAAGATCAACATCGCGACCAACGCCCAGCCCTCAGACCATGTCGCGACGAACTGAATCAGCAAGGCCGAGAGAATCCCGGCACTCGCGAGAAGCACCAGGATTTGGGTCCTCGTGAAGTAGGATGAGACCAGGAGCAGATGAAAACCAAGGTAAAGGGCGTAGCAAACGATCCAGGTCACAACAAAATGTACCTCGGTCTTCCCTCCCTTGAGAGAGATCAGGGTCGCAATCAACCCGCAGGCAGCTGCGACCGCACCAATCGCGGCCATGATCTGCCCTAACCTCAGCGAGGACGGCCGAGCCCCACTCCTCCCTCGATTCATCGGGACATTCCTCCGCGCGATCGCGTTGCCGTTGCGTCTTCCCTTGAAGCTATCTCCATCCCTCGGGCAGAGCAACCATGAGTCACGGCCCGAAATCATTCCCCAAACGGCTTGCCTACAACCTGCCGACCGATCCCGGCGGCCGGATCGGACAATTTATATCCACAGATATTCTGCTCTAAAATCTATCGTTAACCAAGAGCTTACCCTGCCCCCGGTCCCTCATCGAAACCGACCGTGTCTCCGTACCTCCGAACGTCGAAAGAACAGGGATGAAAGCGTCGATTCAACACGCTACAATGATGCATGATTGGGGATCATCACGCGATCGAAATCGGAGCGTCGACCCGGGGAGCTCGAACATGATGCGGGGATCGTTTTGGCTTGGTCTGTGGGCAGCCTTGTTCGTCGGGGTCGGCTCGATCGCGGCGGATTCTGCGGAGAGCGAGATTCCCGAGGCGTTCGTGCGCTTCGAGCACATGGTCGGGAGTTGGAAGGGAACTGGCATTGCGACGGCGAACCGGCTCAAGGGTTGGCCGGAGAATCACCTCTGGGCCTGGAAATTCGACAAGGGGAGTCCCGTGGGGATGACGTTCGAATGGAAGGGCAACAAGTCCCTGGCCAAAGGGCAACTCTCTTACGACTCGGCCACCAAACAGTACCGGCTCGACGGCAGCGACGCTTCGGGAAAACCGTTCGTATTCGTGGGCTCGATCGATAAGGCCGGTAAGGCGCTCGTACTCACCCGCGGCGGTGGGACGGACAAAGGCAAAGACCGGCTCACCATCCGGCCCAATAGTAATCTGATCCGTTACACACTTGAATTCGATCATCAGGAGACCGGGGCCCCTCAGTTCAAACGGATGGTCGACGTGGGCCTCACCAAGGAGGGAGAATCGTTCGCGGCGGGGGGATCGGCGGCCGACCTGCCCAAGTGCATCCTCACCGGTGGCGCCGCCACAATGACGGTGACGTACCAAGGGAAGTCGTACCCGATCTGCTGCTCGGGATGCCGCGACGAGTTCAACGAGAACCCCGAGAAATACGCCAAGAAAGCCGCCCTCATGACCGAGGCCGGCGGAGGCAAGACTCCCGCCAAGACGGCATCCGCCAAGGTCGGCAAGGATGACGGCTCCTTCGACGGCCTCGTTGAGGACGAACCTGCCGAGAAGAAAACCAAGGAATCGAAGCTCGAGAAAAGCGCGAAGGCGAAGTCCGATCCGGCTCCTTCGAAATCCGACGGCAACACCACAGCCAGCAAAGCCACGGCCAAAGCAGCGTCTCAGCTTCGCCTGGGGCAGAACCTGGAGAAGTCGGGAAAAACGGCCTCCGCCTTGAAATACTACCAGCAGGTCGTCAAAGACTACCCGGGTACCCCTTCCGCAAAGACCGCCGCCGCTCGCATCAAAGCTCTCAACGGAAAGTAGCGCAAGTACCGTTCGGATGGCATACACCCAAAGCAAGAGAGTGGAAGGCCCCAGGTCGAAGTCAATGGGCGTATTGGGGTGGCACTGGTGGCTTGTCCACCAGTGGGCCAAGGCTCGCGCCACTGGTGGACAAGCCACCAGTGCCACCCCATACAGCCATCTACATGGCATTGGTTAATAGTGCGTCCAACACAGAAATCCCAGGGATTTCACTCAACTCTTCCGGGATTTTGTAGGCAATC
>Ga0153954_1001235_pt1 | contig 14697 bp, 11 predicted proteins | sample TSFL038MetaG_FD_102277 | JGI IMG/M metagenome (GOLD analysis project Ga0153954, IMG submission 102277) | Attine ant fungus gardens microbial communities from Florida, USA - TSFL038 MetaG | ecosystem: Host-associated > Fungi > Mycelium > Unclassified | place: USA: Florida, Wekiwa Springs State... | reverse complement strand
TCGCGGCCCCGGCCAGCATCGCGGCGGCCTCCTCGGCGTGCTTGCGTCCCCGGAACTCGTCGGCGACGACCAGCACGCGGGCCTTGGCGCGGCGGACGGCGAAGCCGATCTCGCGCTCGCGGAAGATCGGCATCAGGGCGCAGCAGATCGCCCCGACCTTCATGCAGGCGAGGGTCAGGATCACGAACTCGCCCCAGTTCGGCAGCTGGTAGGCGACGGTCTCCCCGGGTTCGACGCCCAGCTCCAGTAGCAGCGACGCCGCCTTGTCGGCCTCGCGGTCGAGCTCCTCCCAGGTCCAGACCCGGGTGCCGCCGGCGCGCACGTCGACGACCGCGTTCTCGCCCGGCCGCTCGCGCGCCCAACGCCCGACCCAGTCGACGATCGACACCTCGGCCGCCTGGTCGATCGCGATCGACTCGGTCGCCCGCTGGCCGCCCTCGGCCTCGCCGGCCCCGGCGCGCGCCCCCGCCGCGGTCCGCTCGCGGTCGTCCTGGATGCCCAGGTCGAGCCCGATCGTCCGCATGTCGTCGAGGAAGCCGGGATAGGAGATGCGGAAGGCGTTCGGGTAGGTCAGCGAGCTCTCGCCGCGCGCCCGCGACGCCGCCACGGTCAATGACATGTGCACGCGGTGGTCGTTGAAGCTGGAGAGGGGGGACCCGGTCAGGTCGCCGTCGATCCCGCGCACCACCAGCTCGTCGCCCTGCTCCTCGACGTCGCCGCCCATGCGGTTCAGCTGCAGCATCGAGACGACGCGGTCGGACTCCTTCAGCCGCACGTGGGCGACGTTGGAGAACCGCGTCTCGCCCTCGGCGAACTGGCCCATGGTCGAGAGCACCGGCAGCATGTCGGGCATCGGCCGGCAGTCGATCTCGACCCCGCGCAGCCGCACCCCGTCGTGGCGCACGCGCACGCCGCCCGCCTCGCGGTCCAGCTCCATCGGCAGCCCCATCGCGGCGACCACGTCGAGGAAGTGGGCCTCGGGGTGGTCGACCTTCGCGCCCTCGATCTCGGCGACGCCGGAGAAGAGGACGTCGGACGGGTGGATCGAGGTGGCGGCGAGGCCGAAGGCGAGCGAGCCGATGTCTGGCGGGAGGGTGACGTCGGCGGCGTGGGCGGTCTGGTTCGGCTCGATCTCGAAGCGGCGCCAGTCGTCGGATACGCCGACTTCGAGCCCGAAGTCGCGCATCATGTTCACGGTCAGTTCGACGTAGGGCCGCTCGTTGAGCGTGCCCTCGACCTCGATCGTCGTCGGCCCGCTCGCGAACGGCGCGACGATGATCAGGCCGGAGATCCACTGGCTGAGCGTCCCCGCGATCGCGACCCGGCCGCCGCGCGGGCGCTGCGGCTGGACCGTGATCGGCGGCGTCGAGTTGGCCGAGGAGAGCTCGACCCCGACGTCGCCGAGCGCCTCCAGGAGCGGCCCGACCGGGCGGCGCTGGAAGTACTTCTGGCCGGTGATCGTGACCGGCGCGTCGGCCAGCGAGGCGAGCCCGATCATGAAGTAGAGCGTGGTGCCGGAGGAGCCGACCGAGACGGTGTCGCGGAGCGGCCGGTAGGGGAGGCCGCCGCGGACGAGGAAGCCGTCGTCGGTCGTCTCGATCTGGGTGCCGAGGCCGGTGAGGACCTCGATCGTCGATTGCACGTGTTTTGCCGCGACGCCGCCCTTGATGCGGCTCTCACCCTCGGCCAGCGACGCGAGCATCAGCGCCCGGTGGGCGTGGTACTTGGACGCGGGGACCGAGATCTCGCCTTGGAGGCGTCCCGACGTTTCCCGAACATAGAGATGCACTGGACAAGAACGTATATGTAGAGCCAGTCGTGAGGCGGTCTGCGTCCCCCGATCAGGCGGGTGCGGCCGCCGCGGGGTCCGCTCGAACCGCGATAATGCGGTTCGCATGTACGCCTGGTGCCGTCCGCAGTGAACCGAGGAGAAGACCCAGTCGTCACCGGGCTCGGCGCGCTTACCCCGGTGGGCCTAGACGCGCCGTCGACCTGGAAGGCGCTCGTCGCCGGGCGGTCGGGGATCGGCCCGATCACCCAGTTCGACGCCGCCGGGCTGGCGACGCGGATCGCCGGGGAGGTGACGGGCTTCGACCCGGTGGAGACGCTCGGCGCGAAGCGGGCGCACCGCAGCGCGCGGTTCTCGCAGCTGGCGATCGTCGCCGCGCGCGAGGCGGTCGCGGACGCGGGGCTCGACGTCGAGGCGGAGGCCGACCGGGTCGGCGTCGCGATCGGCAGCGCCGTGGCGGGGACGCCGGAGACCGAGCGCAACGTGCGGGCGCTGATCGACGAGGGCCCGCGCGCGGTCAGCCCTTTTTACGTGGCCTCGACGATCCTCAACATGGCGAGCTGCGAGGTGGCGATCGACCTCGGCGCCCACGGGCCGGTGACGGCGAGCGCCCTCGCCTGCGCGACTGGGACCTACTCGGTGCTGGAGGCGCGGCGCCTGATCCTGAGCGGCGAGGCCGACGTCGTCATCGCGGGCGGCGCCGACGCCGGCATCAACGAGGCGGTCTTCGCCGGCCTCTCGAACATGGGGCCGCTGTCGGAGCGAAACGACGACCCCGCGGGCGCCAGCCGCCCCTTCGACATCGACCGCGACGGCTTCGTGTTCGGCGAGGGCGCGGTCGTCCTGATCGTCGAGTCGGCGGAGCACGCCGCCGCCCGCGGCGCCACGCCCTACGGCTCGGTGGCGGGCGGTGCCCTCACCTCGGACGCCTTCCACATGAGCGCTCCCGAGCCGAGCGGCGATTACGCGGCGGGCGCGATCCGCCTCGCCCTGGAGCGCTCCGGCATCGCCCCCGAGGAGCTCGGCTACATCTGCGCCCACGGCACCGCGACGAAGGCCAACGACACCTCCGAGAGCCGCGCCATCCGCATGGCCCTCGGCGATGCCACCGACGACATCCCGGTCTCCTCCCCGAAGTCGATGGTCGGCCACCTGATCGCCGCCGCCGGCGCCCTCGCGAGCATGGCCTGCCTCCTGGGCATGCGCGACGGCATCCTCCCGCCGACGATCAACCTCACCAACCCCGATCCCGAGTGCGACCTCGACCACATCGCCCTCACCGCGCGCGCGGCAAGCGCCGATACCGCGATCGCCAACGCCTTCGGCTTCGGCGGCCAGAACTGCGTGGCGGCCTTCCGCCGCCCGGATAGCTGACCCCCCGGGCGGCCGATGGGAGGTCCTGGCAGGCTGTGACCTCCCATCACCATGGCTTTGGCCCTTGCCCGTCCCTCGCCCACTCCGGGGACGACTCCGCGGATCGATCTCTAACCGCTTACGCGGGGTAGCTCGGGCGGGTCGGAGACGAGGAATTCGCCGCCGTCCGGGCCCGGTTTGAAGCCGATTCCCTCGATCAGGGTCGAGAGGGGGACTTCGAGGGCGCCCGCCAGCCTGATCGAGGTTTCGAGCAGCGGCTGGCGCTGGCCGGTCTCGAACAGGCTGATCTGGGTGCGGTTCATGCCGGCGCGTTCCGCGAGGCTTTCCTGGCTCAGCCTTCTGGCCTGCCTGACCCGCAGGAGGTTCCCCCCAAAACGCTCCAAGACATCCATGTCGTAAAGGCTTTCCGCTTGATTGCAACAGGCAACGGGCGGGAGGCGGGGATTCGTTCCGGGGGCGACGACATCCGTTCCCAGTAGTAGACAAAACATTTCGGACGTACTAAGGTCTGCCTGCCGAACGAAGCATTGTGCCGGTGGCGCGCAGCAACGCTCGTGACACTTCTGTGTGACTTTTTCCGCGATTTGAAAAGTGAGGTAAATAGTGAACATCGCTATCCTTGAGGAGATGCCTGACCTCGACTTCAGAACCCCTTTCGATGAGCTGAGCGAGCTGCGCACCGTCCTGACGACCCAGCAGATCGCGGAGATGACCGGGCTCCGCCGCGAGACGATCTCCCGGGCGCGCCCCGACAGTCGCTTCCAGCGACGGACCGAGAAAGCCCTCGGCGACCTCTACCTCGTCGTCACCAGGATGAGGGCGGTCATCGGCGACGACCTGGGCCAGCTCGCCGCCGTGCTGCGGCGGCCGCAGAAGGAGCTCGCGGGTCGCTCGATCGCCGAATTGCTGCTCGACGGCCAGGTGGATGTCGTCCTCGCTCGCCTGTCGGTGGCCCCGCCGACGGAAGTGGGAGGCCCGGAGAGGCTGCACCTCGCTCCCGAGGTCGAAGCCCAGCTGGCGCGCTTGGAGGAACCGTCGGAGGGGGAGGCCAAGGATCCGGCCTTGGACGAGAAGGTGGCCGCCGTGCTCGCCGCGGACCCCGACCTGGACTCACGACTGGGCGCGATCGAAGAAGCGATTCGCGACCACTTCGGTCCCGGCTCCAGGGTCGAGCGCCAGATCATCAGCCCCCACGACGAGCCGGATGGCCGTGACGAGCTCTATCTCCGTGTCCATTCCGAGTTGTCCCTCGACGAGGAGATCGACCGCCTCGCCGAGTTCCTCCGCCAGGAGGAGGACCTGCTGGCCCCCGTGAGGCGTCAGCTCGTCATCGGGTTCCTCGGATGATCCGGTGGGAGGGTTACGTCGTCCTGGCCGGGGACCTCGCCGGGCACGAGTTCGAGGCCGCGCAGCGGAGCGCGGTCAGTCGCGCCTATTACGGCGTCTTCAATCTCGGGCGGCGTTGGCTCGAAGCGCACGGCATGCCGATCGACAACCACCGGGCGCACGGGCAGGTGTGGCAGGCGTTCAGGAGCGCAGCCCGCGCGACCCCCGGCACCCGGGGAAAATGGCAGATGGTCGGCGAGCTCGGAGGTGCCCTGCGCGCGTCGCGCAATCAGGCCGACTATGACGACGCAGTGCCGGGCCTCGACCGGCAGGCCGCCGACGCGGTGGCGATCGCCGAGCGCGTCCTCCAGCTCCTCGCCGAGCTCGAGATCGCCGACTGACCCCGCCCTCGGCGTCGGATCACCCCGGCGTATAAGGGTCTATAAAAGTCTTTTTATACGCCGTTATATGGATCCCAGCAAGAACCCCTATACGCCAGGCGCCGGCGCCAAGCCGACCGTCTTCGTCGGCCGCGATGCGGAGATCGAAGACTTCCAGACGGCACTTACTCGGCTCCGCAGCGGTGAGGCAGCAAGGAGCCAGATCCTCTATGGGCTGCGCGGCGTCGGTAAGACCGTCCTGCTTGACGAGTTCGACCTTCTCGCGCGGGAGCGCGGATGGATCACGTCCTCCATCGAGTGCAACGAGGACGACGAGCTGGGCCCGCTGATAGCGAAACTCTGCCATCGCGCCCTCCGCCATCTCAGTCGTGGGAAGAGGATGACCGACACCGTGAAGCGGGCGACCGGGGCGTTGAAGGCGTTCGTGTGGACCCTCGATCCCGACAGCGGAAAGCTGCAGTTCAACATCGACATCGAGGCTGCAAAGGGATTGGCCGATTCGGGCGATCTCGAGACTGACATCGTGGAGCTCTTGTCGGAGGTCGGGAGGGCAGCATTGGACGGCAACTCCGGAGCCCTCTTCCTGGTCGACGAGATGCATGTCCTCCGCAAAGGAGACCTGGCCCTGCTGATGGCCGCCTTGCAGAAGGTCGGCCGAGAGCAGCTTCCTGTGATGCTCGTCGGAGCCGGTCTTCCGCAGTTGCCTCTCACGCTGACGAAGAGCAAGGCCTACGCCGAGCGACTCTTCGTCTACCAAGAGATCGGTGGGCTCTCGAAGCCCGACGCGGTGCGGGCGCTGAAGGCGCCTGCCGGCCGTCGCGGTGTCGACATAGAACCGGACGCCGTCGAGTTCATCATCGAGCGCTCGGGCTGCTATCCGTTCTTCCTCCAGCAGTGGGGCGAGACGACCTGGGAGGAAGCAATCGGCGATGACGTCATCACCCTCGACGATGCCCGTGCTGCCGAGGAGGTTGTCAGCCACTTCCTCGAAACGCGGTTCTTCAAGGATCGGTATGACCGCGCCAGCGAGGCGGAGCGGATCTACATGGCGGCGATGGCCGACCTCGGCCCGGGAGCCCATTCATCGCGGGCAATCGCCGACCACATGAACGCCAAGACCTCGGCGCTCTCGGTCGTCCGGGGGCGACTCCTCGAGAAGGGTCTGATCTACAACGAGGTCGATTCCGACCTGTCCTTCACCGTGCCGCAGTTCGACTCCTACATCCGGCGCATACACCCTTTCGACCCCAATGAGCGCCCGCGCCTCGGTCGCCCGCGCTCACATTGACAACGCGGACGTTTGCTTCTCCGGTCTGGCCACGACGTGCTGCCTTCTCAGGTGCGAAACCGTGACTACGGCTCCATCTCGAGAACATTGATCACTGCTTGGTCGAGGTTCTGTTTCTTCGATCTGAAAGGCCGCTTTCTCGAGGAGATCTGAGCCTCGATCCTGAACCGTGCTCTTTGCGCAACCCAGAGAGACGGAAGATCGAAAGTGTGGATGACCGGTTTGCCCCGGGCGGGTAGGTCGGTGAACGTCGGCGATTGCCAGGCTCGCTCCGTCCACTGCCCCCTGAGCTTGCCGAGCGCAGCAACGCCTACCGCTACAGCCCGCGTTCGTAGACCCGGTACCTCTTCACCACGCGGCCGTTCATCGCTTCGAGGCCGGAGTTCATCGCGTGGTTGGTCTCGAGGATGAAGCCGGCCTCGCCGCCTTTGAGGCGGGAGCGGGTGGCGGCTTCGAAGTGTTCGACGTAGAGGAGGGCGGCGACGCCGGTGTGCTGCCACTCGGGCTTGACGCCGAGGAAGCCGACGCGGAGGCGGTCGGTGGTGCGGTTGCGCATCAGGAAGTCCCACCAGCCGGTCGGGAAGAGCTTGCCGTTCATGCGCTTCTGCATCTGGTTGCCGTCCATCAGGGTGATCGCCATCGCGATCGTCTCGCCGTCCTTTTCGGCGACCATGAACCATTCCCGCGCGTAGACGAGCTGGAGGTCGAGCGCATAGGCGTCGAGGTCCTCCTTCGAGTAAGGGACGAAGCCCCAGTTCTCCGACCAGGCGGAGTTGTAGACCTCGGCGAACTTGTCGAGGTCCTTGCGCAGCGAGCGGCGGGTCATTTTGCGGACGGTGACGCCGTGCTTCTCCCGGCAGCGGGTGGCGAGTTTTTCGATGATCGGCTTCATCGAGGCGCGGTCGTCGATCGAGAGGTCCCAGGAGAGCAGGTCCATCGCCTTCTCCAGGCCGAGCTCCTCGATCCGCTGCTGGAAATAGGGCGGGTTCCAGTTCTGGCGGATCAGCGGTTCGAGCTCGTACCCCTCGATCAGGACCCCGGCTTCGTCGTTGAGCGAGAAGTTCATCGGCCCCAGCATCTGGTCGCAGCCGCGCGCCCGCAGCCACCCTTCGGCGGTGGCGACGAGCCTGGCGAGGACCTCCGCGTCGTCCTCGAACTCGAGGAAGCCGAACATCCCCGTCCGCGAGCCGTGGAACCGGTTGTAGGCGAAGTCGATCTGCGCCGTGATCCGGCCGACCACGCGCCCGTCGCGCCGCGCCAGGAAGTACTCGGCTTCGCCGTGCGTGAAGTAGGCGTTCAGCTTGCGGGTGAGGAACTGGTGGCGCTCGAGTTTGAGCGGCGTCACCCAGGGCGTCCCCTGGTGCAGGCGGAAGGGCAGGTCGATGAATTCGCCGATCTCCCGGCGGCCCTTCACGGCGGTGATCTCGACCGCCATCAGCAGAACCTCGCCTCGGCCTCGGCGAGGAAGGCGTTGAAGAGCCGCTCGAAGGCGTCGCCGTCGAGGCTGATTTCCTCGCCCTCCTCGAAGCCCAGCACCGAGGTGTCCGGCGCCAGCTTGATCCCGCGCGGCACCGTCATCACCGAGCCGTGCTCGGTCACCGATTCGGCGAGCACCCGGACCTCGTTGATCGGGTTGCCGTCGCGCCCTTCGACCTTCGGGTTGCGGATCGAGAACCAGCGGTCGAGCGCCGGCAGCAGCTGGTTCCAGGCCGCCGACCCGGCCTCGACCCGGCGCAGCTCCTCGACCGCCGCGCCGACCGACTCGCGGCAGGCGGCGACGTAGTGGCGGTCATAGCCGGTGCGCAGCAGCATCGACGGGAAGCTAGCCGAACTCGATCACGCTGCGGATCCCGTCCTGGGCCTCCATCAGCTCGAAGCCGCGATTCACTTCGTCCAGCGTGATCTTGTGGGAGATGAACGGCGCGACGTCGATCTCGCCCGCCATTGCCCGGTCGACCAGCACCGGCACCTGGTCGCGCCCCTTCACCCCGCCGAACGAGGACCCGGCGACGCGCCGCCCGGTGATCAGCAGCCGCGGCACCACGTCGAGCGTCTCGCCCTTGCCCGCGACCCCCGCCACCGTGCAGAGCCCCCAGGCCATCCGCGTCGCCTCCAACGCCTGCTGCATCACCTTGACGTTGCCGGTCGCCTCGAAGGTGTAGTCGGCGCCGAACTCGCCGTCGGTCATCGCCAGGATCTCGGCGACCGCGTCGGGCCCGCCGATCAGCGTGTCGGTCGCGCCCTGCCCGCGCGCGAGCTCGAGCCGGTCCTCCGACATGTCGACGCAGATGATCCGCTCGGCGCCCTGCAGCCGGCAGCCGGCGACCGCGCCCAGCCCGACCATCCCGGCGCCGAAGATCGCGCAGGTCGTCCCCGCCTGCACTTGCGCCGTGTTGATCGCCGCGCCCAGCCCGGTGGAGAGCCCGCAGGCGAAGAGCGCGGCGTGCTCGAACGGCGCCTCGGGGCTGATCTTGGCGAGCGCGATCTCCGGCATCACCGTGTACTCGGCGAAGGTCGAGCAGCCCATGAAGTGACGGATGTCCTCGCCGCCGCGCGAGAGCCGCACGCTGCCGTCGGGCAGGTGGCCGAGGTTCTGCTCGGCGCGGATCGCCATGCAGAGGTTGGTGCGCGGGTCGACGCAATGGACGCACTCGCGGCACTGCGGCGAGAAGAGCGTGACGACGTGGTCGCCCGGCGCCACCGAGGTGACCCCGTCGCCGACCTTCTCGACGACCCCGGCGCCCTCGTGCCCGAGCACCGCCGGCGCGTACCCCGACGGGTCGGCGCCCGACGCCGTGTACAGGTCGGTGTGGCAGACCCCGCAAGCTTCGAGCCGCACCAGCACCTCGCCCGCCTGCGGCTCGGCCAGGTCGACCTCCTGGACCGCGAGCGGTTGGCCGAACTCCTCCAGCACGGCGGCGCGGATCTTCACTTGCACTCCTCCCCGGTTGGCATCTTCCAGCCGATCCTAGTGCCGTGTCCCATACCGATCCCAGACAAACGTCTAGGAATTGCGTCTAGGCGGGTCATTAATTTTAAGTAGCGCGGGTATCGCTGCCGACATCCAGACCATGCTTGCCTCAAATCGCCTCCGAGTCTCCGCGCGCGCCGCCGCGTGCCTCCTCGCACCGCTCGCCGCGCTGGCGGCGTTCCTCGCCTTCGGCAGCCGCGAAGCCGGGGCCGGGGGCGCGACCTGCCACGGCAAGCCGGCGACGATCGTCTCCAACGCGGCGACGATCACCGGCACCAAGGCCCCCGACGTGATCGTCGCCGGGAACGACAACAACACGATCCACGGCGAAGGCGGCAACGACCTGATCTGCGCCGGAGGCGGCGACGACACCATCTACGGCGAACGCGGTGTCGACACGATCCACGGCGAAGCCGGCAACGACACCATCTACGGGGAACGCGGCTCCGACACGCTCGACGGCGGCGCCGGCAACGACAAGGTCTACGGCGGCCGCGGCTCCGACGAAGTCGAAGGCGGCCCCGGCTCCGACCTGGTCGAGGGCGAACAGGGCAACGACACCGTCAACGGCGGCGCGGGCGACGGCGACGTCGTCCAGGGCAACCAGGGCGACGACACGCTCGACGGCGGCGCCGGCAACGACGACGTGATCTTCGGCGGCACCGGCAACGACAAGATCAACGGCGGGCCCGGCGAACACGACATCGCCGACTACCAGGGCATCGGCGGCGGCGTCACGATCAACCTCGCCGACCAGACCGTGACCGGCGCCGAGGGCGAGCATCTGGAAGGCATCGAGGATGCGATCGGCGGCTCCGGCAACGACACGATCATCGGCTCCCCGGAAACGGCGAACCGTCTCGACGGCGGCCCGGGCAACGACCACCTCGAGGCCGCCGGCACCGGCGACGCGGCCTTCGGCGGCCCCGGCGGCGACCAGTGCACCGGCGGCTTCGCCGCAGAAACCTCGTGCGGCCCGGCGGGCGGCGCCACTGGCCTCGCGGTCGAAATCTACGAATCGATCGACGGCCAGTCGACCCTGATCCTGACCGGCACCTCCGGCCCCGACCAGGGCAAGGTCGATTACTCCGGCGGCAGCTACGCGATCAGCGGCTCCGACATCACCAACGGCGACCCGACCAACCCCGACTGCACCGGCGCCGGCACGATCACCTGCACCGGCAAGGTCGACGCGATCGAAGCGAACACGGGGGCGGGCAACGACGAAATGGTGATCGGCCAGAGCGTCCCGCACTCGGTCCCCTCGACGCTCGAAGGCGGCACCGGCTCCGACAAGCTCGTCGGCGGCCCCGCCAACGACGTCCTCTACGCGGGCGAAGACCACGACCCCGACACGCTCGAAGGCGGCGGCGGCAACGACGTCCTCTACGGGGTCAACATCTTCCACCCAAAAAAAGACTCAGGCGCGGCGACGATGAACGGCGGCCCCGGCTCCGACCTGCTGATCGGCGGCCAGCCCTGCGACGGCGACACCTTCAACGGCGGCCCCGGCGCCAACGACAGCGCCTCCTTCGCCCGCATCCACAACTCGGGCATCGCGGTCGAGGCGACGATCGGCGGCGCGGTGGTCGACCCCGACGTCCCCAACTGCGACGCCGGCCACATCGACTCCTCGACCGAGAAGATCGAGGGCTCGCCCGGCAACGACATCCTCACCGGGGACAACGGCCCGAACACCCTGCTCGGCCGCGGCGGCAACGACAAGCTGAACGGCAAGGGCGGCTTCGACGGCTGCATCGGCGGCGGCGGCCACGACTCGGCGACCAACTGCGAGAAGCGGGCCTCCATCCCCTGACCCCTGCCGCCGCTGTTCCTTACGGCCCTCGCAGGGCCATGCCGGACCCTGTTCGAGCTCACCTGAGCCGCGCAAATTCCGTAACGCTTCCGCCCCCTGGGGGAGAGATCGAGTGCGTTCGTCGCTTGACGGTCTATGTCAGCCAAGCGACGAACGCCCGATGGCCGCGCACTTGCCGAGCTGGCGCGACGGCAGCACGGCGTCGTTTCGGCGCGTCAAATGTTGGAGCTCGGTTACGCCCGCGCGACGATCGGGGTCTGGGCAGAAGCCGGGAAGCTCCATCGGCTACACCGCGGCGTCTACGCGGTCGGGCACCAGGCGCTCGGCTGGGACGGGCGCTGCATGGCGGCGGTGCTCGCCAACTCGCCTGCCGTCGCCAGTCACAAGACCGCGGCCTGGATCTGGGAGCTGCTGCGATGGCGCCCGGAAGGCTTCCACCTCACGGCGCCGACCCGGCGCCACCGCCGCAAGCCGATCGTCGTCCACTTCGCGTTGCTCGCGCCCGAGGACCGCGCCGTCGTCGGGGGAATCCCGGTGACCTCGGTGGCGCGCACCGTGCTCGATCTCGCGGCGAGCGAACCGACCGACCGCCTCCACCAGATGATGGAGCGGGCGGAAGAGCGCGGGACGTTCGATCGCCGTCGCTTCGATCGCCTGCTCGCCCGCGCCGGCGGGCACCCCGGCCGCGGCAGGCTCCGCTACGCGCTCCGCACCTTCAGGCCGGAGCAGGCCGTCCTGCGCTCCGGGCTGGAGAAGCGCTTCCTCCGACTCGTGCTCGCCGCGGGCCTGCCCCGGCCCGCCACCAACGTCTTCGTCGACGCCTACGAGCTCGATTGCTACTGGGAGGCCGAGCGGTTCGCCGTGGAACTCGACGTCTACGCGACCCACGGCTCGCCGCGCTCCTTCGAGACGGACCGGCAGCGGGCCGACGACCTCCTCCTGGCCGGGATCGAGTTGATCCGCGTCACCGGCGTCCGCCTCGACCGTGAACCGAAGGAGACGATCGCCCGCGTCGCCGCCCACCTCGAGCGCCGCCGCCGCGGCTTCGGGCCGCTCAGATCGACGCGAGGCGGGTGAGCTCGTCGCCGGTGAGCTCGAGGCCGGCGCCCGCGACCAGGGGCGCCAGCTGCTCCGCGTTGCGCGCGCTGGCGATCGGGGCGACGACGGTGTCCTGTTGGCGCAGCCAGGCGATCGCGACCGCGGCGAGGGCGACCCCGTGGGCGGCGGCGACGGCGTCGAGCGCGCACAGCATGCGTTCGCCGCGGCCGTCCAGGTACTCGCCGGCGCGGTCGGCCACCCGGAGCGCCTCGGCCAGGCGCTCGCCGGAGTAGTTGGAGGCGGCGAGATGGCGGACCTTGCCCGCCTCGACGAGCTCGCCGAAGGCGCCCAGCGTCTCCTCCAGCGGCGTGTCCGGATCGTCGCCGTGCGAGTAGTAGAGGTCGATGTGGTCGACGCCGAGCCGGCGCAGCGAGTCCTCGGCGGCGCGCCGGATCGTGTCCGCGCGCAGGTTGTCGAGCCCGGCGAGTTTGCCCACCTTGGTGGCGATGACGACGTCGTCGCGGTTGCCGCGCGCCGCCATCCACTCGCCGATGATCGTCTCCGACTCGCCGCCGCTGTTGCCGGGCACGCCGGCCATGTAAACGTCGGCGGTGTCGACGAAGTTGCCGCCGGCGGCGGCGTAGGCGTCGAGAACGGCGAAGGACGCCTCGCGGTCGGCGGTCCAGCCGAACACGTTGCCGCCGAGGCAGAGGCCGAAGACGTCGAGGTCGGTGCGGGGGATCAGGGGCATCGCGCCGGCGACTCTAACGACCGGGTCACCGACATTCGGCTGGTGGGCATTTTGCCGAGCCGGCCGACTCGATAGTTTCCCGATACGACTTGAAAACGACTGAGGCGGATACGGCTTTGTCTGGATTCCGACGAGCGCTCGGTCGCGGCTTCTGGACTTCGGAAAGGTTGAATCGGTGAAAGAAAAAGACCTGGGACTCAAATTCTGGGCAGCAGTTGCGGTCGGTGCGATCGGCATGGGCGTCGTGATCGCCTTCCTCGCGGGTTTCTTCCTCGGGCACTTCACCGGGCACAAGAGCACGACCACCGTCGCCGCCAACGTGGCCACGTCGGCCGAAGAAGGCGAAAACGTCACCGCCTCCAACGGCATCACCCTGGCGCCGAAGTTCACCAGCGACGAACTGAACGAACACGCCGGTGACAACTGGATCACCAACGGCGGCAGCACCACCAACGATCGCTTCTCGACCCTCGACGAAATCAACACCGAAAACGTCTCCGAACTCAAGGGCGACTACGTCACCAAGATCGGCAAAGAAGCCACCGCGGCGAAGTTCTCCGCCGAGGGCCAGGCGCTCGAGTACGAAGGCACGATCTACATCCCGGACGGTGGCGACAACGTCTTCGCGATCGACGCCTCGAACGGCGAAATCATCTGGACCTACGAACCGCACCTGCCTGCCGACCCGCTCGGCGAAGTCATCTGCTGTGGCTGGGACAACCGCGGCGTCGCGATCGGTGACGGCCTGGTCTTCGTCTCGCAGCTGAACGGCGAACAGGTCGCGCTCGATCAGGAAACCGGCAAGGTCAAATGGTCGACCCCCGTCGTCAAACCGGGCTCCGGCTACTCGATCACCAGCGCGCCGCTCTATTACAACGGCACCGTCTACGTCGGCGGCTCCGGCGGCGAGTACGGCATCCGCGGTCGCCTGACTGCGCTCGACGCCGAAAGCGGCAAGATCAAGTGGAAGTCGTACACGATCCCCGGCCCGGGCGAAGAAGGTCACGACAGCTGGCCGGCCAACAACGACGCCTGGAAGCACGGCGGCGCCGGCATCTGGAACACGCCGACCGTCGACCCGAAGACCGAAACCCTGTTCTTCTCGACCTCCAACGCCGCGCCCGACTGGAACGGCGCGGAACGCGCGGGCGACAACAAATGGGCCGCCTCGATCCTTGCCGTCGACGCCAACACCGGCAAGATCAAGTGGGGCTACCAGCAGGTCCACCACGACCTCTGGGACTACGACAGCCCGAGCCCGACCGTCCTGATGGAAGGCGAAATGAACGGCGAACAGGTCGAAGCCGTGGGCGAGCCGTCGAAGACCGGCTGGGTCTACCTGCTCGACCGCAACACCGGCAAGCCGATCTACCCGATCCCCGAGGTCAAGGTCCCGCAGGACCCGTCGCAGAAAACCGCGGCGACCCAGCCTGAGCCGACCATGGAACCGTTCAGCCCGATCCAGGTCAGCCCGGAATCGGTCGAAAAGATCGAAGAATCGATCGCCGGGAACACGCCGAAACAGAAAGTCGTCGCGGGCAAGATGTTCGAGCCGATGTCGACCGACCCGACGACGATGAAAGTCTCGCCGAACGCGGCGGTGGGTGGCGACAACTGGCCGCCGTCCTCCTATAACCCCGAAGAGAACATCTACGTCGTCTGCTCGACCGAAGGTGCGCTCGGGGTCATCGCGGCAACTGACCACACCAAATACGAAGAAGGCAAGACGTACACCGGCGGCGATATCGGTGGGACGACGGGCTTCAACGCGCCCGGGTTCCTGACCGCCTACGACATGTCGACGGGCAAGATCGCCTGGCAGAAATCTTTCCCCGAATCCTGCTACTCGGGCGCGGTGAGCACCGCCGGCGGCCTGGTCTTCATGGGCAAGAACAACGGTGAACTCGCCGCCTTCGACATCGAAGACGGCGAAGAACTCTGGA
>Ga0153954_1001234_pt1 | contig 14699 bp, 21 predicted proteins | sample TSFL038MetaG_FD_102277 | JGI IMG/M metagenome (GOLD analysis project Ga0153954, IMG submission 102277) | Attine ant fungus gardens microbial communities from Florida, USA - TSFL038 MetaG | ecosystem: Host-associated > Fungi > Mycelium > Unclassified | place: USA: Florida, Wekiwa Springs State... | reverse complement strand
CGCCCAGATCGACGCTCTGGTGCGCCAGCGCGACACGGCCGACGCGGCGGCGAAGAAGTTCATCGCCTCGATGCAGCTCGCCGACGCCACCGAGAAGCAGTACGGCGACGGCTCCAAGGAGCTCGCCCAGACCCTGAAGGACCTGGCGCTGGCCTTCGATACCGGGCGCCTCAGCCAGGCCGCTTATGACGAGGCCGTCCTGCTGGCGAACCAGCATGCCGAGGACCAGCGCCTGAAGCTGATCGGGCTGCAGGGCGGCATCGACGGCCTCGCCGCGGGCTGGCTCTACGCCGAGAACCAGTTCGTTCGCTCGAACACCGTCTTCGCCGAAGGCCAGAAGCTCTTCACCTCGTCGACCCAGCTCATGAGCCAGGCGCTGACCGACTTCGTGCAGAAAGGTCAGGTCGACTTCAACAAGCTGCTGGGCTCGTTCATCTCCATGCTGGCGCAGATGGCGCTGGCCGCGGCGCAGACGTCGATTTTCGGCGGCAGCGGGGGCGGCGGCGGCCTCTTCGGCAGCCTGTTCTCCAGCCTGTTCGGAAGCAGCGGTTACGTGCCGCCGATCACCTCGACGACCAACTCGATCGGCTCCATCGGCGAGCTGATCGACGCCAATCATTTCGCCGGCGGCGGCGACTACGCGGCAGGCATGCCGCGCGTCGTCGGCGAGAAGGGATGGGAACTCGACGTGCCGTCGTCGTCGGGCACGGTCTACAACCAGCAACAGTTGCGCCGCCTGATGGGCGCCGACGACAGCGGCTCGATCGTGGTCAATCAGTCGATGGTCTTCGGTTCCGACGTCAGCCAGGCGACGCTGCGCACCTGGGCCGACCAGGTGCAGAAGAACACGATCGCCGCCATCACCGACCAGCGCAAGCGCGGCGGCCCGATCAAGAAGGTGTTCGGCTGAGATGGCGGGTTTCACCTTTCCGCTGGCGCTGCCCAACATCCGCGGCCTGAAGGCGGCGACCTGGCGCCTGAACAAGGTCGTGGGCATCAATACCGCGCCGGGCTCCTTGGCGACGCAGGTCTACGAATGGCCGGGCGAGCGCTGGGAGGCCGACCTGACCTTGCCGCTGATGCGCGGCGGCGATGCGGCGGACTGGCTGGCCTGGATGATGGCGCTGCGCGGCCCCGTGGGCTCATTCCTGATGGCGCCGCCCGGCATCGACCAGCGTGGCGCGGCCGCCCTCGCGCCGGGCACGCCGCAGGTCGACGGCAACCAGAATGCCCTCTCGCGCCAGCTCGCTGTCAAGACGACGGGACTCGGGAACGTGGCCCGCTATTTCCGGGCGGGCGATTACTTCAACCTCGGTTCGGGCGCGACGACCCGCCTGCACACCGTGCTGCAGGACGCGGCGCTCGTCTCCGGCAAGGTCACCCTCGATATCGCGCCCGCCCTGCGCGCCGCCGTGGCGGACAACGATCCGCTCACCGTCGTCAAGCCGATGGGCAAGTTCATGATGTCGGCGGCGACGGTGCAGACGGCGATCGATTCCGCGAGACGCCAGACGCCGGCCGCCTTTACCGTCTTCGAAGATCTGCGTCCGGTGACGTAGACCTCCGAAATCCGCGAACGGCCCAGATCAAGGCCAGCGCCAGGACGAGGGCATACCAGGGTACTCCCAGCCAGAACGCCCACTCCAACAGTACACTGGAGGACCAATGGGCGGGGGTATTGGAGACGAAGAAGACGCCCAAATCCCACCATAGGGTGAAGATCAACCAGAAGAACAAGGCTGGCCATCTCCAGTGCATGCCTCAACCCTCGGCAATGATGGCGCGCACTGTACCCGCGCCTTCGTGGGACATGCATGGTGGCACCATCATATCGGGCGTCAAAGGCCAATCGGGGTTAGACGATGAGAGACCTCACCTCAGACATGGCCGCCGGAATGGCCGCCGCGACGGTCGCGCCCATCCTGTTCATGGAGGGCGAGTTCCGCTCGGCCACGGTCAACTACTGGACCGGCGTTGGCACGATCAGCTGGGACGGCAAGGACTGGACCGGAACCGGCGAGCTGCTGACGGTCGGCCAGTTCGATGAGACCAATGACGTACAGGCCCAGGGGACCACGATAAATTTATGCGGCGTCACCATGGCCGACATCGCCGAGGCGCTGGGCGAGCTGCAGAACTTCAAGCCCGGTACGATATGGCTGGCGCTGCTGGCGCCGGACGGCAGCATCGTCGGCGATCCCGCGGTGATTTTCCGCGGCCGCCTCGACACCGCCCTGGTCGACGACAGCGACCCGACCAACCCGCAGCTCGCTCTGTCCTACGAAAGCGAGCTCATAGACCTCGAGCGGCCGCGCACCAAGCTCTACACCGACGGCGACCAGCAGGCGCTGTATCCCGGCGACCTCGGCCTGCAGTATGTCGCGGCTCTGCAGGATCAGACGCTGGTGTGGGGCAACAGCGGCAGCTAGTTGGCGGGGATTTCAAGGATCCGGCTGCGCGCGCGAACCTCGAGCTGCCCCTGCGTTTCCGACAAAGGCACGATCCCGCATTCGGGATCGCTGAGGCCATCCCACGTCACATGGAAATAGGTGATCTGGTTGGCCGGCAGTGTGATGGTCTTCGCGCTTGATACACGGCCGCTGGGGATGCACTGCAGGACATAGGTCCCAGCAGGCACATCGGCGCGCAAGTACATGAGCTTGCCGATGACGCCGAGATCGCGCTGATTGAGTTTCAGTTGGTAGCCGTTCCAGCCTCGCGTGTCGGCATAGCTGACGTACAGTGCGGCCTGTCCGGGCACCGGCGGTGCAAATGTCTTGCCGGCAGCATCGGCGGCAGCATCTGCTGCGGGCAGCTTGGCGTCCATCGCCTCGCAGCCGGCGAGGATCAGAGCAAATAGCAGGGCAGCGATAGCGCGCATCATACGCCGACGCTAACCCGGCATCCTTCGGAGTCGCAAGGCGGCCGCCCGTATCTTCGATTGTGGAGAAAACGACATGGGCTTGCGCCGCGTCGCCGGCTGGGAAGCGCGGCTGCATCGCCTGTTCGCGCACTACCGCCATGAGCCGTTCGGCTGGGGCAGCCACGATTGCTGCACCTTCGCCGGCGCTGCGGTGAAGGCCATCGACCCGTCCTTCGACTGGACGCCTGGTTGGAAAGACCAGGATGAAGCCCTCCGCGCCATCGCCAGGGGCGGCGGCGTCGAGGCGGCCGTGAGCGCCGTGCTGGGCGCACCGATCGACAATTGGAAACTGGCGCGGCGCGGCGACGTCGTCCTGTTCCTCGAGGGCAACGATTTCGGCGTCAGCGTCTGCACCGGTCGCACGCTCTGCGGTCCCGGTCCGGGACACGCGGGGCTGCAGCACATGCCGCTGAAACGCGGCCTTAGAGTTTGGCAAGTAGGTTAGGGAGACGAGACGGCATGTTGTTCATCGGCGTCTTTGCCTTCCTCATGACGCTGTTCGGCAACGTATGGCCTGCCCATGCGGTCCCCGTAGCGATCGTGGCATTGGCGATCGGTGCCTCCGAGCTCTCCGTCGCTGCCATCGCCCTCACGGCCGTCATCAACCTCGCGCTGACCACGGCCCTGAGCTTCGTCGCCCAAGCCCTCCTGCGCCCGTCGCAGACGTCCGGGAAGGCGGCGACGCCGCAATCGACCGTCGACAACTCGATCACCACCCAGCAGCCCACGGCGCCACGCCAGCTCGTCTACGGCAACTGCCGCGTCGGCGGAATCTATGCGCTGGTCCACACGACCAACAACAATCACGACCTGCACCTCGTCATCTGCTACGCCGGCCATCAGAGCGAGGCGATCGACGAGGTCTGGTTCGACGACAACCGCCTGGTGCTCGACGGCGACGGCAACGTCATCGGCCAGATCGACCCCACCACCGGCTTCACCGTCGGCAGCGCCTATGCGGGGAAGGCGCGCATCAAGATCCACCTCGGCGCGCCCGACCAGGAGGCCGACCCCGACCTGATCGCCGCCGCGCCCGATGTCTGGACGGCCAACCACCGTCTGCGCGGCATCACCTATCTCTATGTCCATCTCGGCTGGGACCGCACGACCTACACCAACGGTGTCCCCAACATCACCGCGCTCGGCCGCTGGAAGAACGACATCTACGATCCGCGCACCGGCACCACGGGCTATTCGTCCAATTCGGCGCTCGTCCTCGCGAACTACATGTGCGACCCGGTCTACGGCCTGCCGGTCGACTATGCGACGGGGATCGACGAGGAGGCGTTGATCGCCTCGGCCAACGGCTGCGACGAGGATATCGCGCTCGCCGACGGCACGACCGAGAAGCGCTACAGCACCGACGGCGGCCAGACCGTCGACGCCACGCCGCAGGACATCATCGGCCGCCTGCTCGGCGCCATGATCGGCTCCATGCCGTACAACGGCAGTCGGTGGCGCATCCTCGCCGGCATCTGGCAGGAACCGTCCTTCGACTTTAACGACGACATGCTGCGCGCCGGGCCGCAGATCCAGGTGCTGACCTCGCGGCGCGACCTGTTCAACACCGTCGCCGGCACCTATGTCGGCCCGGCGAACAACTGGCAGTCCGCCAGCTTCCCGCAGGTCACCTCGAATGCCTTCGTCGCCGAGGACCAGCAGCAGATCGTCAAGAACATCGACCTGCCGCTGACCTCGAGCCCGTCGCGCGCCCAGCGTATCGCCAAGATCTACATCCTGAGCGCGCGCCAGCAGATCGTCGGCACCATGCCCATGAACCTGTCGGGCTGGCGGGCGCAGGCCGGCGATGTCGGGACCTGGACGTCGCCGCGTTACGGTTGGGATCACAAGAACTACCTGGCGTCGAACATCAAGTTCACCGTCGATACCGACAACGGCCCTCCAAAACTCGGCGTCGACGTCACCCTGCAGGAGACCGACCCGACGATCTATGACTGGGCGACGGACGAAGAGATCACCGTCGACCCGGCGCCGAACACGAACTTCCCCGACCCGTTCAACGTGCTGCCGCCCAGCAACCTGGTCGTCGGCGAATCGCTCTATGCCACGCGCGACGGCGGCGGCGTGAAGGCCAAGGCGACGCTCTCCTGGGATGCCAGCGTCGACGGCTTCGTTAATTCCGGCGGCCACTACCTGCCGCAATACCGCCTCTCCGGCGCGGCCGCCTTCATCGATGGCACGCCGACCACGGCGCTCACCGCCGACATCCTGGACGTCGCGCCCGGCACCTACGACTTCCAGGTCGTCGCCGTGAACTACGCCGGCAACCGCTCGACGCCGCTTACTGTGACGCAGGAGATCGTCGGGCTGAGTGCGCCGCCCAGCGCGCCGACCGGGCTGCAGGTCACCGCCGCCGGCCTCGGCACCCTCGCCATGCTGCGCTGGGATAGGTCTCCTGATTTGGATGTCTTGCAAGGCGGCAACATCGTCTTCCGCTTCTCGTCGATGACGTCGGGCGCGACCTGGGCCGATGCGACCACGGTCTCGGCGCCGCTCGACGGCAGCCAGACGCAGGCCGTCCTGCCGCTGAAGAAGGGCACCTATCTCGCGAAGTTCGTCGACTCGACGGGCAACTGGTCGGACGCGACGTCGGTCGTGTCCGAGCAGGGTTCGTCGATCGCCTTCACGACCCTGGGCGATCTCGTGGAAAGCCCCGGATTCTCGGGAACAGGGACGAACACGATGATCGTCGGCGGCGACCTGATGCTGGGCGGCGGTGGCCTGTTCGATGACGTGCCCGACGTCGATGCGCTGGCCTCATGGGACTTCGCCGGCGGTGTCGCGACGAGCGGCAGCTATGCCTTCTCGGGCCCGCTCGACCTCGGCAGCGTTCAGCCCTGCCGCCTCACGACGCTCCTGGCGTCGCAGGTGGTGAACGAGCTCGACACGATCGACAGCCGCAGCGGCAATGTCGACGACTGGGCCGATTGGGACGGCGCGGTGAGCGGCCAGGAAGCCGACGCGCTGCTCTACGTCCAGTCGACCAACGACGACCCGGCTTCGGGCACGGCGGTATGGAGCGCCTGGAACCGGCTCGATTCGGCCGAGTTCACGGCGCGCGCCTTCCGCTTCCGCCTCGATCTCTCGTCCAGCGATCAGTCCTTCAACATCCACGTCAGCCAGTTGGCTGTCGTCGCCGAGGCACCCGTATGAGTCAGCAGGATCCCGCCGTCCCCAACGGCAACGGCTCGTCCGTCCGCACCGGCCTCGAGGCCGCGATCATCGCCGCCAACACGAGGCACAGCGGCACCGCCGATCCGACCTACAAGGCGGCCGGCATGGCGTGGTGGCGCACCGACATTCCGGGCACCGGCGTCTGGACGCTCTATTTCTACGACGGCACCAGCACGATCGCCGTCGGCACGCTCGACACGACCAATCACGTCTTCACCTCGACGGCGCCGCTCGGCGATGTCTCCGCCGGGAAGCTCACCGCCGATGCCTTCATCGGCAGCACCAGCAGCATCGTCGCCGTCTCCGGCACGACCCTGACCCTGACCAGCGCGCACAACGGCAAGCAGCTCAATTTTACCAATGCGGGCGCCGTCACCGTCACCGTGCCGACAGGGCTGCCGACCGGCTTCGCCTGCTCGATCGTGCAGGTCGGCGCGGGGCAGGTGACCCTGGCCGCCTCGGGCACGACGTTGAACAAGCGCATCGGCCTCAAGACCGCCGCCCAGCATGCCGTGATCGCGCTGCTCTACGAGGGGTCGGCCAATACCTATGTCGTCAGCGGAGACGCCGCGCCATGATCGCCGCACGCCTCGCCGGCATCGCGCGCGGCGCCGGCACGTTCACCGCCACGATCTCGGCGCCGCTGTCGAGCCTCAACCTCTACACCTGGGCACTCGCCAACGGCTACGGCGGCTCGGGCGATGGCGACATCACCATCAATACAGGTGTCGACATGGGGCCCGTCGTCCCGGGCGCGTGGCCGGGCGGCAAGCTCAAGCTCACGATCAAGGGCACCGTGAACGGCAATCCGGGCTCGGCTGGCGGCGGCGTGGGCGGCGCCGGCGGCACGGCGCTCGATGCCTCTTCGGTGTCGGGCTTCACCTTCAGCGTCGACAACCAAGGTTCGATCCGCGGCGGCGGCGGTGGTGGCGGCGCGGGCGGCGGCCTCACCCTATGCGTCTGTGGCACGGGCACCTTCTACGCCGGCGGCAACGGCGGTCCCGGGCAGGGCTACGGCAACCTGGCCGGCCCGACGGCGGGTGTTCCGGGTTCGACGCCACGGCCGTGCAATTCCTCGGGCACAGGGGGCACCGGCGGGGCCTTCGGCAGCGCCGGCAATACCGGCGGCACCTCGACCAGCGGCGCAGCCGGCAGCTCAGGCGGCGCGGCGGGTGCCGCCGTGAACGGCAGCAGCAAGATCACGTGGATCACGACCGGCACCCGCACGGGCGCGGTGAATCCGTGAGTGCGCCCCCTTCCGAGACGGGCTGGAAGATCGTCGCCCACGAGGATCGGCGCGTCGTGGTCGAGATCGAAGGGCATCCGACGGCGGTCTATTTCAATCTCGATTCGCTCGTGCAGGCCTTCCTCGCGCCGCCGGCGACGGTCATCCCCACACAGGGCAACCCTCGCATCGGCGGCACGATCTATCGCTTCGACAAGGGCGACATCCTCGCCGAGCACGCCCACGACGGGACCGACCTGCACGATGTCGTCGTCCGCAAGGGCAGCGTCCTGCTGCGCAAGGAAAGTGGCGATGTCGTGCTCCAGACGGGTGACACGGGTTTCGTCTCGGTCGGTGAGCGCCATTCGGTGGAAGGGCTCGAGGACGGCACGGAAACGATTCACGAGCTCATCATCCGTTAGTTTCAACAGGGAGACTCGCATGAAACGCTTCTTGCAGCCGCTCGCGCTGCTGCTGGCGCTTGCGCTGACGCAGCCGGCGCACGCCCAGGCGATCAACGAAGCCATCCAGGGTCCGTGGACGACGCGCTGCGACGCGGCGCAGACCGTCACCGCGGCGGCCTATTCGGCGGGCAATGCCGTCGGCGGGCTGATCACCTGCGCGAACGCGATCCGCGTCGGCGGCCATGGCGCCATCCTCCAGTCGGTCGTGCTGCGCGACAAGAGCGGCAACAACACGACCTACACGCTGTGGCTGTTCGACAGCGCGCCGACCGCGCCGACCGACAGGAGCGCCTATGCGATCGGCACCGATCTCGCCAGGACCATCGGCGCGATCGCGCTGACGGGAACCCTCAATGCCGGCACGCCGGGCCTGATCAATCTGGACGGCATCGCCAAGTCCCTGAAGCTCGGCAGTGGCACGACGCTCTATGGCGTCCTCGTAACCACCGGCACGCCGATCTTCGCCGGCACGGCGGACGTCTCGCTGACCCTGACCTTCCTGCCGGACTGATCCCATGAAAACGAAGCGCTTCCTCGTGCTCTTCGGCGCGCTGCTGGCGGTCGCCGGCCTGACGGCGGCGTGGACGCCGATCCTCGTCAAGCCGCCGGTCCTGCTGACGCCGGTCAACTGCGGCCCGAAGGTCCCGTCGCGCGCCTACGATGCCGCCACCATCTCGTGGCAGAGCGCGGTCGGCGCCGCGAACATCGACTACGGCGCGCTGCAGAACGTCGACCAGTTCGTCTTCAACCTGAAGCAGGCCGGCGTCTTCGCGCTGCTCGACGATTTCGGCTTCTTGACCGTCGCGAATGCCGCGCAGACCAAGAGCTTCCTGAAGCATCGGACGCTCAACCTGGTCAACGGCGCGACCGTCGTCACGGGCACGGCCGGCGGCGGCGGCACGCCGGGCCTCGTGACGGACGGTGTCTCGCAATACGGCGATACACAGTACGTGCCGTCGGTCGATAGTGTCGCGGCGTCTGCTGCCAACTTCGGCCTTTCAGTCGTCGAGTTGGCAAATCTAGGCGCGAATAACATTGCGTTTGGTGTCAGTGACAGCGCATCAGTGAATGCCTATTTGCAGCCGCGCCCGACTGCATCGACCGTAGGTGCCCGAGTTAATTCCAACATTCTAAGTGGAACGTTGGCTGTTCAGACCAGTGTCGGTCTGACGCATGGCCAGCGCGACAGCAGCACCACGGCCGAAGTCTACAAGAATGGCGCTTCAGTCTCCGTCACTGCGCCAACCACGAATGGCGTCGCACTCGCCGCCCATTCTCTCTTTGTTGGTGGGCTCAGCAACATAGGCGTCGCATCCAACTTCCGCGCCAGCACCTATGGCTTCTGGTCGTTCGGCGCCTCGATGAACGCCACGCAGGCTGCCGCCTTCTACACCGCGGTTAAGGCCTATTTCACCTACTACGGAGTGGCGCTGCCATGACGCCGACGACAGTGATCGTGCTCACGGCCGACCTTGCAACCCAGGCGGCCGGCCAATCTTCCACCGACCCGTCGGCCTTCATCGCGCCGATCCCCCTGACCGACGACACCTTCTACGTGAGCGGGAGCCTGCTGACCGATCCGCGCTTCCCCGACAAGGCGGCCGTGCTGGCGCAGGGAGTCCAGAAGGAATTTGCGGACATTCAGAGCCTTATCCAGCAGACCTCCTGACTGGCCTTCATATCTCGATCGTCCGCGGCTTCGGCCGCTTTTTTGATGCGTGGTGTGCCCATGGCCGACGATGAAGTGCGGATGCCGCGTGCTGCGCTCGAGGATCTCCTCGATTCGGCGGCCGAGCGTGGGGCCAAGAAGGCCTTGGCCTCGATCGGCCTGGAGGATGGCACGGCGGCGCGCGATGTCCGCGACATGCGCAGCCTGCTCGCGGCCTACCGCACGATGAGGACCGGCGCGCTCCAGCAGTTCGGCAAGACCGTCGCCCTGATCCTGCTCGGCGCCGTCTTCTACTTCGTCGCGGGCAAGGTTTTTCCCTCACTGCCGACAGGTGGAAAATGATCACGCCGCGCGACTTCCTGAAGACCGTGATCGACCGCTGGGAAGGCGGCTATCAGTCCTATGCCGACGACCAGGGTAACTACGTCCAGCACAACGGCGTGCGCATCAGGATCGGCACCATGCGCGGCGTGACGCCCGATGCGCTGGCGAAGTATCGCGGCGTGGCCCCGTGGACTCTCACGCCCGACATCATGCGGTCGGTCACGCTCGACGAGGCGGCCGACATCGGTTTCCAGCACTATTACGTCGAGCCGAATATCAACCTGCTGCTGTGGGGGCCGGCGACGGCCGGCATCGTCGACTTCGGCTGGATGTCCGGTCCGCCTCAGGCCGTGCTGTCGCTGCAGCGGCTGATCGGCGCCAAGCCCGATGGCGTGATCGGCACGCGCGAGACAGTGCCGCTCTACGCAAGCTGGATCGACCGCCTCGGCTGGGCGGCCGCGCTGCAGGCCGTGCACGACATGCGCGCCGCCTTCTATCGCTACCTCGCGCAGATCCATCCGGAGGACGAACAGTTCCTGCAGGGATGGCTCAACCGTGATGATTGGGCCTCGGCCGCCAATCCGGAGTTCCTGAGCGCCTTCGCCTGCCGCCCGTCGGCGCCTGAAGTTTTTCAACGCGTCCCAACCCAAAGGAAGATTCTATGAACTGGACCACCTTCAAGGCGTGGCTGCTCGCGCGCGCCTCCGAAAAGAGCACCTGGACGGGCCTCGTCGCCCTGATCGTCGCCGTGACCGGTCACGCATTCGCGCCGGATGCTGCGCAGCAGATCGATATGGCGTGCGGCGCGATCGCCGCGGCCGTGCTGGTCTTCACCAAGAGCCAGGGCACGACCAACAGCCCGTGGGCGGTCGGTGTCATCGCGGTCCTCTTCGCGTCGGTCCTTCTGGCCGGCTGCGACAAGGCTGTGTCCGTCGGCACGTCGACGGCGTCGGGGGGCACGAACGCCGGCGCGCAGACCGGTGTCTCGGCCCAGGCGCAGACCACGGCGAACGACATCAACGCGACCTATGCCGTGGTGAAGGGCATCGCCAACGCCTATGTCGCGACCTGCGACGGCCTCACCACCACCATCTGCAAGCCGGATGCCGTGGCGGCCATCAAGAAGGCGCTGCCGATCGCCGACGCGGCCGTGCAGCAGGCGGTGAACGCCATCACCAACCCGACGACCGACCCGACCTCGATCGCGTCGCTGGCGTCCGATGCCATGGGCGCGGTCCAGATCCTGTCGCAGGTGCTCGTCACCTTCGGCGTCGCCGCGCTCTAGTCCGATGCGCGGCCACGCGGCGATTGCCGTCGTCCTGGCGGTGATCGCCGTTGCCGCGATCGCGGCGTTCCGCACGCCCAGGCCGGCACCGCCCGTGCGGCCGGCGGATCTCTGGGCGGTCATCCATCCGAATCGTTGAAGCAGAAGGAGAGAAGACAATGGGTATTCGTTGCAAAATGGTGCTGGAGAGCGTGTTGCCTCAGCAGTACGGCGGCTCACAGGCGACTTTCCGCTGCGCCTACGATCAGAAGATCGCCGAGGATGTGTCGTTCCAGAAGGCGACACCGTCCGGCTATGCGCACTTCTCGATCGACAATCCGAAGGCGCTCGAGCAGCTCGTGATCGGAGGCGCCTACTTCGTCGATTTCAATCCCGTTCCGCAGGATCGGCCGAAGAGCTGACCGCGACCGAGACAGCAGGCGGCCCTCTATCAACGTCCGTTTGCTGTATGCCCGTCTCGGGCGTTTCCTCCCTGAACTGCCCGGCGCCGCTTTCCCCGGCGTCGGGCTCTTTTCCGTTTTCAGTGTTGTCGCAGGAAGGTGTTGAGCGCCGTCACGTCGTCGATCCACCGGCCGCCGCAGAGCTGCGGCCGCTCGTCGCCGTCGAGCCAGATGATGTTCAGGCGATCGTCGCTGTCTTCATCTCCTCCCTCGGCGTCGCCCTGGGTCACGGTGGCATGGTGCATCATGAAGAAGTCGAGATAGACGCGGCGGCCATCGCGTAGCACCAGGATGAAGCCGTGGGCGTCGGCGTCGTCCTCGAGGAGTTCCCAGAAGGCCTCGACGCGCTCGACATCGGTCGGCGCGAAGGCGCCTCGCTCTTCCGCCCACTCGATGGCCTCGAGAAGGGCCGTCAGTTCGGTCGGCAGGGGCGACGCGATCAGCTGCTGCAGGGCGAGGCTCATGGGGGGATCTCCGGGCGGGGCTGGTCCTGGACTCGTAGCCCTTTTTCCGACCGTGAACAAGACAGGAACATCGGTTTGGCCGAAGCCCGGAAAGCCGGTAGTTTTGGCCCAATGCTTCGACATCCCCTGCAAGCGGAACCGTGTGGGCTCTCGGCGCTGGTTACAACGCCTGCCGCCCACCGGCGGAATGCGGGAGCATGCCGCCATGTGTAACCACTACGAACATCTGTCGGCCGACGAGATCATCGGCCTGCTCCAGCACTACAAGCTGCTGGGCATGAGCTGGTCGGAGGCGATGCACGACTATCTCAGCAAGTCGAACCGGCCGCGGGATCTCTACCCCAAGCAGCAGGGGCCAGTGCTGATCGTCGAGAACGGCGAGCTCGTGTTCGAGACGATGGGCTGGGGCATGCCGGGCCCGATCATCCCGCCGAAGACGCGGCCGAACTTCGTCACTAATGCCCGGGAACTCGACAAGGCCATGTGGAAGCCATGGCTGCAGGCTGCCGAGGTGGTGTATGGATCGAAGAAGCATCGCGGGGGCCGTTGCCTGGTCCCTGCGAGCGCCTTCGCCGAACCCGACGGCCGCACCAGTAATCCGGTCATCGAGCGCTGGTTCGCGCGAGCCGACGGCAAGCCGTTCTTCTTCGCGGGCTTCTGGCGCGAATGGTACGGCGACATTGGCACCGTGCGGCCGCCCAATCCGGACATCGGCACCCATCGCCGATATGCCTTCCTCACGACCGAGCCGAACGCGACCGTCAAGCCGGTGCACGAGAAGGCGATGCCGGTGCTGCTGCTCTCGCCGGAGGACGTGAAGGCGTGGCTCTACGGCACCGCGGCCGACGCGCTCAAGCTGCAGAAGCCGGCGCCGGCCGACGCGGTGGTGATCGTCGAGCGGAAGAAGAAGGACTAGGACTCGCGGGGCCGAAAGTAGAACGGCCCACGACATCTTGCGTGCGACGCAGGGCCGGAACGCCGACCTTTCCGGTGCATTGAGTCGCGATGAAACGCAATCCGGATCCTGACGACGATGTGCTCGAAGGCGCCCTCGGCTTCATGGTCGACGTCGAGCGCACCACGCGTCGAATCGGCTGTTGGCGCATGGTGCAGGATCTCGTCGACAGGCTCGGCATCACCTGGGAAGACGCCTACGTTCTCATCGATCGCTGCGTGCGCGACGGCTTGATGCGCCAGGAGGGAGGCCATAGCGTCGCGCTCGAGGAGAAGGGCCGCGACTGGTTGCGCGAACGACGCCGGCACGCCGCGTAGACGGGGAACAGCCATGACCGATCAGATGCCGGTTGCCGCCGAGATGGCGCAGATGTGGACGTTGCTGGCCGACCGGAAGGGGGTGCGCCTGCAGCTGCCGCGCCTGCCGATCGACGGCCTGCCCGAGGACGCAGAAAGTCGATAGGCTAATGGTGGGACGGCGATTGGTTGGAAATCGAGACACCGAACTCAAAGTTGAGCATCAACTATGAAAGCCACAGCGATACTCGAATTCATCGGCGTTGCGATGATGTTCATTAGCATGGCTATGATGATCTTCGAGGCTGGAAATGCTCGCGTTTGGAGACCGAGCTATCAGCAGCCTCCGAAAAAAAATCCCTACCGATATGCGTACCGATGGGCCGCAGTGTTTGCTCTCGGAGTCGTCATACTTTTCATCTTGAAGTTGCTATCGGAGAAATAGCGGCCACCGCTTATTTGCGCGGTCGGATTCCCGTCGAGTGGACGCTGTTCAATGGCACTGCGGATGATGCAGACGCTGTCGAACTAGCCCAGTTGGCGATGAAGGAGGACGGAGGACGAAATAAATTCGGCCGTATATTGGGTGAGGCCTACCTGAGCGACTACTTGTGGAACTGGAAGGCGTAGAGGTGATGCTCGCCCTCGAGGCCGCGCCAGAACCAGTCCCGGTGCCGCTTCTCGATATAGACCAGCATGTGCTCGGCCATGTTGCGGGCGCGATCGCGGCCGGCGTCGGTGTCCAGCCAGCGGCAGCGCTCGACGATAACCAGGGCCGCCGCGAAGTTCGCCACGCCGTGCGAGCTGCAGTCGTAGCGGGCCCGGCGATAGGCCTGCACGACGTCGCGGATGATGCCCGTCGACAGGCCCCAGACGACAGCATGCAGTCCCAGCGCGGCAGCCTCGTACTTCAAGGCGATCGGGCAGGGGCGAAGCCGGTTCCTCGCGGCCTCACGTTCGCGCTGCCAAAGCTCTTTGCGCCGCCGGAACTCTTCTGCCTTCTCCGGCGTGTCGAACAGGACGGCGATCGACGGCCAGCGGCCGCGCCGCTTGTAGCCCATCAAGCCGCCGATGTGCGCCGCTTCCTCCCATATCCATGGTTCGTCGGCGTCGACGGCAGAGACGCGCATCTCGTGCACGAACTTCGGTTTCGGCTTTGGCGGTGATCGCGTGATGCGGCCCATGCGGGAAAAATGGTCCGGGACGGTGTGAACATCAGCCGAACATTTCCCCACGCTTCCCCACGCACCCCGGTCACTTTGGTGTCGTTTCGGTCCACTTCGGACGACTTGCCCACAAGGGCGTCGACTCGCTGACCCAATAAAACCTGAGGGGAATGGTGCTGCCGGACAGGATTGAACTGTCGACCTCTCCCTTACCAAGGGAGTGCTCTACCACTGAGCTACGGCAGCGCTCGGAGGGCGCGGATATGCCATAGGGGGGCTGGCGGTTCAACCGG
>Ga0153954_1001233_pt1 | contig 14700 bp, 9 predicted proteins | sample TSFL038MetaG_FD_102277 | JGI IMG/M metagenome (GOLD analysis project Ga0153954, IMG submission 102277) | Attine ant fungus gardens microbial communities from Florida, USA - TSFL038 MetaG | ecosystem: Host-associated > Fungi > Mycelium > Unclassified | place: USA: Florida, Wekiwa Springs State... | reverse complement strand
GAATCCGCTCTTGTCCCGGAATACGTACGCAGCGCCCTGCCCCGTCGAACGTCATCCCGTGATAGCCGCACTGGATATCGTCACCCTTGAGAGTGCCTAACGACAACGGCGTAAACCGGTGCGGACAAAGATCCTCCAGGGCGACGACAGAACCATCCTGTTTGCGATAGAGCACAATATGCTGCTCGGTCAGCGTCCGCCGCTTCGGCGTACGGTCGACATCGCGCGAAAACATGACGGGGTACCATGTGTTGAGAAGGTAAGGCATGGCAAACCTCATAGAATGATCGACCTTGGCGCAACCGCCGCTTCGAGGCCCGACCAAGATGTAAGTAAACACTTAATAACAGTCACTTGACGCGGTCAAGCACCTTGCGCGACCGCCACACCGGCGTCACTCGGAGGCAGTTCTCTCAGATTCGTTCGCAAGATAGTCCAGCACGATCGCAGTGACGTGCTGCAGCCAATCGGTTCGATGCTGTTTCTGCATGAGATCGAAACCGAGATAGGTGGAAAGCGTGTATCGGTTGGCCAGGTAAAAATAACAGAGTCCCGAAATCGTCATCCACATATGGACAGGCTGGACGCCTCTGCGAAAGACACCCGACGATGCACCACGATCGAGAATATCCTTGAGGATCGCGACCTGCGTCGCCGAGAAGGTGGCAGCCAGAGAAGAGCGCCTGATATGCTCGCCTCTGTGCAGATTTTCGGTGCTCAGCAATGAGAGCAGTTCGGGGTGCGCCAAGTAATATTTCCACGTGAATTCGACCACGTGCTTGATCGCGCCGATCGGATCGATATGACCGAGGTTGAGTGCGTATTCGGCCTGCGCCACACCGAGGTAGGCGCGCTCCAGGACAGCTCGAAAGAGTCCCTTTTTGCTGCCGAAATAGTAGTACAGGGACCGGTCGTTTGTGCCTGCTCGACGGCTGATCCGGTCTATCCGCGCGCCGCCGTAGCCCCACCGGGCAAATTCATCCGTCGCCGCGTTCAAAATCTTGAGTTGTGTCTCACCACTATTACGCCGCGAAGACGCGGTCCGCCTCCGCGGCGTGACCTTCGACCTGTGGGATTTGACGACCTTTCGCATCCGAATCTCGTGACCGGGCAAGATTCTAGCACAACGGCGCCACCCGAATAAGTCGCAGCTTGGGCAACTTGCGGACGCACGGGCAGTGTGGCTATGCTGGGTCCTATGTAAGTGATTACTAACACAGCCGCAGCGCCCGATGTAGCGTCGATCCCTTTGCCGACAGGACTTGAAGCAATGCAAGAGAGGTTGCTGATCGGCTGTAATGGTCGGGGCGCAATGCACGGGGCTGAGCCCGCGGTGGAAGAGCAGTTCCGGCTTGTGCATGAAACCGGTGCGTTCGACTATTTCGACAGGCTGCCGCAGCCGGACCAGGTCGACGAATACGTTCGATGCTCGGAGAAATACAGCCTGCCAATTCATACAGTGACTTGGTACTACTTGCTTGGCCGCGATGAGCCATTGATCGAACAGAACCTCGACATTGCGGCGCTGGTGAATGCAAAGATCCACAACGTCATGATTTTTACCCGTCACGCGGACGGGCACGTCATCAGCGATGACGATATCGCCGAATGGTATCTGCGTATCTGGGACAGCGCCGGCCGGCGCGGCCTGGAGCCGAGCTTCGAGCTGCATGTCAACATGTGGTCCGAAGATTTTCGCAGGGTCGAGAGCGTGAACGACAAGGTCAGCAGGAGAGGCGTGCCCTTCAATTTCACGCTCGACTATAGTCACGTCATTTTCAAGATCGAGAACCCTGAAGAACAGGACGCGTGCGGCATCCGCGAAGACGTTGAGAGCGGGGCTCTTATTCTTGATCCCTTCGAAGAGGGCAGCCTCTGCGAGCGGTGGCTCAATCTTGGTATTGTGACATGGGCACAAATGCGTCCCGCCGCACCAAACGGGCCCAAGAACATCTGGGTAAAGGACGAGGCTGGCAATCCCGGCAGAGGGATCCAGTATCCGTTCATGAGGCCGAAGACCGGCGAATGGCATTCCCCCTGGTACGCGTACAAGCTTGAGCCTACCAAGGAGGCAATGCGGAAAATCCTTCGACATCACCTTGTCAATGACAGCAGCCGCCTCCGATACATTACGACCGAAATGATCAATCTTCCCGATTATGGAATGAACGCCCGTTACTCGCTCATCGAGCACAACGCGGCGTGCGCACAATGGATTCGGCAAACCTGGGCTCGGCTGCAGGCAGAGCGGGACGCAATCGATAGCAAAGCCACGGCCAAAGTGGCGTGATGCCCCGCTCGATCGGGTCAGGAACAGAGCACCCAGCGAGGAGAGGAACACGTCATGAAGATCAGGGCCGGCATCATCACAGGGATTGCACTCATCCTAAGTTCCGCTGCCGCGACTGCGCAGTCGCCGCCTGTGCGCATAGGTGAGATTTCCAGCTATTCGGCGCTCCCTCAAGGAACGGAAGGTTATAAGAAGGGGTGGCAACTCGCGCTTGAGCAGATCAACGCGGATGGAGGCGTGCTTGGCGGCCGAAAGCTCGAGGTGATCTTTCGTGATGACGCCGGCAAACCTGAAGTCGCGACGCGTGCGGCGCAAGAGTTGCTGACGAATGAGAGAGTCGACCTTCTTGCGGGCACGATCCTCTCGAACATCGGCGTCGCCGTGGCCGATTTTGCCGCGCAAAACAAGACTTTCTTCCTGGCCTCGCAGCCGCTGACAGATGCCATCATCTGGGAGAAAGGCAACCGCTACACGTTCCGCCTGCGGCCCAGCACCTACACACATGCGCTGATTCTGGCGGATGAGATCGCAAAATATCCAGCAAAGCGCTGGGCGACCATCGCACCGAACTTCGAGTACGGCCAATCTGCCGTCGCAAGCTTCAAGGAAATTCTTAAGGCCAAGCGACCCGACGTCGAGTTCGTCGCCGAGCAATGGCCCGCATTCGGAAAGCTTGACGCCGGATCAACCGTGCAGGCGCTGCTGGCCGCGCGCCCCGACGCAATCATGAATGTCACCTTTGGATCCGACCTTGCGCGCTTTGCGCGGGACGGCAACCTGCGCGGCCTGTTCAAGGATCGGCTTGTCGTGAGCCTCCTGACGGGAGAACCGGAATATCTCGATCCTCTCAAGGACGAGGCTCCCAAGGGCTGGATCGTGACCGGATATCCTTGGAATGCCATCACCCTCCCCGCTCACCAGCAGTTCCTCAAGAACTATCAGGCCAAGTACGGCGAAAGTCCCAAGCTCGGCTCGTTGGCGGGATACGTCATGATCCAGGCCCTGTCTGCCATCCTGAACAAGGCGCAAAGCACCGACACCGAGAAGCTGATTGCCGCGGCGCGTGGCGTGGAATTCGACAGTGTCATGGGACCAATCACATTCCGCGCGATCGACCAGCAGTCGACCATGGGCACCTGGGTCGGCAAGCTCGATGTGAAAAACGGCCGCGGCGAAATGATTGATTTCCACTATGCGGATGGCAAAAACTTCCAGCCGGACGACGCCTTCGTGAAGGCGCGTCGCCCTGCCGCAGCGATGCAATAGAAGGCAGCGACGGCCGTCCTGACCTGAAGCAGCAAGAGCCTGTTCTCCGATGCCGGACCCGTCGCAAGTACTCGCCCAGTTCCTGAGCGGGTGCTCGTATGCATCAACGCTGTTCCTGGTCGCTTCAGGACTTTCGATCATTTTCGGGGTCACGCGCATCGTCAACTTTGCGCATGGCTCATTCTTCATGGTCGGCGCCTATGTCGCGACGTCATTGACCTCGCGCCTCCCCGCCACGCCTTTGGGGTTCTGGGCTGGCATTGTCGGCGCAGCCATCGTCGTCGGATTGGTCGGGATCGTGATGGAAGTCCTCGTACTCCGACGAATCTATCGGGCGCCCGGACTGTTCCAGATCGTTGCCACCTTCGCGGTCATCCTGATCGTTCAGGATCTGGTGCAGACGATCTGGGGTCCGGACGAGATCTTCTCGCCACGCGCGCCCGGTTTGAGTGGCGCCGTCGAGATCGCCGGCCAATTCTTTCCCGAGTACGACTTCGCCTTGATCGCCATCGGGCCGCTCATTCTTGCGGCCATTTGGCTCATCCTTCATCGCACGCGATGGGGCATCCTCATTCGAGCCGCCACTCAAGATCGCGAGATGGCCGCGTCGCTCGGAATCAATCAAAGCCTGTTGTTTACAAGCGTCGTCTTTCTCGGTTGTGCTCTGGCCGGCTTGGCCGGCGCGCTGCAGATTCCGAAGGACACCGCCAACCTGCAGATGGACATCAATATCGTCACCGAAGCATTTGCCGTCGTCGTCGTTGGCGGCATGGAGAGCGTATTCGGAGCATTCGTGGCGGCGTTGCTCATCGGCCAAACGCATGCGTTCGGCGTCCTCCTCTTTCCGTCACTGACGCTCGTCATCACCTTCCTGCTGATGGCATTCGTTCTTGTGATCCGGCCTCTGGGCTTATTCGGTCACGGTATCAAAGCGCCTCGTGTGCAAGCTGCGGCGATGGACACCCTGCGTCAGATGCACGATCGCCGCGTCTGGCTGGCAGGCGCCACGCTGCTGGTGGTCCTTCTGCTGCTGCCGGCCGTGATGCGGCCTTACGGCCTCATCGTTCTAACGGAAATATTCATCTTGGCGATCTTTGCCGGCAGCCTGCATCTCCTGATGTCATTCGGCGGAATGGTGTCATTTGGCCACGCCGCCTATTTCGGCGTCGGCGCCTATGCGGCCGCCTGGTTCGCTACCCGCCTCGGCGTCCCGATGTTTCCCGCGCTTGGCCTCGCTCTGCTCGTCGCATTCCTGGCAGCCGCTGTGATCGGCTGGTTCTGCACCCGACTGAGCGGCGTATATTTCGCGATGTTGACCCTGGCGTTCGCTCAAATCCTATGGTCGATGGCTGTCCAGTTGACCGACTTTACCGGCGGAGACAATGGAATCCTGGGCTTTCGTCGAATTGAATGGCTTCAGTCGACGACGGCGTTCTACTATTTCGCATTGATAGCATCGATCGCCGCTTTCTATGTTTTGCGGCGTCTCGTATTTGCTCCTTTCGGATACAGCTTGCGCGCTGTGCGTGATTCTCCGCTGCGCGCCGACGCCATGGGGATGTACGGCCGGCGACACCAATATGCGGCTTTCATCGCGGCCGGCTTGATGGCCGGGTCGGCGGGAGCCCTTTCGGCGTTCCAGCGCGGCAGCGTATTCCCGAATGATCTGTCAATCGCCACATCGATCGACGCGTTGGTGATGGTCCTTCTCGGCGGTCTTCAGACCTTTACCGGGCCGGTGGTGGGCGCCGCGACGTATCACGTGCTGCAGGCCGAACTGCTGCGCCACTTCGAAGCGCACTGGCGTTTGATACTCGGCGGCGTGATCATCCTGCTCGTTATTGCCTTTCCTGACGGCATCGTCGGCAGTCTCAAGCGATATCTTGCCCAGAGACATGGATCGCAGGCGACCGCCACATGAGCATCCTGGCCGTGTCCCGACTGGTAAAGTCCTACGGCGGGCTGCATGCCGTCGCCGACGTCAGCTTCGACGTCAAACGGGGGCAGATTGTCGCCCTCATAGGGCCGAACGGCGCAGGCAAGTCGACCTGCTTCAATATCTTGAATGGCCAGATCCGGCCTGACTCTGGGTCAGTGATTTTCAACGGCGCAGAGATCGGCGGCAACCATCCCCGCGAGAACTGGAAGCTCGGCATCAGCCGGACATTCCAGGTGCCCGAGACCTATGCGTCGATGACGGTCTGCGAGAACGTGCAGATGGTCTACGTGTCGAAGAACCGATCCGCGTTCAATCCCTGGCGCTCAGTCGACCGGCTATATCGTGACGAAGCAATGACAGTCCTCGAGCGGGTCGGCATCGCTTCACAGGCCCGGCGCCCGGCGAGCGTGCTGGCATACGGCGACGTAAAGCGGCTGGAACTTGCGATTGCGATTGCCAGCGACCCGATTCTTCTCCTGATGGACGAGCCCGCTGCCGGGATGTCGCCAGCCGAGCGAATTGACCTGATGAAGCTGACCGACAGCCTGGTCCGGGAGCGTGATCTTGCGGTCCTTTTTACCGAGCACAGCATGGATGTCGTGTTCTCCTACGCGCATCACATTCTTGTTTTGTCGCGTGGCAAATTGATCGCATCGGGGACACCGGCCTCTGTTCGCGACAATCGCGAAGTGCAGGAAGTGTACCTTGGAAGCTCAGCGTTTCTCGATTCCGCGCGATGGTCGTGACATGAATGCCCGGTCGTCCGAAGACCTGCTGCGCGTTGATAATCTGCGCGCCTATTATGGTCGCGCACAAGTCCTGTTCGATGTCACCTTGAACGTCGGCAGGGGCGAAGTCGTTGCTTTGATGGGGCGCAACGGTGCCGGGAAATCGACGACCTTCAAGGCCTTGATGGGGCATCTCGATCGCGTCGATGGCCGGATTTCGTTTTGCGGACAGAACATTATGGGACTTCCGACCTACAAGATAGCGAGGCTCGGACTCGGTTACGTCCCCGAAGATCGCCGCATCTTTACCGATCTGACGGTGGCGGAGAATCTGATCGTCGGCCGGCGTCCCAAACGGCCCGAATTGCCGGAATGGACTCCAGCCCGATTGTTCGAGGTATTCCCCAACATTGCCGAAACGCGGCATCGACCGGCGTCGCGGATGAGTGGGGGCGAACAGCAAATGCTGACGGTAGCCAGAACACTTATGGGGAACCCTCTCCTGATCCTGCTCGACGAACCATCCGAAGGCGTTTCGCCGGTCATCGTCGAGCGGATGGCGCGCATGATCACCGACCTGAAACAGCACGGCATCGCGATCCTTCTTTCCGAGCAGAATCTGCCCTTTGCACAAGCCGTCAGCGATCGTGCATACGTCATCGAAAAGGGACAGATCCGGTTTTCGGGGACGATGGAAGAGCTGGCGAACAACGAGGCTATTCGGCGCAACCATCTCGCCCTCTAGATCCGGCGGATGGTCTTCGCGGCACAAGATGAAGGAGAATTCCTGGATGCACTATCACCCTAATCAGAGCGCGCTCGACGCCTGGCTGGAGAAGGCCGACAACGTAAACGAGATCAAGCGCATCACCGCTCCGGTCGACCCCCACCTTGAGCTTGCGACAATTGCCTATCTACGCGGACTAAAGCGTAGTCCTGCCTTGCTCTTTGAGAATATCATCGGGCACCCAGGTCATCGGCTATTGATCAACGTCATCGGCTCGAGTGTGCCACGACTGTGTCTCACGATCGGGGAGGAGCCGGTCGATCATCCACTGCAGATGATCGAGTTGCTGAAGAAGAAAATGGGCAAGAAGCTGCCACCGCGAGAGGTGCCGGCAAGCGCCGCAATCTGCAATCAGAACATTCGAACGGGCTCCGATATCGACCTGACGCGCTTTCCGGCTCCGTTCATGTGGCCGCTGGATGGCGGTCGATATCTTGGAACGTCTGACGCCGTCATCACCAAGGATCCGGAAAGCGGGCGAATCAATATCGGCACCTACCGGATGATGATCAAGGGCCCCAGGGAGCTTGGGCTTTATACCTCTCCCGGAAAGGACGGCACCGTCGATCGCGACAAGTGGTGGAAAATGGGCAAACCAATGCCTGTTGCCGCAGCCTTTGGCATTGACCCTCTGCTCTTCCTGGTCGGCGCCACCAGCTTTCCCAAGACCGAAAGCGAGTTTGACTTCTACGGCGGCATTGCGGGCCACCCAATGGAGGTTTTTCAGAGCGACGTCACTGGTTTGCCAGTGCCGGCGCGCGCGGAGATCGTCGTCGAAGGCTTCGTCTATCCGGACGAAACGTTCACGGAGGGGCCTTTCGGAGAGTTTACCGGCTATTACGCGCGCGAAGGACACAATCCGTACGTTCGGATCGAAAAAGTTCGATTCCGCGAGAATCCGACACTGACTTGCGCATTGGCGAATGAGCCGGCTCTGCTCTGGTCATCGATTCGCGCCTCGGCAATCTGGGCCGATCTTGAACGGATCGGGGTGCCCGGCATCAAAGGTGTATGGTGCATTCCCGAAGCCGCCGGCGCCGGGTTCACGGTCGTCGCGTTGCGTCAGATGTACGCCGGCCATGCGTCGCAGGTGATGACATTGGCGGCGCAATGCACCGGCGGCGCCTATTTCGCAAAATACGTCATCGTCGTCGATGACGACGTCGATCCCACCGACACAAACCAGGTCCTTTGGGCGATGGCGACGCGCTCTCGTCCCGCGCAGTCCATCGAAATCCTGCGGGAAACCTGGAACACGTTCCTGGACCCGAGCCTCAACCCTCCGGAGGTCCGTCCGTGGGGATCGAAGTGTTTGATCAATGCCTGCATGGACTATCGGTTCATCAAGAGCTTTGCCAAGCGTTCCAACCTGTCCAAGCCCCACTATGACAGGGTTGTATCGCGATGGAGCGAGCTCGGCTTCGACGACAAGCCGCCGTTGATCACTGTATTCGAGACGCAGAGCAAGCTGAGCGAAGAGAGCGCCTCCGCATCGTCGCCTGGGCTGGTGTCTGCCCAACGGGAAATGTAGCAGACCGGCAGTTCGGACAAACCACGTCACATCGGGCTGCGAGACAGAGCAACCAAGCGGAAGGATCAAATGCCAACTCAACTGTGCTGCGCTCAAAAAAATGCTTTTCGACGCGGATGGCCTGCGCTCCGATGCGCCGGCATCACGCTGCTGATCCTGGCTATTACGAGTCAATTCGGTTTTGCTGATCCGACTTACCCGAACCGCCCGATCAAGCTGGTCGTCCCCTTTGCCGCGGGTGGAAACGGCGATGCGGTGGCGCGCGTAACCGGCCTATATATGCAACGCGTGCTCGGCAGCAGTGTTGTCATCGAAAATCGTCCAGGCGCCGGCGGTCTGATCGGGACCGAAGCTGTGGCCAAAGCAGCACCTGATGGATACACTCTGTGCGTTTGCAGCACGGGTCCGATTACGGTCGCGCCATGGACCGAGAACATGACCTACCGCCCGCTGCAGGACCTTATCCCGATCAGCCTGATCAATACCAATGCTTTGGTGCTGATCGTCAATCCCAAGCTCGAGGCCAAGACAGCAGCGGACGTCGTCGCGCTCAGTAAAGCGTCGCCGCGCGGATTTAGCTATTCAAGCGTAGGGGCCGCCGGTCTGGTGACCTATTCTGCCGAAGTTTTCCGGGTGCAGACGGGTGCACACATTGTTGGTGTCCCGTATCGGGGCGGAGCGCTTGCGACTAGCGCCGTCGTCTCGGGCGAAGTGCAGCTCTCTTTCGCCAATATGTCAGACGCCATGGGGCAGCTTGAGGCTAAGACGATACATGCACTGGCCGTCACCACGGCCAAGCGGAGTGAATTTCTTCCAAACGTTCCGACCCTGGTCGAGGACAAGCTGATCCAATACCCGATTGAATCCTGGAATGGGCTTTTTGCGCCGGCTGGAATGGATCAGAAGATCGTCGACACACTCGCGGATTTGATGAAGAACATGGCAAACGATCCCGATGTGCGTAAGACGATGGCACAATTCGGGTCTACCCTGGTGTCGAATTCCCCTGAGCAATACATGCAAATGCTCAAAGACGAAACGGCGCAATGGGAGAAGAGCCTTGCAGCGATCGGGATGAAGAAGAACTGAACGGGGCAGGCGGCCCCGGCGGGTCAGAAGGCTGGCCTCGGCCTTCACGTAGGCCTGTCGAACGCCTGGTGGCAAGTGTCGTCGGGCACGGTCGGGTCGTAGTCCATTGCCTCGGCGGTCGGCGGTGATACCGAGATCCGGGATCACACCGACCGCAGCTTCCCGGTCGGCGCGAGCGCGCGCACCGGATCGCCGGCAAACGGCTGGGTCTTTGCGCCCGGGCGAAAACGGCCATGCCGAGCATCCCCACGGGCGCGAGAATCGCAACCCGACCGCGATAGCGGGGTGCTATTTGCCATTGCGCCCGCCCTTCGCGATTGAACGCTGCCTCCCCGATCCTAGTATCATCGCCGCCTCCGCCACAAACGACAGGTCACGGTCACGATGACTGCTCCCGACCGACGTCACTGGCTGCGCGCGGCGGCGGAGCGGTTGCATGCCGCGCTCGGCCGGCCGCTGGCGCGCCTGCCCGGCTCTTGGCAGCAAGGCCGCTTCCGGAATACCATCGCTGCGGAGACCGAGGGGGCCGGTTTCATGGGCGATCCGTCCGCGAGGGACGTCTCTTTTTTCGACAGCCGGGACGCGTTGACCGCCTTCCTGTTCCTGCAGGACGAGCCGGCCGCGGTCGATCTTTGCTTCGTGCTGGGCAGCCCGACCGTCACGAGCATGCGGCCCGCCATCGACCTCTACCGCGCCGGATTGACGCCCCGCATCCTGATCTCGGGCCACGGCCCGCGCGGCACGCGGGAGCCGGAGTGGGAGACCCACAAAGCGTTCGCCTTGCAGCACGGCGTGCCGGAAGCGGCGATCCTGCTGGAGCGCCGGGCCTCCAACACGCTCGAGAACTTCGCCTTCGCGCGGCCGATCGTCGAGCAGGAGATCGGCTGGCATAACGTCAAGCGCGTGGCGATCGTCGGCAAGCCGTTCCATATGCGCCGCGCCTTGATGACCGCGCGCAAGCAGTGGCCGGCGCGCCTGCGCTTCATCATGCTGCCCTCGACCGACCCGATCGACATGCCGGCCGACCTCTGGTGGCAATCGCCGCAAGGCCGGCGCTTCGTGCTCTCCGAGATCAAGGCGATCGGGACCTACGCCCTGCAGGGCGACATCGGTGGCTACTGACATGCCGCCCGAGCCCATTCCGCAACGGGTGCACCTCGTCGGCATCGGCGGGGCGGGCATGAGCGGTCTCGCCGAGGCGCTCATCAGCATGCAGCGGCGCGTCTCCGGCAGCGACCTCAGGCGGTCGGAGGAGACCGATCGCCTCGCCGCGCTGGGCGCCGATATCTCGTTCGGGCACCGCGCCGACAATGTCGCCGCTGCCGCGCTGGTGGTGGCGAGCGACGCCGTCCCCGCCGACAATGTCGAGCTCGCGCAGGCGCAGCAACGCGGCATCCCGGTGCTGCGCCGCGCCCAGTGCCTCGACCGGCTCGCTGGCAGCCGCACATCCGTGCTGGTCGCCGGCGCGCATGGCAAGTCGACGACCTCGGCCATGATCGCGAAGGTGCTCGAGACCGCGGGTGCCGCACCCGCTTTCGTGATCGGGGCCAATGTTCCCGTCCTCGAGAACAGGCGCGCGCGCATCGGCGCCGGCAACCATTTCGTGGCGGAGGCCTGCGAGGCCTTCGGCAACCTCACGTTCTTCCATCCCGACGTCGCGGTCATCACCAACCTCGACGACGAGCACATCGAGCATTACGGCTCCCAGGCGCGGCTCGACGAAGCGTTCCGCGACTTCGCATTGCGCGCGGGTCCCACGGGTGGCGTCATCGTCAACGGCGACGACGAGCGGCTCGCGCGGACCCTGCGCGGCGTCGCGGCCACGACCTTCGGCTTCGACCCGCACAACGACATTGCGGCCACGTCGTTCGCGCTCGACGCCGCGTGCTCCCGCTTTGCGCTGCGGCTCGCGGACGGCACGACCCACGCGATCGAGGTGCCGGTGCCGGGCCGCCATGTGATCGCCAACGCGCTCGCCTGCGTCGCGGCCTGCCGCCGGCTCGGCATCGGCATGGATGACGTCGCGCGCGGGCTCGCGGGCTTCACGGGGGTGTCGCGGCGCTGGGAGGATCACGGGCGCATCAACGGCATCCACATCATCGACGACTATGCCCACCATCCGACCGAGTTGCGCGCCGCCATCGAGACCGCGCGGGCGGTGATGGGCGAGGCGAGCCGGCTGGTGGTCGCCTTCCAGCCGCAGCTCCATTCGCGCACGCGCCGCCTGCACAAGGCGTTCGCCGGCGTGCTGGCGCGTTGCGATCACGTGCTCCTGCTCGAGGTCGATCCCGGCGGCGAGCGCGACGGCGGCGGCGTGCGCAGCGCGCTCATCCTGGACGAGCTCGGCAGGATCGGCGCCTCGGCGGAGGCCTATGACGGGATCGACGACCTGGTCAGGCGCGCGCCGCGGGCGCTGCGCCGCGGCGACCTGCTGCTGATCGCCGGCGCCGGAAATATCCGGAGTGCGGCGCCGCGGCTGCTGCATCGGCTCAAGTCCGGTCGCGACGGCGGCCGGGCCGCGCTTGCATCCAAGGTCCTCACCGCTTTGGGCGCACGCGAGTCGATGGCTTGGCGGTTGGCAAGGCTGGCGCGCGCCAAGATGCACGCCGCGCTCGCGCCTCCCACGACCGTGATCGGGTTGTTCGTGACGCACGTGCTCGCCCGCCCCTCGCACTGCGCCATCGCGCTCGGGGCCTGGCGCATGAGCTACTACCAGCTGCACGCCGCCTCCGACGCGCTGGCGGCAGCCCTGCAGGCGCGCGGCATTCGCCGCGGCGATGCGGTTGGCGTCAGCCTGCCGCTCTCGATCGACCTGGTCACGCTGATGCTCGCGATCATGAAGCTTGGCGCGATCTATCTGCCGCTCGACGAGAACCTGCCGGGCGAGCGCGTGCGTTTCATGCTGTCGAAGGCGCAAGCCCGCCTGCTCGTCACGTTGCCCGGCTCCAAGGCCGATGCCGCGGTCGCGGACATCGAAAGGGCCTCTCCGAGCGAGCTCGCGCATGACCGCCCGGCGCCCGCGGGGCCAATTGCATCTCCCAGCCCGGGCGAGGATGACGCCGCCTATATCTGCTTCACGTCCGGATCGACCGGCTATCCGAAGGGCGTCCCCATCACCCACCGCGCGCTGTTCGGTCTGATGTCCGACATCACGCGGCGTTTCGGCATCGGTCCGCGCACGCGCATGGGGCTCAACACCTCGATCAGCTTCGATGTCTCGCTCGCCGAGATCCTGATGCCGCTCACCGCGGGCGGGCAGCTGTGCGTCTCCGGTGCGCGCTCGCCGCTGGTCGGGGACCGCTGGGCAGACTTCGTGGCGGAGAACAAGGTCACCCACGTGGCAGTGACCCCATCGGTGCTCGCAAGCGTGCCATTGCGCGCGCTAGCGGATCTCGAATGCATCATCGCCGCCGGCGAGGCCTGTCCCCAGGAGCTGGTCGATGATTGGGCGAAGCGCCGGCGCTTCTTCAATGCTTACGGCCCTACAGAGGCGACGATCTACGCGACGGCGGCGCGCTGCCGGCCCGGCGCGCCGGTGACCATCGGCAAGGCCTTGGCGCACATCACGACGCATGTGCTCGACCGCGACCTCAAGGCATGTGGGCCCGGCGAGATCGGTGAGCTGTGTCTGGGCGGAATCGGCGTCGCCGCCGGATATCTCGGCCGCAAGGCTGATCAGGACCAGGCTGATCAAGACGCAGCCGAGCCGAAATTCCTCACGCTGAAGCATCGCGACGGACGGTCGGAGCCGATCTACCGTACCGGCGACCTGGTGAAACAGGACGCCGACGGCAACCTGCTGTTCCTGGGGCGGCTCGACCATCAGATCAAGATCCGCGGCAACCGCATCGAGCTCGAGGAGGTCGAGAGCGCGGTCAAGCGCATCCTGCGGGTCAAGGACGCGGTCGTCTGCATCGACCCGGAAACCGATCCGGATCAGTTGATCTGTTTCATGGTCGCGCCCGATGGCTTCGAGAGGGCCGCGATGAGCGACCGGCTGGCGGCGTGGCTGCCGACCTCCATGCTCCCCTCCCACTACGTAGCGGTCGAGGCCATTCCACTCACCGCGAGCGGCAAGAAGGACCGCCGCGCGGTGCTGGCCAAGCATCGCCACCGGATCGGACGCCGCACCGAGTATGTCGCGCCGCGCAACGCGCTGGAGCGCAAGCTCGCCGCGATCTGGAAGGCGGCGCTCGGCATCGATGCGGAGATCGGCGCCACCGACGATTTCGCCGCGCTCGGCGGCGACTCGCTCGCATTCCTGCTGGTGATGCAGGAGATCGAGCGCCAGCTCGAGGTCTCGGCACCGCCCGGACATTTCGGCCGGCTCACCACCATCGCCCGCATGGCCGCCCAGATCGAAGCGTTCGTACAAACGCGCAACGCCCGCGCCGCCGCCTCCACGTTCGCCGCCTCCCGCATCCACAAGCAGCTGCGCGATCTCACCTCCGGCTGGGACGGCGCGCGGATGAGCGAGGACGGGCTCATCGTCTCGCTCGGCAAGCAGGACGCCCCCCACCATCTGTTTTTCTGCCTGCAGGAGGAGCGCGAGCTGCGCCAGCTCGCGAAATATCTGGGCGAGGACTTCCGGGTCCATGGCATGCGCTCGGGCCACCTGATCATGGACTACACGCGGGAGAACATCGACGTCTTGGCCGCGCACTATCTCTGTGAGCTCGCCCGTATTGCCCGCGGTGGCGACATTCTGCTCGGCGGCACCTGCCAGGGCGGCATCATCGCCCACGCCATGGCGAGCCGGCTGTCGCAGTCAGGTACACGGGTCGCGCTCTTGATCCTGCTGGAGATGGCGAAGCTGCCGCCGTTCGAAGGCAACCTCGCCTTCATCTACGGCGCGGAGAGCTATCTCAATCCGCTCCGGCGCCACGCCGCCGGGCTCACCCGCTACGACGAAGCCTATGGCCGCCGCTGCAGCGTGGACGTGATCCCCGGCGAGCACGGACAACTGTTCGTGGAGCCCAACGTGCACTACCTCGCAGCGAAGCTGCGCGCCCGCATCGACGCCAGCCTGGCGCGCCCGCGGTCGACCGGACGCGCCATCGCGCGGATCAG
>Ga0153954_1001232_pt1 | contig 14712 bp, 14 predicted proteins | sample TSFL038MetaG_FD_102277 | JGI IMG/M metagenome (GOLD analysis project Ga0153954, IMG submission 102277) | Attine ant fungus gardens microbial communities from Florida, USA - TSFL038 MetaG | ecosystem: Host-associated > Fungi > Mycelium > Unclassified | place: USA: Florida, Wekiwa Springs State... | reverse complement strand
GGGGCAAAGGGACAGAAGAGACACAAGGGACCGGGGCAAAGGGACAGAAGAGACACAAGGGACCGGGGCAAAGGGACAGAAGAGACACAAGGGACCGGGGGCAAAGGGACAGAAGAGACACAAGGGACGCAAGGGACAGAAGGGACGCCCCCAGGGACGCAAGGGACAGCGCTAGATACCGATATTCTGGGATCATGCCCTCTCAATTTTGTCCCTCGGCCGGTCCCTTGTCTCTTGTGTCCCTTGTGTCTCTTGCGTCCCTTGTGTCTCTTCTGTCCCTCGGCCGGTCCCTTGTCTCTTGTGTCCCTTGTGTCTCTTCTGTCCCTCGGCCGGTCCCTTACATTATATCCCCCCGTACAAATCATCCAGGGTATAAAAACCTACTTTATCTGCAATCCACTCAGCCGCTTTAACGGCCCCAGTTGCGAAACCTTGCTTTCCACGGGAGGTGTGGGTGATCTCAATCCCTTCCACCGGCGAATCAAACACCACCGTATGTGTACCGGGAATGTGTCCCGCACGTACAGAGCTAACATGAATATCCTCGCTGCCTATAGCTCCATCTACATGGGTCACCAGTCGTTTTTTTCGCTTAATGTGCTTTAACAAAGTATTGCCCAATTGGAAAGCGCCGCCTGAAGGGGCATCCTTTTTAAACTTGTGGTGAAATTCCACGATCCCGACATCAAATTCCTCATAGCCGTTCATGATCTTAGCTGCTTCTTCGGCTAGCTTTTGAAATAAATAGACTCCCAAAGCAAAGTTTGGGGCATAGATGAGACCGATCCCTTCCTCTTTGACGATCTGTTTCACCTCTTCTACCCGGTCATGCCAGCCCGTTGTTCCTACCACCAAGTTTCTTTTTTCCTGGGCTGCCTTGCGGATATTTTCAAACACTTGATCGGGATGGGTGAATTCGATGCACACCTCCGCGTTTTGCAAGGTCGCACGGTTAATGGATAAATCGGGGCCCTTTGGATCGATTTTAGCCAAAATTTTATGTCCGCGGGCTAAGGCTGCCTTTTCGACCTCTTGCCCCATGACACCATAGCCAATCAGGGCGATATTAATGGAGCGGGTCTGGTTTCGCTTTGTAATACTTTCCACACATTCTCCAGGGTCGTGCGTTGTTCTTCAGTCAATGAATGCAAAACGATAAAACAATCATCATTTTGTGTAAATGCGGACCGGGTCCAATTGGCTGAGCCGCTGACCAGGAGATCTCCATCGATTTCCATCATTTTGTAGTGAAGCAGAGGAGTCCCTGAGCTAACGCGTACGGGAATTCCACCACGCTGTAAAATCTGCACCACTGTCGCGCCTGCCCCTTTGGCCGCATATTGATCCAAGGCTACTTGTACATCGACACCGTTTCGTTTGGCATCGACAAGGGCATGGGCCAGATCGTGCCGGGTCCAGGTGAACATCGCCACGCGAATGGTTTTTTTGGCGCTATGGATCAATTGTTTTAAGTAGTTAACAGCCCTTCCATAGTCCGGTAAAAACCAGATTTCCATTTTTTGACCTCCTAACAAAAAGGCTGAAGGGGCCTGTGCGCGAGTGATCCCATCGGGCTTCAACGATTCCGCATGAGCCGTGATCGCTGCAGCTAAAGGGGGGCTCACGACTGCCGTCATCAGGTTTCCGTGCATGTGTAGGGAGTCGCTGGTCATATTTGCCGAACCAAGCCATACTTGTTGCTTGTCGAGCACTAAGATCTTCAAGTGCATCAAACCATCCCCAAACCGCTTGAGGAGTTTGATTTTGGAGCTGAGGCGCCCCTCCACTTGGGAGGAAGCTTTCCCATCTACAATCACTTCTACAGGGATATTTTCCTCAGCTTTGCGGTTCAGGGTAGCAATAATCCGCCGGTCGGTCAGAGTGTAAACCATGAGGATGACTGACGATTGGGCTTGGTCGATGGCAGTGACCAAACTTTTGCCCATATCGTTTTGCACTTGATTGCCATAGAGTAGGGGAGTTTGGTTCGTCTCTGGCAAGCGCGGTTCTGTGTGTTCTAAAACAAAAAAAGTTGCTAAACCTGCTAAAACCAAAAACCAAAGAAATAAAACTTTGAATTTAAACGTGCGCATAGACTCCTTGATCAACCATGAATCCTTTCAAACCGGTGTAGCGTCTTTTGACGTCGTCCGTTTGCACAGCCAACGAAAGCGCTTTTTTATTGCCGACGATGATCACCCGCTCTTTTCCCCGCGTGACACCTGTATAAAGCAAGTTGCGGTGGAGCAAAATAAAATGGCTGGTATGTATGGGCATTACGACGCAGCGGCATTCGCTCCCTTGGTATTTATGCACAGAGACGGCATAGGCCAAGTTGAGCTCATCGAGATCAGATGCTTCATAAATCACTTCCCGTTCATCAAATTGGATGACGAGTTGCTGTTGCACAGGGTCTAAGTCGATGATATAGCCCACATCGCCGTTATAGACCTCTTTTTGGTAGTCATTGCGCTGCTGCATCACTTTGTCGCCGAGCAAAAATTTTCTTCCGCCGCGAAAGAGGGGAGTGCCCCCTGCATTGAGAGCATCTTGGAGGACCCGATTGAGATTTTCGGTGCCGATAATCCCTTTCTTCATGGGGGCTAAGACTTGAATATCTTTTTTCGGATCCAACTGATAAGTGCGGGGCAGCCTTTGGGTAACGAGTCCAACAGTTTGCTCTAAGACCACTTGGGGGTCTTCCGCTTCCAGAAAGAAAAAATCGGAATCGCTGTGGTTAGCGATATCGGGAAGCTGCCCCTTGTTAATCCGGTGGGCATTGGTGACGATGCGGGAGCCGGCAGCTTGCCGGAAAATCTCGTTGAGGGTAGTGACGGGCAATTGATTAGACTGGATTAGGTCTTTTAAGACATTGCCTGGCCCAACGCTTGGAAGTTGATTGATATCTCCCACAAAGATCACCCGCGCTTCATTGGGCGCTGCGCGCAATAAAGCCATCATGAGGTAGGTGTCAATCATGCTGGCTTCATCGACTATGAGGATATCGCACTCAAGTGGATTGTGCTTATCGCGTTTGAAACCCCTTTTACGAAAATCATACTCCAGAAGAGTGTGGATAGTGGAAGCTTTTTTCCCGGTGATTTCAGCCATCCGCTTCGCGGCTTTTCCTGTGGGTGCGCAGAGGCATATTTTGCTCGTGAGCTTCTCACAAATCGCCAAAATGGCTTTGGTGATGGTGCTTTTGCCTGTCCCGGGTCCGCCGGTTATAATTTGCACTTTGTCGGTCAATGTTTGCGCCACAGCGACCATTTGCTGTTCGGCTAGTTTGATCTTTAAATGCTCTTGGACCCAGGCTAAAGCCTTGTGAGGATCGACAGAACGCAGAACGCTATGCCCATATTTGAGGCGGCGTAGCTCTTGGGCGATCCCTACCTCTGCTAAGTACAAGGGGCGCAGCCAAATAAAGGGGAGGAGAGAGCCGCCATAGACCTGTGAGATTCCTTCCAGGCGACGTGCTTCTTTCAGGGCTTCGATCCGCGCTTCAATCAATGCAACGGGGGCTTCCAGTATCTCATTAGCCACTTTTACAAGCTCAGACAACGGATAGCAGACGTGCCCCTCTTCTGCCAATTGCTGCAAGACATATTCGATTCCGGCATCGATCCTTTGGGGGGCTTCTTTTTCAATCCCTAGCTTTTCTGCCAGTTGATCAGCCATTTTAAACCCAACCCCAAAAATGTCTCTGGCTAGCGCATAAGGGGTTTCGCTCACAACCCGGATGCTCTCCTGTCCATAAGTCTTGAAGATTTTTTGGGCAAAAATAGGGCTGACGCTATAGCGTTGCAAGAAAACCATCACATCGCGGATTGTTTTTTGAGCCTGCCAGCACTCCCGAATCATTTCGACCCGTTTGGCTCCCATTCCCACCACTTCCAGCAAACGATCAGGGTTTTCATCGATGATATCGAGTGTCGCCGTTCCGAACCGTTCTACAATCCTTTCGGCAAATTTGGGACCAATCCCTTTAACGAGCCCTGATCCCAAGTATTTGCGAATACCCAACAGGTCAGCTGGAGCTATAATTTTGTACTCTGCGACTTCAAATTGCTGGCCAAAGACCAGATGGTTTTTCCATTTGCCGTCGCAGCGCACCGTAATGCCAGGCATCAAATCCGGCATGGTACCCACGAGAGTTACTTCTTTGGCACTTTTTAGGTGAAGAACAGCCACCGTGTAGCCGTTATCCCCATTCTGGTAGGTGATCCGTTCAATGTAGCCGCTAATTTGGTTTTCCATTCTCGCGGCAGTCTAGCATGCTAGACACTCTCCCGACAATTGCAAAATATAAGCAAATCATGATCCGTTTGATACACTGTGCCTAAGTGGTAGGATAAGTAAAAAAGAGATTTACGCATGGGTAAAGTCCTGCAGATGGAGATGAGATAACAATGTCCGCTACGCGGGCACTCGCCACCGTTGGTGGGCAACGTCCGCAGGGTGCTATAAGCACCCTTAGCGGGCAAAATAAACAATTTGTGGACCTTCTCTGTGAGCTCTGTGGGCTCTGTGGTAGTTAATCAGATTGATCCATTGAAGTTAAAAAACTACCACAGAGCCCACAGAGCCCACAGAGGGAATTCATATCTTCCTTTGTCATATCTCTGCGGTTATCATTAGCTTAAGTATTGATAAAAATCAGTTATGCAATTGCCTCTTGTCGACCCTTTATCCGTGGAAGACTAAGCTGCAGGTGAAGCTTTTTTAAGGTCTTTAAGGGCTTGGTAGGAAACCAAGGTGCCCCAGAGGGGGATCATTCGCTTGGCGGCGACCTTCAAATAGTCTTTGTCAGCCTGAAATTTAACACGGGCGGCTTCAATTTTGACATCTTCTTGTTTGAGATCGGCTTGCAGGGCGGCTATTTTTTCGAAATAGATTTTTTGGCAATCAGCGACACTTTTCGATCGGATTTCGATCAGGGTTTGATAAGGCGTCTGCTGAGCTAAATTCTGAGCATCGGAGGCTTCTTGCTCCGCTTGGGTGGGAACGTCGAAATTGTCTCTTGGTTTGAGATGTTCTCTGCGCTGTATGATCCCCAATCGATCCACGTGCTCTGTCAATAGCGTTTTCTCGATGTTGAGCGCATCAAGAGCTGATTGGATGCCGCCAGCATGCTGCTCTGTGACCCGGATTTTTTGATTTTTAGCTTGCACATAGGCGATAGCGGATTTAAAAAGAGAATAGATTTTGTGCAGCATGGCCAAAGCAATAACTTGTTGCGCAATGGGCCATTGGCAAATTTTATTAGATGTTACGCTTGTTGGGCTTAGTATATCCATAATTTCCTCTTTAAATGTGCTACCATTATAACTAACAATTGTTAAAAGACTATAAAGATTTTGCTTAAAAAAATTATTTGTTGTTATGGGTGAATAAAAGGAAGGTGTGCCATGGATTGGAGGATGCTGCTGGTTTTCCCCGCTGTCAGTTTTGTAGCCCTGTCGGCAGATTGTGGATGCCCTTGTTACGACCCTGACGAGCCTTATTATAGCGATCATCAAACAGATACGTGGCCTGGAAAAAAAGAAGATTCTTTTTACGATTCCTTGACGGGAGGCTAAAAAAAAGACCGGAGATGACCCACTACACCCGACGAGGTTCTTAAGGCTGCTACATTCCTGTCCTGACCTGATTCGAACTGCCGGATTTAATGGGGTCCCCGGTCATAAGGAGAAAGCTTATTCCTTATGGGGATCTTAAGTCAATGGCTTCTTTAAGCTATTGCTTAAATCTTCTTGTCCTGCCTTGCGAAATGCGGGTTCCCAAATGAAGAGCAAGATAGTATTTTTCGCCATCATCCGGCCATAGAGATTCGTTTCGAGGGCTGCTTTTCCTGTTATGTCGGCTGCAGCGCTGGAGGCCATATCCGCAACCTTGCTTGCCGTGCTCCTAACGGGGGAACGGTCATCTCTTTGCGCATTAATAAGAATGTGCGCTAGGTCATGAGCTAAAAGCCATACAGCTACACCTGCCAATCCTTGCAGTGACCAAGTAGCGATTGCAATTCCGCCGCTGATTGCGCAAATAACTTCTAAAGCCACTCTGCCTACAGCAAAGCCAAGTTTGTGTGCGGGTTGGTTCTCGTAATGAGTGATTGTTGAAAGATCCTTTTTGAACTGATCTTTCAAAATAGTAAGATTCGGTGAACCAATATTAATTTTCATGAAAAAGTCCTCCTGTTGTTAAATGTAAATAATATGTTATCAAAATATTTAATTATAAGTCAATAAAAAGATGTCTCCATTGATGCCCCTTCGTGCAAAAACCGGTTAGAGAACCTTATCATTTTCGATTAGCTTCAGCTTGCATCTGAGCTTCCATTCTATTCTTTATTTCGATGAGGCGATTGATAAGAGGTCTCCATACAAACGTCAATAAGGTATTGTTTTCCACGGGGGTTGATGACGCTTGAAAGCAATCCCACAATCTAGCAACAAGAGCCCACGTTTGACGCTCTTGGACAGCCTTATCTGCTTTGATCCCAGCGATCATTTGCTTCTCAAAATTACGCGTTAAATGAAACAAATCGTGCATCAAGACGAGAGGCGTTCCGATCGTGATTAGGCGCGTGAGAGTGTGATTTCCAAAGTAGGAATTAAAGATGGCGAAAACAACAGAAGTTCCACATCCTACTTTTAAAATTAGGGTTCGTAATTGGGCATTATTCTTTTGTTCTTCAAGAATAGCCTTATCCATAGGTTTAGTTTCAGGAGCATATTGTTTATGAACTATATCCCAATCTTTGTAAATTTGCTCGTGCAAAATAGATAAGCTATTCGAAAAATATGAAATGGATGACATTACTAACTCCGGTAGGTGATAATTTTGTTATAATAAAATAATTCAATTTAACTTATAAGTCAAGCTATTCCCATACTTGCCGTTTGCCTTTATGAACCCTGGGAATCTCTTTTTCAGGCAGATGCACAAAGAGGGGGCGGCGCTTGCCGATAAAAATCGCATGGCTGATCCCTTCTTGATTCCAAATAAACTTTGAGAGCTTTTCGAGAGTCAACAACAAAGAACGGCTATGATCGATGTAATGTGTAAGCGGGGAGAGGATCCAGGCCAAGCCACCCCATGCGGTTGACAAAGGAGTGTGGCTGTTCCACTCAAACCAGCGGCGGGAAAACCCCTTCCGTTCCTTAAGGATGCGGTTGCGGTACTCTGGATCGCGTCCAGCGCGGCTGTAATGGCGAGGCGCCTCAAAAAACTCTTTTAAACGAATCCAGAGACGGTGATAACCAAACACCCATTCCTCTACTTGAAACTCCGTCTCGACGAGCGCATTTAAGCGCTGCACGGCATCGTCGGAGCGGATATCGAGCGCGCTTGACCCCAGAACAATACCCTCATTTTTGACCAAGCGAGCAAGCTCGGAAAACAGCAAACGGTATTCATCTTTGGGAAGGTAGGCAATGAGATCGAGGCACACCACCCCATCGTAGGCATTGTCTGAAAGAGTGGTAGAAGGGAGATAGTCTTGAAACGTTTGGATATTTTTGGCCCCTTTCTCTTTCAGGCGTTTCAAGGCAATACCAGATATATCCACTGCATCGACCAAAGCTCCCTTTTCACTTAGGAGAGTGGTAAAATCCCCCTGACCGCATCCTAAATCGGCGATCTTCTTCTGATCGAGATCTATTTTGCGGTTCAAAAGATCAAAAGATCGGTGTAGGCGCTCCCGTTCCATAGCATTGCGCTGGGGGTCAAATTGGTGAGGATCGGTTTTCCAAAGGCGATCAAAACGGGCTTGCGCTTCAATGCGGCGCGTGTCGCTATTCATGAAAACTCCGTGAGCAAATCGGTAACGGAAAGAGACGGGGGGGTAAGAGCGATCGGACGATTGATGTACAAACGAAACCAAATTTCCAACATCAAAAGCCCAAACAAAATGCGAAACGATTGCGCTAAGTAGGCAGGATTTTGCAGCTGAAAACTAAGCCAAGAAGGGGATATTAAGTTATTTTCAATTAATGTGCCCTTAGATAGCAATTCAAATATCGAATGGATCTGCGGATCTTTCATCCATGGCTTGAGGAAATCTTTGCGCGTGCGCTTGGGACGGTTGAGGAGCTGCTCGGGAAAGATATCTTTCAATAGCGTTTTCAAAAAGCGCGCCGTTTCTTTTTCCGATAGTTCATCGGGTTCAGGCAATCCTGCTAAAAATTCCACTACGCCACGATCCAAGTAAGGTGTCTCCCAGTCCAGTCCATGAGCCGCTGTGGTCCTTTCCACTTGTAAGACATAGCTGTCGGGGAGGCGCGTTTTCACGTCGAAATAGAGGTAGGAATCGACTTTGGATTTAATGCGGGAGAGATTATGGAACTTCTGCAAGAATACTTCGGGATCAAAATAGTGCGCTAAAGCAGGAGAGCAGCTTGCCAGCTGCTTTTCGGTGAGAAGCGCATTGTTGCGCAAAAAAGCGAATTCCCACGGGTCTGTGCGGGCCTTTTTAAGAAACTGGAAGGCAGTTTGCGGCGGCAAGGCATGGAGAAAAGGGATCATCATCCGGTAAAGAGAGCGTTTCAAGGTGTATAAGGGGCTTGTGCGATGCCCCAACTCTTCAGTAGAATAACGGCTATGACCCGCTAAAAGCTCATCGCTCCCCATTCCAGAAAAGACCTGACTGACTTTTTTGGAGCTATTTTTAGCTAAATTCCACATCGCTTTCACATTGGGATCGGCCAGCGGTTCATCTAAATACCAGGCAATCTGCACTAATTCATCAAAAAAGTTTCCAGGCGTGATCATTTCGCTTTGGCATGGGATGCTGAGCTCTCCTGCCATTTCTATCGCCGCCCCCATGTCAACCTCATTTTGTCCTTGGAAACAGGTTGTGAAGCCACTAAGGGGTGGCCGCGCTTTCCCCTTTTGCAAGTAGTGAGCGACGCTCGCTGACCCTAAACCCCCCGTCAAGAAGACCCCCACCGGGCGGGTATTTCCTAGGCGCTTATTGGCTGAATTTTGGATTAAACCGTCCAATTCATCCAAGGCCCCCTCTAAACGCCCCGCGTGTTTGTTTTCGAAATAGGAGCTATAGGACCAGTAGGAATGGATCGTCATACTATGGTTGCGATTATACTGAAGATAGTGTCCAGGCAGAAGTTTATTGACCCCTTTAATGGGACTCAAATCTTGGGGGATATAACCAAAATAGAGATAAGAAGCGATCGCTTCGAGGCTAGGCGTTTGCGGGACGATGGTGGAAGCCAGAATGGCTTTAAGTTCGCTGCCGAAAAGAAACATCTTCCCATCATTATACCAGTAGAGGGGCTTGCGGCCGATCCGGTCGCGCACTAAAACCAGCCTTTCTTTTTGGTTATCCAGAATGGCAAAGGCAAATTCCCCCTCCAGTTTCTCAATGCAATCTACCCCTTTCCATTCGTAGAGATAGAGGATGAGTTCTTGATCGGTAGCATTGGGGGAAGGGGGGCTTCCGATACGATTAAGTTCTTGACGAAGAGCTACTTGATTTGTGAGCTTGCCATCTAAGGCAATCACGATATTTTCCTGATCGCCCCTTAGCAAAGGCCTGCCGCAAGCGCCAATTTGAAAGTTTTTGAAGGTAGCTTGATCGCGTGTTTTTCCACGGTGCTTGAGCGATTCCAGCATGGGGTTGATCAGCTCTTCCACTTGAAAAACATCTGTATAAACGATACCGGCAATCCCTTCCAAGCGCCTCTCCCCTCTAGCACCCTCTAAAAAGAAATTAACTAATTTAATTCTTTTTTGCTATGGTCAAATTTTTATAGGGGTATCTGGATATACATGGACTACCATGATCTCTACGAAAAAGTTCTAACGCTTGCCATTGCCACGATGGTCTTCTTTTTTTTAGCCCGTTCTGCCTATCGGCGCCACTATTTTGACATCCCCAACGAACAGTTTTTCCCCCCTCCGTCTTTACGCCTCTCGGATGTGTTGGGGATCTTTGCTTTCTTTCTCTTTGCTGAAATAATCATAGTACCTGCTCTCGCTTATGGATATGCCGCTTACGAACAGGGCCACTTTTCAAAGGTCATCCATCTCAACTTGAACAAAACGCAACAGGGGTGGCTAAACTTAGTCGCCATCCTTTCAGCCGCTTTTTCCGTGATCTTGTACACCCTGATCATGAACCCCAATTTGCGCAAACTCATCTATTGGGGAACCCACTTTCCCAAAAGCCTCAGGCGCGCGGTCAAAGCATTCATGGTTGGAGCAGGGACGTGGCTGTTGAGTTACCCCGCAGTCGTCATGATGAGTCAAATCGTAGGGATCCTCCTCTTTTTTGTGGGACCGATCAAACATGTCGAACAAAACGCGGTTCAGCATCTAAAATCCACTATGGAAAGCGCCCCCCTCTTTTGGGCCACCACCTTGGTAATTATTTTTCTTGTTCCTATAGCCGAGGAGACCCTCTTTAGAGGCTTTCTGCAACGTTGGCTTGTCCAAAAAATCGGACGGTGGCAGGGGATTATATTAGCTGCCGCGCTTTTCGCTGCTTTCCATTTTTCAATATCGCAAGGGATCGATAATATCGAATTGCTCCTCTCGCTTTTTACTTTAGCTTGCTTTCTTGGATTTATTTACGAAAGACAGGGAACTTTATGGGCGCCCATCTCTTTACACGCGATCTTTAATGCCATAAGCGTTTTAATGATCGTTGGACAAGAATGGAGTTTGAAACATGCGTAAATTTCTAGCTATCTGCCTTTGTGCTATTGCTACTTTGCATGGGCAGGAAGAAGATGTTGAAGAGCCTCTCAAAGATCCAGAGGCTGAAGCTGCCTTGCTACAAGAAAACCTTGCCTACCAGGTGTCGGGCAACAATTCGTTTGGCTTGGAGCTTTACAATCGGCTTAAAAACCGCCGTCCAGGCAATCTCTTTTTTTCCCCCTATAATATTACCGGAACCATGGTGATGGCCTACGCGGGCACAGGGGGGATCACCAAGCAAGAGATGCAATCGGTCATGCGTTATTTGCCCAATAACGACAACTTATTTCCCGTCTTTGAGATTTTAAATAAAAAACTCAGCACCGCTTGGTTTCAAGGGCCCAATGAGTCCCGTTTGGTTTTGGCCAATTCGTTGTGGGTGCAGCGCGACTTGAAACTTTTGCCCAGCTATACAGACACTTTAAACCGTTATTTTCGCACCTCCTTGCGTCTCGCTGATTTTATGCGCAATGCGGAGGGGGCGCGCGTCAACATCAACGCTTGGGTAAAAGAGAAAACGCAAGGGAGAATCGCCGATCTCATTCAACCAGGAGAGATCGATGCATCAACTAGGCTTGTGCTCGTGAGCTCGATTTTTATGAAAGCGGTATGGCAAAATGCCTTTGATCCCGCTTTGACAAATCCAGGGACATTTTTTACCACGAAAACGCAATCTGTCTCGGCCGACATGATGACCCGTTCGGCGCAGTTTTCTTATTTTGAAAATGGCTCGGTGCAGGTCCTAGAGCTGCCTTACCGCTCTACCAATCGCGATGAGCCCCAATTTTCAATGTTGATCCTTTTACCAAAGAGCGGGGATATTGCCGCTGCTGAAAGCCTATTGACGACGGCTCAATTCGATCAATTAACCAAAGCACTTGCCCCCAAGCAAGTGATCGCCACCATCCCTAAATTCACTTTCTCTAGCGATTTCAACCTCAATGAGGTACTGCAGGCGATGGGGATGCATACGGCGTTTTCCAATTTAGCCGATTTCACAGCGATGACCGAAACACCCGTGGCGATTGGGGACGTATTGCATAAAGCGTTTGTGTCGGTCGATGAGAAAGGGACTGAAGCGGTTGCCGCTACAGCAGTTACGATCAATTTAACATCCTATATTCCAGAAGATCAAGCAGTCGTGTTTAAAGCCGACCATCCATTTGTTTTTGTCATAATGGATCGGAAATCAGGTTCTATTTTATTCATCGGGCGTCTACTGACCCCCCAATAACCTTAGAGAGGAGAAAAGTATGGACATTTTTAAATTGGCAATCATTCTTGGAATGGTCGCTAGCGCGGCCTTACAAGCGCAAAACCCCTATGGGCGCATAGAACAGCCCACAATGCCGCAAGCTCCAGGGCAACCCAGCTATGCGATGCCAGGCCAGCAAGCGGGCTTTGTACAACCTCAGCAAGGACAAGCCGCTGCTCCAGTTCAAGGGCAAGCGCAAGCGTCCCAAGGCAATCCCGGTGGTCTAACAATTCAAGATCTGCAACAAAAAGGTCTATCTCCACAAGAGGCTGCCACCCTTTTACAATCTTATGCTGATACAGCTAACGTAGCAGCGCAATGGCTAAAATTGCTCGATGACGGGCAGTATGGGCAAAGCTGGGACTACGCTTCCCAAAATTTCCAATTCACTGTTAAAAGAGGGGAGTGGGAAACTGCGGAACAAAAGTTAAGATCTCCTATGGGGCGCCTCATTTCTCGCGAATTGATCCAACAATTGCCAGCTAAAGATCCCCAAGGGCTACCTAAAGGGGATTACATGGTATTGGGCTATAAAAGTTCTTTCTCCAATCGTCCTGAAGTGCGTGAATTAGTCACGATGATAAAAGAAAGCGATGGTCAATGGCGCGTTTTAACTTATCAGGCCGCCTAAAAAGTCAACGCAGACGCAAAGACGGGGAGGCGCAGAGAATTAATTTTTTCTGTTCTTCTCTGCGTCTTTGCGCCTCTGCAACTCTGCGTTGAAAAATGGAAGACCTAGGAAGGTTAACTCACGGTACGTTAACTACGATTGTATTTAAGTTAGAATTTATGCTATAATCCACCTAAAAATGCTTGTGCAGACGAAATTGTATAAAATTAAAGCCGTTGGCATTTCCGATTTGGGACTCGTCAGAGCCAATAACGAAGATACCTGGGCTGAACTGCCCAAATACAATTTTTATGTGCTTGCAGATGGGATGGGAGGGCATCAAGCGGGTGAAGTTGCCTCTAAAGAGGCAGTAAACACCCTTTGCAAACAGATGAAAAAGGTGTTAGAGGATTTAGACGAGGAGTATACCCTCGACGAGATCCGCCACTTCCTCATCGAAGCGATCGAAGATGTCAATAAGCATGTCTATCAGATGGGGCGCAAAGATCCCGATCTGTACGGCATGGGAACAACTTTGTGTTGCTTGCTGTTTCATCCCAAAGGTGTGATCTACGCCCACGTGGGCGATAGCCGGATTTATCGTTACCGCAACCGCAAATTGCAGCAGCTGACTAAAGATCATTCCTTGGTACGGGAACTTTTAGAAATGGGGCAGCTGAGCGAGCGGCAAGCGGGTGATTACTTATACCGCAATATTATCACCAAGGCGATTGGAACAGAAAGCCATGTGCTCCCTTCGGCACGGGTCGCGGATATAAAAGATGGGGACCTCTATTTGATGTGCTCCGATGGGCTATCAGATCCGGTGTCAATACATGAGATGGAAACGCTCATTAACAACCATACGGACCTCACCCAATTGGCCGAAGCGCTGGTCCAAAGCGCCAAGGATAAAGGTGGGTTTGACAACATCACCCTCGTGTTAACGGGTGTGCAAAAAAATGAACGACGGAAAAATATACCTCGACAATAATGCTACAACGTTTTTAGATCCCCGCGTATTGCGGGTGGTTACCGAGTCCCTCCAAACCCTCCAAGGCAACCCCTCTAGCGTCCACACTCTCGGCCAGCAAGCCAAACGCGCCCTGCTTAATGCCCGTCGCACCCTTGCCGAGGCAATCCAGGCCGATCCAAGCGAAATCGTTTTCTTTGGGGGCGCGACTGAGGCACTCAACACCCTAATGCGAGGCAGTTTAAGCCGTGGAGAGCACCTGGTCACTTCAGCTGTCGAACACGCTGCCGTGTATGCTACAGCTAAAGATTTGCAAAACGAGGGGGTGGAATCCACCTTTATCGAACCCGGACTTTATGGGGCTGCTTCTCTCGAACAAGTGGAAAGGGCTCTTCAACCCAATACCCATTTGATTGCGCTGATGGGGGTCAACAATGAAACGGGAGTGCAAACCGATCTAGAAGCTATTGCAGAACTCGCATTAGCGCGCAAAATCCCCCTCTTGGTCGATGGGGTAGCGCAGTTTGGCAAAGAGCCTCTGAATCTATTTCCTGGCATTTTGGCTTACTGCGCCAGCGGCCATAAAATCCATGGTCCTAAGGGTGTGGCTTTTGCTTTGATCCGGCGCAATTTCCCTTTCAAGCCGTTGCTGACAGGAGGAGAGCAAGAAGGGGGCAAACGGGGCGGAACAGAAAATATCCCCGCCATTGTGGGCCTTGCCGAAGCCGTGCGCCTCACCTTCGCCGAAAAAGGATGGGAACAAATGGAAACTCTGCGGCAAGCCTTTGAGGCTGGATTAGCTACTTTCCCCAATATCGAGATCAATGGCACAGCCTCTCGCACCTCCAATACCACCAATGCTACCTTTATCGGACAAGAAGGGGAGTTGCTCTTGGCCAAGCTCGATCTCCAAGGCATTTGTGTTAGCCACGGCTCAGCCTGCGCTTCGGGTGCGCTGGAGCCCTCCCGCATTCTACTGAATATGGGGATCCCCCGTTCCAAAGCCGCATCTGCCCTGCGTTTTTCCTTTTCTCGCTTTAACACCATGGATGAAGTGGAAAGAACTTTGGCTGCCTTGCGTAGAATTATTAGTTCGTAGTGACCGATAGGACTGAGGGGACGGATGGGATTGAGGGGACGGATGAGACAATAGCT
>Ga0153954_1001231_pt1 | contig 14719 bp, 15 predicted proteins | sample TSFL038MetaG_FD_102277 | JGI IMG/M metagenome (GOLD analysis project Ga0153954, IMG submission 102277) | Attine ant fungus gardens microbial communities from Florida, USA - TSFL038 MetaG | ecosystem: Host-associated > Fungi > Mycelium > Unclassified | place: USA: Florida, Wekiwa Springs State... | reverse complement strand
CGGCTCTACGATATGGATCCCGCGCTTGGGACAACTGCCGCACGCCTGTCCGCCCGGCTGATCGCCGACGATCTGGCCAAGGTTGGCGTGACCGTGGATTGCCTGCCGCTGGCGGACGTTCCGGTGCCGGGCGCGGACGACGTCATCGGCAGTCGCGCCTATGGCGAGGAGCCGAAAAAGGTCGCTGTGATCGCGCGGGCAGTGACGGATGGCCTGGAGCAAGGTGGTATTTTACCGGTTCTGAAGCACATTCCCGGCCATGGCCGGGCGACGGCGGACAGCCATTTGAGCCTTCCGGTGGTCGACACGCCCAAAAGCGAGCTTGAAGCGATCGATTTCGCGGCCTTCAGGCCCTTGGCGGACCTTCCGATGGCCATGACCGCGCATGTTGTGTTTAGCGCTTATGACCCCGCCCATCCGGCGACGACATCTGCGACAATGATCAAGCAGGTGATTCGCGGCCTGATCGGGTTCCAAGGTTTGTTAATGAGTGATGACGTCGGCATGAACGCGTTGGTGGGATCGATTGCCGAACGGACCAAGGCCTTGGTGGCTGCCGGATGCGACATGGTTCTGCATTGCAGCGGGGAACTTGGCGAAATGCAGCAGGTTGCCCGTGAGGCGCCTGAATTGTCAGGCAAAGCGCTTGAGCGCGCCAGAGCGGCGATGGCCTCGCGAAAAGCCGCAATGCCCTTCGATCGGGCTGCCGCGCAAGCAGAGTTGGACGGATTGATCGGTCGTCTGGGAGCGGCGAGCGCATGACCGCAGAGATTTTGTCATTTGAGACCGGCCGGCCGGCTGAACTGGCCGAAGGCGAGCCTGCACTCGTCGTCGACGTTGAGGGCTACGAGGGCCCGCTCGACCTGCTGCTTGCGCTGGCGCGGCAGCAGAAGGTCGACCTGTCGAAAATCTCGATCCTGGCGCTCGCCGATCAATATCTGCAGTTCATCGAGGCGGCACGAAAGATCCGCCTCGAGCTTGCCGCCGATTACCTTGTGATGGCGGCGTGGCTTGCCTTCCTGAAATCGCGCCTGCTGTTGCCGGAACCGACGGTCGCCGATGGTCCGAGCGCGGAAGAGATGGCGACCGCGCTCGCCAACCGGCTGCGCCGGCTGGAAGCGATCCGCGAAGCTGCCAACCGCCTGCTCAACCGGCCGCAATTGCAGCGGGATATCTTTGCGCGCGGAACTCCGGAAGCGATCGCGGAAATCCGTCATCCGAAATATACCGCGACGATTTATGATCTGCTCTCCGCCTATGCCTCGCAGCGCCAGAGCCGCGTGCTTGCGACCGTGCATCTGGCGAAGCGCACGGTGTGGTCTCTGGCCGAGGCGCGCGCTTCGCTGGAGCGGCTGGTCGGCATGGCCGATTCCGAGAACTGGGGCTGCCTCGACGAATATCTCCTGAGTTACGTCGTCGATCCTTCACAACGCGCGACGGTGTTCGCCTCGAGCTTTGCTGCTGCGTTGGAATTGGTGCGGGAAGGCCAGATGGAACTGAACCAGAAAGAAGCGTTCGCGCCGCTCTATTTCAGAAAGCGTGCGCCGCAAGCCCCTGGTACGGCGCCGGCGCCGGATTTGTAAGTGCAAGAAGGAGACTGTGCCATGGCAAGCCTGGCGGAAAAACGCATGGATGAAGCCGAGGACGCTCCCGTCAATCCCGAAGCGCGGCCGGAAGAGTTGCGGCTGCTCGAAGCGTTGCTGTTCGCCTCCACCGAGCCGCTCGACCAGGCGACGCTTGCCAAGCGCATGCCCGAAGGCGTCGACGTCAAGGCTGCGCTTGCGCAGCTGCAGGCGGAGTATGCGCCGCGCGGCGTCAACCTCGTCCGCATCGCCAGCAAGTGGACGTTCCGTACCGCGGGCGATCTCGCCTGGCTGATGACGCGGGAAAGCACGGAGACGCGGCGGCTGTCGCGCGCCGCGATCGAAGTGCTGGCCATCATCGCTTACCACCAGCCGGTCACGCGCGCGGAAATCGAGGAAATCCGCGGCGTCGTCACCTCAAAGGGGACGCTCGACGTGCTCCTGGAGACCGGATGGATCAAGCCGCGCGGGCGTCGCAAGACGCCCGGCCGGCCGCTGACCTTCGGAACCACCGAGGCGTTCCTGTCGCAGTTCAGTCTGGAGGCGCTCGGTGACCTGCCGGGTCTCGACGAATTGAAGGGCACGGGTCTATTGGACACGCGTCTGCCGACCGGCTTCACGGTTCCGACGCCGTCCGATGATCCGGCGCTGCGCGAGGACGAGGATCCGCTCGAACCCGGCGATCTGGAACTGGCGCTGGCGCCGCGCGTGGAGCCGGAGCCGGAAGATGGCGGTAACGAACCGGAAGGTAGCAGCAACGAACCGGAAGGTGGCAGCAACGAAAGCGAGAGCTAAGCCTTTCGTAGGCTGTTACCGGTCATCGGCGCCGGTTAACGGTAGCGATATTACGCTGCGTCAACGTCGATTTGACGTAGCGTAAGTCCTTGTTTTTGACACCTCCCAAGCCTACTTTCCGACAAGATCAGGCTGGGTTACCGGCCATTCGTGTTTGGAGGGTTGCAGGATGGGTTCGCTTAGCATTTGGCACTGGATCGTGGTGATCGCAGTGGTCCTGCTGCTGTTCGGCCGTGGCAAGATTTCCGATCTGATGGGTGACGTGGCGCAGGGCATCAAGGCCTTCAAGAAGGGCATGCGCGACGACGATACTGCGGTCGACAAGCCCAGCGACGCGGTCAAGTCCATCGATCACAACAGCGCGTCCTCGACGTCGTCGCGGACGGATGTCGGCAGCAAGGCCGTCTGACGCCGAACGGTTTTTTGGGAAGACGCGGACTGCCCCAAAGTTGTAGGGCATTGGGGCAAAGCGGCTTCGCATGAGCGGAATCTTTCATGTTCGACATCGGGTGGAGTGAACTGGTTGTCATCGCGGTTGTCGCGCTGATCGCCATCGGCCCGAAAGAACTGCCGGGCGTGCTGCGCATGGTCGGGCAATGGATGGGCAAGGCCCGCAAGATGGCCGCCGAATTCCAGGGCCAGTTCCAGGAGGCGATGCGCGAGGCCGAGATGGCCGACCTCAAGAAGAGCTTTGATGAGGTGAGGGAGGCGGCTTCCGGTCTCACTTCGGGCGGAGGTCTGATGTCCTCGCTGCAGAAGGATGTCTCGGACGCGCTGCGGATCGACGACGTCGACAAGCCTGTCGACAAGCCTGTCGACAAGCCCGCGGAAACACCGGCCACTGCGGCGATCGAGCCGCCGGCCGCTCCGACCACGCCGGAAACGCCGACGCCCGAGACCTTCGTGGAAGCCACAGCCCATGAGGCGAGCGAGCCGCTGGCCGTCACCCGCGAGGTTCAGCCTCAGGACAATGCGCTGGCCGCGACCGATGGGCTCAAGGACGCCAAAGCGTCATGACAGATGCTGATATCGAGGCCAGCAAGGCACCGCTGCTTGATCATCTGATCGAGCTGCGCTCGCGCCTGATCAAGGCGCTGCTCGGCTTCGGCATCGCTTTCATCTTCTGCTTCTTCTTTGCCAAGCAGATCTACAACATCCTGGTCTGGCCGTTCGTCTGGGTCGCCGGCGCCGAAAATTCCAAATTCATCTACACGGCGCTGCTCGAATATTTCATCACCCAGCTGAAGCTCGCGCTGTTCGGCGCCGGCTTCATCTCGTTTCCGATCGTCGCCACCCAGATCTACAAATTCGTGGCGCCGGGCCTTTACCGCCACGAGCGCAATGCGTTCCTGCCTTACCTGATCGCCACGCCCGTCTTCTTTGTCATGGGCGCGATGCTGGTCTATTTCGTCGTGCTGCCGATGCTGATCCGCTTCTCGCTCGGCATGCAGCAGGCGGGCGGCGCGGAGACCGCGCAGATCGCGCTGTTGCCCAAGGTCGGCGAGTATCTGTCGCTGATGATGTCGCTGATCTTCGCCTTCGGCATCGCGTTCCAGCTTCCGGTGATCCTGACGCTGCTCGGTCGGGTCGGCATCATCACCTCCAGGATGCTGCGCGAGAAGCGCCGCTATTTCATCGTGGTCGCCTTCATCATCGCGGCCGTGCTGACCCCGCCGGATGTGCTGAGCCAGGCCTCGCTCGCGGTGCCCCTGCTGTTGCTCTATGAGGGCTCGATCATCGCCGTGCGTATCGTCGAGAAGAAGGCGGCTGCCGCGCAAAGCTCCAGCACCGGCGCCCCGCCGGCGACCAATCCCGCCGAGTAGGGCGCCTGTCGCCTCGGAAACGCCGGATATCGGCGCGCGGCGGTGTTCCAAATCCCATCCATTCAGGCTACTGGAAGGCGCCTCCTGGACGGCGCGACTCAAGGGCTCAGAGCCATGCACGACATCAAATCGATCCGCGATAACCCGCAAGCTTTCGATGCTGCACTTGAACGGCGCGGGCTGTCGCCGCTGTCGGCATCGCTGCTCGCGATCGACGAGAAGCGCCGCGCGGCGATCCTGGCATCCGAGCAGGCTCAGGCGCGGCGCAACGCGGCTTCCAAGGAAATCGGCGAGGCCAAGAAGGCAAAGGATGAGGCGCGCGCCGCAAAGCTGATGGCCGAGGTCGGTGACTTGAAGATCAGGATGCCGGAGCTCGAGCTTGCCGCCAAAGCGGCCGACGAGGAATTGACGAAGGAACTCGCGGCGATCCCGAACCTGCCGCTACCCGCTCCGGACGTGCCTGACGGCACCGACGAGCACGGCAATGTGCAGCATCACGTGTTCGGCAAGGCGCGCGAATATGGTTTTGCGCCAAAGCCGCATGATGAACTCGGCGATGCCCTCGGCTACATGGACTTTGAAACAGCGGCCAAACTGTCGGGCGCGCGTTTTGTCGTGTTGAAGAAGGGGCTCGCGCGGCTGGAGCGCGCGATCGGTCAGTTCATGCTCGACCTGCACACCAACGAGCATGGTTATACCGAGATCAATCCGCCGCTGCTCGTGCGTAACGAGGTGATGTTCGGCACCGGGCAGCTGCCGAAATTCGAGGATGATCAGTTCTGGGCCGTGAAGGGCGAATTGCTGGCGGCGCCCGATGATCGATTGAAGACCGAGCGTCTCGGTCTGATCCCGACCGCCGAAGTCTCGCTCACCAATCTCGTCCGCGAGTCCATCGTCGATGAAAAGCAGTTGCCGATGCGGCTCACGGCGCTGACGCCGTGTTTTCGCGCGGAAGCGGGAGCAGCGGGACGCGACACGCGCGGCATGATCCGGCAGCATCAGTTCGTCAAGGTCGAGCTCGTATCGATCACGACGCCCGAGACCAGCAAGGACGAGCATGAACGGATGCTCGCCTGCGCCGAGGAAGTGTTGCGGCAACTCGACCTGCACTACCGCGTGATGACATTGTGTGCCGGCGACATGGGCTTCTCGTCCCAGAAGACCTATGACATCGAGGTATGGATGCCGGGCCAGGGTGAGGGCGGTGCGTTCCGGGAGATCTCGAGCTGCTCGGTCTGCGGCGATTTCCAGGCTCGGCGCATGGATGCGCGCTACCGCGCCAGCGACGGCAAGCCTCGCTTCGTGCATACGCTGAACGGCTCCGGTACCGCGGTAGGACGCGCGCTGATCGCGATCATGGAGACCTATCAGCAGCAGGGCGGTTCGATCGCGGTTCCCGATGTGCTGCAACCCTATATGGGCGGGCTCAAGACGATCGAGCCCGAGAAATAATTCTTTGCGAGCTGATTTTTTGAGCGCACCCGCCTTCTCTGTTGCGAATGGCGGGCTCCTCGCTATGTTTGCAGCGTTTATCGTTTGCGCGTGATCTTTTCGACAAATCGATTTCCTATTTGCACTAACGCGGCCCTTCGGGGCCGGACCAGGCGCTGCGCGAAAGCGAGTACCGATGGCCCTGCATCGCGACATCTATTGGGTGGGCCGGCAATGGGCCGTCACCGGATTCGGCGTGCAGGCGGTCGATCAGCGCCTCAAGGGTACGTTCGACATTGAGGCGACGCGCGTGTGGGACGATGGCCTGTCGCAGCGCATGCGGGCACTCGCCTGGCTGAACGGCGACGACTTCAACAAGGCCCTCGAGGTGGCGCGCGCCCGTTTCCCCGCGCCGCCACGCAAGAACCTGCCGCTGGTCGAAAGCGTGCTGGAATTGATCCAGCCCGCAGCCGTTGAGCCGCCGAAAGTTGCGCCGGAGCCTCTCGCAACGAATGTAACCCTGAGCGAGCCTGCCGCGCCCGATTTGCCACAGCCGCAAATTCAGTTGCTGGCGATGCGGGTCGAGCGAGCCTCCGCGAGATTCCTGCCGCAGTGGCGGGTACGCAACTAGATCAGAGCAACTAATTGGGCGGCAAGCCCGGCACGTGATAGTTCTGATAATATTGCCGCAAGGTCGAGGCATTGACCTCAGGTGGCCGCCGTCGCGCGGCAACACAGCCCGCGTGAGTCCGGATCATTCCGCGGCCGCAATGATGGTAAGGCGCCGGTTCTTCCTGCCTGCTTTCTCTGGGCGCAGGCCGGGGCTTTTCGGGTTCGGAACTCAGTTCGGGCGATGATGCCGTGACGCATTTGCCGTTGCGGAAGGTGGAGTTCACCGGACAGCGCGTCGGCAGGCATTTGCCGTTGGAATATTCGAGCAGATACGTTTCGCCGGACATGGTGACCTGTCCGTTGCAGAGGCATTTGCCGCTCTCGGTGAGTTCGCCGCCGAGGCAGTTCTCCGCGTCGGTCCGGATGCAGGTGCCGCCAGCGGCATCGCCGGGCGCGGGCATCAGCCGGAAGCCGGCCGGGCAGGCGCAAGTGCCGTCAGTCACGGCGCCGCCGTCGCACACGATCGCAAGCTCGGGCCTTCGCGTGTTGGCGTCGACGACACAACGCCCACTCGCCGCATCGGAGTTCGTGCTGGCCGGACAGGGGCACTGGCCGGAAGCGCCGGGGCTGCCATCAGGGCAGGGAGTGGTCTGCGCCGGCACGGGCGGCGGTGGGGGCGCGACGGTTGGCGGCGAGTTCGCCGGCGCTGGCTCCGGCAATGGGGGCGGCGAGGCCTGCGAAGGCTTGGCGATGCATTGGCCGTTCTTGAAATCCTGCCAGGGAAAGCAGCCATTGTCGGTGGCGAGACTCCGGTTCGACTGCGCCTGCGCCGCCTGGGACATGGAAAATGCCAAACAAATCAAAATCGCAGCGGTGGCTGAAAGGCGGGTCATCGAAAAATGTCGCCATCTCCAAACAAAACGAAAAGCTGATCCGCAGTGTAAAGGCTTCGCAACGGGGGCAAAAGCGTGCCCCGGCTCATTATTTCGTTGGCAAGACCGCGATTTCCGGTGGCTTTTGGAAGGTTTGCCTGATGCCCATTCAGCGGTTAAGACGGCGCCTTAAAAGATCACGGAATCGCTCGAAAAAGGGTTTGGCGGGATGCGGATCCTCTGCACCAATGACGACGGCATCCACGCGCCGGGCCTGAAGGTCGTCGAGGAGATCGCGCGCGCGCTCTCCGACGATGTCTGGATCGTGGCGCCTGAACTGGACCAGTCCGGTGTCTCGCACTCGCTGTCGCTGAACGATCCGTTGCGATTGCGCGAAGTCGGCCCGCAACTTTTTGCCGTGCGCGGCACGCCGACTGATTGCGTCATCATGGGCGCGCGGCACATCCTTGGGCCCACGATGCCCGACGTCGTGCTGTCGGGAGTGAACAAGGGCCGCAATGTTGCGGAGGACGTGGTCTATTCCGGCACTATCGCGGGCGCGCTCGAAGGCACGATTCTCGGCCTTCCTTCATTCGCGCTGTCCCAGGAGTTTTCCGTGGAGACGCGCGATCGGCCATTGTGGGACACGGCGCTGAAATTCGGTCCGCCCCTGATCCGCAAGGTGATGAAGGCGGGAATCCCGAAGAACACGGTGATCAATGTCAACTTCCCGGCTTGCGCGCCCGACCAGGTCGCCGGCATCCGCGTGACGCGGCAGGGCAAGCGCAATCTCGGATTCCTGAAGATCGATCAGCGCCAAGACGGCCGCGGCAATCCCTATTTCTGGATCGGATTCGAGCGCGCGGCGGTGCTGGACACGCCGGCAGAGGGCACCGATCTTGCCGCACTCGCGGCGCGCTATGTTTCAGTGACGCCGCTGCGCCTTGACCGCACCGACGAGGCGTTTTCGGAAGAACTGGTGGAGACGCTGAAGTAGCGCGAATCAGGACCGGCGCTACACCGGAGCGCTGCGCAGCGTCGTATCGATCATCTTGCCCAGCGTTTCCAGTTGAAACGGCTTCTGCAAGGCCGGGCGATCGCGATATTCCTCGGGCAGGCCGGAAGAGCCATAGCCGGTGGCGAAGATAAACGGGCGGTTACGCGCCTTGATCACGTCGGCGACCGGCGAAATCACCTTGCCGTTGACGTTGACGTCGAGGATCGCCAGATCGAAATACGTCGTTTCTGCAAGCCGCAACGCTTCGCCAATCTCACCCGCCTCGGCGGCGATGGTGTAGCCGAGCTCTTCCAGCATGTCGGAAACCATCATCCTGATCATGACCTCGTCTTCAACGAGGAACACAGAACCGCGCGGCGGCCGCGTCACAGTCATGAGTTCAGTCCTTGCCCTTCCGAATACGGAGGTTCGCAAAAATCGTCAATTGGTGCAACGATTAGATAGCGTGCACGCCGCGCAAGCGCTATCGCCATGAGACTGTGGATCGCGCGGCTCGAGCCTCAACGTCAAGCTGTCAATACCGGTTCCATCACGGGAACGTGGTGATCGAAAAATGTTCCGTAGGTCATCGCTAAATGTTGCGTCAAACTATGCGCCTCGGTGATTCCCCCGGCATGGCGAGTCGAAACGACAGGCGAGATTGAGATGTCCCCGCGGCTGGACCCGCCCGAGAAGATGATGTTTCAGCTGACGCTGCGGCGGCGTGGAATCAGCGACCAGGGGGTGCTGCGGGCGCTCGAGGAAGTGCCGCGAGAGGCCTTCGTCGATGCGGCCGACCGGGCCGACGCCTATCGCGACAGCGCACTCGGCATCGCCTGCGGGCAGACCATCAGCCAGCCCTTCGTGGTGGCCTACATGACCGAGCAGCTCCAGCTGCAAAAACAACATCGCGTGCTGGAGATCGGCACCGGCTCCGGTTACCAGGCGGCGGTGCTTTCGAAGCTCGTGCGCCAAGTGCTCACCGTCGAGCGCTTCCGTACCCTGGCCGACACTGCCCGCCAGCGGCTGGAGAAGATGGGCTACGACAATGTCGAGGTCATGCTGGGGGACGGCTTTGACCTGCCCGCCAATATCGGCCCGTTCGACCGCATCATCGTCACGGCGGCGATGGAGCAAATCCCGGAAAATCTCACGGAGCGGCTGGAGCTGAACGGCGTCTTGATCGCACCCGTCGGGCCGCAGCACGGCGTCCAGACGCTGGTCCGCGTGGTCAGGACCGCAACCGGCCTGGAGCGCAAGGAGCTCGTCGATGTGCGCTTCGTCCCGGCGCTGCCGGGGATCGCGCGCGAGCTGTAAAGGCCCGGATCGGCTTTCCGGCCAACGTCTTATTCCGAGGGTTAAGCGGTTATTTACTGGGGACGTGTTTACTCAAAGCGATCGTTTGTTGCGTACGAGTGAGTAACCATGTCCCGTGCTGACGCCTTTCTTGGCTTGCGCCGCGTCCCGCATCTGGCGGCGTTGGCGCTGATCTCGTTTGCCGTCGCGGGGTGCAGCGCCGATATGTCGTCGCGGCTCTCCAACCCGTTCAACTATCAGGGCGATACCACCGGCGCGGTGCCGGCTCCCGTGCCGCACGCGTCGGTCGAGCGCCACGATCTGCCGCAATATTCCCGTCCGGTCTATCAGTCGTCGTCGCTGCCGCCGGTCGTCTCGGCGCCACAATCCTATCCCGTTTCCAGCGCCGGCGTGTCCGGCGGCGGGCGAGGGGTTGCCTCCTATGCGCCGCCGTCGCAGCCAAAACTCGAGACTACGGCGACCGTGCCGCCGCAGAGGTCGGTTGCCGCGGCGCGTCCGGCTGGCGGAGGTGCTGGTACCACCATCATCGTCGGCACCAGCGACACGATGGAAGTGCTGGCGCAGCGCTATCACGTGACACCCGCCGCGATCCTGGCGGCCAATGGCTATAAGGGTCCACGCAGGTTGTCGCCCGGCCAGTCTCTGATCATCCCGCACGGCACGGCTGCCGTCGCGGCGACGTCTGCTCCTGTTCCGGTCGCGGCCGCACCGGCGAGCAAACCGCTGCCCGCGATGGCTGCGGCGCCAAACATTCACGTCGTCAATCACGGCGACACGCTGGCGAGCGTCGCCCGCCACAATCATATTTCGGTCGCCGAGTTGGCCAAGGCCAACCATCTCGAACCCTCTTCAAAGCTCAAGCTCAGCAGCAGGCTGACCGTTCCGTCGAAGGTCGCGACCGCTGCGCCGCCATCAACGCTCGGGGCGGTTGCGGCGACACCCGCGGCTACAACCATTCCGGCTCCGGGGCCCAAGATGGCGACGGCTGCTCCGCAGCAAAGCGCGCGCCTGGCGCAGGCCAATCTGCCGCCGCAAGAAGCTCCGGCTGTCCAATCTCCGATCAAGGCCAGTGAAGCCACCGGCGCGCTGCCGACCTTCCGCTGGCCGGCGCGGGGCAAGGTGATCGCCGGCTACGGCACCAAGACCAACGGCAAGACCAACGACGGCATCAATCTCGCCGTGCCGGAAGGCACCCCGATCAAGGCTGCCGAGGATGGCACCGTCGCCTATTCCGGAAATGAGCTGAAGGGGTACGGCAATCTCGTCCTGGTTCGGCATTCCAACGGCTATGTCACCGCATATGCCCATGCGAGTGAGCTTTTGGTGAAGCGCGGGGACAGCATCAAGCGTGGCCAGGTGATTGCCAAATCGGGTCAGTCGGGCGAGGTGGGGTCGCCGCAGCTCCATTTCGAGATCCGCAAAGGCTCCACGCCCGTCGACCCGCTCCAGTTCCTGAGCGGGGCGTAGGGGGCGCTCGTCCAGCCCAGCCAACAACTGTCATGGCGCGGCTCGACTCGACCGGGCCATCCAGTCTTCCAGAGACGGTCGTGCTTGAGCGGATGGGCTGCGGCGCACTGGATTCCCCGCTTTCGCGGGGAATGACAGCGTGATGTTGGGCGGCAGCGGTCTACTTCCCGCTCAGCTTCACGCCCTGCCGTCCCGCCAACTCCTGCACGAACTGCCAAGCTACACGGCCGGAGCGTGAACCGCGGGTGGTCGACCATTCCAGCGCCTCGTGCTCCAGTTCTTCTTCGCCAAGCTGGACGCCGAAATGGCCGCAATAGCCTTTCACCATGGCGAGGTATTCGTCCTGGCTGCAGCGGTGGAAGCCGAGCCACAGGCCAAAGCGATCCGACAGCGACACCTTCTCCTCGACCGCTTCCCCTGGATTGATCGCGGTCGAGCGCTCGTTCTCGATCATCTCGCGCGCCAGGAGATGCCGGCGATTGGACGTGGCGTAGAGGATGACATTGTCGGGCCGGCCCTCGATGCCGCCTTCGAGCACCGCTTTCAGCGATTTGTAGGAAGCGTCGTTGCCGTCAAAGGAGAGGTCGTCGCAAAACACGATGAAGCGGAAAGAAGAGGCCCGCAACAGCTCCATCAGTGCCGGCAGGCTCTCGATGTCCTCTCGGTGAATCTCGATCAGCTTGAGCCGGTCGGCGGCCTTGCGATCCATATTGATCGTCGCATGCGACGCCTTGACCAGCGACGACTTGCCCATGCCGCGTGCACCCCAGAGCAGCGCATTGTTGGCGGGCAGCCCGTTGGCGAAGCGTTCGGTGTTCTCGATCAGGATGTCACGCATCCGATCAATGCCCTTGAGCAGGAAGAGATCGACGCGGCTGACACGCTTGACCTCCGAAAGCCGGCCGTTCGGGTGCCATACAAAGGCGTCGGCGTCATCGAAATCGGCGGCGAGCGGCACCGGCGCACTGGCCGAAAGGTGGGCCGCAATGGCCTCCAATGCGCGCGCGATCCTTACAGGTGTGTCATCTGCGGACGGTGCTGTGGGGCGTTTTGCCGCGACTTTAGTCGCCTTTCGGGCGATTGTCTTGGCAGCGGAGCGGGAGGCGGTTTTACTGGGTTTTCTCGACATGTCTCAAGTTCCTGACGGCGCAGCCTTATCGGGCCTTAACAGGTCTAGCAAGCCACGCTAAATCAGGGGCTGCCCAGCGTTGCAATTGGGAGCGCGACAGCTATATTCCGCGCGAATTTGCCCGAACCGGCCCTTTTCAGGCGCACCCGGTTCATTCCCGTCTCACGAGGATTTCCTGATGTTTATCACCCCCGCGTATGCCCAGGCTGCGGCCGGCGGCGACACCAACAGCATGTTGATGTCGCTTCTGCCGTTCGCGCTGATCTTCGTGATCATGTACTTCCTGATTCTGCGGCCGCAGCAGAAGAAGGTCAAAGACCATGCCGAGCTCGTGAAGAACATCCGCCGTGGCGACACGGTGGTGACGTCGGGCGGCCTGGTCGGCAAGGTGACCAAGGTGGTCGATGACGACCAGATCGAATTCGAAATCTCCGATGGCGTCCGCGTCCGGCAGATGCGGCAGATGATCTCTGGCGTGCGCGCCAAGGGCGAGCCCGCCAAGGAAGTCATCAAGGACGAGACGTCCGCGAGTTGATCCCTTTTGCGCGGCTTGGGGCGAGCCGCGGTTTCTCACGCTGACGAGTCAACTCGATGTTGTATTTCACCCGGTGGAAGGCGCTCGGCATTATCCTGACGGCGCTCGTGGTGTGCCTGTTCGCCGTGCCGAACTTCTTTTCTGAAGCGACCGTAAAGACCTGGCCGGCATGGGCGCAGCGGCGGCTCGTGCTCGGCCTCGATCTGCAGGGCGGCTCGTATCTGCTGCTCGAGGTCGATTCCAACTATGTGAAGAAGGACAAGCTCGAGCAGGTGCGCGATGACGTGCGCCGCACCCTGCGCGAAGCCAGGATCGGCTTCACCGGGGGGGTCGGCGTGCGCAACGGCGCAGTCGAAGTGCGCATCACCAAGGACACGGATGTGCAGACCGCGCTCTCGAAGCTGCGCGATCTTTCGCAACCGCTGGGCGGGCTGCTCGGCTCCAATGGCCAGCGCTCGCTCGAAATCACCGATGCCGGCGGCGGCCTGATCCGCCTGACGGTTCCCGAGGCGGCAATCAACGAACGCATCCGCCAGACCATCGAGCAATCGATCCAGATCGTCGAAAAGCGCGTCAATGAGCTCGGCACCGTCGAACCGGTGATCCAGCGCCAGGGCACCGATCGCATCCTGGTGCAGGTGCCGGGCTTGCAGGATCCGACCCATCTGAAGGAACTGCTTGGCAAGACGGCCAAGATGGAGTTCCGCATGGTCGACTCATCGGTACCGCCGGATCAGGCGCAGGCGGGACGATTGCCTCCCGACTCCGAGCTCCTGATGAGCACGTCGTCGCCAAAAGTGCCTTATGTCGTCAAGAAGCAGGTGCTGGTCTCCGGCGGCGAGCTGACCGACGCCCAGCCCGGCTTCGACCAGCGCTCGGGCGAACCGGTGGTGAACTTCCGCTTCAACACCGTCGGCGCGCGCAAATTCGCGCAGGCGACGACCGACAATGTCGGTCAGCCCTTCGCCATCGTGCTCGACAATGAGGTGATTTCGGCCCCCGTGATCCGTGAGCCGATCATCGGCGGGCAGGGGCAGATCTCGGGTAATTTCACCGTGCAGTCGGCCAACGATCTGGCGGTGCTGCTGCGTGCGGGCGCGCTGCCGGCGCCGCTTACCGTGATCGAGGAACGCACGGTCGGTCCGGGCCTCGGGCAGGATTCGATCGAAAAGGGCGAGTTGGCGGCCTATGTCGGCGCGATCATGGTAATCGTGTTCATGCTGTTGACCTACCGGCTGTTCGGCGTGTTCGCCAATATTGCCGTCGTGATCAACGTGGCGATGATTTTCGGCCTGCTGTCGTTGCTCAGCGCCACGCTGACGCTGCCTGGCATCGCCGGCATCGTGCTGACTGTCGGCATCGCGGTCGACTCCAACGTCTTGATCTATGAGCGCATCCGTGAGGAGCTGCGCGGCGGGCGCACTCCGATCAACGCCATCGATGCCGGATTCAAGCGCGCGCTGGCGACCATTCTCGACTCCAACATCACCACCTTCATCGCCGCTGCGGTGCTGTTCTATATCGGCACCGGCCCCGTGCGCGGGTTCGCCGTGACACTCGGCATCGGCATTATCACCACGGTCTTCACCGCCTTCACCCTGACGCGCCTGATTGTCGCCGGATGGGTGTGGTGGAAGCGGCCGCAAACCGTGCCGATTTGATACGAGGCCACCTGTGACTCACTACGTTCTGATCGGCCTTGGAATCCTGATCGTCGTGCTGACCGTCGTCAGCGCGCTAGGTATTCTTCCGTCGCTGCGTATCGTCCCTGACAATACGCATTTCGACTTCACCCAATTCCGCCGCATCTCGTTCCCGATCTCGGCGACGCTGTCCATCATTGCGATCACGCTGTTCTTCACCCACGGGCTGAATTTCGGCATCGACTTCAAGGGCGGCACGCTGCTGGAGGTTCGCGCCAAGTCCGGCGCGGCCGATATCGCATCGATGCGTGCCACGCTGAGCACGCTCGGGCTAGGCGATATCCAGTTGCAGCAGTTCGGAGGGCCGGAAGAGGTGTTGATCCGCGTTGCCGAGCAGCCGGGCGGTGATGCCGCACAGCAGGCAGCGGTCGCCAAGGTTCGCGGCGCGCTCGGTGACGGGGTCGACTTTCGCCGCGTCGAAGTGGTCGGCCCGCGCGTCTCCGGCGAACTGCTCG
>Ga0153954_1001229_pt1 | contig 14728 bp, 15 predicted proteins | sample TSFL038MetaG_FD_102277 | JGI IMG/M metagenome (GOLD analysis project Ga0153954, IMG submission 102277) | Attine ant fungus gardens microbial communities from Florida, USA - TSFL038 MetaG | ecosystem: Host-associated > Fungi > Mycelium > Unclassified | place: USA: Florida, Wekiwa Springs State... | reverse complement strand
GGTCATCAGTTCCGAGACCGGCTGATTGGGATTGTCGGCGAAGCGCACGTCACGATTGGTGAGGATGCCGACAAGCCGCGCCGGCTTGCCGCGGGGCCCATGCTCGACCACCGGAATGCCGGAAATGCCATACTGACGCATCAGCGCGAGCGCATCGGCCAGCGTTGCATCCGGCACGATGGTGATCGGATTGACCACCATGCCGCTTTCATAGCGCTTGACCCGGCGGACCTCTTCAGCCTGCGCCTCGGGGTCCATATTGCGGTGGATGACGCCAATGCCGCCCGCCTGGGCGAGCGCGATGGCGAGCCGCGCCTCGGTCACCGTATCCATCGCTGCGGAAATGATCGGCAGGCTGAGCGTGATTTCGGGGGTGAGCCGCGTGCGCAGATCCGCGGAGCTTGGCAGAATTTCGGAATGCCCCGGCAAGAGCAGGACGTCGTCGAACGTCAGGGCTTCCTTGAATACTGCGCGCTGTACGGCCATAGCCAACTCCCGACGGCGCCCGGGGGCGCCAGATGCAAAAAAGGCCGCGACTCGGTTGAGCGATGCGCGGCAGACCCAAAGTTGGCAGCGGCTCTTAGCACGCTCGTCGGTAGAGGCAAAGCCCCCAGGTTCGATGCCTTGTGGGGCGCTGACGCAATAATATTGTCTCAGCGCCCGACTATTGGTTATTTCGGTACGCTGAAAATCGCGAGGCGTTTGCTGCCGACGTTGATCGTCTCAATCAACGTGCCGACGAAGACGCGCTTTTTACCCTTGGTCGTAGCCAACCGCCAGCCGTTTCCTTTGGTCATCCGCTCGCCCTTTTTTGCCTTTACACCTTTAATACTAATGTCATTTGCCATTATATTTCCTTTCTGGCGCAAAACCTCTGGCGCCACATCAAAGTTATGCGCTGCGGTCGTAAAAACAAGGCCCTATACTTGGGCCTTGTAGAATAGCGCCTCATGAGCCATCAAAGCGAGACGGTCGAATCAGATTAAACCTCAGAGGGAGAATAGTTTTTGCCGCGCTACGGCCTGACCGCGCTCATCGTCGCTTGTGCCCTGTTTATGGAAAGCCTCGACGGCACGGTGATCGCCACCTCGCTGCCGGCGATCGCCGCCGACCTGCATCAGGACCCGATCGCGCTTAAGCTCGCCCTGACCTCCTATCTGTTGTCGCTCGCGATCTTCATCCCGGCGAGCGGCTGGGCGGCGGACAAGTTCGGGGCGCGGACGATTTTCCGCGCCGCGATCGTCGTCTTCACACTCGGTTCGGTGCTTTGCGGCTTTTCCAGCACGCTCTGGCAATTCGTCGTGGCGCGGATCATCCAAGGCGTCGGCGGTGCGATGATGGTGCCGGTCGGCCGGCTCGTCCTGCTGCGGACGGTGCCCAAATCCGAGGTCGTCAATGCGCTGGCCTATCTGACCGTCCCCGCGCTGCTTGGGCCTTTGTTCGGGCCGCTCGTCGGCGGCTTCATCACGACCTATTTCCATTGGCGCTGGATCTTCTTCATCAATGTGCCGATCGGCGTTCTCGGCATCGCGCTCGTCAGCCTGTACATCCAGAACGTCCGCGGCGAAGCCTGGCCGCTCGATGTGCCGGGCTTCATCTTGTCAGGCACGGGCCTTGCCGCACTGATTTTCGGCATGACGCTCGCCGGGCGCGCCATCGTCGGGCTTGATGTCGTCCTTGCGTTGATCGGCCTCGGCACGCTGCTGCTCGCCGCCTATTATCTCCATGCGCGCCGGGCGAAATTCCCCATCCTCGATCTCAATCTGCTGAAGGTGCCGACCTTTCGCGCCGCGGTCATCGGCGGCTCCTTGTTTCGCGTCGGCATTGGCGCAACGCCGCTGCTTCTGCCGCTGATGCTGCAAGTCGGCTTCGGCCTGAACGCCTTTCAATCGGGCAGCATCACGTTCATCTCATCGCTCGGCGCCATGGCGATGAAGACCACGGCGGCGCCGATCTTGCGGCTCTTCGGCTTCCGCCGCGTGCTCCTCTTCAATTCGCTGCTGAGCGCGGTCATTCTTGCCTGCTACGGCTTCTTCACGCCGACGACGCCGCGCTTTTTGATGATGGCGCTCCTGCTGTCGGGCGGCTTTTTCCGCTCGCTCGAATTTACCAGCATCAATGCCATCACCTATGCCGATATCGATCACATCGCGATGAGCCGGGCGACGAGCTTCTCATCCGTCGCGCAGCAATTGTCGCTGAGCGTCGGGATCACCATCGGCGCCTTTCTCTTGCAGATAAGCCAGGCGATCCACGGCACGGCGCATATCACGACGGCGGATTTTCCCTGGGCGTTCGTCGGCGTCGCGCTGGTTTCGGCGAGTTCGGTCTTGCTGTTTCGCCGCCTGCCGGAAGATGCGGGCTTTCAGCTCGCCGGCCGCGCACCGCGAAAGAAAGCGGCGCAGGCTGAGCAGACGGAAGGTTAGTCCGCGCCGCCGCGGAAACCGGTCGCCAGCACATAAAGCTCGGACGAATCCGCACGGCTCGCCTTCGGCTTCACATGTTTGACCTCGGCGAACTGGCGCTTGAGCGTCGCCAGCAGGCTTGTCTCGGTCCCGCCTTGCAAGACCTTGGCGATGAATGTTCCGCCCGGCGCCAGGATTTCCGTGGCGAATTGCGCGGCAAGTTCGACGAGGCCGACGATGCGCAGATGATCCGTCTTGCGATGGCCGGTGGTATTTCCCGCCATGTCGGAGAGCACGACATCGGCCGGGCCGCCCAGCCATTCGGTGAGGATTTGCGGCGCCTCCGGCATAAGGAAATCGAGCTGGCGAAAATCGACGCCGGGGATCGGCGGCTCGACCGGCAGAAGATCGATGCCGAAGACTTTGCCCGCCCCGTCCGCGGCGCCGACTTTGGCAGCGGCGACCTGCGACCAGCCGCCGGGTGCGGCACCGAGATCGACGACCTTCTGGCCCCGCTTCAGGATGTGATAGCGCGAATCGATTTCGAGCAGCTTATAGGCGGCACGGGAGCGATAGCCTTCGGCCTTGGCGCGCGCGACATAGGGATCATTGAGCTGGCGTTCGAGCCACAATGTCGAGGCGAGCGAACGCTTGCGCGCGGTCTTGACCCGCGTCTTCAGCGAGCGGGTGCCGGACGATTCCTTTGCGCTCATCGCGCTGCCCGGGCGTTTTCGGCATCCATCATTTGCAGCAGAATACCTTCGCGCAGACCACGGTCGGCGATGCGTACGCGTTTTGTGGGGAAGGCGCGGCGGATCGCTTCGAGAATGGCGCAGCCGGCCAGCACCAGATCGGCGCGCTCGGTGCCGATGCAACCATTGGCGACGCGTTCGGCATAGGGCATCGACCGCAGGCGCGAAACGGTCACGTCGATTTCCCGATCCGACATCCAAAGACCGTCGACCCGGCGGCGATCGTAGCGCGCGAGATTGAGGAATATACCGCCGATGGTCGTGACCGTGCCGGAAGTGCCGAGCAGATGAAAGCGCTCGCAGCGCGGCTCCAGCGCCGCCTTGCTGATGAACTCATCGAGTTCGGCCCCGACATGCGCCACCATTGCCTCGAACGTCGCTTCGGAAATGTCGACGCCGCCGTATTTCTCCGCCAGCGTTACCACGCCGAGCTTCAGCGAAACCCAAAAACGGATTCGCTCGCGCCCTGCCCCAAGCCCGCCAGGGCTCGTCTGCGGCCCGAGCCAGATGATTTCCGAAGAGCCGCCGCCAATATCGAAAAGGATCACCGATTCCGCGACAGGATCGGCCAGTGCGGCACAGCCGGCGGCGGCAAGATGCGCCTCGGTCTGGCGATCGATAATCTCAAGCTCGAGGCCAAGCGTCTCGCGTGCGCGGTCGATGAATTCGGCGCCGTTGACGGCCATGCGGCAGGCTTCGGTGGCGATGAGACGCGCATGCGTCACGTGCCGGGCGCGCATTTTGGCGCGGCAAATTTCGAGCGCATCGAGCGTCCGCCGGATGGCGGATTCGGCCAGCCGCCCGGTCTGCGAAACGCGCTCGCCGAGCCGCACGATCCGCGAGAAGGAATCGACGATCTTGAAGCCGCAAAAATCGCCGCCGGCATAGGCCGGCCGCGCGATCAGCAAGCGGCAATTGTTGGTGCCGAGATCGAGCGCCGCGAATGTCGGCGGCGCGGACGGCGCTTGTTCGATCCGAGGCTGCGGGGCGCCCGCCGGCTCGAGCGAAACGCTGCCGACAGCACCATTGAGGAGGCCGCCTGGTTCGGCCTGCCGCATCACCAGGGCGGTATCTTGTGCGTCGTTCAGACTCGACATCTCGCCCCAAAATCGATTTTGGCGCGGCAGGGACAACAGCGGATACGGCCGTCAGCCGCGCCCGTCTCTACCCCCTGATCATCAGCCCCGTCTGAGGTCAATGACCGAAACCGCCTCTGCTCAAGCAGTTATGCGCCAACCCCAACCTAGCATAAGAAAAGCGAGCTGGCGGGTCTATGTCAATTATGTCAGGAAATTTTACAACTATTATAAGTAAAAGCGGACCAAGGTCATTTTCGAAGCCTCCCCGTGGGATGTCATGGCCCTGTCGCCAAGCGGCCGTCATAAGCGGCCCAAATCCTGCCCGGCGCGGCGTTCGAGCCTTGGGCGTTACCGGAGCGATGAGATGGGCTTAGTTCGGGCGGTGCAGGCGCTCGTCGTCGCGGCGGTTCTGGGCGCGCCGGGCGCCTATGCCAGCGAAACCGCGCCGCCCGCCGGACTTGAAAATCCTCTCGCCGCGATCCCGCTCGGCGAGCTTGCAGCGACACGGGACCGGCCGCTGTTCGTACCCGACCGCCGGCCGCCGCCGCCCGTCGCAGTGGCTCACGACGCGCCGCCCCCGCCCCCGCCTGCGGAGCCGCCAAGCCTGTCGCTCCTCGCCATCATCATCGATGGGCATCAACGCGCGATCGTCCGCGCCGAGAGCACGGGCAAGATCTTGCGGCTGCAGGTCGGTGACAATGTCGAGGGTTGGCGCATCGCGCGGATCGAGAAACAGCGCATCGAAATCGCGCACGATAGCCGCGCAATCGAGATCACTATGTTCAAGAACGATCTGCCGAAGCAGAAGCTCGCCGGCGGCGCGGATTAACGCAACGAAAAGGCGCAGATGCGGCTGATCGCATCTGCGCCTTTGACGGCGGGTTCATGCACCGCCGATTATTTCTTGGCCGATCATTTCTTGGCAGTCTGCGCCTCGTCCGGCTTGTAGCCATCGGTCAGCGTCTGAAGGAAGGTGATGACGTCGTCGATTTCGGCGGCATCCAGCGCCGGCTTGTCGCCGAATTTGCGATCGAAGGGCGCGTCGATCACGTCGAGATTTTTCTTATATTGCGGCGGGAAGTCGTTGTAGACGTCGATCTTGCCGTTCGGCAGCTTCGGATACCATTTGCCCGGATTGGTTTCGCGCTCGACATAGAAGTGCAGAACGTCCTTGAGCGAATGGAAGTAGCCGTTGTGGAAGAAGACGTGTCGGGTTGCGACATTGCGCAAGGTCGGCGTCTTGAACAGGCCACAATAAGCGCCGGCTTTGGCGTAATCCTTACGCAGCGGGCCGCACAATCCGAGATCGTAATAATTCGGATCGTGGTTGGCCGGAATGGCCATGTTGCGCGGCGCACCAAGCGCTTCGTACTGATAATCCGTGAACGCCGGCTTGACGAGGCCGCCAAGCTGCGGCTTGTCGAGATGGCACGATGAGCAATCGCCCTTCTTCGGGTCCTCGAACAGTTTGAGCCCGCGCATCTCGGCGGCGCTCAGTTTCACCTTTCCGGCGAGATAGGCATCATACTTGCTGTCATAGCGATGGAAGCTCGGGTCTTCGAGCTGGAAGCGGACCAGCGCATAGAGCGCCTCGTCCAGAGCAACGCCTGGCTGATTGAAGATCGCCTCGCCGAACAATTTTTTGATATCTTCGGCGTAATAGGCCTTGCGCAGATGATCGACGATCTCCTGCTTGCTGTGATTGTCCATTTCGCTTTCGTTGAGCAGCGGAAAAAGCGCCTGCGATTGAAACGTATCGGCGCGGCCGTCCCAATCGAGCCCACCCTGCGGGACATTCGATTCGGCGGCGATCGCCGCGGCGCTGACCTTGTCGGCCTTCTTGACGGAAGCGACTTTGACGCCCGCGGCCGGCATTGACGGCGGCGGCGGCGGCGCGTCGGTATCCGGCGTTAAGGGATCGGGCCCGATCGTGAAATGCGGTGTGTGTTCTTTATAGGCGAGCGACGGCACGGCGCGCAGACCGCCGCGCTCACGATTGGGGCCGCCGAGCTGCACGGGAAGGCTGTTTCCGGGCGCGTAGGCGTGCATCGGGTCGTGGCACGAGGCGCAGGCAAGCTTGCCGGAGCCGGACAATGACGGGTCGAAAAACATATCGCGGCCAATCTGAGCGACCGCAGAGAGCTGCGACTGAGCGGCCTCACTTCCGGCGGCCGAACCGAGCGTCGCCGCGGGCGTCAAATGCCGGGACGCATCAAAAAGCAAAAATAGACATGTCGTTGGAATGAGGAGCGCGGCAACCAGCGCGCCCGGGTTGAGAGCGAAACGTACAAAACGCGAAATCGAGGTGAGCTTTTGTTGCGACATGGGTCATCACTTGAACGAGCGGTCAAACAAAGAACTTGGGGCGGTTTTATCCGCCCCAAGTCCGAGCAAGAAACGAGCGTGCCTTAGAACGGCGACGGCTCGCCTGTGTTGGTGTCGAGGAACAATTTCGGATTGGACGGGCCAAAGGCGAAATTGAACATATTGGCCAGCGAACCGGCGACGGCATCGTAATTGCCTTGGCCGATACGCTCGCCATGCAGCCAGTTGTCTTCGATGAAGCGGATGATCGAGGACTGATCGGTCACGGTGTGATCGATGAAGTTGTGCTTCGCCCACGGCGAGATCACGACCAGAGGCTGACGCGTGCCGTAGCCGCAGCGGCCATCGACCGGCTTACCGTTGATGCCGTTCAGAGCACGCACCGGAACCGTGTTGGACGAACCCGCCGTCGTCGCCGGCAGGCCGCTGTTGAGCGCGCCGCATTGACCCGCCTGGAGCAGCGCGTCATCGGCGCTGACCGACGGGTTGAACACGTGGTTCGTGTGATCGTACCAGCCGTCCGAGTCATCATAGGCAATGATCACAGCCGTGCTGTTCCAGAACGGGCTCTGCTCAAGCGCGTTGACGACATTGGTGATGAAGGTCTGCTCGTCGATCGGATCGGAGTTGCCGGGGTGCGCATCCTGGAAAGCCGGCGCCTTCAGGAAGCTGACCTCGGGAAGATTGCCAACCTTGAGCGCATCGAAGAAATCGTGCGTGTCATATTGATGGTTGGCGCCACCGTCGTGCGACGTGCCGACGACCTTGGCCGACGTCGGGCGCGTATGCGCGAGATTTTGCGTGGACTTATAATATTGGAACGGCTGGTGATGCGGGACGTAATCCTTCTGGAAGTTCGTCACACCCAGCGTGGCCGAGCTCGTCGCCCGGTTACAGCCGTTCATGTTGTTGCCGTTCGGGCCGGAATTCGTGATCGTCAGATCGAACCCGCCTTCGAACCAACCCCAAGAGATGTTCTTGGCGTTGAGCAGGTCGCCGATGTTCTTGCCGGTCAACGACGTCGTGGCAGCGGTGGTCGAGGAGCAGGTATCGCCGAACGGATCGCTGTCGCCGAACATGGTGAAGCCACCCTGGCCGTCATCAACGAGGTTGTTGAGCGTCTTGGTCGGATTTGAGCCATTGCTCGCGGCATGACCGACCGCGCCATTGGTCTGACCGGAGATCAGGTTGACCGCACCCGGCGACGACGGGCCGAACTGCGAGCTGTACGAATTGTCGTCCATCGCGAAATTCTGCGCGTAGTTCCACAAGGCCGTGACGGTGTTGCCGTCAAAATAGCCCATCACGAGGGCCTGCGTGTTGAACGCGCCGGTGCCGCCGGTGCCGGCCGTACCGGTGAATTTCGGGAACAGATCCATCTTCCCGTCGTCGAAGGCTTCCTGCTCCGGCATATAGGCGTGGTTCTGGTCGGCCGTATGCGCCTGGGCGCGATCGAGACGGAACGGGTTCGCCGCTTCCGAAACAACGACACCATTGGTGGTGATGTTGTTGGCCTGGTTCTGGAAGTTCGGGTTGTTGGTCGCGAGCAGCGGGTTGGTGGTGTAATTGTTCGCCGGCGGCGTGAAGGGCGAAGCATGGAACACCGGCTCGCCCGACGGATTGGTCGCCTTCGGGTAGGTGCCGAAATAATGATCGAACGAAATATTTTCGCCGAAGATGATGACGATGTGCTTGATCGGCGACGCGGTATCGTGGCCGTTGCCGCCGTTGCGGTTACCGCTGCCCGGGAACGGGAAATTGATCGGCGTCGGGAAGCCAATCGGATGATGGCCTTCCGGCGGAAAGAAACCGAAGTCCTGCGCCGCTACCGGAGTATTGGCAGCGAGCAGCGTTGACAAGAAAAGGGCGGATGCCGCCCTGGATGAATGCACTGGCATGGAAGTCTCTTGCGAAATGTTGAGGTAGGACGGAACATCGCTTCCAATTATGAAAGCAACTTCCGCGGCGCGCGGTTATTAGAAGCGCGCCGTGACAAGTGAATGACGTGAATCACGTTCAACCCAAAGCGACTTCAACGCTCTTGGTATCAATCGTCGTACTTTCGATTTTGTTTCACATCGCACCGACGCTTTGTCAGAAATGCGACGTATGAAAGAATGATCGATGACGTGACGATGTCGGTTCGATTGAGACCCATCGCTTTGTTTACTTGGCAACTTGCATACAAAAAGAAAACAGACGCGCAACGCGATCACATATGCGGGTGACGCCAGAGCGCGTGCAGTCCCAAAGTGACTTGCATCATCGATGTATAAGTCACCGTCTGCGTCTCGCTCGCTGGTTGCAAAGTGATCTGATCGACAAACACATAAGGTGTCCCCGTCTCGATCCGATAAAGAAAAGCCTGAAGCTTTTCATAGGGAATGTTCAAAGTCGCTTGAACACGGACGGCGTCCGCGGGACCCGCGCGATCGTCCGGCTCGATGCCGGAGGAGATCAGCGCCGCGCTCTGCTGCGCCGCCAATTGCGAGATGTAACTTTCGAGTTGCGCGCCGGCGAGGCCGGACGTCTGGGCGTTCAAGAACGCCGCCGCGGGCGCGGCGATATCGCGTTTGTGAATGCTTCGCACAGAATGCCGGTTTGTGCGCTCTCGCATTTGCAGCATGTCGCTCGCATCGTCGAGCGTCGCCGCTGCGCCGGCCCGCGCGTTCAGCGCCAGGAGCGGTGCGACGAGGCAGAATATCAGAACGGCCCAGAGCGCCGCGAGGGCGATGATCTGTTCGCGCGTAAGTTTCATCTTGGCTCGACGTTCTCGCGCGGAGCGACATGCGCGGCGATAGAAAATTCATAGCGATTGCCGTCTTCGCTGCGGACCGTCGGCGCGAAGAAGCGAACCTCGGAAAAGTCCTTGGATTTCGTCAAGGCGGCAATGAGCGCCGGCGGATCGCCGGCACGGCCGATGATCCGCAGATCGGCCTTATCGAGCCGCAATTGGGTGACATAGGCGCCATCGGGAATGGCGCGCGTCGCGGCCTCGAGAATCAAGATCATCGCCGGAGACGTCGCCTTCAACGCCCAAGCGCGTTCGGCGGGGCTAAGTGCAGCAAGGTTGCGCGGCCGGCGCGACAATATCTCTTCGCGCCGCAGGGTCTCGGTGCGCGCAGAGATGTCATCGGCCTCGGCTTGGAGGCCATTTGCCGAAATGACGCCCCAAAGGCTTATGCCGGCGCTCAGACATATTGCGGCGGCAAGACCGGCGCCGATCAATCGGGGGAGGCTTTGGACGCCCGATGTCGCCGTCGAGGCAGCGGGAGTCCACAAAACGATGTCCGACGCCCCGGGATCCTTGCCGGATTTCACGCTGATTTGACCGAGCACAAGCCCGCAGGTTGCCAGCGCCTCGCGGGCCGCTTCGATCTTCGCGCGTGAGGTGATGTAGACCGTGACGTCCAATGCGTGGGCGTCGTCAGGCGTAGAGGCCGTCGCCAAACCATAGATCGTCTGGGCTGGCGGCCAGGGCGACAAACGCTCGATCTGATTGCCGACAATACCGGCCGCGAATTCGCGCGCCTGCGCCGGCACGTTGAGATGTCTTATGACAATGTTTTCGGGCGCCAGTTCAAAGATCAGGAAAAGACTACGAAGCTTCGCTGCCGTCGAAGGCGGGATCGGTTTGCCGGCAGCGATATGAGCAATGATGTCGCTCGCGGGTCCCGAGCGCCGGACGATGAAGCCGTCATCCTCGCGCGTGACGACGGCCGCGCGACGCAAGCGCCACGTCCGCTGAAAGCTGACGGCGAGCGACGCCAGAATGTCCAGCCAGCGGAAGAGAATGGCATCGATCTGCATGGTTTCTGCCTAGACGTGTGAGGCTAGCGCAAGGGGCGTCCATTCCAGCACGCGATAAGGTTCGCTATCGTGTGGCAGGACGACAATGATGGCGCGCGCCGCCTTCATATAACCGTCGGGGAGCAGCACGGTCAGCGCGATGCGGGCGATCGGGCGGCTCTTCGATTTGAGATAAGTCCCGGCCCCGCCTGGCAATTGGTGCAATTGCGCGTCGGCACCGGCCGGATGGCTGCGTACCGCGAGGATTGCCTGAACCAGCGATGCATTCATGCCGGGCAATGCCGCGAGCACATCCGGCGGTGCGGTCAAGGCATTCACTTTATCGTCGCCGAAGACGGTCGCGAGCGGGGCGAGCGCCTGGACCTCGTCGTCAGTGATCCCCGAGATCTCAGTCAATTGACGAATATCGGTAAAGGCCTGGAAGCTGTCCGTCGCCGCGACGCCCGCTTGGGCGCCTTGCGGCGAAGCAGGCGTTGCCGATGAGGCCGGCTGGCTCGCGACATTGGATTGTACTTGGGATGGCGCTTGCGATTGCGCCTGCGCAGCGGCGGTCCCCTTGGGTTTGCGCAACGCGTCGATTTCGCCCGCAATCAGATCGGCCTGACTGCGCGATACGCCGACCGACCGGAAGAGAGATGTCAAAACTTCGCGCGGGGCCGCGTTGATGTTGATGCGTCCGCCATCGTCGCTCAAATCCAGGCGCAGCGTGCCCTGCCCCAATATTGCTTCACGCGTCTGCGCCGTGAGCGGCAAAGTCCCGCGCTGTCGTATGACGTCGGCGCCGAGATCGAGTCCCGCCTGCAACAAAGCATCGGCGCGGCCGCTGTCGTGGTTGAGCGCGGTCATTGTCGCCAAGGCGCGAAAGCTGAGCGAGGTGGCGATCGCCAGCGCCGCAAGCAAAGCGATCGTCCACAAAACTGCGACGAGAATGAAGCCTTGGCTGGCGCGGGCGAGCCTCATTCGCGGGCTCCGCTTGGCGCAGGGGGATTTGCGGGGCCGGCATCCTTCGCTGCAAGCGAGAGGCATTTCGCCTCGCCTGTCGCGCAATTGGCCGGCGCATCGGCGTAGAGCGGAAATTCCGGCGGCGCCGTGAGGTCGGCGCCGGATTCCGGATCGAGGAGATTGAGGCGCACCGAATGCGGCAATCCGGTTTCACCGGTCCAATGCGTGACCCAAACGAGCCGCCCGTCCGGCATGCGCTGCGAAAAGCTGAAGGAAAGCGTGAGCGTTCCCTTGAGCAGAACAACCGCATCTTGCGGATTGGCGTCGATCAGGCGCAGGCGTGGTCCGGTCCAGGCGGCGCGACGCCGAACAAGCTCGGTCGAACCGCCATCGCCATTTTCGATCGTGAGGCTCACCACTTCCGCGCCGGGGGACCGCGCCGCCCTGCCCCCGCCGGTGATGAAAAGGATGCTTGTGGGCGTTCCGGCGAAGGCGGCCCGCCGCGCCGGGCCGACCTTTTCCGTCACAAAACGCGCGGCCGCGAAATCGCCGGCGAGAGCATCGATCCCGCGCGCGAGTGCATCCGTCTCATCAATGGTGCGCGTTCCGTGGTCGAAGAAAAAGACGCTCTGATGCACGAGCCCGCCGATCGCAATGATGATCGTCGAAGCAATTGCGAGCGCAGCGAGCGTCTCGATCAGGCTGAATCCGGCGCGCGGCGATTGGGCGTGGCTCATTGTGCCCTGCCAAGCCGCAAGGTTTCGGCGGTCACGGCACGGCCGTTGCCAAGAGTGACGCGGGCCACGACCTTGAAAAGCGCCCAGGCGGGCTCCCGCTGCTTCACATCGTTCGAAGGCAGCGCATGCGGTGCCCCATAGGGTTCGACGTCGATACTCCAGGCGAGAGCGCCGCTCTCGCCCTCGCGGACGCCGGCCTCGGGCTTCTGACGATCGAACGGGTCGGCGAGCAAGCTTCGCAGCAGGACTTGCGCGCCGACATCATCGCCGCTTTGCGTCAGGATGTGACGCGCCTGAAACATGACCGGGCCGAAAGTCGCGACAAAGGTGAGCAGCAGCGAGAGCGCGACAAGCGCCTCGATGAGGGTGAAGCCCGCATTGCGGCGCGGGTGGTCATTCGGCGCCAATGGAAACCTTCCCGGAATACCAATTGACGCGAACCTCATAGCCGGCCCCTTCGCGTGCCAACCGGAGCACCGCGCCCGAGGATCCGCCATCGGGATGAAAAGCGACCACCAACGAACGCCCGTAGCTCGCTGCGGCGGCGCCGAGAACATCGATCGTGACATCGCGCGGGACGACAACGGCATTGCCGTCGTCGCCGACCAATGTCCGGTTTTGGCCGTCGAGCAGGACGTTGCGGTCGCTGCGCGTCAGAATGGCGGCCAGCCGCTCCTGGCGCAGCAGCGCTTCGGTTTCCATGACGACGGCTTTCAACCGGGTGCGCCCTGTCCCTGGCAGCGAGATGATGACGAGCGAGGCGACGAGCGCGATGATCGCCATCACCACCGTCATTTCGATCAGGGTAAAACCGGCCTCGGCCTCACTGCGACGCATTCGGATCGCTGACTGATTTGATCATGCCGCTGCCGTGACCGTCGGGGCCGAGCGAAGTGATCTCATAGGGCGGCAGATGATCGCTGATCGTATGATATTGATAAGCATGGCCCCAGGGATCGAGCGGGACACGGCCGTCCTTGATGTAGGGGCCGTTCCAGATATCGATGTCCGACGGCCGCGAGACAAGGACGGCAAGGCCCTCCGAGTCAGTCGGATAGCGGCCTGCATCCATGTAGAAGAGATCGAGCGCCGAATTGAAATTCTCGATCTGCAATTTTGCCGTCTTCACGCGCGACTCGGCGAGATAGCCGAGCACGCGCGGCCCGACCAAGCCGATGATGAGGCTGATGATCGTCAGCACCACCAGCATTTCGATCAAGGTGAAGCCCGCGCTCGCGCGGCGGAGAATGCTGCCCTTCGAAAGAGAAGCGCGTTGCGGAAGTTTGATCATCATGTTGCAAGGTCCGTGATGCTGAGGAGAGCGCTCATGATCGAGACGATCAGGGCGCCGATGAGCAGGCTCACGACGATGATCGTCGCCGGTCCGATCAGCCCCATGAGCCGGTTGAGGCCGATGCCTAATCTGTGTTCGTAGAATTGCGCAGCATGGCGCGCGATCGAGGCCAGATCGCCGGTCTCGTCGCCGACCCGCAGCATGCGCGTCGCCAGCGGCGGCAGCAGATCGGATTGCGACAGAGCATCGGAGAAGCGCCGGCCGTTGCGGACCTGCTCATGCACCTGATCGAGCGCCGCCACATAGCGCGGCTCGGTGATGACGCCGCGGAGAATCTTCAGTGTCGTCGGCAGGCCGACGCCGTTTTCGGTCAGCAAAGCGAGCGTGCCGACAATGCGGGCCGTGCGCTGATCGCTCATCGTTCCGGAGATGCCGGGGACGACGGAGAGCGCGGCGAGGACACGCGCCCGCGCGGCGCGGCGCCCGAGCATAAACCAGCCGATGAGCGCCATCGCGAGGCAACCGCCAAGGAAGGCCGTGAGATTGGCGCGCAGCCAGGCCGACGCGGTGATGACAAAAGCCGCACCGCCATTGAGGCGGTTGCCGAGATCGCTGAAAACGGGTCCGAACTGCGGCACGACGAACAGCAGAAAAAAGAAAAGGATGAGCACGGCAGCGGCAATCAGGAACAGCGGATAGGCGATCGCCGAATTGAGCCGGTCGACGAACAACTCGCTCCGGGTCCGATCTTCGACGATGGCCAGCAGCACCGCTTCAAGCTTTCCGGATGCTTCACCGGCCCGCACGGTCGCCACATAAGCCGGCGTGATGATATTTGGATGACGCTCGAGCGCCTCGGCAAATCCCTCGCCCGATCCGATCGAGGCGCGCAAGCTCTCGGCAAACCAGGCCACCGCCTTGTTGGCATCCTCGGCCAGCGTTTGCAGCGCCGCTTCAAGCGTCAGGCCCGCGGCGACGAGAAGACCGAGCTGGCGCAGGAAAAGCGTGACATCGCGCGGCCGCGGCTTTTTTTTCGAGCTCGCAAGGCTTTTGACCGAAAATCCGCCGCCCGTCGCGACTTCGGCCTCGATCAGCAGATGGCCCAAATGCTCGATGCGATGCACGACTTCGGCGCGTGACGGCGCCTCAAGCTCGCCGGCGACGATTTGTCCGCCCGGGGTGACCGCGCGATAGCGAAACTGCGGCATCCTCAAAGACTCATTGTCACGCGGAAGACTTCATCGATCGTCGTCTGGCCGGCGCGGCATTTGGCGACGCCGTCCTCGGCCATGGTCGTCATGCCTTCGCCGTGGGCGATCGCCTCGAGATCGGCGGCGTCGATCCGCGGGCCGATGGCGCGGCGTACCGCCGGCGAAATCTCAAG
>Ga0153954_1001228_pt1 | contig 14737 bp, 13 predicted proteins | sample TSFL038MetaG_FD_102277 | JGI IMG/M metagenome (GOLD analysis project Ga0153954, IMG submission 102277) | Attine ant fungus gardens microbial communities from Florida, USA - TSFL038 MetaG | ecosystem: Host-associated > Fungi > Mycelium > Unclassified | place: USA: Florida, Wekiwa Springs State... | reverse complement strand
TATGGATAGGAATTCTCGATCAGCGGATGTCATGTGCTTATCTATGAAAAATGCGTCGAGACCTTATCATCTCTGGCGCGGCCGAACTTCGGGAACGCTCGTCACGGTTAATGCTTGGAATGAGGGGGCGATTCCTGATGTGCTACGCGAGGGCAGTCTGTGTCGATGCACTTTGTTCACTTGGCGATATGGTGACGGAACGAAGACCGAGTTCTTCGATATAGCGCTTGCCGATGGTTTCGATGGAAAACAGCTGAAGATGCTCTTTTAGCTCTGCCGACATAGCTGGCTTGGGGACCGCTAGCTTCGCAATTATCGCTTGAGCGAGCGAGTCGACGTCGCCCACTCGAACAAGAGTGCCGTACCGGCCACCCGACAGGATATCCCTTGGACCATGAGGACAATCCGTACTGATCACCGGTGTTCCGCAGGCGAGAGCCTCGACAATGACATTGCCAAAACCTTCGGCGAGCGAGGAGAGGACAAAGACGTCTGCGTGTCGCATGTAGGCGAGTGGGTTAGGAACGTAGCCGAGCAGATGAACATAAGGCGCGATGCCGAGTGAGTTCGCGAAAGCCTGCAATTCTTCACGGTCGTCGCCCTCGCCAAGGATCACGAGGTGTGAAGGCCGCTGCTGAACAACGCGAGCAAACGCCGACAACAAGTGCGCATAACCCTTCTGCTTATGCAGGCGACCAACCGCGAGCACGAATGGTTCACCGGGCTTGATCGAAGGCGGAAGGGCGGCCGGCAGATCAGCCTGTGCCTCAAACCCTTCGTGAATGATCGGGTTATAGATGCGGCGGATGGGCTTGTTGCCCAGGCCCGGGAGGCGACTGAGCTGTTCCTTCAATCCGTTTGACACCGCGATGAACGCGTCAGCAGCGTGAAATGTGGAGGCAATTGCCGTCATCACCGGCCAGCGATGCATCTGCAACGGCAGTATTCCGGGCTCTGATAGCGAGTTGTCAAGACGAACGACCAGCCGGTGTGGATGGGAGCTCAGCATTTTACCGATGCACGAGATAATGGCAGCGTTTTCGACCGAGCTTAGTACGACTGATGGCCGCGCGGTCCGGAGATATCGCAAATAGGCCGGGACGCTGAACATCACCTTGCGGGCGTCCAGACTGATCAAGCGGACGCCTTCAGGCACTTGATCCTTCAAGGAGCCGAAGTATTTGCACACGACGAGATCAACGCGAAGCCCACGGTCAAGAAAATATCTTGCCAGATTGAGCTGCACGCGCTCCGCTCCGCCGCTATAAAGCGTGGGAAGAAAAAGGGCGACGTCTGGTTGTCTTTCGTCGGCGACGAGCCGTGATACGGGGAGATAGGCTGCTGTCATCGACAATAACTCGTTATCATGACGTAACGGGCTATTATGCCAGCAATATACGATACGATGATCGCGCTGGCCGCGCCGTACAGCGCGAAAGGCGGAATTAGTACCATGTTGGCGACAATTGATAGCGCGATGACAAACAAGCCGCTGAACAGCGTAAATAGATCCTTGTAGCGGCTGTAGAAGACGGTGCCCTGAACCTCATAGGCCATCCGCAGCACGAAGCCGAGCAATATCGTCCACAGGACTTGCATCCAGTCGGCAACGAGCGGGCGGTTCAAGTATGGAATGGCGACATGTACGAGCACGCCGGTAACGATCGCCAAGACGATCGAAATCGCGACTGTCTCAACGAATAGAAGCCGAAATACGCGCCAATAGGAGTCGTCCTGCCGCGTATGGGCGTTGATGAGCTTTGGCTCGGATATCTGGATAATGCCGGTATCGACAAGATTGCTCAGGGCATTGCCGATCGACCAGAACAGCACGTAAACGCCGGTTAGTTCGAGCCCCATGAATAGGCTGACGAGATAGCGGTCGGTGTACTGCGCCACCGTGTTGGCGATGTCATTGACGAACAGAACCCGGGAAGCCTTGAAGTGGTGCCAGAGCCACTCCTTATGTCCGGCTCCGGGCGTAGGATGCAACCATGGCCAATCGCTTGCTGAAATGGCGAAACCTACGATCGCCAGGAGGCTACCTCCTATCCAGAATTCCAGCAGAGTGTCGAGGTTGCGCAGAGCCGGGAACACGAAAGCGAGGATCATGTAGACGCAGATCCATCCGGCCGTGCGGAAGAACATCAGCACATTCGCCAACCGCGGCTGCAAAAGATGATTTAGCAGGACGAAGAGGTCACCATTCACGTGCTCAAGAAAAACGATGACGAGGACGATCGAGGTAAGAGCAAGCTGATGAAGGTAGATGCCAACGCCGAGCGCGATAAAGCTGATCATCCCGTAGACGGCGGCCTGAATACCCCAGTAGCGTCGGAGCATATAGGTAACTTCGTCGAGCGGTTGCGAGACCGCGTTGCGGCTCAGGATGCGGATCAGCCCAAGACTCGCTACAACCGGAAACATCACGGCAGCGCCGGCGACGAGGCCGTAGACCCCCAACGTCTCGAGGCCGATAAATCGGGCGATGAAGAGCGTAAGGGCGAACTTCGCCACCAGCGCCAATCCGCGCAAAGCCATGATCGTCAACGACGTCAATGTGCGGCTGCTCAGGACCATATCCAGCGACAAGTTGCCGAGCAAAGACTCACCCTTTGCGGAAACGGCCGAACGAGCACGTTGCGCCGCGAAGCCGCGGCGGCAATGCGGATCGTCAGCCGAGACACTCATTGCGACGATTCGCCGACGGCATGGCGACCTGTGGTCCGTTCCGGCGTCTGCAGTCGCCATTGAAGCGTTGGCGCCGCCTTCGATCGGAATGTCGTCTCAACGAGACTGTTATACAGTTCGACCAGATCGTGGTTCATCCGCTCTTGCTGAAACAGGGCGACGAAGGTCGCGCGTGCCGCTGCGCTCATCGCTGAGCGGTCGGCGTGTTCGAATATCTTCAAGGCGCGATCCAGCGAGCCGGGGGTGTTGATGTCGATCAGCGCGCCGTTGACGCCGTCTTTGATGAAATATGGGAAGGCCCCATGATTGCTGCAGATCAGCGGACGTCCGGATCGAAGAGCCTCGATCGCGAGCAACGGCATGCCTTCCCAGCGCGAAGGCATGACAACGGCATCGAAGTTTCCGAACATCGCGGGCAAGGTCTCACGTGGCACCCAGCCCAGGAGCTTGACCTCGGGAGGTATGACGAGGTCTCGATTGTCGACGATCTTTGCACCGACCAATGTCAGAGTCGCGCGACCGGGTTTGAGGAGCGCGAAATCGCGCAAGAGCAGGTCGATGCCCTTCTGCAAGTCGAGCCGACCGACGAAGAGTAGACGCAACGGACCGGCTGGAGCGGTCGACAGCGCCGGTGCGTCGGGAAGCCTGGTCAGGTCCGTTATCCCGCTCACGATCAGCTTGGTGTTTTTGAGCGAAAAGCCGGCTCTTCGAAGAAGCGGCTCTTCATGAGGGGAAATGTTGACGATCGCGTCTGCGAGACGGCTGAGCTTGCGTTCAAGCAACGCCCAAAGCTGGGTCATAGCTGTCTGCCGGGGACGATCGAACGCCCAGCAGTGTGCGCAATACACGACGCGAGGCCGGTGACGCATTCGGCGAATCATCAATCGCCCGATTGCGCCGGCTAGACTGCTGTGCAGGTGAACGACGTCGGGATTGTGCCGTTTGATGTTTGTCCGAATCGCCGAAGCGAGCGCCAGGATCGAACGGAGATTACGGCCTGTCCGCACATAGGTTTCGACGGCGCAATTGATCGATGATGCGACGAACTCGCGCTGGCTTGCTGGCGCGAGCAGCGTAACCTTGTCCACGCCGAATTGTTGGATCTGGTAGGGCAATATTTCCTCGAGATACGAGGCGGGCCCGCCAATGAGGCTTTCGCAAACGTGAAGGATTTTCATAAAAACCCGCGTTACCCACCCGAAACAGGCAGACCAGTTTCCGGAGGTCCCGCCCGTTGCGGGCTCATCATCCGCAAACGATGCGCATGTACTTACCGTCTCGACGCGGAGATGGGTGGCAAAAGCAGAAACAAGGTGAATTAAGTAGCGTGAGAAACACCCATGTATCAGCGTGCAACAGTTACCGGAATGTAGTGAACGGATGGCGTCGGTTGGATTGTCAGAATGCCGTTTGTGTTCGGTTGTGAGACATCCTCTCGTCCGAGATGATCGATCACCGGGCCCGATCTGCGCCAACCAGGCACAGTTACGCTTTGCGACGTCCCCTCTCTCTCGGTGGTCCAGACGACAAGTTTGCATTGCTGCTCTGCTTCGTCGCAAAACCGCAGAATGGTGGTGCCTCTCGCAGTCGCCACATCGAACCGCGAGATGGTCTCGCGCAAGGACATCCCGCCGATCTCGCGCGCCAGGGTTTTGTAAGCCTGAAAGGCCGGACGCAGCGTCCCGTCGGATCGCACCAAGCCGAAGCGATGTTCGATCTCATCGTCATCCGTTCCGACGTCCATCAGGCAGTACCAATTGGTTAAGCGAACCTGCTCCATCAGATTGGTGAGAAACATGCGGGGAAGCCAGAGCGCTTGGGTGTCTTCTGAGATGCCGGACCGGTAGACCGAGTCGCCCCATTCGGTATCGATGATCGGCTTCTTTGGGATCGCCGCCGGCCACGCGGCAAGATAGTTGGCGCGGAGAACGGCGTAGTCGCGCGAAACCGTTTCGGGTGCCTGCGTAAAGCGGTGCGTGTGCAGGCTGATCGCGTCGAGGCAGGTCAACAGGTCCTTATCGTCCAGTAGCGCTCGTATCAGCGGCTTTCTCGGTCGCCAGACCGTGGGCATCTGGGCCGCGCCGGGGCCGGTTACAAAGGCGTTTGGGACCTGCTGCTTGATCGCGAGGCAGGCTTCGCGGGCGAGAACGACATAGTTCTGCGGGTTAGGCTTCGGCGGCCAGAACCCCTCCTGGTCAGGTTCGTTCCAGAGCTCCCAGATCGGATTCAGGTACTGATACCGCCGCGCCGCCGCTGCCGCCCATTGGGCAAATGCCGCAATCTGCGAGGTTGTCGAGGGAGGTTCGGCGCCTTCGTCCCGCTTGCCGTCAACGAACGCATTGTAGGGCGTGCCATGCAGTGGATTGGGCCTGTTCAGAATGAACAAGGGACGCAATTGAAGCTCTGCCAACTCCGCCGCAAATGCGTCGTAGAGGGTCCAATCGTAACGGCCTGGCTGCTTCTCGATCCATGGCCAGTTGAGATCGATGCGGACGATGGTGGCACCGAGCGTGGACGCAAGGTTAAGACGCTCACGCCAATCCGGACGGTTCAAGTAATTATCCGTAAACTGTACCGAGAGTCCACTGGAGACAGTGGCATCTGATGACTGCGCGTGGGTCATGATGCACGGCGCGAGTAGCGCGAAAGCGATCGCGGCGACGCGTATAGCCATTCGATGAACAAGCCCGCTGGTTAACAAAACGGCAGTACGACGCATCGATTCACCACAATCGCCATTCGTTCAGCTGTTTCGAACGATCTGACATATAAGCGTCTACGATGTCGATAGCGTTATCGTACGTCCCTCGTCCGTGATCGACCGCATCACGAACGTCTCGCGCGACGACGACATCGCGATGGAGCGCCGAAAAGACATGAAGCGACGAACCGCCTTTCTTATGCCTGCCTACAATCCGTCCCTTGATGATCTGAAGCGAACCGTCGATTCGCTGCTGGCACAGACCGAAGGCGCCGACATCGTCGTTGTCGACGACGGTTCGCGGAGACCCGTCAGCGAGCTACTCGCGCCGCGTGAAAATATCGTCCTGCTTCGGCTTGATCGCAATCAAGGCATCACCGCAGCACTGAATCACGGCCTCGAATACATTGTCAGGAACGGCTACGAATTCGTGGCGCGCATGGATTGCGGCGACATCTGCGCGCGAGATCGCATCGCAAAACAGCAAGCCTATATGGACGCCCATCCCGACACGAATCTGCTCGGTGCCTTCGCCGACATCGTGGACGAGCGCGGCAATCATCTGTTCTTCGAGGGAACGTCTGGCGGCAGGGCCGCGATCGGGCGCAAGCTTCAGGACAACGCGGCATTCAAGCACCCGACATTCTTCTTTCGGACGTCATGCGTTCAGAAGTTCGGCTCCTATTCAGCCAATTTTCCGCACGCTGAAGACTACGAATTCATGCGGCGCGTCTATTCGAAAGGTGGCGTCGACTGTCTCGAAGATGTTCTCGTGATCTACGAAAAAAACTCGGGAAGCATCAGCAGCAGGAATCGCAGCGCGCAATTGTGGTCGCGATTGCGGGTCCAGCTGAGATATCTCGAAATGACCAGCGTCGCCGCATATGTCGGCATGGCCCGAACGATCGTCACGTTGCTTGTTCCGGCTCGGATGTGGGCTCGCCTTTCGCAGTTGTATTGGGCTCGCTCGGGTCGACGCAGTTTGGCAGCCAAGGCGCGATAGCTTCGATGGCCTCACTGGCGGGATCAGCCATTAATACGAGAACGGGGGTGCAGAGCGTTGTGCTCGACCGGTTGATCTGGCTTGCGGTCGCGTTGCTGCCGGTCACGGGCCTCGCTGGCATTGGCGCGTTCGGTGAGCTGAAGGGATCAGCTTCAGTCTATGTTCTCGTGCTGGCGATTCTGGTCGCGGCCGTCACGACGCCGCCCAGTGAAGTTCAGATACCCCAATCGCTCTTTCTCTTCGCGGCCTGCCTTCTTGCCTGGCTCGTCCTGACCACCGCGGTCAACTTTGAAGGAATCATAACGTCCATTTATCACGGCCGGAGCGGCGTCAATAAATTCGTTACGTCATCTGCCGTCATCATTCTCGGCATTGCAATCGCGGTGGTCTGCATCAGGCCATTCCGCCGCGTAAGCGATGTCGAGCGACTGTTCGTGAATCCGCTCGTCATTGCCGTCGTCGCTTGCGCAGTTTTCGCTGTGCCGGAGATCCTGTCGTGGTTTTCGTCAGCCGGAGAGTTGATCTATAAGCTCTCCACCGGCTTGGTTCATACGGCGGACAGCGAGGAGGGGCGCGTCACCGGCCGCTTGATCAGCCTTGCCTTCGAGGCGCCCGATCTGTCCTACTTCTGCGGCTTCGCGTGCCCGTGGATGTTGCTGGCCTACCGTCTGCGAACCAATAACCGCTCGTGGCTCAGTGCGCATATCCAGGCCGGCCTGCCTCTATTGCTCTGCCTGATCACTCTGCTGTTGAGCAATTCGCGGACCGGCCTGTTGATGCTGGGCGGGCTGATCTTCGCGGAATTCATTTACTGGATCGGGCTGCGTGGCCTGCGGCTCGGCGTTCTCGCGGCGGTTGCCGCCGTTCCCGTGTTTGCCGCGGTCGTGCTGGTGCCTTGGCTTGCCCTGCACAATGTCGATGCCGCGATTGAGCCGGGCGACGTTTCCACGACGTCGCGACTGGCGCTGTTCAGCGCGCAGGCGTCGATTTTCGCGAACAATCCGGTCTTTGGCGTTGGATTCGGGCAGTTCGGCTTTCATGCCAGTTCGGTTCTGCCGGCATGGGCCTGGGACAGCTACGAAGTCGTCAACTGGTTTGAGATGTTCGACGATCTGCCGCCGACCTTCAATGTCGCGGGACGGCTCGGCGCGGAGCTCGGGGTCCCCGGCTTGATGATCTGGTACGGCTTCTGGATGATGGCGATCATCCGCATCGCGCAGGCGGCACCTCGTCTGCCGCGCGGGTCATCGCTGAATGTTCTGAATGTCGCGTTGCTCGGCAGTATCTTCAGCCTGATGCTCGGCGGAATGAGCAACGACCCATTTCGTCGGCCGGAAACCTGGATTCTCATAGCCATCACGGCGCTTCACGCGGGGCGAACCTCGGAGCAGTCGGCTCGATGATCGCGATCGATGAAAGGGAAGGTGGTATTTCGAGGTCGCGCTTGCGCCGCGTCGAAGTGTTACCCTCGTTTCGGGTACCAGGTCTTAACCCTGAAGAGCGAGGCCCATCGCAGCCACAACCGAATGTGCTAGGTCGTTGCTGTTGTTCCGCGTCCGATCAGCGCAGGGGTAGGGATCCGGTTTGATGTCTGCGGATTGCACGACAGCCCTGTCGGAGAATTTCAAGCCATCGCCGCGGTCTGCGCGGCCGCTTTTCCCTGGCGTTGATGCCGGCTCGGGCTCTCCAGGGGCTGACAGAGTGCGCCTTGCTGTCATTCTGCCAAGGCACCGGCTTTGGGAGTGGCACCGCCAGCTCCTGCTGCATCTCGAAAAGACTTATGACATCGCCGTGTTTCTCGATGACCGCGCGCCGCCATATCCTCGTGCGGAAAGGCTTTGGTTGAAATTGGAGCAACTCGCGTGCCCCAGTGGTGCGCTTCCAAGGCCGATCGCTCCTGAAGCAGGCTGGCGTCCCGTCTCTGAATTCAGGGACGTTCCGGGCGGGGTCGTCGTCAACTTGTCCGAATGCGCTCATTCCCATGCCGGGGCTCTCGTACTTCGGTATGACGGCGTCGTGGACAGTTGCGCGCTCTTCGAGCGATTGCTCGCGCAGAGATCGCCGCGTCTCGCTGTCCATTGCACGGGCAAGGACGAAGCTATCGCCGCGTCGGGATTGGCGATCGAGGATAAATTTTCGATTGGGCGCGGACTACAGGCCTGCTTCTCCCGATGCGTATCGCTCATCGACCGCGCGCTGTCTCCCACCGCCTGTCAGTTTGCTGGCGATGAAAACGCCGCGGCAGCGTCAGCAGGTGGTAGCCTGATCGAATTCGCTCCGCGCATGATCGCGCATAAGGTCTCGAACCTGGTCATGAAGCCGTTCCGACGCCACGAGCATTGGCGGGTGGCGCTGCGTGATGGGGCGGGATCCTTCAAGGTCATCCAGGATGACGGCGCGCGTTTCTACGCGGATCCATTCCTGCATCGCGTGAACGGTCGCACGTTTCTTTTTGTTGAAGAGTATCCCTATGCCGACCGAAGGGGCCTGATCTCAGCCGCGGAGGTTGCAGGCGATCAACTTTTGACTGCGCCGGTCCCGGTGCTCAAGCGACCCTACCATCTTTCGTATCCGTTCGTTTTCGAACACGAAGGCGAATTCCATATGATTCCGGAGACGGGTGAAAACCGGTCTATTGAGCTCTATCGGGCGGTTGAATTTCCCTGGAGATGGGAGCTCAGCGTCGTCCTGATGGAAGGCGCCGTATTCTCCGATGCGACCGTTTTGTTTCACAACGGCCTGTGGTGGCTTTTCGTGACGGCCGATTGGTTCGGCACCTCGACGCAGGACGAACTGTCGATTTTTTACAGCGAAACGCTTCAAGGCGATTGGAAGCCGCATCTCGCAAATCCGGTGAAGTCAGACAGTCGTTGGTCTCGCCTCGCTGGTCGCATTGTGCAGCAAGGCGGACGCCTCTTCCGCCCCGCGCAGAATTGCGATCGGACCTATGGCGCCGGCATCGTCTGGTTTGAAATTACCGAGCTGACGTCAACGCGCTTCAGCGAACGCAAGATGGTCGCCTGGGACGGAGAAGCTGAGCTGTCCATGGACGGACTTCATAGCTTTGATCAGATCGGTCCGCTTCAAGCCATAGACTTCAAATGCGCGGTTGGTCGTGGCGTGATGCGCAAGAATATTTCGACGATAAAGCCTCGCCATGGCGGAAACCTCGAGCGTTCCTTCTCCATGGTATCACAGGGTCTTCAGCTCAATCAGGTCTGATCGACCTGACTGGAAATCGATGCAAATACGATCTCATGCAGACAACCGGGAAAGTGACTGTTTCTGCATTCCGCACTTGTGCCTCATCACTCACGGACGAAGAGTCGCAAGAAAAATGACAATGCTATTTAGGATTCATCTGTGTTTACTGTAGAGGTCACGTCGCGATTCGACTTCCTGTCCGAAGAATACGCCACGCTATTCGCCGGGTCGAACGCGACTGCATTTCAGCACCCGATTTGGCTCGACGCCATCTACAGCAAGCTCGTTCCGCCACTGAAGGTCGAGCCGCTGATTGTGACCGTTCGTGAGGCGGTGAATCGCCGTCTTCTAATGGTACTCCCGCTGGTGCGTCGGCGATATCGCGGGCTGCGTACCATTGAGTTTGCCGATCTCGGCGTGTCCGACTATGTGGCGCCTGTCGCCAGCGAAGCAACGATTGACGCAATTGCCGCCGACCCGTTCGCGTGCGGGCGCATCAAGGCGGTGTTGAAGCCGTTCGATATGCTGCGCATTCGAAAGCTGCGATCACCCTCAGTGTCGATGCAAAGGTTGCTGGGCGCTACGGCTTGCTCGGAGATGCCGATGAGCGCTTACGCGGTGCCGCTCGGTGCCGATTTCGCGGCTTGGCGAGCGGACAGCATATCGACGTCGTACCGCAAGGAGCTCGACAAGAAGTCTCGACAGTTACACCGCAAGGGACAGCTGGTGTTCAGTTGTGCGGCCGATGTGGAGACGATCGAAACAACCCTTCTCAAGATGCGGGAATATCGCCGGCTGCGCTTCGAGACCGGGGACTTGCTGCAGGATCAGATCTATTTTGATTTCTATCTCGACGTCGCGATCCGCGCGCGCTCGACGCTGGCGCGGCTCTATACCGCGTTGATGGATGGTGTTCCTATCGCGGGCGCAATGGCTCTCTCTCACAAGGGCTCGCTTCTGATCATTCTCACTGGATTTGACCAGGACAACTACAAAAAGCAGTCGCTCGGTTCCCTGCTATTCGAGATGGTCGCGGAGCACGGCATCAGTGTTGGCGACCGCGAACTCGATTTCACGATTGGGGATGAGCCCTATAAAGTCCTGTTCGGTGCGCAAAAGTCCCCGATCTATCAGATCGTCCGATCCGGAAGTATCACCGGTGCCATCGCGGAAGCCGCGGTGCAGCATGCGCCTTGGATCAAGAGCATTGCGCAGCGTTTGTGAAATAGGCTGATACGCCTCAGCCCAGTCACAATCGCCGGCGAGCAGGAAGCTCACCGGCGACGCGCCGTTGTCAGCAGGGTGTTGCTAGAGCCGGATCAGGCGGACGAGATCCTGCCGCAACAGGTAGAACGAGACGGCGAGCAGAACGACATCGTTCATCAGGAAAGGCACATTGCCCGTCATCGCGGGGAAGCCTCCCGCAGCAACGTCCCAGCCGTCCGGCATGAAGGGAATGATGGTGACGGTTGCGATGAAGGTGCCGGTCGAACCAAGGGCGCCGAGAACGCCGAGCCGCCTGTCCGAGAAGCCCGCGAGCAACAGGCTGCCGAACGTCCGCTCCGAGAAGCCCAGGAAGTAGGTGGCGCCTTGATGTCCGAACAGGGGATAGAGCCACCAGATCAACGGACCGTTGCTGATGTACGGGACCAGTCGTTCAACTTCATATGGTCACCACTTCTGATAACCGAAGAAGAAGAACATGATCACCATTGAGGCCCGGACGACGTGGTAGTCGAGATCTGGCGCCAGCAGGCCGGACCTGTACAGCGCACGAAAAAGGGGGGCTTTGGAGTGGCTTGCCAGATGTGGTCATGGTCGTGAACCCTTCATTCAAGATCTGACGGGACGCAGCCGCTTCACGCGACGGCGGGGAAGTTGATCTCGATGTCGTTGACGCGGTCGAAGATGTAGCGTGCCTGCAGCGAGCGCAGCATCGGCCGCGGGGATCGATCTGAAAGCGGCGGTGCCGTGGGCAACGAACCACGGCGGCTGTCATCAAGGCGAGGAGATAGCTCGGGGTGACGAGTTTGAGGCTGGCAGCGAGTTGCTCGGGCTGCTGCAGGCTCGCTTGCGCTTTGGAAGAGAATGGGCTCGCGAAGGTCATGGGATTGCGGGACTCAGGCGGCTGTTGAGAGGAAAGATTGTCGCAGGAGAATCTCGTCGGGTCGGCCGCTGTCGACGATGTGGCCCTCGTCAAGAACGAAGATGCGATCGGCCTTCAACAGCACGGACGGCCGATGAGCGACGATGATGCGGGTCAGCGGGAGAGCGACTCGATCACATGCGTTTGAGATGCTCCACCGAGCGCGCTCATTGCCTCGTCGAGGACGAGAATGCGGGGCTTTTGCGCGAGCGCGCGCGCGATCAGAATCCGCTGGATTTCGCCCAGTGCCAAGCCGCTGCCGCTCTCTCCGATGATTGTACGCAGATTCTTGCTGAAGCTGATGCGCGCGGCGCGTCCAGTGCCGAGCAGTTGGATATCGCTTTTGCCGAGATTCGAAAGCTTTCCGGCAGCGCACAATAGCCAGGCACCGCGACGACGCGCATCACAGGTGTTATTCTCAGATTCGGTTGTCAAACAGCCCTGTCACCGCGAACGCAAGCAAAGCAATCCAGCAGGGTGGGTTAGCAAAGCGTAACCCACCATTCGTTCGCAAGAAAAGAGGTGGGTTACGCCTTCAGCAACCCCCAACGATCTTCGCTTCGCTCGCAATGACGTCGCAGAACATGATTGCGCGTTCTCGCGGCGCGATTCTGCCCGAGTGATGCATCGTTCATGTCCCTCGAAAGACAGAGGGCGCAGGGAATGCCGGATGCCTGGCGCACCCGCAGCCTCGTGTGTAAGGTAGAAAACACACGAGTTAGTCACCACAGGTTCGCCGAAACAATCCGGCATTCCCTGCACGATGGTGCTACGGTTTACTTCGCGATCTCCCCGGTGTGCCGGGCTTGATAGCCACCGTCACCCCTGAAAAGCGCTTGCTTCTCACGAGCTTGATATCAGCGTCGGGATATCAGGACCACGCGACTTCGCCGTCCGTCGCAACGTCGTTCGTCTCGTGACGTTGCAACGTCCATCGCATCCCGCACTCAACGTCCGTGACGACGCGTACGCCCCTCCTGTGGAGCGCGGGACGCGCGAACATGCCGCTGATTTGGGGCAAGCGCGAAGCGAATTATTTTCGCGCGTCGATCTTGAACTCACCGATCAGTTTGAAACGCCTTGCGAAATTTCGCCTTACGCGCAAACGTCCGACGCGTCGAAAACTGCGTCTACGCTCCCGCCAAGCGCGCCCCGATGCTTGCGCGATGCTGATGGCATCAACCGCCGGATCTGCGCCACAACATAGAACGGCCCGGAAATAACCGCCGCGGCAATCACGACCGGCGCGTGCGTCGGTTCGCCGCATTCGTGCTTCAACAAGATTAACGGCGGCGCAGGCGGTGCTTGGGCGGCGTAAGGATGAGGCCGCAAATCATCTGTTGGGAACAAAAGCTGGCTTCGGCGCCTTTATTTTACGGGGTGGTTTCCTTCCGGAGGGAATGGCCCATGCGCGCGCTAATCCTTGTGTTGTTATTTGCCTTAGGATTGCCCTCTCTGGCGCTTGCTCAAGGTGGCGGCGGAGGAAGTGGCGGCAGCAGTGGTAGTGGCGGCGGCGCAAGTGGGGCGAGCGCTGGCGGCGCAGCCAGCGGCCCCTCGGCCGGAAGTCCGAGCGCCGCGGGCACACCGAGTGCCGGCTCTGCCGGCGCCGGTTCGCAATCCGTGAGCGGGGTACCTTCTGGCCCAGCCAATGCCGGTGGCCTGAACAATTCGGCCAACGATCCCAGCGGCGCAGGCAACTCGTCCAAGGTCCCGACGACTCCCGGCTCGGCCACGACAGGAACGGCGAATAACCCCAGTGCTGCGCCTGGAACCGGATTTCGATCGAATGACAGCGGTCGGGAGAACCCGCAAGTGCCGCCCGGCACAAACACGGTCGGAACCGCCCAGTCCTCGGGCTCGCCAGCTGCGGCTGGAGCCTTGCGATCCAACGGCACGCGGATGCCCGGCCCGGCCGGCCCGACGACAACCAGGAACCAGGATAGCGACGCAAAGATAGATGCCGAAAACCGCAAACTGGACGAAACCGTAAAGAGCATCTGCCGAGGCTGCTAGGTGCCCGTTCCCATAGTCTTTGAGACGCGCCATCAGGCGGCAGTCAGCATTGGCCATGTACTTTCGCCGTTGATCCTCTGATGCGCCAACCAGTTACAAATCAATCCAATCGCGTTCGCCGACGTCCAGGCAATGCCTTTCCGATCACCATCAGGCCGACCGGGGCGGATGTCGAGATCGCTCATGCCATCGCTCGCCATACCCGGCCCGCTCCGGAGGAGATCGCCCGCGCGCTGACCTGGGGCGCCGACGAAAAGGTGCTTCTGGTGCTGGCCGCGGCCGGCTGGATCGCATCGCGTAGCCGGGGCGAGATGCTGCGGCGGGCCGGCAACCATGCGTTGCTCGTCACGGTCGCGGCGTCGTTGTTGCCGCATGGTCTGAAAGTCTTGTTCAACCAGACTCGTCCGGACCGCCGGACGGTGATTGGCCACGTCCACGGCATCTCGTTTTCGGGTAAGCGCGAAGACGCTTTTCCTTCCGGTCACGCGCTGCATATGGGCGCGCTCGCGTCCGCCGCAGGATCGTTACCAGCCGGTCCGGGCCGCGCCATCCGAACCTTGGCCGTCGGTCTATCGCTGACGCGCGTCGTCGTGTTAGCACACTGGGCGAGCGACGTCGCAGCCGGATTTGTGATCGGAGCGGGCCTCGAGCGGTTGTTACGACTATGGACTGGTTATCCGCTTCAACCCGCGAAGGATAACGATCAGGCCGATGCTTGAAGACATGCAGGAGATATTCTGAGCGCGTGGTCGGCTCCAGCACTCGTGACAGCCGCGCAAAGATCCGGTCTTCGGAGCAATCCTCATCTGCCCTGTGCCGCGCCCACCGTATCTGCCATCCGTGCCCCTCGCATGCCGAGCGGCTTCGGTGGTCCGGTCGTGGTATCCTGCGCGGTCTGGTGCTCCATCTCCGCGTCGATCTCGGCCCCGAGCAGGATCACGATCGCGGAAATCCAGAGCCAGGTCATGAAGCCGATGAC
>Ga0153954_1001227_pt1 | contig 14751 bp, 13 predicted proteins | sample TSFL038MetaG_FD_102277 | JGI IMG/M metagenome (GOLD analysis project Ga0153954, IMG submission 102277) | Attine ant fungus gardens microbial communities from Florida, USA - TSFL038 MetaG | ecosystem: Host-associated > Fungi > Mycelium > Unclassified | place: USA: Florida, Wekiwa Springs State... | reverse complement strand
CCGGCCTGCGCCGAGGCGCTCGACAAATACCGCATCAATCCGGGCAATGTCGGCTTCAAGGAAAAGAAGGATCGCCAGTTCGGCGCCATCGTCGAGAACGCGATCAAGCACGACAAGCCGGTGCGCATCGGCGCCAATTGGGGCTCGCTCGACCAGGAGCTGCTCACCCACCTGATGGACGAGAATTCACGCTCGCCCAACCCGATCGACGCGCGCGCGGTGACGCGCGAGGCGATGGTGCAGTCGGCGCTGCTGTCGGCCGAGCGCGCGGAAGAGATCGGCCTGCCGCGCGACCATATCATCCTGTCGGCCAAGGTGTCGGCGGTGCAGGATCTGATCGCGGTCTATCTCGATCTCGCCAGGCGCTCCGATTATGCGCTGCACCTCGGCCTCACCGAGGCCGGCATGGGCTCGAAGGGCATCGTCGCGTCAGCGGCCGCGCTCAGCGTCCTGCTGCAGCAGGGCATCGGCGACACCATCCGCATCTCGCTCACGCCGGAGCCGGGCGGCGACCGCACGCTCGAGGTGAAGGTCGCGCAGGAGATCCTGCAGACCATGGGCTTCCGTGTGTTCGTGCCGCTGGTGGCTGCTTGCCCGGGTTGCGGGCGCACCACCTCGACGACGTTCCAGGAGCTCGCCCGCGACATCCAGGGCTTCATCGTCGAATCGATGCCCGAGTGGAAGCGCCGCTATCCCGGCGTCGAGACGCTCAACGTCGCGGTCATGGGCTGCATCGTCAACGGCCCGGGCGAGAGCAAGCATGCCGACATCGGCATCTCGCTTCCCGGAACCGGCGAGGCGCCCGCCGCCCCCGTCTTCATCGATGGCAAGAAGGCGGTGACCTTGCGCGGGGCGACCGTCGCCGCCGATTTCAAGCAGATGGTGATCGACTACATCGAGCGCCGCTTTGGACAAGGCGGCGCAGGGCGCACCGCGGCGGAGTAGACGGGAGCGACGGAACGATGGGTGCTGATATGCCCCGTATTTCGTCGCGCATGACTTTTTTCTACAAGCGCGTCTTTCCGATCGTCTGGTTCGGCTTCCTCTCGATCTTCGTTCTGTTCGCGCTGTTCGGGCCGGCAGCCTCGCGCAACGGTCCACCGCTGCCCTTCCTGATCGTGCCGTTCGTGATGATGGCCTTTGGCTTCTTCTTCATGCGGAAGCTGATCTTCGACCTGGTCGACGCGGTGTTCGACGCCGGCGACGCGCTCATCGTCCGCAATGGCGGCACCGAGGCGCGCATTCCTCTGTCGCAGATCATGAACGTCAACTATTCGCCCCTGGTCAACCCGCCGCGCGTGACCTTGTCGTTGCGCGGCGGCAGCACGTTCGGCGACCAGGTGACGTTCTGCGCGCCAGTCCGGTTCATACCGTTCTCGACCAGTCCCGTGATCGATGACCTGATCCGCAGAGTAGATGCGGCGCGCCGGCGCTGACGCTCTTTCTGTAGGGTGGGACGGCGCTACTGTTCGTTCATCGCGCGATGGTGAGACCTCGCTTCGCGCCTTTGCCCACCCTTCGGAACGGCGTGGATGGGCGCTCAAATCGCGCTGGCAGCAATGTTCACCATCAGCGCCAAGAGCGCGGCATTGAAGAAGAACGAGATGACGCCGTGGGCGGTCACCGTGTGGCGCATCGGTCGTGAGGCTACGGCGACATCGGAGACCTGCGAGGTCATGCCGATCACGACGGAGAAATAGACGAAGTCCCAGTAGTCCGGCGGTTCCTGGCCGGGAAAGGCGAGGCAGCTCTTGCCGCCGCTGCGCGTGCTGTAATAGTCGTGTGCGTAGTGCAGCGCGAACATGGTGTGGATGAAGATCCACGACAGCACGATCGTCCCTGCCGCAAGTGCGAGCTGGGGGGCGGTGCGGCTCGCTGCTTGCACCGCACCTTGGCCGGAGCCGAGCTCGGCCAGGATCGCGGCCAGGCTCGCCACGGCCGCGCACACCGTGAGCGCGAGCATCACGATGCGGCCCTCGTCCTGGCCGAGCGCGCGGGTGCGGATATGGCCGGCCTCGGAGCGCGCCATCATGGTGTAGACCAGCACCAGGTAGAGCGTGATGCCGGCGTCCCAGGCCAGCAGCAGCCGCGTCGCAAGTGACCATGCCGACGGGAGTGCTGCGAGGACCGCGAGCCCGAACACGGCCGAGGAGGTGAGCCGCGGACGCGCGCGGATGATCCGCAGGAGATAGGGCAGGCGGCGCTTCGTCGAAGGTTTGTCCTGTGCCATTGCGGTTACGCTTGTAGCAGATATGCGTGGCGCGTGCGCGTTTGCGGCAGCCGGAACGCTCACGCGACAGGATCGGACGAGACCCTGGCTGCCGCTGAAATGCCGCTTGTAGCCCGCATGGAGCGCGTTCACGCGCGTCTTCCGACGCGCTATGGAGCGCGTCAGCGCGTAATGCGGGACGGTCTCGCCGCATGCGACGACCCCCGGATTGCGCTTCGCTCCATCCGGGCTACACGCGGCAGTGCTGGGAGGGCTCGCGGGAGCGTTGCTGGGCGCTGCTGCCGCAGTCGTAATCGCATGGGAGGCCGGCTGGCCTGTCCTGATCAGCCCGGGGGCGATCGTCCTGGCTTGCGGGTTCTCTGCCTTCGTTGGAATTGCATTCGGCCTGTATCCGGCGCATCGCGCCGCGCAGCTCGATCCGATCGTGGCGTTGCGGTTCGAATAGGACCCGCTGCCGGGGCGCGTCGAGTGGTGCACCCTTGATCCGGGACACGGATCGACTGTCTGAGTCACAACGCTTGTTTCAGGCCGACAGTCGGCATGACGCAACCCGGTTTACCTCTCACGGATCTTTTCGAAACGCCGGATAGAGGTTGACGTAGCCGCGCTCCACCCTCTGCTTCGCGTGCTTCGCTGCGGTTTCGCGCGGCCACGGGGTGAAACCGTGCCCTTCGACAAGTCGCTGCATGAAGGCTGCGCGGGCCGTTACCGCGATTGCGTCATGCAACGCCTGTTCGTCCCAGCCGGCATCGAACACCGCATCCGCGTCCGCTTGCGACATCCGACCCGGCGTCAAAGTCAATTTACGCACAAACGCCAACAATGGCCTCAGGCGTTCGGTCACCGGCGCGGTCTCCAGATTCTCCAACAGGCGGTCCATTGCGCCGTTCTCGATGCCCCACGCGTAGGCGACCTCCGAATGAGCTGCATAGACGAACCTGCAGCCGGCGAGGCCCGCGGCATAGGCGAGGATCAACTCTCGTTCGCCTTGGCTCAGAGGGGATGGCCCGTTCATCAACGCCTGGCTCATCTCCGACCAGAGTCGGTAGATCTCAGGGTACCTGGCAAACACATCCGGCGGACCGGCCTTGTCCCCGAGTGATTTGAAGAATGACATCAACAGCAACCCTTCTGCTTGTGGCTCTGATGCTGCGCTACGCGACGAGCGGTATGTCCGGCTCTGCGCGGCGACAGCAGTGCGATTGAGGTCTTGGTTTAGTACTTGGCGGCGAGCCCGTTGTCCTTGACGACTTTTGACCATTTGGCGAGATCGACCCCGATCTGCTCTCGGAATTCTTCCGGCGTATTCGCAATCACTTCGGCGCCGTCGACTGCGAGCTTGTCTTTGAAATCAGGCTCGCTGGCGACTTTGACGACCTCGTCGTGCAGAAGTGTAACGATCGACGCAGGTGTTCCGGCGGGAGCCAGCAAACCAAACCAGGACGTGACTTCATAACCGGGAAGGCCGGCCTCTGCCACGGTCGGGACGCCCGGGGCTCCGGGCGAGGCCTTCGAGCCGGTTACCGCCAGCAGCCTCAAGTCCCCAGACTGCACCGCCGGCATTGCCGCGGCGAGACCGCCGAACGATACGTCCACGTGGCCACCAAGGAGATCTTGAAGGACGGCACCGCTGCCTTTGTACGGCACATGGACCATCTTGATCCCTGCTATCGCGTTGAACAACTCACCAGCCATATGCGAGGGCGAGCCGATGCCGGCCGAACCGAAGCTGATTGCCTGCCCTGATCTTGCGAGAGCAATCAACTCGGCCACGCTCTTGGCAGGGAGATCCTTGCGAACGACAATCGCCTGGGTTGTCGCCGCGACATTGGTGATCGGAGCAAGATCGCGTAGCGGATCGAATGGCAACCTTTGAAGGGCAGGACTGATCGCAAGGGTGCCGACATAGCCCATTAGCAGTGTATAGCCGTCCCGAGTCGCACGAGCGGCCACTTCAGACCCAACTATGCCATTGGCCCCGGGTCGATTCTCGACGAAGAAGGTCTGGCGGAAGCGATCGCCGAGTTTCTTCGCCACCAGTCGGGCCAGAATGTCTGCCGATCCACCTGGTGCGAAAGGAGCGATGATCCGGACAGGCGCTGTGGGATAGTCCTGGGCATTGGCCTTGGGGACCGGCGCCAGCAAAGCCAAGATCATAGCCAGTATCGACGGATGCATATGCCCGTTGGAAGTTGCCATCGTTCCTCCAGATTTCTTCTCGTTCTGTGCGGCGACGAGCTGGCGAACGGCCAGCGAGTAACCGGCCGGCGTATGCCGGATCAGGCAAGGTCGGTCGCGGCGCTCATTTCGCGACTGCGAGCCTCGCTTCTTCTCGAACGACGGCGGGAGCGCGGCGAAGTTCTCTTATCAATTCCGCGACGCTTTCGAGCTTCTCAGCTGACATGAGAGACGAGCGAAGCCGCTCGACCTGGATTCTGGGCAGCACACGAGACGCAAGCATATCGAATTTTGCGAACACCTCTTCGTCCGACGCGAAGCATTGTTCACTGCCGCGTTGCGACTCGACGCGATCCTTCAGGATGGTGCCGTCCTTTAGATAAACTTCGACACGGACAATATAGCGGTGCTTCGGGCCCATCGCCGTCACCTCGGGGTCATGGATGAACTCGACCCTTTCGGAGAACGCGATGCGTTTCGGATCGCGGATGCTCTCGTCCGTGAACTCATCGACAAAGGCGTCACCCTCGAGCAGCAGCGTCGCGATTACAAACGGCATATTGAACTGAGCGTTGGTGAGGCCGGTCGGCTCATATTTCCAGAACGTATGGTCCATCATGACCTGACCACCATGTACTATGATTTTCTCAACATCATCCGGCTTGAAGTAGTGATTCTTTTGGATATTGCGCAGCGCATCGAGCGCCGTCTGCGTGCTGGCTGCTGATGAATAGAACTTCAATCCGTATCGCATGGTCTCGAACGTCGTACCGAGGCCGGCGGTCAGCTCTTTCAGGTCGAAGCGATCTTCCGTCTGCGAAAACGCGGTGCAGAACCCGCCAAACCGGTTTTCGAACACGTTGGTGATTCCGGTGAACCCGTTCTGCGCGAGCATCGCGGCATAAAGGCCGCTCTGGCACGCACGCCCGGCATGGCCGCGCTTCATCATGGCGCCGTATTGCACGGCCATGATCCCCGAGGCTTGGCTTCCGGCTAGCCCGAGAGTGTGTACGGTTTGATCTTCCGACAGGCGCAATGCAGCGCTCGAGGCTGCTGCCGCGGCAAATGTGCCGATCGTTCCCGTGGGATGCCAGCCTTTCCCGAGATGCTCCTGTCCGACGCATTGGCCGACCCGCGGGCCCGTCTCGTAGCCTGCAATCGCTGAACGTAGAAAGTCACGGCCGCTCATCGGGCCGCGGATTTCGGCGAGGGCCAGCACCGCTGGAACAGTCACGCATCCGATATGCACCATTCCCTGCCGATGAATGTCGTCAATTTCAAAACCTTGCACCATGGCGCCGTTCACGAACGCCGCGTGAGGAGCCGACAGCAGCCGATCGGTGCCCCAGACGACGCAGCGGCCGCCGGCTTCCAACTCGGAAAAGGTATGCGTCAGGATGGTGCCCCACGGCTTCTGCGAGGCATAGAGAGCGCAGCCGATCGAATCGAGGATGAGCAACTTCGCTCGATGGACAACCTCGGTCGGGATGTCCTCATAACGCAGGTTGGAGATGAACCTCGCAAGACCTCGCGTGTAGGTGTCGTCATCAGACCCATTGGTGCGTTGCATGGGAGGTTCCTGGCGCGTTTCCGGTTGATTGAAGCAGTCTTGAGCTCACCAAGGAGCTGGTTTCACTTGACGAAACCAGGTTCATTCTATGCTTTTGGAGCGATCTGTCAAAGCGACAGCGCGACGCGCGATCGTGTCGTGCTGTTTGGAAGCCGAGCTAAGCGCTCGCCACAATGAGAAAATGAAGACAGATAGGAGATGCTGTACGCACGCATTCGCAAGCGAACCGGTTTCCCGTTTCGCTGCGCGGGGCGCGAAGCGCCGATCGCGATGTCTGCCGACCAATCAGCGATGGATGCCGCGTCGCAGCGATCTTAAGAAGGCGCTGACGACCGGAGAGGCTTCATTCCGGCGGTAGACGACGGCAAGATCGGCCTGACGCGCCGAACCCGTGATATCGCGGTAGACAATGCCGGGTATTGCGATCCGGGACAGCGAACCCGAAACCACGCCGATTCCCACTCCCGCAGCCACGAGCGTAAGGACAGTGATCGCATCCGGCGCTCGATGAACGACGTTTAGCGGCCGGTTTGACGCGTTGACCGAGACGAAGTTGCCCCAGAACCCCGGCTCCATTTCGAGCGGGGCGGCAATCAGCGGCTCCTTGAGAAGGGCGCTTGCCGGTATGTGCTCCCGCTTCGCCAGCGGGTGCTTCTCGGGCAGGACCAGCCGGAAAGGCTCGCTATCGATGACGAAACCTGCAAATCCGGTTGGATACCGGCGCGGAACGCGCATGATTCCCACGTCGAGCACGCCGTCGAGAATTGCCTTGAACTGCGGAAATGTCTCGATGTGCCGGGCCTGCACCGAAACCTCCGGATGCGTCTTCCGGAAGTTGGCCAGGGCAGACGCAATCAGGCCGCTGCAGCAGGCGGAGAGCGCGTAACCCAAAGTGATCGACCCGGCTTCGCCGCGCGCGGCGCGGCGACCGATCAATTCTGCATGCTCCATCTGCTTGATCGTGGTTTGCGCTTCTTCGAGGAAGCGTCGGCCGACATGCGTGAGCGAAACAGCGCTCTTTGTCTTCCGGCGAAAGAGCTGTGCGCCGAGCTGCGTCTCGAGCTGGCGGATCGTGTGGCTCAAGGTCGGTACCGAGATGGTAAGACGGGCGGCGGCGCGTGAGAAATGCAATTCGTCCGCGACCGCGACAAAGTAGCGCAAATGCCGGATGTCCATGGCGTAGAGGTTTATTAGAATTTTCCGAACAAAACAATCGTCGCGCGTCGTGTGTCGCATGCCATGATCAAGATGCAGCGAAGGTGACGTTTCGTCTTGAGAATCATCCGCGCTGTTCGCCCGGCTCCAAAGAGGGCTGCGGGAGGAAATCGAGGCGAGCCGCAAACAAGTCCGGGCATGCGACTGGAAGGCAAGACAGCGCTGATTTCAGGTGCCAGCCGCAACATCGGCCGCGCCATCGCCCTTACCTACGCGCGGGAAGGTGCGGAGGTCATTCTGGTCGCACGCGAGAAAGCGGGGGCGCTCGATGAGGTCGCGGGCGAGTGCGAGAAGCTGGGAGCGAGGGCGCTTCCCATTCTGGCCGACGTCGGCGACTGCGCCGCGGTCGAAAGGGCGGTGCGGAACGGCCTCCAGCATTTCGGCAAAGTGGACGTGCTGGCGACGGTCGCGGCAATTCGTCCGCACAAGCCGTTCTGGGAGATCAGCTACGAGGAGTGGGATCGTGTTCTGTCAGTCAATCTCAATTCGACATTCTACTTCGCGAAGGCGTTGGCGCCGAGCATGATGGAGCGACGACGTGCACACGGCAGCATCATCGCTCTCGGCGGACTTGCGTCCCTGACCGGGCAGCCGTTGCGCGCCCACGTCGTTGCCTCCAAGACCGGTTTGTATGGGCTGATCAAGGCTCTCGCCGTCGAACTGGGGCCATTCGGCGTGCGCGCCAATCTGATTGCCGTTGGACACATCGACACCGAGCGTGCCAATCCCGAATGGTATCCGGAAGGCCATGGCGTCCCCTACAGGGGAGCGGAAGGCGCCGATCCAGACGGATCGGCCCTCGGCGGTGACGGCACGACGCCGCTTCGTCGCCTCGGCTCGCCCCAGAATGTCGCCGACGTAGCGGCATTCCTCGCGTCAGATGAATCCGCCTTCGTCACCGGCGATCGCATTATCTGCGCCGGCGGCCGGTACATGTAGGAGAGAAGCGACGTGAGACCTCGGAGGGAAGCGAAACTTGGTGTGGCAGTTCTGGTCGCCGCGACGCTGATGGGGTCCGCGGCCGCTCGCGCCACGGATGACTATCCCTCGAAGGCGATCACGATCGTCAACTTGTATGCCGCGGGAGGTGGTCTCGACATCGTCGCGCGCGCCATTGCGCAGAAGCTGAGTGAGAAGTGGAAAGTACCGGTGATCGTGGAGAACAGGCCCGGTGCCGGCGGCACGATCGCCGCGGGATATGTCGCCCGGCAGCCGGCGGATGGTTACACGTTCTTTGTGACCGATGTGAGCTATTCGATAGTGCCGAGCCTGTATGCGAAGCTCAGCTACGATCCGCTCAAGGATCTGCAGCCTGTCGTGCTTCTCAACACCGTCACCCAGACATTCACGATCAGTCCCAGGCTCGGGGTCCATTCCATCAAGCGACTCGTCGAGCTGGCCCGGAAGGAGCCGGGCAAGCTTTCGTACGCTTCTGCGGGAACAGGATCACTTCCCCACATCGGCGCTGAGATGTTCAAGAGCAGGACGAACACGAAGATCGAACAGGTGCCCTATCGCGGGTCGGTGGCCGCATTCACCGATGTCATGGCGGGTCGGGTCGACATGTATGTCGGCGCGCTGGCGACGCCGCTTCCCTTCATCCAGAAGGGCAAACTGAGAGCGATCGCGGTCATGCAGGCCCATCGTTCGCCGCTGGTCCCAGAGGTGCCATCGATCGTCGAGGAAGGTTATCCGGACCTCGATTTCGCGGCCTATTACGGCGTTCTAGCGCCGGCAGGCGTGCCGAAACCGTTGCTCGACAAGTTTGTCGCGGCGGTTCAGGAGGCGCTGAAGACTCCTGAGATGAAAACGATGATGGATCAGCTCGGGAACGAGATCGTCGGCGACGGGCCGGAAAAATTCAGCGCGTTCCTGGAGAAGAGCATGGAAACGTGGCGGCGCGGCGTCGAGTCCGCCGGCAGCAGCCCGATGTGACGCAACGCGATGCCAGTATGCGCCCGCAGAATTGAGCCGACGGCGATGCTCAAGAACGTACCAAGGTCAGCGCTGTATCCACGGCAATCTGCGCGCGATCGGGTTTCTCCAGCATCAGGGGCCAAGTGATGCCGTCCACAGCGAAGACACCGGAGCACTTTGACGTCATCGTCGTCGGAACCGGGCTCGCGGGGCTGTCCGCAGCATTGCGGGCCAAGCAGGACGGCGGCAGCGTTGTCGTCATCGACAAGGCGCCGGAGACGAGCATGGGCGGCAATTCCCGATTCTCCGGCGGAGCCTTGCGGACGCCCTCCGCGATGGCAAGTGCCGAGGACCTGGTGAAGGAAGCGATGGACATGAGCGGCGGGCGCGCCAATCCACGGCTCGCGCACCTGCTTTACAGTGAAGCGACCGAAGCGCTGGAATGGCTGCGCGGGTTTGGGGTACCGATCCTGCGTTCCGATGAGGAGCGGCCCGACTTCAAAGGCAGCAAGATGCCTTGGCATGCGAAGGGCAACGGCTATGGCCTGATCGCGGCGCTGTTTCCCAATCTTGCAAAGAGCGACATAGCGGTGCGGTTCAATACCAAGGCGCTTCGGCTCGAGGTCGATGACAAGGGCGATGTAACTGGAATTGTCGTCCGCGATGGCACCGGGACGCGTGTCTTGAGGGGCGCCGTGGTGCTCGCGACAGGAAGCTTCCAGGCAAATGTCGAAATGCGGACGCGCTATCTCGGAAACGGCGCCGATTCGCTGGTCGTACGAGGCTCACGCTTCAACACCGGGGACGGCATCAACATGGCGATGCAGGCCGGCGCCCAGAGCTTCGGCAACTGGGGCGACTTCCATTCCGCGGTGCTCGACGCGCGTTCGGCCCGGGTCGAATGCGGCGAGACCAACATCAACACCTACCCGCATACGGTCATGGTCAATATCGACGGAAAGCGGTTCGTGGACGAGGGCGCGGACTTCTTCGACATGACCTATGTGACCTACGGAAAAGCATGCCTGGAGCAGCCCGGCGGCCGGGCGTTCTGCTTGTTCGATGCAAAGGCTGCCGAACGCGGGCTCGTCTACGGTCTGCGCGAGGACTTCGAACCGCTTCAGGCCGGCACCTTGCGGCGCCTCGCAGAGATGCTCGGCATCAACGCCGATAACCTCGAGGAGACGATCAAGGAATTCAACGCCGCGGTCAACGACAGGCCATTCGATCCGGAGCGCCGCGACGGCAAGAGCACCATCGGGATCAATCCACGGAAGTCGAACTGGGCACTGCCGCTGGACACTCCCCCCTTCTTTGCGATTCCGGCAACAGGCGGCATCACTTTCGCGTTTGGCGGATTGAAGGTCGACGAGAATTGCCGCGTCTTGGACACCGAAGATCGTGCCATGCCCGGCTTGTACGCCGCCGGCGAGATCATGGGCGGCATCTTCTTTGAGAAATATCCCGGAGGCGCATCCCTGGTGCGCGCGCTTGTGTTCGGGCGGATCGCCGGGCGCAGCGCCGTCGCCTTCTCGAAAAAGGCGCGTCCAAGGTTCGCAGATGCTGCCATCGCCTAGTGCCCCCAACCCGAAGTTCGCACGATTACGCGGCGCATGCGATTGCGAACTTCGGAATCGGGACACTAGCGATGAATCGGGAGGGCTCCATGCGTGCTAAGCAGGCAATAGCGAAATCAGCCGTGATCGCCGGTTGGATTCTGGCGACGGTCGGCAGTCAGCCGTCGGTGGCGCAAACCGGATCGATCCGGGTCGCGGTCACCTCGAAAAGCCTCATCTATGCTCCGCTTTACGTCGCGCAGCGCCGCGGCATGTTCGAAAAGCAAGGGCTCAAGGTCGAGATCCTGGATGCCGGTGGCGGCACCAAGGTGGCGGCCGGCCTGGCCGGCGGCAGCATTACCGCCGGCATCATGGCCATCGATCACGTCTTTGCCGCGACGACCCGCGACCAGAAGTGGATGATATTCGGGCAGCTCATGAACAAGGAGCCTTACTCCTTCGCGATGCGCAAGGACGTCGCGGACGCAAAGGGGATAACGGCAAGCACTCCTTTTGCCGAACGGCTGAAGTCCCTGGAAGGAACAACGATCGCGATCTCGACGCTTGGGAGCGGGACGCAGCTTGCGCTGGCCGCGGCAATGATGAGCGCGGGCGTCTCTCCCGACAAGGCCAAATGGGTTCCGATTGGTGACCCCCTCGCCATCGTCACTGCCGTCGAGCGCAAACAGGTCGATGTCGGCGGCCGCGCACCAGGTCCCGCGGAAATGCTCGTCGATCGCGGCACCGGAGTGATGGTGGTCGATTTCTCAAGAGATCAAACCGGCGAGCCATATCCCACCATCGTGATGGCGACGACCGAACAGCAGCTCAAGGATCGCGCGCAGGATCTCCGCAAGATGATGCTTGCGCTTCGGGAAGGGGTCAATTTCAGCCGTGAAAGCCCGGATGAAGCCGCGAAATCGATTCGGGAAGACTTCAAGTTCATGGATGACAAGGCCTTCAAGGACGGCATGGCATTCGACCTGCGTTCGCTGCCGCCCGACGTCCTGATCACCAAGGAAGAGTTTGAGCGCGCCGTCGCCCAGAACAACAGCCCCTACCTCCTGAGTGTCCGCCGCGGCGTCAAGGTATCCGACAACTACGACGGATCAGTCGACGTCCGGGTCGGAGCGAAGTAGGCACCTCACGAGCGGCACCCGGAGCATGTTCACTTTCAAGAATGTGAGCGTCGAATTCAGGACGTCCCGCGGTGGCCTGTGCGCGGTCGACCGGGTGAACCTCGACATCCCGAGACGGAAGTTCGTGTGCTTCGTCGGGCCGAGCGGATGCGGAAAGACCACGCTGCTGAATGCCGCGGCCGGCCTGATAAGCCCGAGTACAGGAACGATCTACTACGGCGATGCTCCGCGGGGCGGATTCAGCAAGAAGATTGGCTACGTCACACAAAACGAGACACTGTTCCCCTGGCGCACGGCAGCCGAGAACGTTCGGCTCGCGCTGGAGCTCGAGCAACTGCCGCAGGAGGAAATGCGGTCGCGCGTGACGCATTACATGCGCCTGGTCGGGTTGGACCAGTTCCATGATCACTATCCGCGACAGTTGTCAGGCGGCATGCGGCGCCGGGCGGCGCTGGCGCGGACCTGGATCTATCAACCCGAAACCGTGCTGATGGATGAGCCGTTCGGCGCACTCGATGCGCAGCTGAAGCTCGTGATGCAGCGCCAGCTGCTGCAGCTCTGGGAGAGCAGCCGAAGCACCGTCATCTTCGTGACTCACGATCTGGCTGAGGCGGTGACGCTCGCCGATCAGGTCGTGGTCTTCACCGCGCGACCCGCGCGGATCAAGGCGGTGCGGAACATCGATCTGCCGCGACCGCGCGATCCGTATCGGCTGCACTTCTCGCCCGAGGTGCAGGCGATCTGTTCCGAGCTCTGGAACCTGCTTGAAGACGAGTTGACGGGAGAGACGTTGCAGTGACCGATCAGGCCTCCCGAACTTCGCTTGCTTTGAGCGGCGCCGCGCCTGTCCGCAGAAAGCTGACGAATTCAATCCCGCCGCACATGTTGGTGCTGGCGGTGCGGATTGCTCTGTTCGCGGCGGTGCTGGCGGTTTGGCAGTTCATCGTTACGCCCATTGCGGATCCGTTCTACGTCAGCAGCCCGTCGCGCGTCGCGGTCCGGCTGTGGGAATGGATGACCGACGGTACGGTGGTCGTCGACCTGCTTTACACAATGGAGTCGACCTTCATCGGTTATGCTGCCGGGTCCCTGGCCGGAGTAGCGGTTGGTTTCCTGGCGGGCCGGGTCAAGTTCATCGGCGATGTGCTCGATCCCTTCTTCGACGCCCTGAACAGCCTCCCGCGCGTTGCATTGGGCCCGTTGTTCATTCTGTGGCTTGGGATCGATCTCGCGCCGAAGGTGCTCATGGTCGCGAGCCTCGTCTTCTTCGTGGTGATGGCGAATACGCGTGCGGGCGTCAGGGACGTGAACCCGGACTACATCAACGTCCTGCGCATCATGGGAGCGGACGAGCAGACAATCCTCCGCAAGGTCATCCTGCCGTCGGCCGCCGGATGGATTTTCGCAAGCCTGCAGATCGCCCTGCCTTGGGCCCTCATCGGCGCCGTCATCGGAGAGATGATCGCCTCCGACAAAGGCATGGGTTACCAGATCCTCCACTCGGGCGGCATTCTGGACTCGACGGGCATATTCGCGGGGCTCGTCGTCTTGATGATTGTGGGCCTGATCCTCACGCATCTCATCCGGCTGGTCGAGCGGCATTCGTCGCGCTGGCGCGTGCAGGACGGGAAGTGATCCGATGCAGATCGCGGCATTGTTGAAGTACGTGCTCGATCCGGAGATCTTGTCGCGCGAATTCGCGCTTGATCCGGTGACCGGGGCGCCCTCTACGACATTCCCGAGCTTCAAGTTCGATCAGTACGACCGGATTGCGCTGGAGATCGCGCTGAAGGCTCGCGATTCTGCGAACGACGCGCAGGTGACAACGGTTTGCATAGGGCCCGATGCCGCTCAGGACCGGTTGCGTGAAACGCTGGCGCTCAAGGCAAACGATGCGGTGCTCATCGAGACGACGCAGCATCTCACGGATCATGAGCGGGCGGCCGTGTTCGCCGACTGGGCCAAGGGACAGGAATTCTCGATCATTCTGTGTGGCCGAATGTCCTCGGATACGGACTCGGCAGAAGTCGGTCCGCTGTTGGCGGAATGGCTCGACTGGCCGCTCGTGGCCAACGTCGTAGCGATTGAAAGGCGCGACCAGGGCATCGCATGCAAACGTGAGGTCAACGAAGGCTACGAGTGGATATTCATGAGCTCCGCGTTCGTCGCCACGGCAACGAACGCGCCGGACAACAATCCACGAAAGCCGAGATTGCAGGACGTCATGCGCGCGCAGAAGCTCCGGATCGGCCGGATGGCCGCGTCCGATCATCTGGGAGCGGACTATGGTCGGGGAGTTAGGACGATCAGGGCTCATATTCCGAGCGCTGTGCGTGTCTGCCATCGGATAGAAGGGGCGGCTCCCGCTGAAAAGGCGGTCGCATTGTCGCGCCGCCTTTTGCCCTTGCTGAAGCAAAGGCCGGAGCAGATCGAAAGCGGAAAGGCACCGTCGTGAGGGCAGCACTTGTCATTCCGCCTTCGGTGAGCGACGCGGAAACCGCGCTCGGCGAACTGCTTTGTGTCGCGAGACGCCTCGCGGAGGAGACCGAGCTCGTCTCGTTGCATCTCGACGCGCTTGCAGCGATGCGTCTGGCGGCCGCCGCAGGTGTGCGTCGGGTCGTCGTCCTATCGGAGCCACTGGATGCGACGCTAGCGTCATATCCGGACAACCTGGTCGCAGCGGCAATGGCGGCCTGCCAGGATGCCGATATTGTGCTGATGCCGGTGGGTTCCGGCGCCGACGAGATGGCGCCCCGTCTTGCGTTCCGCATGGGGGCAGCTTTCGTCGAGAACTGCATCCAGCTCGAAGACGACGCTGTTGGCACCGTGTATGGCCGTTCTATCTGCGGCGGCCGGGCAATCGAGGCCGTCAGGCCGGAGCGCGCGAAAGTGGTCGTCACCGTGGCGCGCAAACGTTTCGCACCGGCGTCCGGGCCAAGCTGTGTT
>Ga0153954_1001226_pt1 | contig 14759 bp, 11 predicted proteins | sample TSFL038MetaG_FD_102277 | JGI IMG/M metagenome (GOLD analysis project Ga0153954, IMG submission 102277) | Attine ant fungus gardens microbial communities from Florida, USA - TSFL038 MetaG | ecosystem: Host-associated > Fungi > Mycelium > Unclassified | place: USA: Florida, Wekiwa Springs State... | reverse complement strand
GCCTCCGTCCAAACAAAGCCATCCCTCGCATTGATCGCCACGCGAAGGGCCATGCGTGGCAAAGCGCAGACTGCGCCGGCAAAAATCAGCAGATATGCGACGCCGTAAGGGGCGACCCGAACAAGGCCTGCGGCGAGTGCGATCCCTAAAATGGCGACTGAAATAACGCCGATCGCGATGTAGAGCGTGACGATGGTCACGACCAGGTCCTGGTCGTCCTGGCTTGCCCCGTGTTTTCCGGTTTGACCAAGATAGTGCGAGCGCAGCTTGAAGAACGTCAGCCCTGTGATCCCGAGGTCGCTCTGCACGACAAGAGCCGCAATCGCCAGCAGGCTCGCGATAATGGCATAGGAATCCAGGCCGATTGTCCGAACCAGCACATAGGCCAGAACGAAATTTGATACGGCGGTGAGTGCGGAATTGACTCCCTTCAGCGTGAAGAGAACGAGCGAGCTGTCCGAGAGCCGGCTCAATCGGGACTTCATGATGCGGCTTAGATCTCTTCCGCGATTTGCTGCCGGAGCGTTCAATCCGAACTGAGACACGGCTAGTTACCCCCGCCCGCTTTAGGAGGTTCGCATTCGCCAGCAACCAATGCTTCCTGCCTGATCATCTCGTTCCCAGCACCGGCATATCCCGGTAGGTAGCGAAGCTACCTCCCCTCTCAACCGGACCATCGTCCAGTCGCTCTGCCGCAACGGGTGTCTTCCCAAGCCAAACGACAAGTGCTGCGAGTTGCATCAGTACGGACGGATTGAGCAGGTATCCGCCGAGGAACAAATAGGTATACCCGACTGCGAACCGCAGGCCCTTAGGACCCCTGCAGAAGGCAAGATAAAAGAACCTGAAATAAACAAGCGATCCCAGCAGACCATATTCATAGATCACTTTGCCCCAGGTTGGATCGAACGCATTGAACGAGAATAGTCGAAACTGCTCCTGAACCGTGCCGGGTCCCCGGCCCAGAAAAAACGTCAGATCGTTTGCAAATACGACCTGGTGAAGTACCGTGAACATCGACAGGAACCGTGCCCACCCGCTCGACTGGACATCCGAAAATTCACTCACGCGCCGCGTAAATGCAGTGAGGGAAAGTGCGTCGCCAAAAATTATCAGCACCATGGCAACCAGTGCTGCGATAAGAAACAGCCGAAAGTGCCCGTGACGGAGGAAGTAGAATGGAAGGAAGAGCGCCAGCATCGTCAACCCGGTGCCTGAATAGCTGCACACCAGGCCGGCCGTGAGGATCAGCAAGCGGAGAGCTCTGGTCCCGACCAACAATTCTGCAACCACGGCGATCGCGAGAAATTGGCAGAAGAACGATGGCTCCAGAAAGAAGACACCATTGCTCTTGTAGACCGGCGAAGACCAGTAAAGCGGAATGAGCGAATTATATCCGGTCACGGTCACGTTTTCCGGCAGGTGCTTATCCAGAAAAAACGCGATATCGGCGCCAAGGGCGAACTGACCCGTAAACTGCAACACGCCAATCAATGCGCAGATGCAGCCAAACGTCGAGAGAAACTGCATCACGCGCCGGTAGGAAATGTCGGACGAAACGCTGCGGAAGACCAACGGAAGCTGCGCGACGACAAGAAAGCCCAGCGACAGCACCGAAACATGCGGACTTGGCGACAGCGCTGCGCTCAGCGTCCCTATCGAGACAAAAAGCGCGTACCAGATGAATGCCGCCGTATTGATTTCGAGCACGCCCGCAAGGAAAGCAGCAGCCGTAACAGCGGGAAAAATGAAAAGGCTCAGCGGATATATGCCGCCCGTCCCGGGTAGCGCGATCTTTTGAAGAAAGACCGCCGACAACAGCGTAAAGGCACAGAGCGCAAAGGCCAACCGCGCGGTTGGAGTTGCAGCGGCTCCTGCTTGTGACATCTCTGCCATCAAGGTTCTTTCCTAGCGGCGTCGGTGCACAGCATGCGATGAAGCCCTAGCGGCGAAGACGATAGTCGGCGAGGTCATGGGCTGGAGCCCAGTCATCCGGCTCGGCGGCCCACCGTTCCCTGAAGCGCTCGTCCTCAGCAACGTCATGAGTTTCATAGCTTCGCCGTCGCCGGGCGCTCATCGCTTCGAGCAGCACGCATGCCGCGGCTCCACCAACCATTCCAATGACGGCTCCCAAAGCGATAAAGAGCGGCTTGGGAGGAAATACCGGCTCTGTGGGCGCCGTGGCGGATTGCGCCACCTTGACATTCGAGAGCTTCTCACTGGCGTCCCAATCAGCGTTCATCTGGGCATCGGCAGCACGGCTGACGTGCGCTTCCAACACCTTGGACACCTGGTCGAGTTGGTCTTTCAGGCGAGCGAACTCAGCCGCAATTGACGAGAGATCATTGAGCTTTCGGTCCACGTCCGTCAGCGAGTCGGCTTGCGCCTTTTCAAGAGACCGCAATCCCACGATCTCGGAATTGAGGTTCACGAGCGATTGCGCGGTATCCTGGAACACGCGCACGAGCAGCAACGGCGATTCATTTGCCGGCACCTTATTGGAATCGGTCAATGCATCATTATTCCCCGTTCCCGCGGGTACGCTCTGCTTGGGACCCGTTATCTCGCCTGGAAGGGAAATACGGCGCCGAAGCTGTGTCAGCGTGTTCTGGAACGTGGCTGCCTGCGCTTCCTTCTCCGCGATCGAACCACGCGTCTTCGCGAGCGCAGCGAGTGCATTGTCCCGACGTGTGAGCGCGAGCTCGATTTCCTGACTTACCGAGTAAGTCGAATGCTTCTTTGCGAAGTCGCTCAGCTCAGCGGAGGCCTTCTTGTATTCATCGCGATAGCGCGCGGCCTGCTCGCGAAAGAACGCCGGCGCTTCAGCGTTGCCGCTAAGATCCGCCTGTCGCTGGAGAAAATCCCGAACGACGAGTCCGAGAAACTGCTCGGCGATCTTCGGGTCCTCGTGCCGAAACGTCAGCGACAATATCTGCGAGTCTTTTTCGAGGCTCACTGCCAGACGCTTCTTGACCTTCGATATCACGCGATCGACATCGGAACGATCCTCATCTGGCTTCTCGGATCGGAGCGAACTCGCGATGTCCGAAGCTGTCGCCAAAAGGCCTGGGGGCAAGAAATTCAGCGCATGCCATAAATTCAGCTCATGCCACGAAGCCGATTGCTTCTGTTCAGGAAACAGCCTCTGCGGCCCAAATTCAGTAATCGCCTGGCGGAGCACATCCTCGCTATTGATGATGTAGATCTGTGAATTCAGCTGATACCGAAGCGTGTCAGGAAACTGGGTCTGTTGCCGCTGTGCCCGGTCCAGGGTGGTCATCAACATCGCTTCTGATTGAAACATAGGCGTAACCATCAGCGTAAACGCAATGGCGCTCGCCACGATTAAGGCGAAGACCACCATGAACGTCAGCCTTCTCGCCCAAACAATCTTGCTCAGTACGCTGAACGACATGCAATTCTCGCTGTTAGGATTTGGCAGCTGCGAGGTAGGCATGTGGCAAGTGCGAAATCGCATATTGGTTCCTACCCGCCCTCGACTAAATCGCTGGCAGCGACATGCCGAAAATGAAAGCACTCTCACCAGGATGAGACACCCTCATGCTTCTGCGTACTTCGATCGCCGCCTTGTCTTTCCTGTGTGCCGGCGTCCCCTGTTCCGCCGGCACTCCTGCGCTTAGCGCTTACGTCGGAAACAACCCGGCTGATGTGCGGCAATTCGAGACTTGGCTCGGCAGGCCGCTGGACCAAATCACAGCTCACACAGGACGTGCGAATTGGAAGGACTGGATCACGAGTATCGGATGGTCTGTGAAACTCTGGTCACCGCTTGATAAGCCAATCGACTGGACTATTCCGATGTTTGCCGATGGAGGCTCCTTGTCGGATGCCGCGGCCGGAAAATATCAAGACTATTACGAGCAAGCGGCCAGAGTTCTGGCGAATACGCGCAAGTCGGACAACGTCATCTATGTGCGCACAGGCGAGGAATTCAACGGAAACTGGATGCCGTGGTCGGCCGCGGGGCACGAGCAGGATTTCGTCAAGGCGTATCGGCACTTCGTCGAGGCATTTCGCTCGGTATCAAATCGTTTCCGCTTCGAATGGAATGCCAACATCCGCGAAACGCGCATGAACCCGGCCGACGCCTATCCCGGTGACGATTACGTCGACGTTATCGGAATGGACTTCTACTACAATACCAAGTGGAATCCGACCGATCCCGTTAAGGCATGGGATGAAATGGTCAGCAGCCAATATGGCCTGCAATGGCTCGAGGACTTTGCCTCGGCGCACAAAAAGCCAACGGCTTATCCGGAATGGGGCGTCAACTCTGATGGAGCAGGCCCCTACATCAAGAGAGCTGCGCAATGGTTCTCTGATCACAATGTGCTTTATCAAAGCGTCTGGAATTCAAACGATGATTTTCCGGGGAAACTTACCGATAACCAGTATCCCAAGGCGGCAGCCGCTTATATCGGGTCCTTTGGGGCTAAAGTTCCCGATCAAGGTTCACGTTAGCGCACGGCCTCTTTTGAAGCAGCCAAGCGATGAGCTTTGGAAACCGACACACGAAACGCGCGGTAAACAAAGCCCGCCGCCCAACTTTGATGCATGATCATTACTGCGGGACCGGCGGCGCACCCTGCCGCGTCACGCTCTGCTAATGCCAGGTACAGCCCTCCGGTCAGGCACGCGCCCATGTAAGCCAACCCCGGCAGGAAAAAGGGCCATCCGAAACCAAGACCGGAAGCCAGGCTGAACAGGTTCATTCCGAGCGCGCCCAAAGGAAGCAACTGCCTGATTTTCGGTGGGCGTCGGTGTTTGAGCATCGTCCTCGCACGACCAGAGCCATGATTGAAATATTGCCGGGCGAGCGCGCGAAGAGAGTCACGCGGGAAATAGCTGATGGCGAGATCCGAGCAAAGCCAGATTTGCGCACCCGAGTTCCTCAACCGGATGTCGAGCTCGGCATCCTCGTTGTGCGTGAAGCTCTCATCATATCCGCCAACAACCAGAAACGTCTTGCGCTCAAAAGCGGCATGGTGACCGTGGTCGACATAACGGGAACGATTTGTGGTTCGATGTAACGCCCCGCCGTTTCCCAAGCGACTATTCTGCGCGGCCGCAATCCCACGCTGCAGAAAGCCCTTCCCGCGGGTACGCATCGGGACGACGACCGATGCAACCTCCCGCTCTATCAACTCTCGCGCCAAGCTCGCGACAAACCCTGGCGGGTATTCAGCATGCGAGTCAGCGCGGATGATAATGCTTGATTCCGGTCTCGCTATTTTGGCGCCACGATTGACCGCTGCGGATTGATACCGCGCGGGATTCGTCTCCAGCCGCACTCTCGGATTGAGCAGAGCCATTTCCTTGACGATCAATGGCGTGCGATCGGAGCTGCCGCCATCGAGCACGATCAATTCATAGTCTACGACGTCGCTCGCCGCGATCAGTGAGCTGACTGCGTCCCGAATGTATTTCTCCTCGTTCAGCGTTGGAACGATTATCGTAACAAACGGTTCAGACGGCATGAGATGATCCCAAACGATACTCAAGTCGACAGCAGGGCGTTCACCTGTCCGCGCCACGGGGCACAATGCAGATCAGCAACTCAGGTTCCAGCAGATGAACGACCGGGCTCAGGTTGATGTCGTTGAGCAACGCCTTGGACTCGGCTGCGCGCGACTTGGCTCCGTTCTTGGACGTGATCGGGCGGACGCTTTCGAACTTATCCAAGCGGCATTCGATCGCGGCATTCGCTTCTTCGATACGGCAAACATCTACGGCCAAGGTGAAAGCGAACGCATTTTGGGCACGGCGCTCCACGACCGACGCAAAAGGGTCACTATCGTGACGAAAGCAGGGCAATATTTTCCTGCTTGGATGAGGGCTACGAAGCCGATCAAGCGCGTTCTCACTCCCTTCATCCGTCGAAGCGGAGCCGCGCGCAACGTGGTTTCAAAAGTGCGCCAAGCGCAATTGCCGCAGGATTTTTCAGAGCACTTTCTGCGCGCTTCCATCGAAGCCAGTCTGCGGCGCCTGAAAACCGACTATGCCGACATTGCTCTCTTGCACAGTCCGCCGCCCGACATCATCAAAAACGGCGCCGCATTGGGGGCACTTGAAAGAGTTCGTGACGCAGGTAAAGCCATCAGGATCGGCGTTTCCTGCGAAGACGTCGACAGCGGCCTGCTCGCACTCGCCGATTCGCGCGTCGAGGCTGTCGAGCTCCCATTATGGCCGGCCACGGAGACAACGGGCCGATTTCTCGATCGAGCCGGACGTCAGGGCGTATTTGTCATCGGGCGAGGCCTGATGAGCGCCGCGCTGCCAGCCAGCAATGACGACCGCTGGACGGCCGCTCGTACGGCGCTTGCCTCTTCGCTACGACGACGCGAGATTAGCTGCGTTCTCATCGGCACGACGCGTCGTCACCATCTCGATCAGGTGCTGGATCTAGTCCAGAGCACAGAAAACACGCCGTGTTCATAGACGGCCGCCAAATAACTTCCGGCTCGGCGATCGAGACGCAGGTCTGCATCATTGGCGGCGGACCTGCCGGCATCGCGATCGCCCGCGAATTATTGGGAGCACCAACTTCGATCATACTCGTCGAAAGCGGAGGATGGCGGCCGAACAAGCTGACGCAAAGTCTAAACGCGGCCGAACTTGCAGCCGACAGCCGGCATCCGCCGCCCGAAATGTATCGAGAGCGCCGCTTCGGCGGTTCTTCCACAATTTGGGGAGGCCGTTGCGTCCCGCTGATACGGAGCGATTTTGAACCACGAGCGCACGTGGCCAACAGCGGTTGGCCTATTTCATACGATGGGCTCGTTCCCTACTATTCAAGGGCGTTGACCTACTGCGAAGCGGGAGCGTTTGCGTTTTCTCCCGATTGTTTGAAAGCATCGGAGTCGATCATCGATGGACTTGCGAGCACGGAGCTCGCGGTCGGACTGGAACGCTTCAGTCCACCCACGGACTTTGGCAGGTGCTTCAAATCAGATTTGATCGACTCGCCTGCGCTCAGGGTCTTGCTGCACTCCACTTGCATCCGCTTATTGAGCAGCGATTCCGGCCGCTCCATTGAAGCCGTTGAATGCTCAACCCTTGGCGGCAATCGTTTTCGGATTTGCGCGAAGTACATCGTGGTCGCAGCGGGTGGACTTGAGTCCGCGCGTCTGCTGGCGGCATCGAACGAAAGGTTTCCGGCAGGCCTCGCCAACTCGAGCGGAGCGCTTGGTCGATACTACATGTCGCACCTCGAAGGCACTTTCGGACAATTGCAGGTCGCCGCCGGACGAAGGGTGGCCTGGAATTTTGCGCGAACTCAAGATGGCATCTATGCCAAGCACCATATGCGACTGTCGGACGAGGTCCAGCGTCACCACCAGCTTCGAAACATGATCTTTCGCCTCCACCATGCGAATCCAATGGATCCGCAACATGGCGATCCTGTGCTGTCGCTGATGTACGTCGCAAAGCGTTTCATTCTCCCCGAATATCGACGAAAGATCACAACGGTCGAACTGGAGTCACTTCATCGATTGCCAAAGGGCACTGCGCTGCTGGCTCATCACGTTTCAAATATCGCCGGTAGCCCCTGGCCGCTGATAAGGTTCCTGGGCTCCTGGATCTATAAGCGTCACGCCTGCTACCGCCGGATTCCCTATGTGGCGCTTTACTCCAAGTACGGCACGTACCCGCTCGATTACAACGCCGAGCAGACGCCCCTGTATGACAGTCGGATCTCGTTGACGCATGACAAGGATCGGTTCGGCGTGCCCAAGCTGCGCATCGATTGGCGGGTTTGTTCTGAAGACGTGGCGTCGATTGCTGCAAGTTACCGACAGATGCGAAAAATCTTGGCGGCCACGGACGTCGCGACGATCAGCTACGATGACTGGACCTTGAACGAGAGGGTGAAACAGACCATCCCCGTCGGAGGGCATCACATCGGCACCGCGCGGATGAGCGATAATCCAAAGCGAGGAGTCGTAGACCCTCAGTGCCGAACGCATGATGTCGAAAATCTTTACATCGCTGGAAGCGCGGTTTTTCCGACGAGCGGCTCCGCCAACCCCACGCTAACGATTGTCGCATTGGCGATACGAATTGCTGATCAATTGAAAAACGCCTTGCGGAGTTCCACGTGACCATTTCGATCCTCTGGCTTGGGCGAACGATGCCGATTCCGCTTAACGCGGGTGATCGCATTTATTCCGCTCAATTGGCTGGAGCGGCGGCGCGCCAGGGCGCGCATGTTGTTTTCCTCGGCCTGATGAATCCTGATGATCAGGCAGGCGACCTTGCTCAACTGGAGCCACAGGTCCACTGGAAGGTCGTTCCCGGCACTCCGAACCCAAAGCTACTTGCCCTTTCAAGCCGCCTTCCCATGGTCGGCGCGCGATTTGCCACCAGACACTATCGGAAGGCGGTCGCGCAAGAACTTGAGGCGAGCGACTATGACGTGATCGTATTTGATCAGTATGGGATGAGCTGGGCGGTCGTCTGCGTTCAACAGGTCGCCCGGAATCGGCCGGCCCTGGTTCATGTGTCTCATGATTTCGAGACCAGGGTCACGGATCAAATCGCTCGCAACTTCACCGGTGATTTTCTTCGGAAATTTCTACTCAAACAGAACGCACGGAAGACCCGGCTCGCCGAAGAGTATCTGGCGCGTTCCAGCAATTTCCTCGTCGCTCTGACGGAGGAGGATCGTGCTGCGTTCCACGAAATCAATCCCTCGCTCATCCCTATTGTACTTCCGCCGGGTTACGCAGGGACAAAGCAGTGCGCTCGCACTTTGAGTGAGAGCGTTCCGAGGCGCGCAATCATTGTCGGCTCCTTCAGCTGGATCGCTAAGCAGATGAACCTGGAGCGACTGCTGGAAGCTGCGAGCAGCACCTTTACACAGCATCACATAGAGCTTCGCGTCATTGGCGTTGTTCCCGAGCCTCTTCTGTCTCGTTTGCGGTTGCGCTTCCCGTGGGTCGTCTTTCGAGGCTTCGTCGATGATCTGCGCGAAGAATTCCAGCATGCGCGAATCGCCTTGGTTCCGGAGGAGATCGGCGGCGGATTCAAGCTCAAGATACTGGATTACATTTTCGCTCGTGTGCCCGTCGCTGCTGTTGGAGCAGCCCTCAACGGAATCCCCGATAAGCTGAAAAATGAATTCATCGTTGAGAGCAACATTGGCGAACTCCTGAGGGCAATTGTGGCCGCGATAGACGACATCGAACGCCTGGATGCGATGCAGAACCGTGCATTCGAACGGGCCGAGGATGTATTCAATTGGGAAGCTAATGGGCGCCGCCTGCTCGAGGCAGTGAAGCCCACTTCCGGCGATCGCTCGATCAAACGATCGTCCCTCAAATCCGCGTAGCGCTAATTTCGGCAGGTCGTCGCTGCGACTCTTCGTCGATCACAAATCAGCTGAGGTCCGCAATGCTGCGTGATCCGGTGGCCGTAACGTCATTGCTGAATGAACGGCGCCATCTGCACAATGATTGAACACGGTGAGTTTAATCTGGCCGAGTTAATGGCGCTTTTCTGGTGATTTTAGATACGCTGGAACTGCCATTTTAGTTTTTAATAAAATTGGAACGAAGGTGACGCGCACGATCTTGTTCGCATTGCAGCGTTCACCTTTGCCTGGAGTAACCAAGCTATGAATGGAATGGCAAAGACAAACAGTGCGAGTGGAGAAGCACTGTTTGCTCTAGTGATCACCCCACGTCCAATAGGCCTCACTCCCAAGCGAGTGGCAGACATGATTTTATCCCTGTGCGGGATTGTCCTGCTCGCTCCTTTTTTGATCATTTGCTACGTGGCCACGGCCTGTTTCTCTCCTGGTCCAGTACTGTTCCGTCATAAGCGTGTTGGGTTTAATGGAAAATCGTTCGATTGCTTGAAATTTCGCACCATGGCGATCGACGCACCGGAGCGTTTGCGTCGGCATCTTGAGGCGGATCCCGCTGCCGCAGCAGAGTGGATCGCGACGAGAAAGTTGCGCAACGATCCGCGTGTTACCAGGTTTGGCGCTATTTTGCGGAAGTCCAGCCTGGACGAACTCCCGCAGCTCTTCAACGTTCTCAAGGGCGATATGAGCATAGTGGGCCCCCGCCCTGTTACGGCAGAAGAACTGGGCCGATATTCCGATGCCATCAACGCCTACTATGCATGTCGTCCTGGCATCACCGGGCTTTGGCAAGTCAGCGGCCGCAGTACCACGACGTTCCAGAGGCGCGTTGTCCTTGATAGCTATTATGCGCACAATTGGTCGATGGTACTCGATGCGAAAATAATGGTGGCAACGATTCCAGCGGTCTGCTTTTCCGATACGGCCTATTGAGGTGAAGCTGGCGTGCGACGGCGCCTACACGACCATATTTGTGTAACACGTCGCACCGCCGCTCGATCGATGATCCGGCAGGAGGAAACGCGTCGGGGCTCCAAGGAGAGCAAGGGACGATTTGTTCGTCGCATAACCCGGCGTGAATGGGTAATCATCCCCGAGTCGGACCGGCATTATGCTAAATGCGTGCGATATGCTAAAGCGACTTTGACGGGCACCCCGGGCGGGAGAGTATCGTGGCCCTCATGCTCGTGTCGGTTTTAGAAAACTTGCGCGTCTCCTGTGGAAAGGGCCGTACGGCTTTTAAGCTACCCACAGACGAGTCATCTTACTTGCAGCGCGGCATGGGCACCTAGCTTTGCGAGGGCAACCTCTGCGCTTTGGAGACCTCACACGCAACCAAATCGCAATTCACTTTCGCTTGTGCCTGCAGTACATGCAATTGATGCTAGCGTTTTCCGCTCGGCACGATTCCCAGGGGCACCCGTATGATATATTTTGCCGTTGGCCTGGCAGTCATAGGAGTTGCAGCTGGATTAGCATTCCGCTGGAAAGTACTTCTTCCGATTATCGTCCTGGTGCCCGTTGCCGCGATCATCTTTTCAGTCTCTCGCGGTGTCAAAGCCGCGGATGCGGTTATCATTGTTCTCATCGCAGAAGCTATTCTTCAGGGCGGCTATTTTGTGGGATTGGTAATGCGGTTAGTTGCGACCTCAGCTATGGAATCCGCTTGGTTCTCGCGTCTGTTCAAGAGGCGGCGTGATCACCAGGCACATGACAACGCGGGAGAAGCAAGATGAGGATTCGTTCGACTGCATTCGGAGCGACGCTGGCCGCGGTCCCGGCTTGACCGAGCCTCGTGTCAGCCGAGCTGCTTTGCAGAAAGATCAGACACAAGCCTTCCGGGGAACGGATCCTAAACCTGCCCGGCAAGAGCCTAGCCGCTTGCTCGGCCGGCTGCGTCCATCTCAGCGGCCGCGCCAGCTAATTTCTAGTCCCCAATGTGCGTGATGCTACCTTCAGCGCGGCGAGCAACTTGTCGCGCGCCCCGTCGGAACGCGGAGTCCCCTTTACAATGGCTTGATTTGCACCTTTCGGAATTTGATCGCTCCCGCGCCGTGTTGCAGGGCGATCGAGCCTTCATCGAACATCCCGTTCCGCAGTTCGGCCGTTTTCATTCCGTTGAGCTCGACCGTGATGTCGCGCCCCTTTGCCGTGATCTCGAACGTATTCCACTTCCCGCCGGCTTTCGGCATCGGACGGACATCCACGTAGCGCGTGATCGCGCCAGTGCCGTAACTCGGATCGGGGCGCTGATCGAAGATGTTTGCTTCGTAACAGGTACGGTCAGTGATCTTCTTGGCATCGAGGCAGCGGAAATAAATGCCGCTGTTTGCATCGTCGCTTGGCCAGAATTCGACGCGCAGCACGAAGTCCTTGTACGGCTTCTTACTGACGAGATAGCCGGCCTCTTTCCCCTCCATCTTGTCGGCAACTACGGTGCCGTCCGCGAGATGCCAGTTGGACTGCCCGACCTGATCCCATTGTTCGAGGTCTTTGCCGTCGAAGAGCGTAATCCAGCCGGCTTCCTGAGCTCTAGTCTGCGGAAGCGCCTGGCCCGCGGCGAAACCCGACGCGACGAGTGCAAGAGCAAATTGCAAAGAACGCCGCAACGTCGTTGGCATGACTCATTCCTCCTGGTCGTCCACCGGTTGTTTCTCCGGGCGGTACCCTTTGATGATAGAGTCTCGCACAAAATCTGGCTAGGCTCCTCGCTGCCGCATTCAATGGAAGAGATGCGGATCTCAATCGTGTCTATTGGCACGCGGGCAGGCCGACACTGAAGGTCCGTTGATGTCTGAAGCTGTGCGAATTCGGCAATCCCCTCCTCGGCGAGCTTCGGTACCGATCCGGCCCACAGTAAACGAAAAGGACCAGCGGAGCGACCGCTGGTCCCAAAAGCATCACTTGCATTCGCCGTTGCCAGTTAGCTGCGGACAGACTGGCGGGCTGCCGCAGGGCTGACGCTCGACTTTACACTGGCCGTCTGGACCCTGGCCTTCGGACCAGTTGACCGTTTGGACGTTGGTCCCGTCGGACGCTTGTCACCCATCGGCACTGGTCGTTGTCGGCACTCGTCGCTGCTGCGCGGGATGGTGCGAGAGACCACTCGATCAGCCGAACAGTCCAACGCTGGACGAGACCGCCGGTTCCTACACGGGAGGATGCCGCGTCGCTCTTCAGCCTCGGTAACCCGCCATGGCCCGAACAGCGCGACGGAGATTCCTTGCGCTAGTTGGTGTGGCTCACCGCCCAGACATAAGCTGCCACTGCTGCAACGTCGGAATCCGAGAGTTCGGCGCCTCCCCTTGGCGGCATGACTCCGGTATAGTTGCGCGGATGCGGTACGCCGTTGACGACGGTTTTGGTGATCGCCGCGAGGCTGCCGTCGCCGAACGCCCAGGCGCCCGAAGTCAAGTCGGGACCGACAGAAGTGCCTTTGGCGTCGGTCCCATGACATCCGCTGCATGTTCCATCGGCAACTTCGCCGTGAAAAATACGGTCGCCCAACGCAACCTGATCCTTGGTGGCGCCCGGCGGCACCGGAAGATCGGGAGTAGCGCGCCCAGCATCCGCATGAGTGCCCTCAGGCGGCGCGGCCGTGCCTGAGTCTGACGCCACTGCGGGCGCCGGCGCAGCGGCCAGTTGGGCTTGCGCCACATCGCCGCGATAGGTCACGCGCCAGATACGGCCATGCACGTCGTCGCCGATGTAGAGTGCGCCATCCGGCCCCACGGCGAGACCGCTCGGCCGAAAGGCGGCGCGGCCGGGATCCTTATGCGCGCCGGCGAAGCCGTCGGCGAACACCACGTATTGGCCGGCCGTCTTGCCGTCGGCCAACGGCTGGAAGACCACGTTGTAACCTGCTTGCTCTCGCGGCGCACGATTCCACGAACCGTGGAAGGCGATAAAGGCGCCATTGCGATACGGCTCGGGAAACGCGGTTCCGGTGTAGATCAGCAGATCGTTGGGAGCCAGATGGCCGGGAAAGACAGCAACCGGCGCCTGCTTACTGGCGCAGGCTCCGACAGTTTTGCCGCCGTCTCCGCCGTACTCCGGTGCCAGGACAAGCGTTTTCTGATCCTGGTCGTAGTAGCATTCGGGCCATCCGTAATCGCCGCCCTGCTTCAGCTCGAGCAGTTCCTCGGCAGGCAGCTCGACACCCTGGTCGACTGTGTAGAGCTTGGGCCAGTTTTGCGACAGCTGATCCCGGCCGTGCTGGGTCACGAAGAGCCGTCCGTCCCTGTCGAATCCAAACCCTTCGCCATTGCGTATGCCGGTCGCGTATCGCTCGGACGCCGAGAAGGTCTGATTCATCTTGTTGGCATCGTAGCGCCAGATGCCGGCCCGCGTCTCCAACTCGGTGCAGGGATTGTGACCAGGCGACAGGGGCATCCGATTGTCCACCTGGCAGGCGTTGGTCGCGGATCCCAAGTCGACGAACAGGTTGCCTTTCCCGTCGATGACAAACGGGTGCATCGGGTGGTCGCCGGTCAGCGGCATGCCGGAGAGCACAGTCTCCGCTTGGCTGGCCGGCGCGGCCTCGCCTACGGCGCGTGCGTAGCGTACGATCTTGTCGTTCAGCTCGGCATAGATCGCACCATTATAGAGTGCGATGCCGGTTCCACCGGCAGCGCCTGCGGACGTGTCCGGGCCAAAGCGCTGAACGATGTCCGCCTTCCCGCCGCCGGTCGTATCCTTTAGCGCCAAGAGGAATCCGCCCGCCGGCGGAGTATCATTGTGGTAGTAGCGGCCGCTCCAGGTGTTGGCGTAGACGACGTTGTCGCTGCTGACCGCGAGGTGACGAACGTGGCCGAGATTGTCGGCAAAGACTGTGGCGCAGAACCCGGGCGAGAAGGTGATGCCGGTATCCTGATTTTGGCATTCCGCGGCGATCGCTCCATCGGGGATGGCCATCGAGGCCACGACCAAAGCAACGGCAGCCAAAGGAAGCTTCATCTTCGCGCGCTCACTTGACGGCATTTTCTCTCCCGTTTTCCTGGTGCGGCATGTCGGTGTGCGACTGATAGTTCGCTGGATTCAAGCCGTTAGCTTCGGCTGTTCATAACGCTAGCTCGTGTTGAAACGCAGGCATTCCCTATTTGCACGAATGCCGCCGACTCAAACCTTCGTGATTGAAGACCGGACGAGATCATTGGACGCCGGGAGCCCACTAACCGGCATCATCTTTGACGCGGCAGCTTGGGGCCAGCCGCCTAGCACTTGGCTCTGTTGTCGCTCTTCGCTTACTAGCGTTTGCGACTGAACGCGACTGCTGGCAATCGTCATTTCCTTCGGTGGTGGATCGAACGGCACACTGGCACGGATCGTCTGCATGGCGCTGGCGTCGAGCGTCGCCTGGCCGCTACTGGAG
>Ga0153954_1001225_pt1 | contig 14766 bp, 16 predicted proteins | sample TSFL038MetaG_FD_102277 | JGI IMG/M metagenome (GOLD analysis project Ga0153954, IMG submission 102277) | Attine ant fungus gardens microbial communities from Florida, USA - TSFL038 MetaG | ecosystem: Host-associated > Fungi > Mycelium > Unclassified | place: USA: Florida, Wekiwa Springs State... | reverse complement strand
CATCCGGGACACCTCCTGGAACGGCATCCGACAGCCTCCTTGATTCGCTGTCGAAAGTGTCCACGATGTCTCCGAACACCCGTCCACCTTGTCCCCGGTCTGAACACCCGCAAGGGGGGAGGGAACGCAGCGGGCGATGCGGCTGGTGATCTCAGTGAGGAGATTTAAGGCATGCTCGCACCTCTCCGCCTCGTTTCCGAAGCCGCTGAGCTCGCCGCGCGCCGCCACAATGGCTTGGCGCGCAAGGGGCGTGGCGACGAGCCCTACATCAATCATCTCGCCGAGGTCGCGAACTTGCTTTCGGCTGCGACCGATGGTGCGGATGCCGAGCTCGTTGCAGCCGGCTGGCTGCATGACACCATCGAGGATACCGCAACGACGCGCGAGGAGCTTGCGCAGAAATTCTCCGAACGTGTGGCTGCGCTGGTTGTCGAATGCACCGACGACATGAGCCTGCCCAAGGCAGAACGCCGCCGCCTGCAGGTCGTCAACGCTTCGCACAAATCGCCCGGCGCGAAGCTGATCAAGATCGCCGACAAGATCAGCAATATCGGCGCGCGCATCCTTTCCGATCCGAGCGCGGAAGAACGCGCCGATCTCGCCGACTACACCGATTGGGCCGAGCAGGTGGTCGCCGGTTGCCGCGGCGGCAATGCCTGGCTCGACCAGGCTTTCGATACAACCGTGAAGCTTGTGAGGAACTCGCTGTGAGCGTCAAAATCAAGCGTTCCGTCTATGCCGACATGTTCGGGCCGACCACCGGCGACAAGGTGCGGCTTGCCGACACCGATCTCATCATCGAGGTGGAAAAGGATTTCACGACCTATGGCGAGGAGGTGAAGTTCGGCGGCGGCAAGGTGATCCGCGACGGCATGGGGCAGTCACAGGCGACCAACAAGCAGGGCGCGGCCGACACCGTCATCACCAATGCGCTGATCGTCGACCATTGGGGCATCGTCAAGGCGGATGTTGCGATCAAGGAAGGCTATATCAGTGCCATCGGCAAGGCCGGCAATCCGGATATTCAGCCCGGCGTCACCATCGTGATCGGCCCTGGCACCGATGTGATCGCAGGTGAGGGGAAAATCCTCACCGCCGGCGGCTTCGACAGCCACATCCATTTCATCTGCCCGCAGCAGATCGAGCACGCGTTGATGTCCGGCGTCACCTCGATGCTCGGCGGCGGCACCGGCCCGTCGCACGGCACTTATGCAACGACCTGCACGCCCGGGCCATGGCACATGGCCCGGATGATCCAGTCGTTCGACGCGTTCCCCGTCAATCTCGGCATTTCCGGCAAGGGTAACGCGTCGCGCCCCGCGTCATTGGTGGAGATGATCAAGGCCGGCGCCTGTGCGCTGAAGCTGCATGAGGATTGGGGCACGACGCCGGCGGCGATCGACAATTGCCTCGACGTCGCCGACGACTACGACATCCAGGTGATGATCCACACCGACACGCTGAACGAATCGGGCTTTGTCGAAGACACGGTCAAGGCCTTCAAAGGCCGCACCATCCATGCCTTCCACACCGAAGGCGCCGGCGGCGGGCACGCGCCTGACATCATCAAGATCGCGGGCCTGAAGAACGTGCTGCCGTCCTCGACCAATCCGACCCGGCCGTTCACACGCAACACCATCGACGAGCATCTGGACATGCTGATGGTGTGCCATCACCTCGATCCCTCGATCGCGGAAGATCTGGCGTTTGCCGAAAGCCGCATCCGGAAAGAGACCATCGCGGCCGAGGACATCCTGCATGATCTCGGTGCGCTCTCGATGATGTCGTCGGATTCGCAGGCCATGGGCCGGCTTGGCGAAGTCATCATCCGCACCTGGCAGACCGCCGACAAGATGAAGAAACAGCGCGGCCGGCTGCCGCAGGAGAAGGGCGACAACGACAATTTTCGCGTCAAGCGCTATGTCGCCAAATACACCATCAACCCGGCGATCGCGCATGGCGTCTCGAAGCTGATTGGGTCAGTTGAGAAAGGCAAGCTTGCCGACCTCGTGCTGTGGGCGCCGGCTTTCTTCGGCGTCAAGCCGGAATGCATCATCAAGGGCGGATCGATCGTGGCCGCTCCCATGGGCGATCCGAATGCCTCGATTCCGACGCCTCAGCCCGTGCATTACCGGCCGATGTTTGCGGCTTTCGGCAAGTCGCTGACGGCGTCCTCGGTGGTGTTCACCTCGAAGGCGGCGGTCACCGCCGGGCTGGGGCGCAAGCTCGGCATCTCCAAGCAGCTCTATGCGGTGCAGAACACCCGCGGCAAGATCTCGAAAAAGAGCATGATCCACAATGACGCCACGCCCAATATCGAGGTCGATCCGGAGACCTATGAGGTGCGCGCCGACGGCGAGCTCCTGACCTGCGAGCCTGCCGAAGTGCTGCCCTTGGCGCAGCGCTATTTCATGTTTTAGATCATGATGCGATTAGAAGGAATCGCATCATGATCTAACCTCTTTTGATTGAGCATGATCTTTTCGGAAAACCGGTTTCCACTTTTCCGGATCATGCTCTAAAAGGCAAAGACATAACAAGAAACAAGGGAGAGCGTTTCCATGATCTACGTTGTCGCCACCACGCAAATGAAGCCCGAGGGACGCGAGGACTTCATCAAGGGCCACAAGGCCTGCATCGCCGAGACGCGCAAGGAAAAGGGCTGCCTCTCGTATGAGGGCCATACCAGTGTCAACGACCCCAATGTCTATGTGGTGGTGGAGCGCTGGGAGACCCGCGAGGATCTCAACGCTCATGGCCGCGCGCCGCATATGAAGGCCTGGCGCGCGCTTTCCGCGCCGCTGAAGGCGTCTCCGACGGAGATCGAGATCATCAGCGACGCCAAAGTCGACAAGATTTCCGCATGATCCGCGCGACCAAAGTCCTGGGACAGCATCGCTGGAAGGAAGCGGCGGCCGATACCGTCGTGCTCGATTTCGACGACCGCCATCGGCGGCGGATGGCGATGACGGGCACGCGCGGACTTGAGTTCCTGCTCGATCTCGAAAGTGCCGTCGCCTTGCGCGGCGGCGATGCGCTGGTGCTCGAGGACGGCAGGCTGGTCGAGGTGGTGGCCGCGCCCGAGCCGTTGATCGAGATCAAGGGCGCCGACCCGCATCACCTGATCCGGGTCGCCTGGCATCTCGGCAACCGTCATCTGCCGACCCAGATCATGGCGAAAGGCTTGCGGATCCGAAGGGATCACGTCATCGAGGAGATGGTGAAGGGGCTGGGCGCACGGGTGGTCGAGATCGAGGCGCCGTTCGATCCCGAAGGCGGCGCCTATGCCGGCTCCGCGCATGGGCATGCGCACGAGCCTCGCGGCCACACCGGCCATGACCATGCGCATGATCACAACCATCACCATGATCATCACGATCATGGCGATCACACGCACCATCATCATGACGACCATGCTGGTCACGAGCATCACCACCACGGCCACTCCCATGCTCATGACCACAAATGAGCGGCCGCCGATCGATCGCGGTGCGATGACGGAAGCCGAAGGCGCGGCGCTCTACCGCATGATGACCTGGCTGTCGCCGGCCTTTCCGGTCGGCAGCTTCTCCTATTCCAGCGGCATCGAATGGGCGGTCGAGGCCGGTGATATCACCGATCCGGCGGCGCTGCAGGATTGGCTTGCCGCAATGCTGGCCGACGGTTCCGGCTTTTGCGATGCCGTCTTCCTGGCGCAGGCCCATCGCGCGATGGAAGCCGGTGACGATGCGGCGTTGCGCGAGGTCGCCGAGCTTGCGGCGGCTTTCGTCCCCTCGCGCGAGCGGCAGCTGGAAACCTCGGCGCAGGGCCGCGCTTTCATCGAGATCGCGCGCGCGGCCTGGGACGGCGAGGGATTGTCGCATGCGGTAACGCAGTGCGAGGGAGCGATCGTCTATCCGGTCGCGGTCGGCATTGTCAGCGCCGCGCATGCGATTCCGCTTGCGCCCGCGCTGCAGGCGTTCCTGCATGCGCTGACCTCGAACTGGATTTCGGCCGGCAGCCGGCTCATTCCGCTTGGGCAAACCGACAGCCAGCGCGTGCTGGCGTCGCTGGAGCCGGTCGTTGCCGCGACCGCCAGGCGTGCCATGGCTGCGACCCTGCAAGACCTCGGCGGCGCGACCTTTCGCGCCGACCTCGCCAGTCTGCGCCACGAGACGCAATATACGAGGCTGTTCAGGTCATGAGACCGCGGCGCCCGTCGTCCTGGCGAAAGCCAGGACCCATAACCACAAATGCTTGTGGTTATATGCCAAGGCGGCCCCAGCGTACCGCAGCAACGAGGCTCGGTGGTAATGGGTCCTGGCTTTCGCCAGGACGACTCTGGGAGAGAGCAAGCTAAATGACTAACCCACATGGCCCGCTTCGGATCGGTGTCGGCGGCCCCGTCGGCTCCGGCAAGACCGCGCTGATGGATCTGCTCTGCAAATCGATGCGCGAGCGTTATGACATCGCGGCGATCACCAACGACATCTACACCAAATGGGATGCCGAGTTCCTGGTGCGCTCGGGCTCGCTGACGCCGGACCGCATCGCCGGCGTCGAGACCGGCGGCTGCCCGCATACCGCAATTCGCGAGGATGCCTCGATGAATCTCGCGGCCGTGGCCGACATGCGCGCCAAATTCCCTAATCTCGATCTGGTGCTGATCGAGTCTGGCGGCGACAATCTTGCCGCCACCTTCTCGCCGGAGCTGGCCGATCTCACCATCTACGTGATCGACGTCGCCGCCGGCGACAAAATCCCCTCCAAGGGCGGGCCTGGCATCACCCGCTCGGATCTGCTGGTCATCAACAAGATCGACCTCGCACCCCATGTCGGCGCGTCGCTCGAGAAAATGGATGCCGACGCCCGGCGGATGCGCGGCGAGCGGCCGTTTGTCATGACCAACCTGAAAAAGAGTGAGGGGCTCGACCGCATCATCGGCTTCATCGAAGCCAAGGGGGGGCTGACGCCGTCGATCCGTCAGGCCTGACGGCGGCCTGATGACCCGTTAAGGTTTATGAATGGTGTGCTCGAGCGACGCACCCGGGCGTGTCTGGCAAAATTCCGCGCCGTTTCAGGGAACAAAATCGGCGCATCGCGGTTGAAATCCTTCGGGTCCGGCCCGGGGAAAGTGGCTGAGCGTCCCGTTAAGCCTCCAAGCCGACCGCAGTTGCGCAACCAAAATGGCTCCATCAATATATTCCCGGTTGGCTTTCTCCTCATTCTGCCTCTTTGCCACACCGTCGGATATTCGATGACAGCCTCCGGTCTCTGCCAGCCCCCTACGTTCGAGTAAGCGCGTGGTTCGGCTGGGCTTCATTATCGGCTTGATCGCGCTGATCGGGGCTCTGCTCTCCGGCCTTGCGGCCTATCGGGTGCACGAGCAGGAGCTCGCCATCGACGGCATCGCGCTGGCCCGCGCCATCGACGTCCATGCCAGCCTGGTGCAGGATCGCCTGACCGAGCGCGAGCTTTTGGCGCGCGTCGCGTCCGGCCTGTTCCGCGCCCCTTCGGTGGTTCGCGCCAACATGCTGCAGCCGCTGCGGTCGGCGATCTATGCCTTCAAGGCCGATTTCGTGGTCGCGTCCTGGATCGCGCGGTTGAAGCCGGAGGAGCTCGATGGGGCGAGCAAGGAGCTCGCGGCCGCCGGATTCCCCAATCCGACCATCCGCAGCCTCGATGGCAAGCCGATCGACATCCACAGCGGCAACAAGTCCGTCGACGTATTGATGGATCTTGAGCCGCGCAATGCGGCGACGCGCGGTCTTGCCGGCCTCGTGCTCGATGATATTCCCGGCGTCGGCGCCATGCTGGCGCGCGCGATGACGGAGGGAAAGCCGGTTTCTTCCGACCCCATCAACCTGTTGCGGCGGGACGGCCCGGTCGGTCTCGTGCTTGGAGCGCCGGTGACACCGGACGGCGCCTCGGCGCCGGTCGGAATCGTGACGTTCTCATACGAACTCTCGCCGCTGATGCTGACCAACGACGATTTGTCGTTGTTCTCGGTGGCGCTTAAAGACCCGCGCAGCGACAATAGCGAACTCATCGCCAATGATCGCGGCGTCGTTTCGTCACGCAAGGTCGCGACTGACGGACCGCCGCCCTCGGCGGTGCGGACCGTCACTTTCGGCAACCGCGACTGGTCGCTCGCCTATTATGCCAAGACCAATGCCGTGCGCCGTGCCGAGCAGACCGCCGCCATTGTCGGGGCGATCGGCCTCGCACTGACCGGCATCGTCTGCGGCCTGTTCGGCTATGTCGCCTACAACAATCTGCGGCTCAGCCGCGAGATCCAGGTGCGGATCGGCTTCGAGCGTCGGCTCACCGCGGTGATCGACGAATTGAACCACCGGGTCAAAAACATCCTCGCGGTGATCCAATCGATCGTGACGCGCACCCTGCGCCATGGCTCCGACATCGATTCCTCGCGCGAACTCCTGATCGGCCGTATTCACGCCATGGCGAACGTGGTCTCGCTGCTCAGCGAAAGCCAGTGGCAGGGTGTGAAGCTGAAAGGCCTGTTCGAAGCGCGCGCGATACCGCACGCCGATCGCATCGCGGTGAACGGCCCTGACATCGCCGTCTCGGCCCGCGCCGCGCAGAGTCTCTCGCTATTGTTCTTTGAACTTGCTTCGCATTCCGACGAAGGCCTGTCGCTGGTCGGCAAGCACCCGCACATCGTCGCGCAATGGGAGGTGACGGGTGAAGAGCCGAATTCGACCTTCACCTTCCGCTGGGAGGAGTTCAACACCAGCGAAGCGACACGCCGCCAGGACAGCGACTTCGGCCTGATCCTGCTCGATCGCGTCGCGCCGGAAGCGCTCGGCGGTACGTCGAAGCGCTATTTCACCGATGTCTCTTATGTCTATGAATTGACCGCGCCGATGGAGACCGTGGTCGATATGAACGAACGCGATCGCACCGAACAGTTTTCCGCGCCGGTTCAGCCGCCGCGATAGGGGCTGCTGCGTTCGTCATGCCCGGACTTGATCTGCCTTTGCCGGGCACGAACTTTACTCTTGCAGGCTCCCGATCCGGAAAACCGCTACACGGTTTTCCGGATCATGCGCCAAGCTCTACCCATTCCCGCCGATCACGGCGCGCACCGTCTCGTCCGGCCCAAAGTCCTCGGCGCCGTCGACATAGAGTAGCGCCGCGAGCTTCGAGCGCGCGCGGTTGACGCGGCTCTTGATGGTGCCGACCGCGCAACCGCAGATGGTCGCGGCATCCTCATAGGAGAAGCCGGACGCACCCACCAGGATCAGCGCCTCGCGCTGATCCTGCGGCAGCTTGTCGAGCGCGGCACGGAATTCCTCGAATTCCAGATGCGCGCTTTGCGACGGCTGCGTCTTCAGCGTCTTGGCATAGTTGCCGTCGGCATCCTCAACCTCGCGTCTCCGTTTGCGATAGTCGGAGCGGAAGAGGTTGCGCAGGATCGTGAACAGCCAAGCCGGCAGGTTCGAGCCCGGCTGGAACGAGTCGATATTGGCAAGCGCCCGCAGCAGCGTTTCCTGCACCAGATCGTCGGCGCGGTCGCCATTCCCGCAAAGCGAAATCGCGAACGCACGCAGGCTCGGCACTGCAGCCAGAATGTCGTCGCGAAGGGCATCAGTGAGAGGCATTAGTCCCTCCCGTCATTATTGGTCGTTTGATCGCTCGTGCTGCCCACTTGGGGAGGATTTTGGGGCGCATCAAGCTTCCGGATCAGCTCTGCGAACCGGTCCGGCACCCCCTGCCGTACAACGTCGTCATACATGGCGCGCAACTGGTGGCCGATTCTCGACTGGATTTCGGCGTTGAGCCCGCCATGCTTGCCTGGCGCGGCGTTTTTGCTGGCTTGAGACTTTACATCCTTCATGACCTGTTCCATATTTCCCCGAGAGTTAAGTCCCTGTGGCTCCAACAATTTCTCGTCTTCGAAGATTCCCGTAAGGAACCTAATGCGACAGCGCGCGAATAGTTCCAGCGAATATTGGAACTTTTGTAGGGCTGAGGCGTAGTCAGGCCACCAGGGGAACCCGGGCCACCCCGTAAGCTACGCTTGGCCCAAGACGGATGGAGTGGGGATGACCCGATCACAGCTTGTTGCTGAACATCTGCCGCTGCTGCGGCGCTATGCCCGCGCGCTTACGGGCAGCCAGTCGTCCGGCGACGCCTATGTGGCGGCCATGCTCGAGGCGCTTCTGCAAGATCCTTCGCTGCTCGACGAGAAGCACGGCGCGCGCGCCGGACTGTTCCGCCTGTTCACGCGAATCTGGAATTCGGTCTCGGTCAACGACGATGTTGATGTCGCGACGCTGCCGATGCCGCCGGAGCGGCGGCTGTCGAACATCACGCCGTTGCCGCGCCAGGCCTTCCTGCTGTTGTCGCTGGAAGGCTTTCCCGAGGAGGAAGTCGCCTACATTCTCAGTACCGACGTCGGTGAGACGCGGCGGCTGGCGGATGTGGCTGGCCGCGAAATGGCCGCCGAGATCGCGACCGACGTGCTGATCATCGAGGACGAGACCTTCATCGCGATGGACCTGGAGAGCCTGGTCCGCAACCTCGGCCACAACGTCATCGGCGTGGCGCGCACCCACTCGGATGCAGTGGCGCTTGCCAAGAACAAGAAGCCGGGCCTGATCCTCGCCGACATTCAGCTTGCCGACGGTTCGTCCGGCCTTGATGCGGTGAACGAGCTGCTGCGCTCGTTCGAGGTGCCGGTGGTGTTCATCACCGCCTATCCTGAACGCTTCCTCACCGGCGAGCGGCCCGAGCCGGCGTTCCTGATCTCAAAGCCGTTCCAGCCCGCAATGGTATCGGCGGTGGCGAGCCAGGCGCTGTTCTTCCAGCGCAATTCGCGCAACCGCGCACCGCGGGCGGCGGCCTCCTGAACGGGGTCTTGTAGCGTTTGAGTAAAATCCGGCGCGCTCGAAAGGGGGCGCCGGATTTTTTTCTCGCCTGCGCGGCCGTGCGGCATTGGTCGGGATGCTGGATCGAGGACATTGACCGCGAACGAATTCATGGAAGCGGCGTGACTCATCGCCAGTTCATGTCAGGGCTTTTGGATGACGTTCGCCTTTTGATGATGTTCGCCTTGGGCTTCCGCATGTGCGGGCGGATGGCTTTCAACGCCTGGACCCGAGCAGGACCAGAAAAAAGTAGAGCGCGGCTGGCATCACCACAGCCGCGCCCTACGTCGCCGGTCAATGGGGCAGGGGGGAATAACCGGCTGCAGAGATGACTCGCGTTGCCCTGAGTCGTTCCCGCCAAGTTAAAAATATTTCCGAACACGGTTATGTGATCGACCCGTCCAAGAACTCGTCTCGTGTGACTAACGTTTGAGTCACCGATCGCCACGGGGCGAGGGACCAGTTATGTCATATACACGCAAGGGAATTTTGGGCGCTGCGGCAATCGTCGCTTCGTTGGCTGCGGTGCAATTTGCTTCCGGCGAGAATCTCACCGTAGGTATGCGAACTACTGGGATGCCAGACCAAGGCGTCGTCAACCGCGCCACCAAGAGCGACCGCTCGCCCATTGTCGCGGAACCTGTCGCGCCGACCCAGACCATTGCCATCCACGTCGACAGACTCCCGGAGACCTCGATCCTGGTACGCATCCCGCGCACACACGAGGCCAGCACCGAACTCCGCCGACCGGCGAAGCCGCAGCTGAAGAGCGAGGGCAAGATGGCTGTGGCGTGCGAGCCCGTGGTCAGCGTGCTCACCGAGATCGCCAAGCGGCTGCAGCCCGGGCGCTGCGTTACCTGAGTTCGTTCAAGTCTTGATTATTCGGCGGGGGCCTGATCGGCCTTCGCCTGGCTGCCCCTCGCCATCAGCCCGAGTGCCAATCCGCCCACCGCCAGGATCGGGAGGAGCCGTTTGACGCCCAGCGCCCGCACGATCTGGATGCCGCCGATGAGCAGCGCAGGATCAGCCAGCAGGCTGTTGGTTGCGGCCTTTGCCCGCGCCGCGGCAAGCGCCTCGAGCCGGCGTTTGCGCACCAGATAAACGCCGGCGGCGATCAGGGTGATGATGAAGAACAGCCCCGCACCGGTAAGGCAGGCCTCGACCGGTCCATAGCGGTTCAGCACGGCGATGAAGGCGGCCGCGCAGAGAAAAGCAGTGGTGACGAACAGGCAGATCGCCGCGATTGCGGCGAGCGAGGTCTGTCGCAACGCCGAGCCGGTCGAAGCCTTGAGATCATCGATCATACGCTGGAACATTGAGCCGCCTCGATCGGTAGAGCGCATCGACAAAGGCGGCCGCTGCTCGCCATCGCCGCCATCGGTTCAGGAGATTGGACTTCCGCTTGGATCCTCTGGAGACCATCGCTGCTCTCCGCAATTGCGCCAGTTTGTAACAATCGTCGCGAGGTTATCGTCGCCAGGCCAGGCCGATCAGAAAGCCCACGCCGAGAGCAAGGCCTACCGTTGCGAGCGGACGCTGCGTGATGACATCCTCGAGCGTTTCCTCGAGGGTGGTGGCGGCATCCTGCGCCGTGCCGAGCATCGCGGAGCCGCGCTCGGAGGCGTCATCGAGCGCGGAATCGACGTTTTCACGGGCCTGCTTGTAACCGCGCCGGGCCTGCTTTTTGGCTTGGCCGGCAAAGGCGTTGATGGCGTCGGTGATCTGGTCGGTCAGGGCTGCGATATCATTTTTCACGGCACTTACATCCTTCTCAAGGCGTTGATACGTGGCATCGTCACTGAGATCTTCCATCGCGGTATCGCCTTTGCTCATTGACATCGAACGCTCCCACTTCGTGGCCGTTTGCCTGAAAAAACGCGCCGCCGGGCGCGAAGGTTCCGAAAGCCGAAACAGCCTATTCCGGAGGCAGCTGCGGCGAATTGACCGGCATCAAGTGCTCCTTGAAGATGAGTGCGACGATCAGAAGCGGCGAGGAGAGGAAGGCGCCCATCGGCCCCCATAGCCAGGTCCAGAACGCAAGCGCCAGAAATACCGCGAGCGCATTCAATGCCAGCCGCCGTCCGATGATGGTCGGCGTGATGAAATGACCTTCCATGAAGGCGATGGCGACAAAGGCAAGCGGCGCGATCAGGGCCGCGCCAAGCGTCGGCAGCGCGACGATGCCGACGCCGACCAGGATCGCAAACATCGCGACGGGGCCGATGATCGGAATGAAGTTCAACGTCGCGGCCAGCGCCCCAAGTCCGGCCGGATTGGGCATGCGCGCGATCGCGCAGGCAATTCCGGTCGCGATGCCGACGCCGGTGTTGATCAGCGTGACCGTCAATAGATAGCTGCCGAGATGCACCTCGATTTCGTTGAGGATTCTGAGCGCCCGCAGGCGTGCGGTGTGATCGCCAAAGGTCAGGATCAGCGTGCGCCGCAGGTCGCGCCAGCTCGCGATGAAGAGGATGAGGGTCGCGAAGAACAGCAGGAATTCGGTGAAGGTTGGCGACAGGAATTCGATCGTCGGCTGCACCCAGTCAAATTTAGGCATCTGGAAGCCCGTGGTCGCGTCGGGCGCGCCCATCATGGCCTGCAGGTCATGCCAGAGCGCGAGCGGACGGTCGAACACATGAAGCTTGTCCTTCATGCGCGCGCCGAGTTCCGGCAGCCGCGTGCTCCATTCCATCAACGGCGAGGAGATCAACCCGACGATGAAGGCTGCGGCGGCGCCGACCGCGGCCACGGTCAGCACCGCGCCGATCGCGCGGGGAATACGGTAGCGCTCCAGAAAGCTCGCGGCGGGCGACAGCATGGTGCCGACAACGAAAGCCATCACCACCGGCAGGAAGAAGGCCTTGGCGAGATAGAGGACCGCAACGACGCTGATGATCAGCAGCCCGACGAGCGCGAATGCCACGACTTCGGCGCGGCGTATCACCGGCGGCTGCTCACCCGAATTGCCCAGCAAGGGCGTGCCCACGTCCGCATTGGGAGGCAGACGCTCACTGGGAAGCACACGCACGATGATCTTCCCTTTGCAAACGGCGAACGGAACGAGCCGTCGCGAAGCCGCTTCAAGCGCACGGAGCGACAGCTGGGGAAATCTCCACGCGCGGCGAAAGTTCCATCGCACGAATGTGAGAATAGCTGAGCTTGACGGATGCGTGTGTGCCACGCCGCGCGCCGGAACCACGATGTCCCGGTCGCGTTTGATTCGGCGGTGCATCTCCGATGATGCACATTCCCGATGGGGCAGCACACATGACACAGATCCCATTACCCAGCCGCCGACTTTCGTTGCGCGGGCTCAACACGATTGTCTTCGGGGGCGCTCTCCTGTTCGCCTCTTCGACCCTCTCGGCGGCGAATGCGCAATCGCTGGGCTTTGCGCCGGCGAACCAGAGCGCATTTCCGCAAGGCTATGTGAGCCAAGGGCAAATGAACCAAGGCCATATGAACGATGACGCCTCGCCACAGGACGAGGACAGCCTGCTGCCGGATCGGCTGCGCCGCCAAATCGTCAACCTCGACACCCGCGAGGCATCAGGCACGATCATCATCGATACCGGCAACACCAGCCTCTACTACGTGCTCGGCGGCGGCCGCGCGATTCGCTATGGCATCGGCGTCGGCCGTCAAGGTTTTACCTGGGCCGGCGTGCAGACCATCAGCCGCAAGGCGGAATGGCCGGACTGGTATCCGCCGTCTGAAATGATCGCGCGCCAGCCCTATCTGCCGCGTTTTGTCGCCGGCGGTCCCGGCAATCCGCTCGGCGCGCGTGCGATGTATCTCGGCTCCAGCGAATACCGCATCCACGGCACCAACGATCCCACGACAATCGGCAAGTTCGTTTCCTCCGGCTGCATCCGCCTGACCAATGAGGATGTCATCGATCTGTTCAGCCGCGTCAATGTCGGCAGCAAGGTCGTGGTGTTGCCGAAGAACGCGCCGCTGCAGGCGCGCACCACGGCGGTACAGGTTCGTCCTGTGCCAACGGCGCTAAACGCGGGCCGCGCGGTCGTGAACATCGCAACCTCGGGCGCCTACTGAACTTAGCTCATTGCGGAGGGCCGTCATGCGCAAGCGATTGAGGCAAGTCGCAGCCGCTACGATGCTTGCCCTCAGCGTCGGGTTATCAAATTCGATGCAGGCGCAGGGTTTCTTCCCCAATCTGTTCGGAGGATTCGGTGCGGGGCCGCAACCGCCCCGTCCACCGATGATAGGGCCCTTCGGCGATGACCGGCCGTGGCCGAATCAGGCGTCGCGACCGAGCCAAGCGTCGCGACCGAACCATGCGTCGCAGCGGAGCCGAACGCGGCGGCCGCGCGTCGCATCCAGCGACGGTCAGGCCTGGTGCGTGCGCTCTTGCGACGGGCGCTATTTCCCGATCACAGGGCCCGACGTCAAGAGCAGGGAGGTGTCCTGCAAGAGCTTCTGTCCGGCGAGCCAGACCGAACTCGTCTATGGCAACGATATCGACCACGCCGAGACGTCAAACGGCAAGGCCTATTCGCAACTGCCGAATGCTTTCAAATACCGTGACGAGACCGTTGCGGGCTGCACCTGCAATGGCAAGGACCAGGCCGGGCTCGCGCCGCTCTCGATCGACAAGGATCCCACGCTGCAGAAGGGCGACATCGTCGCCAGCGCCGACGGTTTCATGATTGCCCACCCTCGCGCGGGCAAGCATGCCGAGCTGAATTTCACGCCGGTGCCGCCCTCCGTGCGCGCGCGCTTGCAGCGCGCGCCGATCATGGCGCGGGAGTGAGCGGTTCATGCCGGACGACATCGGGGAAATGACAAAGGCCGCCGGTTGAGCCCGGCGGCCTGATGTTTTCCGAAGCTGCGCGCGAGCTTACGCGGCGCGGATCTTGCCGAGGAAGTCGGTGACCTGATGATCGAGATGCTGGCTCTGGTTCTCCAGCGTCTCGGAAGCATCCTTGACGTTCTCGGCGGCGGCGGCCGCCGCATCGGCGTCGGTTTTGACGCCGGTGATATTTTCGGAGACGTTCTTGGTACCCTGCGCGGCATATTGCGTCGAGCGGGTGATCTCCTGCGTCGCGGCGCCCTGTTCCTGCACCGCGGCCGCGATTGCGGTGGCGACCTCGTTCACCTCGCCAATGATCGAGCCGATGCCCTTGATCGCATCGATGGCTTCGCCCGCGACCTTCTGGATGTCGGCGATCTGTTCCGAGATATCGTCGGTCGCCTTCGCGGTCTGGCTCGCCAGCGATTTGACTTCGGAGGCGACCACGGCAAAGCCGCGGCCCGCTTCGCCGGCGCGTGCGGCCTCGATCGTGGCGTTCAGCGCGAGCAGGTTGGTTTGCGCCGCGATGGTGTTGATCAGGCCGACCACTTCGCCGATCCGGCCGGCAGATTTGGCAAGTCCCTGCACCGTGTCGTCCGTCTTGGTTGCCTGCTCGACGGCGCGGCTCGCGATGCCCGCGGCATGCGCGGCCTGCTGGCTGATGTCGTTGATCGAGGCGCTCAATTCCTCGGCTGCGGACGCGACGCTCTCGACGCTCATCGAAGCTTCGCCTGAAGCCCTCTGGGCCACTTCGACGCGCGTATTGGTCTGGCGCGACACGGTCGACAGCCCCGCGGACGTCTTGCGCATCTCGCCGGAGGCATCGCCGAGCTGCTGGAGCGTCTGGCGGATGGAGCCTTCGAACTCGACGACATAGGCATCGACCGCGCGCTGCCGGGCGGCGGCGCCGGCATTCCGCTCGCGCTCCTGCGCCTCGATCTTGAGCTTGTCGGCGGCCTGCTGCTTGAAGGTTTCGAGCGCGGTGGCGAGCCCACCGATCTCGTCGCCCCGCTTGGCATAGCCGGTCTCCACGGAGAGGTCGCCCGCAGCCACCTTCAACATCGCATCACGCATGTTGTG
>Ga0153954_1001224_pt1 | contig 14773 bp, 13 predicted proteins | sample TSFL038MetaG_FD_102277 | JGI IMG/M metagenome (GOLD analysis project Ga0153954, IMG submission 102277) | Attine ant fungus gardens microbial communities from Florida, USA - TSFL038 MetaG | ecosystem: Host-associated > Fungi > Mycelium > Unclassified | place: USA: Florida, Wekiwa Springs State... | reverse complement strand
GGCGCGGCCCGGTCAAGCTGCGCCAGCCGCGCGATGAGATCGCTGCGCCAGGGCGCATCCGGCGGCGCTTCGGCGAGCAGCTTTTGCCAAAAGCCCCGCGCGGTCGCCTTATCGTTTTCCTGCGAGGCGGCGAGGCCGAGGAAGAACAAGGCCTTCGGCTCGTGCGGATCGGCCGCGAGCGCCTTGATGAATTGGTTGCGCGCGTCCTGGGTGACGATCCCGTTGTTGGCGACGACAAGCGTCTCACCATAGACCGTCAGCGGCACCGCCTTGTCGCCGAGCAGCCGGACTGCCATCTGCGCCGCATTCACGGCATCGTTGGCGCGGCCGACCAAGAGAAGCGCTTGCGCCAGAACCTGATAGCCAAGTCCGTCTTGCGGATGTTGGGCGAGATGCGCTTCGACCCGCGCAATCGCCGTATTGACGTCCATATGCGCGACGGGCGCATTGAGCCGCGCCTCAAGCGGCGCATCCGGCCAGTCGGGATGGCCAAGCGCCGTATAAAAACCGATGGCGATCGCCGGCACGAAGACCAGGGCCGCAACGGCGGCAAGGCGCAGACGCCATCTCGGACTTGCGGCCGAATCGCTGGAGGATTGCGGGTCCTTGCCGCTGACGGCAAGAAGCTGGCGGGCCGCTTCGGTCTTTGCCGCCGCGGCCTCCTCGGACGAAATATTGGCGCGGGCTTCGTCGCGCGCGATCTCGTCGAGCTTCTCCTGATAGAAGGTCACGTCCGGTGCTGTCGCATCGCGCCGCGCCGGCCGCGCCAGCGGCCAGAGGACGGCGAAGACCGCGCCGCCGGTCAAAAGCGCGAAGAGACTCCAGAGCATGATTTTCCTTGTAAATTCTCTGGCAGGGTCAGTACGCCATTTCCGCGGCGATTTCCATGTGACAAAGGCGTGAGCGCCGCGCGACGATTGATGTCATTTCTATATTAATTGTCATGAGCTTATTCTGCATTTTTAAAGCTAAACACTAAGCGGCGGCCGGCAATTCCAATTCGGCCCGCAGGCCACCGGCTGGACTTGCGTCAAGTCGCAGCGCGCCGCCATAGAGCGCGGCAAGATCGACGACGATCGACAGGCCAAGCCCGGACCCCGGCCGCGTCTCGTCGAGCCGGCGTCCGCGCCGCATCGCGGCCTCGCGCAATTCCGGCGCCAGGCCGACGCCATCATCATCGATCACGACTCGGAAGAATTTCTTACCCTGCGGATTGCTTGCTGCAATGGGCGTGATGACGATCGTCACGTTTTGCCGCGCCCATTTGCCGGCATTGTCGACGAGATTGCCGATCATTTCCTCAAGGTCCTGCCGCTCGCCGCGGAAGCGGATGTTGTCGGGAACCTGCGCCGAAAAGGTGATCCCCCGGTCGCGATAGATTTTCTCAAAGGTGCGCACGAGGCCCGCGGTCACCGGCGCGACCTCGGCCATATTGCCGATGGCGCCGACCCGCACCGCCGCACGGGCGCGCTCGAGGTAATAGGTCACCTGATCGCGCATGATCGCCGCCTGTTCGCGGACTTTGAACGACAGCGGGGTCTTTTCGGTTGCCGCCTCGTTGATGATGACACTGAGCGGCGTCTTCAAAGCATGGGCGAGATTGCCGACCTGGGTGCGGGCGCGTTCGACGACCTCGCGATTGGCGTCGAGCAGAAGATTGACCTCCGCCGAGAGCGGCGCAATGTCCTGCGGAAATTCGCCGCCGATCCTCTCGCCCTGCCCGCGCCTGATCGCCGCGACGCCTTCCTGCAAGCGCCGCAAGGGTTCGAGACCGTAGCGCATCTGCAGTGCGGCCGAGCCAACGAGCGCCGCGGCGAGCAGCGTGAAGGTTACGATCAGGGCAAGTTCAAAACCCGCGACTTCCGATTCCATCGGCGCCGTCGTCGCAGCAACCTGGACGAGATAAATACCTTCGTCGCCAGTATCGATCGTCCGTTCCACCATGCGCAGGATTTTATCGTCGGGGCCCTTCACATAGCCGCTGCGCGCGCCACCGACACCGGCGGGCACGCCAGTCGCGGCAAGCTGCGGCAGCCGCGCGGCGAAAAGCGAGCGCGAGCTTTGGATGGTCGGCTGGGTGCCGTCGAGCCGGGTGATCTGCCAATACCAGCCTGAGAGCGGAATCTCGAATTGCGGCTCGCCAAGCTCGAAAGGTTCGGAGCGGTTTTCTTCGCTCGGCGCGGCGATGTCGGCGACAAGCGCGCGGAGATAGAAGCCCAGGCGCTCATCGAACCGCGTTTCCGCCGATTGCCGATAGATCGCCGAAAGCCCCGTGCCAGCGATGAGCAGAATGATCGAACTCAGGACCGCCGCCGAAACGAAGAGCCGCGCAGCGATCGACCAGTGTCGCGGATTGGGGCTGAATCGCATCAGGAGGTTTTGGCCGCGTCCGGCTTGCCATTCCTGCCGGCGCGCTGTTCGGCTTCCGGATCGGCGACGACATAGCCGAGGCCGCGCATGGTCTGGATGATGTCAATGCCGAGCTTCTTCCGCAAACGGCCGACGAAAACTTCGATCGTATTCGAATCGCGGTCGAAATCCTGGTCGTAAAGATGCTCGACCAGCTCGCTGCGCGAGACCACCCGCCCGGCATGATGCATCAGATAGGAGAGCAGCCGGTATTCGTGCGAGGTGAGCTTGATCTGATTGCCGTCGACAAGGACGCGCCCCGAGCGCGTATCGAGCCGGACCGGGCCGCAGCTCAATTCGCTCGAAGCATGGCCGGTGGCGCGCCGCAGCAAGGCGCGGATGCGCGCCAAGACCTCTTCGATATGGAAGGGTTTCGCCACATAATCGTCGGCGCCGACATCGAAGCCCTGGACCTTGTCGCTCCAGCGGTCGCGCGCGGTGAGAATCAAGACGGGCATCGCCCGGCCGGCCTCGCGCCATTCCTTGAGCACCGCGATCCCGTCCTTTTTCGGCAGGCCGAGATCGAGGACGATGGCGTCATAGGATTCGGTGTCGCCGAGAAACCAGCCTTCCTCGCCGTCATAGGCGCGGTCAACGGCATAGCCCGCCTGCGCCAGCGCCGTCGCAATCTGACGGTTAAGATCCTTGTCGTCCTCGACAACCAGTAACCGCAAAGCTTTCTCCTCGCGCCGGATTAATCACGCCGAGATCAACTTGACGTGTCTATTTCGCGTTTTTGGCGCTCAAAACCTGCCCCGTCAGCGCATTGGTGAACACATGGACCACCCGTCCGTTGACGCGCAAGAGATTAATTTCATAGACATATTGCTCTTTGTGGCGGCACAGCCGGACCCCAAGCGGATCGGCATCGTAGCGGCCCGCCATACTGACCAGCAGCCGGAACGGATCGGCGAGCTTGTGCGCTGCGATTTTCTCTCGCGTCTGGGCGGCTGAAAAGCATTCGTGCTCTGCCGGCGGCGTCCGCCCCCCGGCGAGATGGATCGCGCCCCCGAAATGAGCGCCTCCCGGGTGGCCAGCGCCGTTATGCCCGTTCGCGGTTTGATGCACTGCACCTGCCGCCATCGCCTGGACGCTGGCAAGAAAAAGGACAGCGAGTGCAAGGCCGGCGTGCCGCATCGGGTCGAGACTCGCTTCAACGCGGTGAATGCGCGGTGAACATCGGGGCGGATGCGCGAAGCTATACAGGCGGCCTTTGACTTTGCAAGCCTGCTGCCGGTCCGTGTCCACCGGCGGGCGACACAACGGTCTTTTCTTCAGATGGCGCAACGGCTCGTTTACTCGAATGAAGGGTTTCCCGTAACCATTGCGCAACGTCCATCAACTAAGTTTCCGTAGAAGACGAAATATCCTTGAATGATTTTTGACTGATTCCGCTAATGTTCCACCGTTCCGTCCAGGCTCTTTTCCGGCGCCTGCCTTGGCTGAAATCGCCGAGGAGATTCGCGTGCAACAATCGCGCCTCGACCGCCGTTGAGTTCGGGATGATCGCATTGCCTTTGTTCGCGCTCATCCTCGGGGCGCTGCAATGGGCCATCGTCCTGCTCGCCCAACAGGAGCTGGAGAATGCGGCCGATCAGGCAGGCCGCCTCATTATGACAGGCCAAGTGTCCAGTACATCGGGCCAGACCGGCTATCTCACGCAAGCCCAATTCACGACCAAGGTGTGCAGCTATCTCGTCGCGCTCTTCAATTGCAATAATCTGATGGTCAACATGCAGACGGCCAGCTCGTTCAGTTCGGCGAGCACGTCTGCCCCGAGCTATACGACGCTTCAGCAGAACCAATGGAGCTACAGCACCGGAAGCCATACCAAGGGCAGCACGAGTGTCGTCATCCTTCAGGTCATGTATGAATGGCCGATTTTAAGCAATGTGCTTGGCTTCAATCTCGCCGGTCTGCCGAATGGGAGGCGCCTTTTGATGGCGACGTCGGTCTTCATGAACGAGCCAACGCAATAATGATGTGCCCGCGCCTCACATCCAAGAAAATGCGTTTCGCTTCGCATGAAGACGGGATCGCCGCTGTCGAGTTCGCGTTGACGCTCCCGATCATGCTGGCTCTTTTCGTCGGCGTGACCCAGGTTGGCGAGGCGGTGTCGATAAGCCACAAGGTGACAGTGACCGCACGCACGATCACCGACCTCGTGACAAGAGAGAATTCGCCGCTCGCCCAGGCGGAGCTCACGAGCGATCTTCAGGCCGCGGCGCAGGTCATGGCGCCCTATCCGTCGACCACGCTGAACGTCACCGTTTCGGAGATCACGACTAATTCCAGTGGCACCGCAACGGTACTTTGGAGCAGTTCATGGCCAAATAGCAGCAACGCCCTGATTGCCGGCTCGCCCTTCACGCTCCCGACCAGCCTCGCCGGCGCGAACGTCACGGTTATCTACGGGCAGGTCACTTACGGCTATACGCCCGTCTTAGGCGATAAGATCATTGGCCCGATAACACTCTCCGACAACATCTACCTGTACCCGCGTACGGGGGCGTGTATCGCGGGGCCAAACGCCGCGACTTATCCGTGTCCCCCTGCGCCATAATTCCGGTCGCGAACATCAGCGTCGGGATTATCAGCGGAATGAGACTGGCTGAAGCGGACGCCTCGGACATTTAGCCTGCCGTCGACAGGTGCGAACGCACTGTGGCCTGGCTTTATACCCAAGCCCTGCAAGATGCCCTAAATCGCGCTGTCCAAATTCGGATTGCGAGGCGTCGGGCTTCATTGGATTTCGTGACATTGGTAGGCCGGGACAAACCCGGCCATCCCAGTTTGAGTCCGCCAGCTTATTGCGCCAGATGAACTGTCGACGTTGCGTTGAGGAAAAGCTGCTGCAATGCCGCGCCGATATCCTGGTCCGTCGTCACCTCGCCGAAGAGCGCGGGCGACGAGGCACAGGATTCCAATGCGGTCGCGATATTGGGATTCGGCAGCGGACTCGTATTGTCATCGAATGGCTGGACGTAGGAGGTGTAGAAGGAATTGGTTGTGGCGCTTGAAGGTAGCCCGGTGACTGTCGTATCGAGATTCGAATAGTCGAGATAAAGCACCGCGATCCTGATTGGCAGGCCGGCGCTGCTGATCCTTGCCTTGATCGTATTGCATAAGGTCGTATCGATCATTGAAATATTGCGCCCAGGGGTCGTGCCGAGACCGGGAACGTTGCCTCCAGTGCTATTCGAGCTGCTGCTCATCGAGCTACTGGACGGGACATAAGTGTCGTTCACACCGTCGGTGATGAGCATCAACACTTCTTGCGGCGTATCGTTGGATGCGTTGGTTCCATTGCCGGGTGTTAGTAGGATGGAATTAACCGCGGTCATGGCCGCGTCGATCGCCTTGGTACCGTCATTGTTGGAACATGAGGTCGAGCCCGATACCGACGTGACGGGGTATTTTTTTCCGCTTATCGTCTGTGTGGACGTCGATGTCGTATTGGTTCCGGTCAGGCCGCCGTTGTTGAACATCTGCAACATCTGGATATTCGCCGCGGCGCTCGAAGCGGTCGACATGCTCTGCGGCGTCATCGTGGAGCCGCCCGATATGTAGTGCAGGGGCGAATGCCCGTTCGTGCAAGCTGAGCCGGACCAATCGGTATCGAAGGTTGCGACCGACATTTGGTAGGTCGCGCCATTCCCTGCATTTGTTCCATTTCCCTGGCTGATCGTCGTCGCATAAGGGCCGAGCTGTTCGATTGCGCTGCGCAGATTGTCGATGCGAAGCGTCAGGCCGAGGATGTTTTCCGCGTAGGTGTAATCATCGACGAATCCCGGGTTGCTCGTGGTCCCCGTACCGGGATTGGCCGTGTTGCCCGGCAACACCCATCTGCTCTGGTCGGATTCATGGCACGCGAAGGAACAACCGCCTTCGTTGTCGCCCGGGTTTGGAACAAGTGCCTGCGAACTATATTGGGCAGCGCCAGCTTTGTAGGTTGAAGCTGGGCAGGTCGTCTGCACGCTTGATGAAAGCGTTTGACTGGAGTTCTGCTGGAGCAGATTGATTGCTGTACCCGCTTTACTGGGCACCAGCGGGGTAAATTGCTGAGCGCACCAAGTTGCCGTATACATCGCATTAATGCCGGCCGTCGTCGCCGGGATCGCCATTGAAGGCGATGAATCCGCCAGGATATAAAAGTTGATATTCGGCGCCGCCGCCACCTGGGCTACGGTCGGACTCGACGTATTGCCAATGCCGATCGTGTTCATGCCGATGATCCGACCAAACGCATTGTTCGACTGCGCCGTATAGGTAACCTGCGTCGTACGTGGACTCGTGTGGGCCGTGGGGTTGTCGTTGACGGTCACGACCCCGTTCAGATTGCTCACGCCGCCGACGGTGCCGGCGAGCGAATTGAACAAAGCCTGCGCTCTGGCCTGGGCATCGGCCTGGTCTAAACCCTGACCTGGAACCGGCGAAAAGGCGGGCGGATTTCCGGATTGCGTTACCGTGGAAAGTGCCACTGCATCGGCGATCGCGTCGAGTTTGGCTTTGCGCCGTGTCGCGGAGGTGTAGTCGATCGCGGAGCCGACAGCGAACAGAATTGGGATCGAGCACAACGCGAAAACCATCGCGACATTGCCGCGCTTGTCCGCCGTAAAACGCGGAAGCCCGCGGCGAAGACCGAAAATGAGATCGGCGGCAAGCGCCCGGCCGTTGCGCAAAATCGACGAATATTTGAAACGTATTTCCACGGGCGCAGTCCTTGAGACGTAACGCCCTTAGCTAAAACGCGAATTGGTAAAGACTTCGGATAGTTAATATTGCACTGCTGCTGCGAGTTTAGTGCCTCAAATGAAAGGCCTTGCGGCCTCAACAGATTTTCCTTTGTGATTCAAATAGCTGCCAAGCCTTGGCTTCCTGGTTCCCTGGCGCAAAACGGCCGGCACCGAATTTCGGTTTTAGTAAATCCGTCCTTGTCGCATTCGATGAAAAGCGGGGTTTTGGGGCGCCATCCCGGTTTAGGGGGATTTTTTCGAGCCGCGCGGCGATTTCCCCGGCCAGCTCACGACGTGCTCGGGATAGTCTTCGATCTTGAGATCGGTCTCGGCAAGCTTGACCCGGCCGCGCACGGAAATCCCCGCCTCATGGACGGTCTCGGGCGAACCGGAGACGAGCGGGTGCCACCAGGCGAGCGGCTTGCCTTCCGCCCGCAGCCGGTAGGCGCAGGTCGGCGGCAGCCAGGCCAGCGAGCTGGCGAGATCGGGCGTGAGCTTGAGGCAGTCGCGGACCCGACGCCGGCGGCGGGCATAATCGGCGCAACGGCAGCTTTCGACATCGAGCAGGCGGCAGGCGATGTCGGTGAAATGGATGCGGCCGGTGTCCTCGTCCTCGAGTTTGACGAGGCAGCAGCGGCCGCAGCCGTCACAGAGGCTTTCCCATTCCGTCGGGGTGAGTTCCGTCAGCGGCTTCTCCCAAAAGCCGCCGGTCTTCGCCATTCTCTTGCCGCGACGGCGTGGTTCCTGGGCCATCTCAAAGCCTTTTAAGTCTTTCAATGGGTTGGATTTGTCCGAAAACCGCTTCGCACTTTTCGGTCCGATGCTCTAAAATTGCAACTATTCCGGTTACGTCCGGCAGGAAAGCCCAGGCGGCATGAAAGTGTTTGAAAGGCTGCGCTCCTCCACACTCTATAAACGGATAACCCGCGCCTTTCTGGAGATCGACGCCTTTTTCGACTCGTCGCTGTTCGAGTCGGGCGAACGGTCGCGCAGCGCCTATGCCTCGCTCATCGCCTTCATGGACCGCCTGCATGTGTCCGGCTGGCGGCGCCTGGGGGTCGAGCTTTTCTGCGAGGGCTCGAACATCGCCCTCGGCGTCGGGATCGTCGCCCTGTTCTTCGCCATTCCGGCCTTCGAGGACACGGCCGGCGCCGATTGGCTGAAGAAGGAGGACCTTGCCGTCACCTTTCTCGACAGCTACGGCCAAGTGGTCGGACGGCGCGGCATCAAGCACGACGATTCCGTGCCGATCGAGCAGATGCCGAAGTATCTCATCGATGCGGTGATCGCCACCGAGGACCGGCGGTTTTTCGAGCATATCGGCATCGATTTCGTCGGCGTTTTCCGCGCCCTCATGGTCGATGCCAAGGCCAACGGCGTCGTCCAGGGCGGTTCTTCGCTGACCCAGCAGCTCGCCAAGAACATTTTTCTGTCGAACGAGCGCACCCTCACCCGCAAGGTGAAGGAAGCCTATCTCGCGCTCTGGCTCGAAGGCCATCTGACCAAGCGCGAAATCCTCCAGCTCTATCTCGACCGCGTTTACATGGGCGGCGGCACGTTCGGCATTCAGGCGGCCTCGCAATTCTATTTCGGCAAATCGGTGCGCGACGTGACGTTGGCGGAAGCCGCGATGCTCGCCGGCCTGTTCAAGGCGCCGACCAAATATGCGCCGCACATCAACCTGCCGGCCGCCCGCGCCCGCGCCAACGAGGTGCTGAACAACCTCGTCGATGCCGGCTACCTGACCGAGGGCCAGATCTACGCCGCGGTGCGCAACCCGGCGACACCCGTGCCGCGCGGCCAGACCTATTCGCCCGATTGGTATCTCGACTGGGCCTATAACGAAGTCCACCAGCTCTCAGAGGCCGGCAAACTCGGCAACAACCGCGTGCTCACCGTCCGCACCGCGCTCGATTCCAATCTGCAGAAATATGCCGACGACACGATCTCTAATCAGTTGCGCGAATATGGACCGAGCTATCACGTCAAACAATCGGCCATGGTCATCCTCGACCCGTCGACCGGCGCCGTGCGCACGATCGTCGGCGGCCAGGATTATGGCGAGAGCCAGTTCAACCGCGCCGTCGACGCAATGCGCCAGCCGGGATCGTCCTTCAAACCTGTCGTTTATCTCACCGCGCTCCTGACCGATAAGTTCACCCCCTCGACCATCGTCGAGGACGAGCCGGTCTGTATCGGCAATTGGTGCCCGCATAATTTCGGCAACAAATATATGGGCAGAGTTCCGCTGATCACGGCGCTCACGCATTCGCTCAACACGGTGGCGGTGCGGCTCTCGATCGCCATCGGCGCCGCCGATTCGCGGCCGGGCCATAACAATGTCTATGAAGAAGCCAAGCGCGGCCGCGCCAAGATCATCGAGACCGCCCGCAAGATGGGCATTTACACGCCGCTGCCCGACACCGTCTCGCTGCCGATCGGCGCCGACGTCGTGAATGTCATGGAAATGGCCGGCGCCTATTCCGTCTTCGCCAATGGCGGCAAGCGCGTCACGCCCTATGCGGCGGTCGAGATCTACAACAGCCACGGCGATCTTATTTACAGCCACGACCGTGACGCGCCGGCGCCGAAACAGGTCTTCGACCCGGCGAAGATCCTCGAGATGGTGACGATGATGCGCAACGTCGTGCAGGAGGGCACCGGTCAGCGCGCCAAACTTGATAATATCGATATGGGCGGCAAGACCGGCACGACCAACGGCTTCAAAGACGCCTGGTTCAATGGCTATACGGGCAATTTCGTCGGCACGATCTGGTTCGGCAACGATGATGATACGCCGACCAACAATATGACCGGCGGTTCCTTGCCGGCGATGACCTGGCATCTGATCATGACTTATGCGCATGAGGGGATCGAGTTGAAGCCGCTGCCGGGTGCGCCGCCCTTCCCGATCGCGCGGACCGCCCCCACGCCGGCGGTCGCGGCGGACGGCAGCAGCCCCGCGCCGCCGCGCCATCCCGCGGCGCTGTCACATCGCTCCGCCGATGTGCTGGCCGGGATCGACGCGACGGCGCGGACGATCACCTCCAACCGGCAGAGCGACCCTTGACCCGTCCGAGGCTTGTGCGTTGACGCTCATCAAATTCCTCCTCACGGCGCTGGCCGGCGTTGCCTTGGGTTTTATGATCACGACCCGCGTGCTTGATCGCAGGCTGAGCTTCGACACGGCGCAGGCCGGTCCTTGGCGCGGCCAGCCGAAAAGCGGCACGATGGACATTGACCCCTATGCCAATGCGCGGATCGCCCGCACCGCGGAATTGCCGCTCGGCAGCGCCGAGGGCCTGAGCTTCATCGCGCGCAATGACAGTGCGGGCGCCCCCCTGCGCCCGGAATGCGATTATATTGTCAGCGGCGGCGTGCCGCCGACACGCTATTGGACGTTGACGCTCATCTCGCCGAAAGGCTTTCTGATCGACAATAAGGCCAAACGTTTCGGCTTCACCTCGGCGGAGGTCGTGCGCGCCACGGATGGGACCTTCACCATCGTCGTCGCGCGCACGGCACGATCCGGCAATTGGCTGCCGGTCGGCGATGCTAAGGCCTATGCGCTGATGCTGCGGCTCTATGATACGCTGCTCGACTTCGGAACCACCAAGGTCGGCGCCGATGCGCTGCCGAAAATCACCCGCGGCGGTTGCGCATGACGGTGCGTTTCTACAGCTTCCTGCTTTATCTCGCCGGCGTGTTGTTCGTCGCCGGGCTCGTCCATATCGTCGCCATCCTCGTCATGCCGCAGGTCGCCCCGCATGATGCCTATGCGCGCCTCGCCGCGCTCGCCAAACCTGGCGAGACCACTTTATTGCCGCGCGCCCTGCCCGGCCATGAAGTCACGCCCTACGAGGATCCGGCGTTTGCACAGGCCGTCTGCCTCTACGATCTCTCCGACGGGCCGCTGCATGTACATGCCGACCTCGCCGACAACCGGCTGGTGACGATCTCATTCCGCACGCAGACGGGACAGGTTTTCTATTCGATGACGGATCGCGCCTCGCTGCATGGCACGATCGACGTCCGCATCATGACGCAGCCGCAACTCGATGCCATCGAAGCCGCGGAAGGCGACGAGGACAACGATCAGCCGTTGAAGGAATTGCGCCTCGTTGCGCCGGATGTGAAAGGCTTCGTGCTCGTCGACGCCATGTCGACCTATCCGAGCGAACGCGCCGGCGCAGAAGCAGAAGTGAAATCGGTCACCTGCGCCCCCGAGACCTTGGCGCAGGATTGATTTGTTTGATCAGCAGGTGATCTGGTCGTGGAGCGGCGGCCGTTTGGTCTCCGGCCGGCGGCGCGGCTTTGAAACCGGCGCATAATCCTCTGCGCGCATGTAGCGCACACCCGTGAAGAACAGAATTTCCGCGCCTTCAGCGCGAGGCGGAATAGTGCGCGGCACTTTCTGTTGCGCCTTGAAAGCTAACAGCTCGCCCATCGATTTCGACCTCCACGCGGCTGTGCGTCTCCCTACCTCCGCATCACGCCCAGGCGCGCAAGACGAAGCGTGGCCTCGGCGTGGTTAACGCTTTCTCAATACGATCTTGAGGATTTGTAAAAAGCCTGCGGCGTGGCGCGGCGGTGACAGGCTCAGGATGCCGCAAGGTCGAGGAAATTACGGCCGTGCCTGTCTTCGACTTCGACGATCCAAAGATCGACGTCGAAATCAAGTTCGCGCTTGAGCCGCGCCTCGATCGAGGCCGGCTCAAGCCAGTCTTCTTTATGCGTTTGAACGAAAAGCCGTTCGCCGTCGCCCGCCGCGCTTTGCGGCGCCGGGCCGAAGAGCGCTGCCTGGCCGTCGAGCCGGTCGATCTTGACGAAAATGGCGCCCGCCTCGGCTGCACCGCGGCGCCGCAAATAGGCCGCCGCTCCCTCAATATTGCAGCGCCGCAAATAAGCGGCAACCCAGAGATCGCTGCGCAGACGCATCATCGCTTCCGTATTCTTGAGCTAGAGTTTAACCTTGTCACAAAACTGTTGTGCAGTTCGGTTTGGTTAGCGCCGCCGTTTGGAGGATGCGCGCATGACTTCCCTTTCATCAGTTGAAACCGTACCGCAAGAGTCCCGAGGTCCGGGCCCCAAGCTCGATCATCCGGTCGATATGAAGGCCGTGATCGTCTTTCTGACGATCGTCGGGTGTGGGCTGCTGTTCGCTGCCTACAATGTCCATAATGACGTTGAATCGACCGGGACGGTCGTCAAAAGCATTGCGCCTTTCCTCCTTTTGGGCGTCGCGCTGGTGATCGCCCTTGGGTTTGAATTCGTCAACGGCTTCCACGACACCGCCAATGCGGTGGCCACCGTCATCTACACGCGCTCGCTGCCGGCGCAATTCGCCGTCGTCTGGTCGGGGTGCTGGAATTTCCTCGGCGTCCTGACGTCGACCGGCGCCGTCGCCTTCGGCATCGTCTCGCTCCTGCCGGTGGAACTCATCCTGCAAGTCGGCTCCGACGCCGGTTTCGCGATGGTCTTCGCCATGCTGATCGCGGCGATCATCTGGAACCTCGGCACCTGGTGGCTCGGCCTGCCGGCCTCGAGCTCGCATACGCTGATCGGCTCGATCATCGGCGTCGGCATCGCCAACGCGCTGATGCGCGGCCGTGATGGCACCTCGGGCGTCGACTGGAGCAAGGCCACGGAAATCGGTTATGCGCTGCTGCTGTCGCCGCTCGTCGGCTTCATCTTCTCGGCGCTTCTGCTTCTCATCCTGAAGGCGCTCATCAAGAACCCCGATCTCTTTAAGGAGCCGAAAGGCGATCAGCCGCCGCCGGCCTGGATCCGCGGCCTCCTGGTTCTCACCTGCACGGGCGTGTCGTTCGCACATGGCTCGAACGACGGTCAAAAGGGCATGGGCCTCATCATGCTGATCCTGATCGGTACTGTGCCGACGGCTTATGCGCTGAACCGCGCGGTGCCGGCGCATCATGTGCAGACCTTCATCGCCGCCTCCGAGGCCGCCTCGAAGGTCGTCGATGCCAAGGCCACCGGCTATCAGATCATCGGCGATCCCCGCCCGGCGGTGACGGCCTATATCGCCCAGCATCAACTCAACGAAGGCACCTTTCCTTCGCTCGCGGTGCTGATCCAGGACATCGCCAAGCAGGTGCAGACCTACGGTTCGCTCGCGAAAGTCCCGGCGAGCCAGGTCTCCAACACCCGCAACGACATGTATCTCGCCTCGGAAGCGATCCGCGTCCTCAGCAAGGACAAGGCGAGCCAGCTTTCGGCGGCCGACGTGAAGACGCTGACCACCTATAAGAAGGAGCTTGATCTTTCGACCAAGTTCATTCCGATCTGGGTCAAGGTCTGCGTCGCTTTGGCGCTCGGCCTCGGCACGATGATCGGCTGGAAGCGGATCGTCGTCACCGTCGGCGAAAAGATCGGCAAGGAGCACCTGAACTACGGTCAGGGCGCCGCCGCCGAGCTCGTCGCCATGAGCACGATCTTCGCCGCGGACAATTTCGGCCTGCCGGTTTCGACCACCCACGTCCTCTCGTCCGGCGTCGCCGGCACGATGGCGGCGAATGGCTCGGGCCTGCAGCTTGCGACGCTGCGCAATATCGCGATGGCCTGGGTTCTGACCCTGCCCTGCGCGATCGCGCTGTCGGCGTCGCTCTACTGGATCTTCCGCCACATTTTCTAAAAGCACCTAAGCCTTTTCAAACATCAGGCCGGCCCTGCCCCCAGGGCCGGCTTAATTTTTGGGCTTTGCACTGCTTGCCGCTCCGCCGGCAAATGACTAAGCCAGCCGCACGGGCGGCCGATGCCGCGCAAATCCGAAATCGAAGGAGGCTGCATGGCTCAGCTTGATGCCGCGCTGGCGAAGATCGACGCCAATCTCGATGCGGCGCTCAAACGCCTCTTTGCGCTTGTCGCGATCCCCTCAATCTCGACCGATCCGGCCTTTGCGGGCGCCTGCCAGACCGCGGCCGAATGGCTCCGCGACGAATTGCAGGGCCTCGGCTTTGACGCCTCGGTGCGGCCGACGCAGGGCCGCCCGATGGTCGTCGCCAAGGCCAAGGCAGGGCACGCCGACGTGCCGCATGTGCTCTTCTACGGCCATTACGACGTCCAGCCGGCGGATCCGCTCGATCTCTGGCAGACGCCGCCCTTCGCGGCGCGCCTCGCCGATGCGACGAGCGGCCAGCAGATCGTCGGCCGCGGCACCTCCGACGACAAGGGCCAGTTGATGACCTTCGTTGAGGCCTGCCGCGCGCTCAAGGAAACCGGTTCGCTCCCTTGCGACATCACCATCCTGTTCGAAGGCGAGGAAGAGACCGGCTCGCCGTCCCTGCCCGCCTTCTTGCAGGCGAACAAGGCTGAGCTTGCCGCCGACATTGCCCTCGTCTGCGATACCAATATGTGGGACCGCAAGACGCCGGCGATCACCACCATGCTGCGCGGCCTTGTCCTCGAAGAAGTCGTCATCAAGGCGGCGAGCCGCGACCTCCACTCCGGCATGTTCGGCGGCGCGGCCGTCAATCCCATCCATGTGCTCGCGAAGATCATTGCCGATCTGCGCGACGCGGACGGGCGCATCACTTTGCCTAGCTTCTACGACGGCGTCGCGGAGCTGCCGCCCGAGATCGCCGCGCAATGGCGCGATCTTAAGTTCGACG
>Ga0153954_1001223_pt1 | contig 14793 bp, 17 predicted proteins | sample TSFL038MetaG_FD_102277 | JGI IMG/M metagenome (GOLD analysis project Ga0153954, IMG submission 102277) | Attine ant fungus gardens microbial communities from Florida, USA - TSFL038 MetaG | ecosystem: Host-associated > Fungi > Mycelium > Unclassified | place: USA: Florida, Wekiwa Springs State... | reverse complement strand
TACTCCAGCCGCGAAACTTTCGAATCCAATTGTCCTCCCGGACGCACGTTTCGAATCCAAAATTTCCACATGCGATTCCCCTGCCCACAAGGGGGAGGGGAACGCACCGCGGCAGGTGGCGCTGCTGTGCCTCAAAGTCACCGACATAGTCGGCGTGTTGCACTCTGGATAATTGGCGTCGCGCTCTCGTTTGCGGCGTTATTTTCGACGCCTCTGCACGCCCAGGACTACCCATCCCGTCCCGTGCGCATCATCGTGCCGTTTCCGGCAGGGGGCACTGCCGACGTGATGCCGCGGGTGTTCAGCGACTGGCTGTCGCGCAAATGGGGGCAGCCGGTGGTGATCGAGAATCGCACCGGTGCCGGCGGCAATATCGGGGCGGAGGCGGCCGCCAAGTCCGATCCGGACGGCTATACGCTGCTCGCCTCGCCGCCGCCGCCGCTGGTGATCAACCAGAACCTCTATCCCAAGCTCGGCTTCGACCCGACCGAGCTGGTGCCGATCGTGATCATGGGGCGGGTGCCGAATGCGCTGGTGGTCAACGCAAGGCTTCCGCCCAGCGATGTCAAGGGGCTGATCGCCTACGCCAAGGCCAATCCGGGCAAGATCACATCGGCCACGCAAGGCAACGGCACCACCTCGCATCTCACCTCCGAGATGTTCCAGCTCATGTCGGGCGTGAAATTCCAGCACGTGCCGTACCGTGGCTCGGCGCCCGCGCTCACCGACCTGGTCGCCGGCAGCGTCGACATCATGTTCGACAATCTCGGGGTGTCGCTGCCATTGGTGAAGAGCGGCCAGCTCAAGCTGCTCGCGGTCGCGACGCCGAAGCGCATGGCGGCGCTGCCGGACGTGCCCACCATCGCCGAGACGCTGCCCGGGTTCGAATCCGCGGCCTGGTTTGCCATCGTCGCGCCGCCCAAGACTCCGCAGGCGATCGCCGACAAGATCAGCGCGGCCGTCAATGAGGCGCTCAAGGACCCGGACATCCTGGCGCGGTTGGCGCAGCTCTCGGCGGAGCCGATCGGCGGCACGCCGCAGGCCACCGGCGCCTATATGCGCGAAGAGGTCGATCGCTGGCACAAGGTGATCAAGGATGCGAATGTGAAGCTGGAGCAGTGAGAGTCGTGAGGCCGTCTTCATGACCATGACGAACGACGTAAGGCACTGGCCGGCCGAAGGCCTCACCCGCGTTCCGTATTGGCTCTATTCCGATCGCGATATCTACGAGGAGGAGCAGGCGCGCATCTTCCAGGGGCCGACCTGGAATTTTCTCTGCCTCGAGGCCGAGCTGCCCGGCCCGGGCAGCTACCGCCGCTCGAGCCTGGGCGCCATGCCGGTGGTCGTGACGCGGGACGCCGCGGGCACGCTGCACGCCTTCGAGAACCGCTGCGCCCATCGCGGCTCATTGCTGGTGCTCAACGAGAGCGGCTCGGCGCGTGACATCGTCTGCGTCTATCACAACTGGAGCTACGACCTCTGCGGCAATCTCACCGGCGTCGCCTTCCGCAAGGGGCTCGGCGGCAAGGGCGGCATGCCGGCCGATTGCCGGCCCGAGCAGCACGCCCCGCGCAAGCTCCGGCTCGCGGCGCTCAACGGCCTGGTCTTCGGCACACTTTCGGACGACACGCCCGATCTCGAAGACCATCTTGGCCCCGACATCGCAAATCGCATCCGTCGCGTGATGCGCGCGCCGGTGAAGTTGCTCGGCAGCTACAGCCAGACGCTGCCGAGCAACTGGAAGCTCTACATGGAGAATGTGAAGGACAGCTACCACGCGAGCCTGCTGCACACGTTCTTCACGACCTTCCGTCTCAACCGCTTGTCGCAGAAGGGCGGCATCGTGGTGAGCGAGAGCGGGGGCCATCATGTCAGCTACTCGCACGCCGCCGATACCGGCGGGCGTGAATACGAGCAGGCCGGCATGCGCGCGGCGCAGGACGATTTCGGGCTCGAGGCCCCGCAACTGCTCGACGCGGTGGACGAGGTCGGCGACGGCGTCGGACTGCAGATCCTCTCGGTATTCCCGACCTTCGTGCTGCAGCAGATCCGCAACAGCCTGGCGGTGCGGCGCCTGGTGCCGCAGGGAGTGGAGAAGACCGAGCTCGCCTGGACCTGCTTCGGCTTTGTCAGCGACGACGACGCGATGACCGAGCGGCGCCTGCGCCAGGCGAATTTGATCGGTCCTGCCGGCTATATCTCCATGGAGGACGGCGCCGCCCCGGGTTTCGTGCAGCGTGCGGTCGCCACCGCGCCCGATCTCGTGTCGGTGGTGGAGATGGGCGGCGCAAGCGTCGCCTCGGAGGACAACCGTGTCACCGAGGCGGCGGTGCGTGGCTTCTGGAAAGCGTATCGCGGCGTGATGGGGATATGATCGAACAACAATGAACCTCGAACTGCGTCTCAAGATCCAGGACCTCAACGCCCGCTACGCCCAGGCGATCGACGACAACAAGCTCGAAGCGTGGCCGGATTTCTTCACCGAGGACGGCCGCTACCGCGTCACCACCGCGGAGAACGTCGAGCGCGCGCTGCCGCTCGGCATGATCTATGCGACCTCGCGCGCCATGCTGCGCGACCGCGTGCGCTCGCTGCGGGATGCCAATGTCTACGAGGCGCAGCGCTACCGCCACGTCATCGGGGCGTCGTTGATCGAGGCGGAGGAGGGCGGTGTCGTCGCGGCGCAGACGAGCTTCATCATCGCACGCGTGATGCATACCGGCGAGACCACGCTGTTCGCCACCGGCCGCTACCAGGACCGCATCGTTTTCGATAAGACCGGCGCCGCATGTTTCGCCGAGAAGATCGTGATCCTCGACAGCCGCCTGATCGACACGCTGCTGGCATTGCCGTTGTGATCCCGGTGGAAGCGCTCAATCTCGCCGGGCTGATGGTGCGCCCCCTCTCCCCGTTAGGGGAGAGGGCTGGGGTGAGGGGGTTACTGCACGATCGAGAGACCGTACCCCCTCACCCCAACCCTCTCCCCACGGGAGAGGGGGCGCGCCGTTCGTGCTGCGCCATCCCCCTCTAACAGCCCCATCGATGCACGAGCCAATGACTACGTCTTCCCTGCTGCACCACCGTTCGTTCGTGCGGTACTGGTGCGCCCGCACCTTCACCAACGGCGCCTTCATGATGCAGGGAGTTGCGGTCGGTTGGCAGATCTACGATCTCACCAATGATCCGCTCGATCTCGGCCTCGTCGGGCTGGTCCAGTTCTTTCCCCTGATCGTGACCTCGATCCTCGCCGGGCAGGTGCTCGATCTGTTCGACCGCCGCAAGGTCGCGGCCGCCTGTCAGATCGGCAAGGCGCTCGCGGCCCTCGCGCTCGCCGTCGGCAGCGTGCACGGCTCGCTCAGCCGCGACGCCATGCTGGCGATCGTGTTCGTCTCCGGCACCGCGCGCGCCTTCGAGATCCCGACCCTGAACACGATCCTGCCGGGCGTAGTCTCGCCGGCGCTCCTGCCGCGCGCGATCGCCGCCTCCACCTCAGCCTCGCAGACCGCGGTGATCTGCGGGCCGTCGCTCGGGGGCTTCCTCTACGTCCTGGGGCCGGCGGTGGTATACGCCACCTGCACGGCCGTCTTCATCGCGGCGAGCGTGCTGATCAGTATGGTCGCGATGGCGCCCCGCCGGGAGCAGAAGCGGCCGGTCAACCTCGAGACTCTGTTCGCCGGCTTCGCCTATGTGCGCAGCCATCCGATTCTGCTCGGCGCCGTCTCGCTCGACCTGTTCGCGGTGCTGCTTGGCGGGGTGACCGCGCTGCTGCCGATCTATGCCCGCGATATTCTCAACGCAGGCCCCTGGGCGCTCGGCCTGCTGCGCTCGGCGCCCGCGGTGGGCGCGCTCGCAGCGTCGGCGGTGCTGGCGCATCGCGCCATCAGCGGGCGGGCAGGGAAGATCATGTTCGCGGCGGTCGGCGCCTTCGCGCTCGCGAGCTTCCTGTTCGCGCTCTCGACCTCGATCACGCTCTCGTTCCTCGCGCTCGCCGTCTACGGAGCTTCAGACGCGGTGAGCGTGGTGATCCGCCAGTCGCTGATCCAGATCCGCACGCCTTACGACATGCTGGGCCGTGTCGCTGCGGTCAATTCCATGTTCACGGGCACCTCCGGCTCGCTCGGCGAGTTCCGCGCCGGCGCGATCGCCGCCTGGCTCGGCGCGGTGCCCTCGGCCCTGATCGGCGGCATCGGCGCGCTCGCCGTGATGCTGATCTGGATGTGGGCGTTCCCACAGCTGCGCAACGTCGACAAGCTCAGCGGGGAGGGCGATCGCCGGGCGGGTTGAGCCGTTCCGCTCGCCCGGGACACGTGCGGCAATCATCGACCTCGGCAGAATTGAATATATGGGTAATTGCCTATATAAAGGAGTATATACGCATATATGGGCGGGTGGCGTCCGTCGGATCAACCACGCAAGGAGGCCGTTATGACAGGCAAGCGCAAGCCGTTCGGGATGCAGGTCCGTGCGGCGGTCGCCGCGGCGATGCTCTCGACGGCGGGCATCCGCGCAGCCGGCGGGCCCGTGGGGCCAGGGCGACAACCCAGCCGCGCGAGAGGCCGACGCGTGGTTTGAGAACTATCGTTTCCGATCAGGCGAGACACTGCCCAAGGTGCGGATCCACTACGCGACGCTCGGGTCGCCGCATCGGGCCGAGGACGGTCAGATCGACAATGCCGTCCTGGTCCTGCATTGGACCGGCGCGAGCGGCCGAGCGCTTCTCACGCCGGCCTACATGCAGGCATTGTTCGATCCTGGGCGGCCGCTCGATGCGGCGCGCTATTTCCTGATATTCGCCGACAGCGTCGGCCATGGCCGTTCGAGCAAGCCCAGCGCCTGGACACAGGCGTACCAGCTGCTTCGATTGATGATCGACGGAAGGGACAACCGGCCGCAGATCCAGGTCAGCGGCATCAGCGAGCCCGACACCGATCGCCGGCTCGCCGCCGCAAAGCAGGTCGCGCGCATCGAGCAGAGCGTGCCGCGCCGCGAATGCGAAACCGGTACCGAGCTGCTGCGCTCGGTGCTGTGGCACAAGGCGTCGCTGTCACAGGTCGCAGGCTACAGAAGCGGCGACCAGGCCGACATCAAGTACCTCAACCGCAAGCTTCGCGAATGCCTCGACGTGACCGCCGTGCAACTCGGGCTGCGCGTCGAGAGTGGGAGGCCCGTGCGCCGCCAGCGCGACGGGTTCGATCGTCTCGCCAGTCGGCTCGACGCGTATGCAGACAATCCGGCACTGTATGCGGCGGTGCATCGGGCGAAACGACATGGAAGACTTTGAACATCGCAGCCATGAAGGCTAAAATGACTGTTGAACCGGAGGTGCTTGCCTATGAGCCAACCTGCAGCATTGGTCACCGCCGCCGTCATATTGGCCGGGGCTATCCTTTTTCTCTTCCGTTGGGAGATTGATGGGGCGCAGTCGCCCTATCGCCTTGATAGATGGACCGGTGCAGTGTACGCCTGCACTGGCACCAAAACTCCTTCGTCTCACGAAATGGTTTGTGACTAATAGCTTGCCGCAAAGGAAGGTGCGCAATGGTCCGAGAATGAGATTGATTGACTGGTGGTTTTCATATCGTGCCGAACTCTGATTCAAGGTCGAAATGAGTCGATGTGACCCGACCGACCTCGAATGGCGGGTGATCAAGCTGCTGCTGGGATTAAAGACAGGACAGATCGCCTTGCAGCCGCGTCGAGCCGGCGCTTTCCGCCGCCTCAGGCGCCTTGTCCGGCGGCCTCGAGGATCAGGCGGGTGATCTCGTCGGGACGGGAGATCAGCGCGAGATGGCTGGCTTTTACCTCGATGGTTTTTGCCCCCATGCGCTGGGCCATGAAGCGTTCGAGGTCCGGGTTGATGGTGCGGTCTTCCGTCGAGACGGCATAGTAGCTCGGCTTCGATCGCCATGCCGCGTGCGCGGTCTTGCCGGTCAGCAGAGTCTTGTGGAACGGCTCCTGCACGGCATAGAGCACCTTCGCCTTCGCTTCCGGGAGGTCGCCCGCGAAATCCCGCAGGAAGGCGGCCTCGCTCAGGCGCCCTTCATCGCCGTCGAAAACGATGCCTGCAGTCGCCGGTGGCGTCGGAAACTTTTTGGCGAGCTCCGTGTAGTCTTCGCCTGCGTCCGGCGCTCGTGCCGCGACGTAGACCAGAGCCGACACCTGCGGATGGACACCCGCTTCGGTGACGATCATCCCGGAGAAGGAGTGACCGACGAGAACGGTGGGGCCATCCTGCCGGTCGAGCACGCGTTGCGCCGAAGCGACCGCGTCCGGCAGCGTCGTGAGCGGGTTCTGCACGGCGGTCGGATTGAGCCCCGCCGCCTGCAATCGGGCGATCACCTCGGTCCAACATGATCCGTCGGCAAACAATCCATGCACCAGCACGATGTTGCGCGCCTTGATCGGGGGAGTGGGGGCAGCGCTGCCGCGGGCGGAGATCAGGGAAGCAGCAGCACCGGCAACCAGCGCGGTGGTCAAAGTGCGTCGGTTCATCATCGTCGCTTCTCCTCCTCGATCATAACGAAGTGCTCGAGATCATCTCGTACGGTGCCAAGCGATCCCACCAAGCGATCCCACGACCTTTCCCGTACCCCAACGGTAATGTTCATCGGGCATCCGGGTCCAGCAACGCGTGCGACATCGATCGGGCCGCGCGCCGCTATATGCAATATCGTGGCGTTTTTGATCTATTTCGTTATTGCGTCGGAAGCCCGCCGATTGCCGTCATGATGGAGGGCGAACGCGAAGCACATCGACGCAGGCCTTGTGGTCGCCCTCCGTCACATGATTGTCGGGGGACGTCCGGCAATCTAGTCTGCGCTGGGGGTGTCGGGTGTCGGAGGGGTCATGAACGGCGTGCTGCGCGGATTGGCGCGGGGCGTTGCATTGCTCGCGGGTATCTTTGTGGCGACGGCCACGCAGGCGGATGTCCCGCTGGTCTTCGAATATCACGGATGGCACGTCGACCTGACCGGGGCGAAGGGCGCGGAAAGCGCCGCGAAGATGGTCCATGCGGTCAAGCAGCAGCTCGACATCATTGAGCACGTGGACTTGAAGCCGGATGTCGTCGATTTCATGCGGACCATCCCGATCTGGGCCAATCCGCATGCGGCGACCGCCGGACCCGGACACTACGGGCACCTCAAGGGTGTCGACCTGCGCGTGCGCCGTCTCGATCCGCACAAGCCGATCATCCTGCATGAGATGCTGCACGCCTATCATGACCGGAAGCTGCCGGAAGGCTTCAAGAATCCGGACGTCATGCGCTTCTACGAACGCGGCAAGACAGTGGGCTGGCCGGCCGATTCCTACATGCTCACCAACAATCGGGAATTCTTTGCCGTGACCGCGAGCGTCTACCTGTTCGGCGACATCCGGCGCGCGCCCTGGTCGCGCAACGAGCTCCGCGCCAAGCAGCCGCGCTACTATCAGTGGCTCGCCGACCTGTTCGACGACGGCCACCCGCGGCCGTGACACCCGTACCAGAAGCGTTGAACCGCGCAGGCCCTCGAGATGGGGCGATCCCCGACAGATGGCGGTTTGAATTTTTGAGTATGTCCGGCCCAGTCTAGCGTTCGGATGCCTTCGCCGTCGACAGGTCGAAGAGCTTCACCTGGGCGAACGGCGAGGGCTTGAAGCAGGCCGCGGTTTGGTCCTTGCCGCCGCAGTGGTGCCAGTTCATGACCACGGGCCTCGCGAGCGATGCGGCGAGGAGGAGCACCGTGAGCGCCAGAATTCCCTTTGTGCCGAACATGGTCGTGACCCTCAAGTTGCCGTTGGCGCTTTCATAGGCCGGCTTCAGGGGAGGGCGCTGTGATGGTCGTCACACACGCTTCGATGGAACTTCTGGGTCTGGCACAGGCACCGACCGAGCCGCCTCTTGCGTCTCTCTAATATAGGATATATATTCCTCCAATATTGGAGCCATCCGATGGCGCTCGCCCCGCATTATCCCTTCACCCGCTACGAGCCGTCGCCGCTGGTCGACCTGTCGGCGAAGGCGGAGCGCGAGCGGCTGAGCCCCTCGGCGATCAAGGCCTTCTTCAACATCATGCAGAAATGGGAGGTGCGCGACGAGGATGCGCGTGCGCTGCTCGGCGGCGTCTCCAACGGCCAGTTCTACGAGATGAAAAAGAAGCCGCAGCGCATACTCGACGCCGATACGCTGACCCGTGTGTCGTACCTCGTCGGAATCTTCAAGGCGCTCAACATCCTCTATTCGACGAAGCTCGCCGATGCCTGGATGCAGCGTCCCAACGCCAACCGGCTGTTCGGGGGGCTCCCGCCGCTCGCCTACCTGATCAAGGGCGGCCTGCCGGCGATGGAAATGGTGCGGCGGCTGCTCGACGCGCGGCGCGGCGGAGTGTGAGGCCCTTTAGCGGTCGCATTTTCTGAGGAAAATCGGGGGCCACTTTGCCGGAAAATGCTCTGCCGGAGACGGCGCTCGTCCGCCGCAACAATACCCACCGGCTCATCCCCTCGAAATATAGCGACGGCGGCGCCAGCGTGCTGACGCGCATCGCGGACGACGACGCCCATCTCGCGGATATCTTCGATCTCGACAACGCCACCAACGAGCGCCTCAAGGCCGAGAACGATCTCATCCCCGGCATCGGCATCCACGAGCTGGTGTTCGGCATTCCCCATTTCCGCATCGTCAATGCCGCGTTCTGCCATGCCCATCCCTTCGGCAGCCGTTTCAACGGACCGGAGCGGGGCGCGTGGTATGCGGCCTTCGACCTCCGGACCGCGCAGACGGAAGTCGCCTTCCACAAGTCGGTCGAGCTCGCCGAGGTCGATTGGCGCGAGGAGGAGGACGTGACCTACGACGATTATCTCGCCGATTTCAGCGCGCAATTTCACGACGTGCGCCAGGACGTGCAGTTCAAGGACTGCCTCGCGCCCGACAGCTATCTGGCGTCGCAGAAGCTCGCCGAGCAATTGGTCGCGGCAGGCGCGCTCGGCGTCGTCTATCCCAGCGTCCGCCGCCGTGGCGGCACCTGCATCGCCTGCTTTCGGCCCGCGCTGGTGGCGAACGTGCGCAAGGCGCGCACCTATCGGTTCGTCTGGAAGGGCAAGCCGCAGCCGGAGATCTCGGTGGTCAGCGTGTAGGGTGGGTTAGGCGCACGGCGGGAGCATGCCGCAGAGATCGTCTCACGTGCGCCGTAACCCACCGCTGACCAAGCAGCGAGTCCCGCGGTGGGTTACGGCGCACGCTTGACATGCGCTCGAGGCACGCACGCGTCACGCGCCTAACCCACCCTACATGCAAACAAAGATTCCCCCTTGGCAATGTAACGCGAATCATCTAACCGTCAGGCATCCTCCAAAATTGTGAGTTGATCGGCGCTGCGGCGCCCGCGGTCGCTTTGTCGGCGCGGGGCGCCGTCGCGTGCGTTTGTGACAGGCGAGATGATGCCCCAGGACCGCGAGACCGTGCGCAGCCGCTACGCGCACGATCCGGGATTCCGGGCGGGGATGCTCGCCGCCAGTCGCAAGTGGCGTGCCGCCAACAAGGATTATCCGCGCAAACGATATGTCGAGGATCCCGAATACCGCGAACGAATTCTTGCCGCGAACCGCCGTTGGCGCAAGGCGAACAGCGGCAAGCTCAATGCGCGCAGGAGGAAGCGTTACGCCGAGGATCCGGAATTCAGAAAGAGGCGTATCGCAGAAGGCAATGCTTTCAGAGCGGCCCACAAGGATCGTCGCAACGCGCGACAGCGGGCGCGCTACGCGACCGACGCGGAATATCGGGACAAGTGTCGTGCGACCAGGCGGGGCGCGCGCGGCCGCGCCGTCTGGCTTAAGACCAGATACGGAATGACGGCCGCGGACTACGACACCATGGTCGCGCAGCAGCACGGCGTCTGCGCGATTTGCAAGAAGAAGTCCCGCGGCCGGCTCCATATCGATCACTCCCACGAGACCGGCCTGGTGCGCGGGCTCCTGTGCAGTGACTGCAATATGGGTCTCGGCAGATTCAAGGACGACCCCGCCTCGCTGCGGACAGCGGCCGCCTATGCGGAGTCCCCCCCGTCACCGGACGGTTTCAAAGTTCGGACCTATAGACGGGATCGGCGCGGCCGGCCGCCTTCACATGAACGCTCGCTTGCATCCTCAGCGTCGCGATCAGAACGAAAGGAAACGACTTGAGCACCGACGACCAACCAACCGACGACGGCGCTGCACCCCGCATGCTGCGCGACGCGATCCTGCGCGAGCTGCTCGCGCCCGCGGATGCGGACGAGCCGCCGCCCGTCAACAAGCTGCAGCAGGTGGCGCGCGCCCTCGTCAGCAAGGCCGCGCGCGAGGACGTGGCGGCGATCCGCGAGATCCTCGATCGCATCGACGGCAAGGCCTCGGCGAGCGCGGCGTCGGGCGCGGCGCAGGCTGCGGGACACGGGAGCAGGGAGGTCAACATCCGATGGAAAGATCAGACTTCGTCATAGACTATGCGCCGCGGGAGCAATTCGCCGCGTTCCATGCGCGCCGCGAGCGCTTCGCCTGCATCGTGACGCACCGGCGCGCCGGCAAGACGGTCGCCTGCGTGCACGATCTGCAGCGCGGCGCGCTGAGTTGCCAGCGGACACGCCCGCGCTTTGCGTATCTGGCGCCGTTCCTTAAGCAATCGAAAGCGGTGGCGTGGGACTATCTGCGGGCCGGCATCGCGCCGCTGCGCGCGCTCGGCGCCACCGCCAACGAGACCGAGTTGCGCGTCGACTATCCGGGCGGCGCGCAGGTGCGTCTCTACGGCGCCGACAATCCCGATGCGCTGCGCGGCATCTATCTCGACGGGGTGGTGCTCGACGAGTTCGCCGACATGGACCCGCGGGTGTGGACCGAGATCATCCGCCCGGCGCTCGCCGACCGGCAGGGCTGGGCGGTGTTCATCGGCACGCCCAAGGGCCGCAACGGCTTCTACGAGCAATGGCGGCGCGCACAAACGGAAGCCGGCTGGTTCTCGTTGATGCTGAAGGCGAGCGAGACCGGCCTCATCCCCGAGAGCGAGTTGGCGCTGGCACGCCGCGACCTCAGCGAGGAGCAATATGCGCAGGAATTCGAATGCTCGTTCGAGGCCGCCGTGGTCGGCGCCTATTACGGCAAGCTGATGCTGCGCGCCGAGCAGGACGGGCGCATCGCCGGCGTGCCCTGCGAGCCCTCGGTGCCGGTGTGGACCGCGTGGGATCTCGGCATCCGCGATTCCACCGCGATCTGGTTCGCGCAGACCGTGGGCCGCGAGATCCGCGTCATCGATTACTACGAGGCTTCCGGCGCCGACCTCGGTCATTACGTGCGCGAGATCAATGCGCGCCCCTATCTCTATGCCGGCCACATCGTGCCGCACGACGCGCAGGCGCGCGAGCTCGGCACCGGCAAGAGCCGCCTCGAGGTGATGGCGAGCCTCGGATTGAAGAACATCACCGTCGCGCCGTCGCACCGCATCGAGGACGGCATCAACGCGGTGCGCGTCTTCCTGCCGAAATGCTGGTTCGACGCAACGAAATGCGCGCGTGGCTTGGATGCGCTGCGGCTCTACCGCTCGGAATACGACGACAAGCTGCGCGTCCTGGCGGCCGGCCCGGTGCACGATTGGACGTCACACGCGGCCGACGCGTTCCGCTATCTCGCGATGGGGATGGAGGGCAGGGGCGGGACGAGCGGGTTTTATCGGCGGATCGAGTATCCGGAGCGTGTGGTGGTGTGAGTGGTGGATCAATCAATATTTCGCGTAGACCGGTCCGCCAAACTTATAGGCGATGCCCACGCTCACGGATTGAACGTTTGACTTTATGTCGGCGAAGACACGGTCGTCGGCTCCGTCGACGACCGTGAAGAAGGTCTTGCTCATGGTTCCGAAGCTGGCATACCGGTATTCGACGCGTGCAATCCAATTGCCCCACGCCATCTGCTCTATACCCGCTCCGGCGGTCCAGCCGACGCGCGTATCTGAAAATGAATTGGCGTGAGAGAAAGCACAGACGGTGTTGACGTCGTTGCCGAAGCAGCTCGCTGCGGTGGTGACCTGCTGAAAGGCTATTCCGGCGGTGCCAAAGAGCAGAGTGGTGGGCGTCACGAGAACACCGGCGCGGCCGCGCAAGCTCCCGTCCCACCCTTCCTTGATTTCGGCAGTATCGCCGTTCCCGTTGAGAGGGAACCCCGGAAGTTCATTCGGCGTCCCTGGAATCACCGTCTGGCTGTGTCGATTGCCGGCCCACCCGAAATCGCCTTCCCAGCCGAGGAGGAACGTGGGCGCGACTTGCCAGTTGTAACCCACATATCCGCCAATCCTTGCGGCGACGCTGTCGAACTTCTGATGCGCCGTCGAGTCAGGAACACCGCCCTGCAATGGAGCGGTCGCCGTGGTGGTCCAGTCATTGTTCGCCCAGCTCGCGCCAAGCGAGGCGCCGAGATAGAACCCTGTCCAGCTGACGATTGGGGCGCTGATCGGCGCCTTCCTGATCATTGGCAGATCGGCGGCATAGGCCGGTGCGGTCGCGACCAGCAGAGCGGTAGCGAGCAAGAGTTTTTTCACGATTGACCCCCCAGAGAGCCACCGAGTGTAGATCTCATCCGGGCTGGAAGCTGTATCCTGCGGGCATCACTTTCCGGAAAAATCGGGCCGAGCGCCTCCGTCATGTGCGGGATAGAGGGCAGGGCAGCGGCGCGGGGATTCGGACCGTCGGATCGAGTATCCGGCGGTAGGTAGCGTGAAGATCTGGCCTTCAGCCGATGCGAGCCTTGCAGGGGCTAATAGTAGCGCGGAATGGGCCCGTCTTGCGGCGTCGGACGATCCGAAAGGTCGAAAGCGACTTCATCGACGTAGCACCAGCCCCAGTGCTCGGGCGGATCATAACCTTCGATGATGGGGTGCGCGGTAGCGTGGAAATGCTTGGTCGCGTGCTGGTTGGGAGAGTCGTCGCAACAGCCGACGTGACCGCACGTGCGACAGACGCGTAGATGAATCCACTCCGAACCGGTCTTCAAGCATTCCTCACAACCGCGTGCGCTCGGTTTGACGTCGCGGATCGTATCGAGATGCGTGCAGGTCTCTTCCATCGGCGACTCCGATAACTTTCGGTTTCGTTCAGCCGGCAGGAGCATCCGTAGGCTGGGGCCATGCCCGCTGCTTGGCGCATAATGGCGCATATCCGTGGATGCGCCATTTCCCTGAGTATATGCGCCGCTCGTCGTTTTCGTGCTGCGAATGTCGCGGGTCGACAATCTACCGCTGGATACCCAGAGCCTCTCCGATGGGCTGGTTCCCGGCCCAAAAGGTCTGAGGGCAAACAATAAAAAGGTCGATATAGTAAAATATATCAATTGCCTTGCGAGATATATTTAGACGCTTCAATCCCTTGTATCCCAAGTCTTGACGATATATTTTTGTATATATCGGAAGATTTTCGATCTATAGGAGCATATCGGTGGGCTACACCGGGGAACACATCATCGCCGCTCTGAAAGCCGCCCGACAAGAGAATGGGCTCTCGCAGCGCGAACTGAGCCGCCAGGCCGGCGTGCCGCAAAGCCATATCTCCAAGATCGAGCACGGCGCGGTTGATCTGCAGCTTTCAAGTCTGATCGCGCTCGCACGGGTTCTCGATCTCGAAATCATGAGTGTGCCGCGAAAGCTGGTTCCCGCCGTGCAGGCCATCGTCCGGGGCAGTACCAGCGCGCACCGCTTGGCCGATCCGGCTGAGCTTCCGACCGTTCGACCCGCCTACAGCCTGGATGAGAGCGACGATGCCTGACGTTTCTGTGCTCGATGTCCTGCTCCATGGCGAACCGATCGGCGCGCTGACGCGCGTGCCCGGTGACAGGAACATATTCGCTTTCAACCAATCTTATATCGATAACGCCGGGAGGCCTACGCTGAGCCTGTCCTTCAAGGATGCTCTCGGCGCGCTGATCACCGATATCCGGCCGACGCAGACACGCGTTCCGCCCTTCTTCGCCAACATGCTGCCGGAAGGCCCGATGCGCGACTATCTCGCCAAGCGCGCTGGCGTAAATCCCAAGCGGGAATTCTTCCTGCTGTGGGTCCTGGGCAAGGACCTGCCGGGCGCGGTGACCGTCCGTCCCGCCGACGGCGAAGCGTGGCCGCCGGATGGGGGCCACGACAGCGATGAGGCAGGATCCGGCGATGCCCGCCGCCACGCTCTGCGCTTCTCGCTTGCAGGCGTCCAGCTCAAGTTTTCGGCCGTAAGAAACGCTGCCGGCGGCCTGACCATTCCTGCGGAAGGCGTCGGCGGCTCATGGATCGTCAAGCTTCCGTCCATGATGCACGACGGTGTGCCCGAGAACGAATACGCGATGATGAGCCTTGCAGCAAAGATCGGCATGGACGTGCCGGAGCTGCAACTCGCCGACCTCGGCTCCATCGCGGGATTGCCGGAGGGCCTTGGCAATATGAAAGGCCGAGCCCTTGCGGTGAAACGTTTCGACCGCACGCCCTTAGGGCCGGTGCACATCGAGGATTTCGCGCAGGTGTTCGGCGTCTATCCCGACGATAAATACGCAAAGGCGAGCTATCGCAACATTGCCGAGGTCATCGCCGCCGAAACCGGCAACGTCGGCGTCGCGGAATTCATCCGGCGGCTCGTGTTCAATACGCTGATCGGCAACGCCGACATGCACCTCAAGAACTGGTCGCTGATCTACCCCGACCGCCGCACTGCTGCGCTTGCTCCCGCTTATGATTTCGTGGCGACGGTCCACTACATCCCGGATGAGAAGGCCGCGCTGACCTACGTGCGGACAAAACGGATGAACGAGTTTTCCCGCGACGAG
>Ga0153954_1001221_pt1 | contig 14843 bp, 18 predicted proteins | sample TSFL038MetaG_FD_102277 | JGI IMG/M metagenome (GOLD analysis project Ga0153954, IMG submission 102277) | Attine ant fungus gardens microbial communities from Florida, USA - TSFL038 MetaG | ecosystem: Host-associated > Fungi > Mycelium > Unclassified | place: USA: Florida, Wekiwa Springs State... | reverse complement strand
TGTACGACTGGGGCTATCAGCCGCGGCGCAGATAGTCGATCGCAAGATAGGCGAGCGAGCGCACGCCGTATTTCAGCGCGGGCTCGTGGATGTGGAACAGCGGCGAGTGATTGGGCGGCGCCGTGTGCGCGTCCTCTTCCGGCGGTGTGATGCCGAGGAAGTAGAACATGCCCGGCACGTCCTTCGCGAGGATCGAGAAATCCTCCGCCCCCATCACCGGGTTGATCTCCTTGACCCGGTCGTTGCCAACGCCGTCGCCCAGGCTCTGCGTGCCCCACCGGGTCAGCGCCGGGTCGTTGTACGTCACCGGCACGCCTTCGCCGGTTTCGAACGAGGCGGTGGCGCCGTTCAGCTCGGCAATGACCCTGGCTGTCTTCTCGATCCTCTTCTTGATGTCGGCGCGCACGCCCTCGTCGTGGCTGCGGAGCGTGCCTTCCATCACGACGTCGTCGGGGATGATGTTGTTGCGGACGCCGCCATGAATGGTCGAGATCGACAGCACCGCCGGCGTCACGGTCGAATCGATCTGGCGGGTGATGATGGTCTGCAGCGCCAGGATGATCTGCGCCGAGGTCACCACCGGATCGACGCCACGCCACGGCATCGAGGCGTGGGTCTGGCGACCCTTGACGCCGATCTTCAGGCGATCGGCGCTGGCCATCAGGCCGCCGGGCCGGAGCGCGATCTGGCCCGAGGTGATGTGGGACGTCACATGCAGACCGAACACGGCCGACGGCCGCGGGTTCTGAAGCGCACCGTCATTGATCATCGCCTGCGCGCCGCTGATGCGGCCCTCATGGCCTTCCTCGTTGGGTTGGAACAACAGCTTGATCGTGCCTGGGATCTCGGCGCGGTACTCGGCCAGGATCTCGGCCACGCCCATCAGGATGGCGACGTGCGCATCGTGGCCGCAGGCATGCATGACGCCGGTCATGCCGCCCATCCACGGTGCCTTGACCTTGGAGGCGAAGGGCAGGTCGACCTTCTCCTCGACCGGCAGCGCGTCCATGTCGGCGCGCAACGCGACGCAACCGCCGGGCTTGCCGCCCTTCAGGATGCCGACGACGCCGATGTCGCCCACGCCCGTCTTGACCTCGTAGCAGCCGAGCGACTTCAAGTGCTCGGCGACCAGCGCCGCCGTGCGTGTCTCGTGATAGGAGAGCTCGGGATTCTGGTGGATGTCGCGCCGCCAGGCGATGACCTTGTTCTCCAGACGCAGCGCCGCCTGGGAGATCCACTCCGCAATCTCGTTGCCCGTCTGTGGCATCACCGTATCCATCGCGGCACTCCTGAAAATCCTGCCCGAAATCCTGAGCATGCCGGCATCTTAGCAACGGATCGGGCGCAACGTATCTACCGAACGGGCCATTGAGTCCTGAAAGAAGGAGCTCGATGCATGCCCAAGGATCCCTCTTCGTCTCCCGAGAAGGAATATCTGCGGCTCAATCCCGGCGCCGGCGGCCCACCCCAGCAGCAGCAGGAGCGGCACGCGAAGCGCAATCCCAGGACGACTCGCGACGATGGCGGCGCGGGCATCCCGGGCAGCCAGAACGAGGACCTGAAAGGACCCAAGCCCGGCCGCGGACCGAAAGGCGCCAGCACCTGAAGTCCCTGCGGGCGAGGCGGTTTTGCACAGGAACTAGCGTTGTACACAGAGTTGTTCAGAGATATCCGCCAAAAGCTTGCAACTTTTGCTGCGGACGGGGCCTTCCTGCCGCGACATTGTCATCTTCCTGATGGTCTGGCCGGCCGAAAGATGGGCCGCTAAGACAGGCGGGTGACCACGCGTGCGGCTCCCGCCCGGCTGGCGGAGGCTCTGGCCCCGCTGATCGCCCTCCTCGCTTTCGCAGCCCTGCATGGCAAGGGCATCGGCATGATCCAGGACGGCTGGGCCGCCTGGCAGGGCGCGGTCTCGATCGCCCAGGGTCACGGCTACACCTACTTCACAGGCAACCCCATCGTTGCCTGGCCGCCGCTCTATTCGACCTGGCTCGCGCTCGGTACGCTTCTGTGCGGTCCGACGGGATTGAGCCTCGTGCTGTCGAACGGTCTTTTGATCGTACTGCAGGCTTGGGCCTGGATGCGGCTCGTGCTGCGCCTCGCCCGCGATACGGATATCCGCCTGTCGCTCGTGCCGCAGCTTCTGCTGGCGGCCTTCCTCGGCCTGTTCCTCGCCGTCAACCAGATGCAGGTCTTCAGCCACGTCCTCGTCTATCTCTTCCTGCCGCTCTATCTCGGCGCGCTGTGGAGTTGCCTCGACCGCGAAGCGCTGCGCCCTGTTGACCTGATGCTCCCCGTCGTGCTCGGCACGGCGCTGGTGCTGACGCACAACACCGCCGTCGTCTTCGTCGGCATGGCCGCCATCATGCTGGCCTTGCGTGCGCACGGCCAGCCAAACCTGTTCGTGCAGCTGCTGATGATCGCTGTCCCGACGGTCCTGCCCTTCGTCGCCTGGGATCTGCTGCGCCTCGTCCTCAATCAAACCGGCAGCCATCATGTCGGCCTGGGTGCCGGCAAGTACGGTCCGCTCGACTACCTGCTGCAGCTCATCGGCGGACCGGCCGCGTTGCTCGTGAGCGACCGCGCCGGCATCGCCTATGGCGCCGCGCTCGCCCTGTGGGGACTCGCCGCCTGGCTGTGCCGCAACGCCGAGGCGCGCGCGCTTCGCTTCGCGGCGCAGTTCGCCCTGGGCGCCGGCATCCTGTTGTTCGCGCTGTTCAACGTGACCTGGGTGTTCAACACGCTCTCGAGCCCGCGCTACATCCTCTTCGTGCCGTTGCTGCTCGTGCCCGTCACGTTCCTGACGGCGCTGCCTCTCGCGCCGCGCACGGCGAGCCTCGTGCTCGCGTTGCTCTTGCTGCCACAGCTCTACTGGACCGGCCAATGGACCGCGCGTCAGCAGCGCTCGACCTTCGCCGAGCTCGATGTACCGGGCGGCTTCGCGCCGATCGACGGCTATCTCTCGCGCGACTATCTCACCGGCCCTACTGTGCGCACGCCACGCGGCCTGCTGATGCCGCCGCTCGCCGGCGAGGAACCCAAGGACCGCCAGCACGATTGACCGAGGCGCGCGATCAGAGCGGCCAGAAGAAACCGCGCGGGGGTCGGTGGAACGGGGGTGCGTCGGAGAAGAGCACCAGGAAGAGCTGCGAGAAGAGCACGCCGATCCGTGGATCGTCGGGGCCGGTCGCGTCGGTCGAGGCGACGGCCTGTGAGAGCGCGGCATCGTTGCGGCAATAGACGGCGAACACGGCGAAGCGGCCGTTGGGCGGCGGCACCGGGTTCTTCAGGCGGATCTGGTTGGCGCAGACGCGTGCCGCCGTCAGGTCGTTCACCGCATCGAATACCAGCACCAGCCGATAGTCCGGATGCGGCAGCTCGGCCGGCACGTCGTAGGTGAAGGTGAGGCGCGGCCGCGGGCGATTGGCCTGCATCACCGGCAACAGGCGCTGCCTCGTCTCCTCGGGGGTGAGCGCCGGGAACGGATTGCCGGCGACGATCACGCGGAAGGTCTTGCCGTTGGTCACGGCATAGAACTCGCTGAAATCGTATTCCGGCGCGTAGTCGACGCCAGCCACCACAGGGCCACCGCTGGGAGTGCAGCCGCTCAGAACAAGGGCCAGCCCGGCGAGCAGAAGCGCGAGCGTCGTCGACCGCTTCATGATCCCGTCAGGGGCTCGAGCGCGGCGCGGGCGTCGCCTTGTCGGGCTGCGAGTCGGGATTCTGCGCGCGGTTCAATTCGATGCGCGCCTGATGGACCAGCGGATTGCCGATATCGATCCGCTCCGCCTGGTTGAGCGCGGTGTCGGCCGCGCCGTAATCCTTGCGCGCGATCGCCTCGCGCATCTCCGTGAGGAGCTGCGTGATGCGGTTGTCGTGATTGTCCTTCGCTTTCACGACCTTGCCGAGATCCTCGCGCAGCGACGCAAGCTCCGGCGCATCGGGATTGAGCTTCGCCGCCTCGTCGATCGCCTTCTGCGCCGCCGGGCCGTTGTTATGGTCGATCGCGAGCCGCGCCTGGCCGAGGCGAAGCAGGAGCTGGCCCTGTGGCGTCTTCAACTTCTCGATGTCGGCGCGCGCGTCCTGCACCGTGGTCTGGTTGGGAATGATCTTGTCGGCCTTCTGCAGATCCGCTTCGGCCTCGGCGAAGCGGCCATCGTTGGCGAGCCGGCGCGCCTCGCCGATCAGTCTGGCCGACTCCGCCATCTGCTGATCGGTCGGCACCGGTTGCTCGTCGGGCGAAGCCGACGATTCCTGCGATTGGCCCGCGCTGGGCGAGCCCGGCGCCGCGCCGCCGGTCGCGACGGGATGCCGGGTCTTCGGCGTCGAAGAACCGTGGAGAAAATAGAAGACGCCACCGCCGACGATGACCAGACAGATCGCAACGATGGCGCCGTAACGGATCCGTTGCTTCTGCGTCTCGCTCAAGTCTCGATAGGCCACGTCTCTCCGCTCCCCGGCTGCCCCGGGACACTAGCATGGAGGCAACGTCGCAGACCGGTTGCGGTTCCTGGATGCTCGATCAGGGAGGCAGGAAGCGGAAGCGCGCGTCGATCAGGCAGCCGTGCGATTCGCGGCAGATCAGCAGGTCGTCGACCTGCTTGTCCGAGGGACGCTGCTCGCAGGCCGTCCAGTCGTCGCTGCCCTTGGCCATCCAGCGCTGCGACAGGTTCTTCTCCTTGGGGCCCTGCTCGGCGGAGGTGAAGATCTGCTGCGTGAGATAGGCCCAGAGCCGGCGATCCATGATCTGCTGCTTGTCGAGATCGTCCTGTGCGCCGCGGCATTCCTTGCGCGTCGAGCCCGTGCACTGCTTCTTGATGAATTCGCCGAGCAATCTCATGCGTGTCTCGGAAACGCCGGCGCAGTAGCTCGCGAGTCGCTGGTTCTCGGTCAGGAAGCCCACGCCCTGCGCCGCCGCGCCCGTCGTCACGACCAGGGTGACCGCCAACGCCCCCCATCCGTACTTCATCGTCTCGCGCTCCCGTGGCGCGGTGGTTCCTGCCCTCGCGCTCCTCGGCATAAATGTTACCACGGGCCGACGGGACGACAGCCGACAGCAACGCCGCAGGCAAAAAAGAACGGCCGGGTCGAAACCCGGCCGCTTGTCAGGTGGAGACGACGCGATCGATCAGCCGAGGGTGATCACGACGCGACGGTTCTGCGGCTCGCGGACGCCATCGGCGGTCGGGACCAGCGGATCGGCCTCGCCGCGGCCGATGACCGAGATGTTCGCGGCCGGCACGCCGTCCTGAACCAGCGCGCTCTTGACCGCGTTGGCGCGACGCAGCGACAGCGCCATGTTATAGTCGGCCGGACCCGACGTGTCGGTATGGCCGGTGGCCGTCACACGCGCGCTACCCTTCGTCCGGTAGGCCTGCGAGACCTGATGGATCGTCTGCATCGCCTGGGCCGAGAGGTCCGAGCGATCCCAATCGAAGAACACCATGTAGGACGGCGCGGTCGGCGCGGCAGGCGCCGGCGGCGGCGGGGCGACGGTTTCGGGCTGGCCGAACTTGTAGGTCACGCCCAGCATCACGCCGAGGTTGTTGTTCTGGTAGGTGCCCGGATTGGTCGTACCATAGTAGCGGCCATCGAGGTTGATGCGCAGGCTCGGGGTCACGTTGTACCCGACGCCGATGATGCCCTGGTAGGCGAACTCGGTGCTGCACATCGTGCAACCGGGAGAGAGCGATCCATCGACAAAGGCGATACCGGCACCGGCACCGACATACGGCGTGATCACGGCGCCCGGCAGGAAGTCGTACAGCACGTTGGCCATGACCGAGACCTGATTGATCTGGCCATTAGCGTAGGCAAAGCCAGCGCCGAACGGAACAACGCCCGCGCCCTGGTTGTTACGATACATACCTTCCAACTCCACGCGCGGGCCGACGAAGTCGTAACCGACCACGCCGCCGACGGAGAAGCCGGTGTTGTAGTTGTAGCTGTTGTTGTTCAGCAGCCAGTTAAGACCACCTTCCGCACCGATATAGATACCGGGGCTCGAGGGGCCGGTTTGGAACAACGACTGGGCGTTGGCGACCACAGGCAAAGCGACGAGGGCAGCCGCAGCCAGAAGAGCATTTTTCATACGTTTACTTCCTCTCCTTGACGGATGACGAAGCAACTAACGGCGGATTGTGGCGACCGTTGCCCCACTCATCATGGTCGCGCCATTCTGCTTTCACCTTGTGGCCGCGACGCAACAGTATTCCGGCATGGCGCGTGCGCGTACCACTTGCGCTGCAGCCATTTCAGATCGTTCGAAGAGTTTTCGAATCGCCATGCGAACGATTTCGCACGATCCTTGCCGAAGCAAGCATCGATCTTCTCGCGCGAGTGTGGGCTATCGTCGGTTCAGACTTCGTGCCGTGGCAAAATAGTGTTCGCCGAATCATCGACGACGTCCCCACCGTTCTTCTTGTTCCGGCGGCGGCTTCTTTCCGGCTCATTCGATCGACGGCGCCCTGTCCTGTGCCAGCTAGCGGACGCGACGATAAGAGAACGGCGCAGTTCATGAGCCGTTCCTCATTTTTGTGAATTTTCAGCTACTCTCCATAAATATTGTGGCTGACCTGCCTTATTCACGCTACCCTGTGTTTCGGTAATTGAAGGAGGTGTGCATCCGTTCGCGGACCTTGCGCCCCGACGGAACGAGGATCACCGGTGGCTTTCCCACCGCGTGCGCTGTCAACCGCACCTTCAGCATTACTGTCGAACGCCCTCGCACTCGCTTGCGGGGGCTTTTTTGTTTCTCCCAGACCTCGGAGTACGACTATGGCCAAACGCGCTGCCCGCCGCGCCAAGCTGCACGCCATCGATAACGATCGCCCAGACGCTCGTATCCATAGCCTCGTCTTCGATCATCACACGCCGGCCAACGATCGCGACCAGAGCTATGTCCGCAAGATCCGTCCACGCAGCGACAATCAGCGCCTCCTGATGGAGGCGATCGATTCCAAGCCGCTCACCATCGCCGTCGGGCCGGCCGGCACCGGCAAGACCTACCTCGCCATCTGCGCCGCCGTCGAAGCGCTGGAGGCCGGCTCCGTTTCGCGCATCCTGCTGTCCCGCCCTGCCGTCGAAGCGGGTGAGAACCTGGGCTTCCTGCCCGGCGACATGCGCGAGAAGCTCGATCCCTATCTCCGCCCGCTGTGGGACGCGCTGAACGACCGGCTCGGCGCCAAGCGGCTGCGCCAGTATCTCGACGACGGCACGATCGAGATCGCGCCCGTCGGCTTCATGCGCGGCCGTACGCTCAACAACAGCTTCGTGCTGATCGACGAGGCGCAGAACTGCACCTACGGCCAGCTCAAGATGCTGCTGACCCGGCTGGGCTGGCATTCCACCATGGTCATAACCGGCGATCCCGATCATACCGACCTGCTGCCCGAACTGTCCGGCCTGGGGGCCATTGCCGATCGCCTGGAGAATTTCGAGGATGTCGCCGTGGTGCGCCTCAGGGAGCAGGATGTGGTGCGCCATCCACTCGTCGGACGCATGCTGACAGTGCTCTGAGGGGCTCTAACCCCCAATTCTATCCACACTTCGCAGCGTTACATCCGATCGGATCAAAATAGGAACGAAGCGGAATGTGCAGTTAACATACGAGTTCCGCACAGTCCAGATAAGCCAGCGCAAACAATGCACTAGCCTCGGGGTGGCAACCGCCTGCCACCCTGACTACATTGAGTCAATACAGTGACGCCAATGTAACGGCGGACCTGCAGCCGGCTTGTTCACAGAGTTCCCCACACCGCCCGTGACCGAGGAAACCGATAACGAACGCAAAGCGAGCGTGGACTCAAACTTGAGCGAGGACTCGCTCGGTGAGGGAACGCTCGCCCAGGGCATGGCGGTGATCGCCGGGTTCGTCCGCACGCTGCCCAAGAAGCCCGGCGTCTACCGCATGATCGCGGCTGACGGCGAGGTCCTCTATGTCGGCAAGGCCCGGTCGCTGCGCAACCGGGTGACCAACTATACCCAGGCGAACCGGCTCGAAACCCGGCTGATGCGGATGGTGCAGGCCACGCGCAGCATGGAATTCGTGGTCACCGACAGCGAGGCCGAGGCCCTGCTGCTCGAGAACAACCTGATCAAGCGCTTCCGGCCGCGCTTCAATGTGCTGCTGCGCGACGACAAGTCGTTCCCCTACATCGTCATCCGCCGCGACACCGAGTGGCCGCAGCTCGCCAAGCATCGCGGCACGCGCGAGGCGGGAAACGAATATTTCGGCCCCTTCGCCTCGGCGACCGCGGTCAACCGCACGCTCTATGCGTTGCAACGCGCCTTCCCGCTGCGCTCCTGCTCCGACGGCGTGTTCTCGACGCGGACGCGACCGTGCCTGCAGTACCAGATCAAGCGCTGCACGGCGCCCTGCGTGGGCCGCATCGAGAAGCCGGAATACGACGCCATTGTGAACGAGGTGCGCGACTTCCTGGGCGGCAAGAACCGCGAGGTGCAGCAGGCACTCGGCCAGCGCATGGAGCAGGCCTCGACGGAGCTGCATTTCGAGCAGGCGGCCGTGCTGCGCGATCGCATCCGCGCCCTCGCCCACATCCAGTCGCACCAGTCGATCAGCCTGCCCTCGATCGACGAGGCCGACATCTTCGCGGCCCATGCCGAGGGTGGACAGGTTTGCGTACAGGTCTTCTTCCTGCGCGCCGGCCAGAATCTCGGCAACCGCGCTTATTTCCCGAGCCACGCGAAAGAGCTCAGCGACGCCGAGGTGCTGACGGCGTTCATCGGCCAGTTCTACGAAGGGCGGCCGGCGCCCAAGCTGATCCTGACCAGCCACGAAGTGGCCGAGGTCGAAGTGTTGCAGAGCGCCCTCGCCATCACCGCGGGCCACAAGGTCGAGATCCGCAATCCCAAGCGCGGCGACCAGAAGGATGCGCTCGACCAGGCCGTCACCAATGCGCGCGAGGCGCTGGCCCGGCGCATGGCCGAGCGTGGCACGCAGCGGCAGTTGCTCGAAGGCGTGGCGCGCGTCTTCCATCTCGACGCGCCGCCCGAGCGCATCGAGGTTTACGATAACAGCCATATCCAGGGGCATGCCGCGATCGGCGGCATGATCGTCGCGGGGCCGGACGGCTTCATCAAGAACAGCTACCGCAAGTTCAACATCAAGAGCGAAGGCGCGGCGGGCGACGACTTCGCCATGATGCGCGAGGTGCTGACGCGCCGTTTCGGCCGCCAGCTCAAGGAGAACCCCGAACGCGACGAGGAGAGCTGGCCCGACCTGCTGCTGATCGACGGCGGCCAGGGACAGCTCGAGGCCGTGCGCGGCGTGATGACCGAGCTCGGCCTGGAGGACATTCCCATCGTCGGCATCGCCAAGGGCCCCGACCGCGATGCCGGTCGCGAGCGCTTCTTCATCCACGGCAAGCCGCCCTTCTCGCTCGAGCCGCGCGATCCGGTGCTCTATTTCCTGCAGCGCCTGCGCGACGAGGCGCATCGCTTCGCCATCGGCACGCACCGCACGCGCCGTGCCGCCGACATCACCCGTTCCGCACTCGACGAGGTCCCAGGCATCGGCGCCTCCCGCAAGAAAGCGCTTCTCCATCATTTCGGCAGTGCCCGCGCGGTGGGTGCGGCGACCCTGGAAGATATAAAATCCGTGCCCGGCATCTCCGACGCTTTGGCGCGGAAGATTCATGACCATTTCAGGGGCGGGCAATAGGACCGGGGCATTGCCTCGAAGAGCCCCACAACAAAGTTGTCATCCCGAGCGCATCGCGAGGGATCCTGGTGCGGCGCCGATGACGAAGGATCCCTCGCCAAGGGCTCGGGATGACAAGGGTATTTGGCGGTGACCAAAGTACTTGGCCGACAAAAAGTGCTCGGGGTGACAATACCTCCGGGCGAGCCGTAAGGTGCGTACGCTTATGCTTAACACCGCCAATATCCTCACGATCTCGCGCATCTTCGCGATTCCACTGGTCGTCGCGTGCTTCTGGCTCGACAAGGGCTGGTCGCAATGGGTGTCGATGGGTCTGTTCGTCGCCGCTGGCATCACGGATTATTTCGACGGCTATTTCGCGCGGCGCTATCACCAGATCTCGCGACTCGGCCGCTTCCTCGATCCCATCGCCGACAAGCTGCTGGTCGCCGCCGCGCTGCTGATGCTGGTCGATCGCGGGCCGTTGAACGGCATCAATGTGCTGGCGGCGCTGATCATCCTGGCGCGCGAGATCCTGGTGTCGGGCCTGCGCGAGTTCCTAGCCGAGTTGCGCGTCGGCCTGCCGGTGAGCCAGCTCGCCAAGTGGAAGACGGCCGTGCAGATGCTCGCCATCTCGCTGCTCCTGGTGGGCGACGCGGCCGCGACGTGGGTCACGACGGCCGGCCTGTGGCTGATCTGGGCGGCGGCGCTGCTGACCCTGATCACGGGTTACGACTATCTGCGCACGGGTCTCCGCCATATGGCGGAGGACACCGCGCCGGGCAGCGCCGAATGAAGGTGAAATACTTCGCCTGGATGAAGCGCACCGTGGGCGTCGCCGACGAAGAGGTGTCGCCGCCCGCGGAGGTGCGCACGGTCGGCGATCTCGTGACGTGGCTGCGCGAGCGCAGTGCCGGACACGCCGAAGCTCTGTCCGAAGGCGCGGCCTTCGGCGCCGCCGTCGACAAGCGCACGGCGACGTTCGATGTCAGCATCGTCGGTGCCAGCGAAGTGGCGTTCTTTCCGCCTTTCACCGGAGGCTGAGATGGCCGTCCGCGTTCAGGCCGGGGACTTCGATGTCGGCGCCGAATTGGACGCGCTGACCAAGGGCAGCAAGCGCATCGGCGGGCTCGCCGTGTTCGTGGGGCTGGTGCGCGAGATGCACGTGCGCGAGGGCTATCACAAGGATCGCGTCGATGCGCTCACCCTGGAGCACTATCCCGGCATGACCGAGAAGGCACTGGAGGACATCGAGGCCGAGGCGCAACGTCGCTGGCCGCTCGAAGCGACGCTGATCGTGCATCGCTACGGACGGATGGAACCGGGCGAGCGCATCGTGCTGGTGGCTGTCGGCTCGCCGCACCGTGAGGCCGCCTTCGAGGCCTGCGAGTTCCTGGTCGACTGGCTCAAGACCAAGGCGCCGTTCTGGAAGCTGGAAGAGACCCCCGCCGGCGACAAATGGGTCGGCTCACACGACGCCGACGACAAGGCGGCAGCACGCTGGGAGAAGTAACAAAAAATCTCTCGTTCATTCGGAGCGCAGGCGTCCCGCCCGCATCATGAGCGGGCGGGACGCCCGCGCTCCGAATGAGCTGAAAGACGTCAGCCCTTGTAGTTCTCGACCGTATTGGCCGAGCGCACCTCGGCCTGGTCGGGGTCGCGGCCGAATTCGCGCAGGCCGCGGCGCTGGCGCAGCAAGTCCCAGCACTGGTCGAGCTCGACCTTGATCTTGTCGAGCCGCACCTTCTCCTTGTCGCTGACGGCGCCCTTGGCCCACAGCGCCTTCTCTTCGGCGACGAGCTCCTCGATGTGCTTGAGCACGTTATGGTCGGTCGTGTGCGACATGCGGGCTCTCCTTTGGATCAACCGAGGGCGACGAGGGCGAGGTTATCGAGGCCGCGCTCGCGCAGCCGGTCCGCCGCCATCAGCGCGCGCTGGCCGCTGCGGCAACAGAGGACAATGCGTTGCGATGGCGGAGGTTGCGTGACGATCTCATGGACGTGATCGACGTCGAGCCGCCGGCCGCCGGCGAAGGGCTGCGGCGCCTCGTCGACGCCGCGCAGATCGACCACGAGATCGCCTGCCTGCAGCGCCTCGGGCGCGATGAAGGGTACGGAGGCGAGCGGCTCGGGGCTGCCTTCGAAGCCGAAGCCGCCGAACACGAGCTTCTGCGCATCGAAGGTGACGACGCGGCCCAGCACGGCGGGTTCGAGCCGCAGCAGATGATGCAAGGTGAGATGCGCCTGCAGCGCGCCCAAAGTCGCCACCACCGTGCCCAGCACACCGACCGTGGCGCAGGTCGCGCCATCGATCGATACGTCGGGGAAGACGGCGCGATAGCTCGGGCCGCCGCCACAGAAGACGCCGGCATAGCCCGACAGGCCGAGCGCCGAGGCGGAGGCCAGCGGCTTCTTCGTCGCGTGGCAGGCGTCGCTCAGGATGTAGGTCACGGCATAGCTGTCGGCCGCATCGACAATCATGTCGGCACGCGCCACGAGATCGGTCGCGTTCTGCGGCGTCAGCCGTGCGACGACGGCTTCGACCGCGACGTTCGGGTTGAAACGCAGCAGCGCGGCCTTCGCGCACTCCGCTTTCGCCTTGCCAAGATCGGGCATGCCGTAAAGCGGCTGGCGATGGAGGTTGGTCTCCTCGACCGTGTCGTGATCGACGACGATCAGCCGGCCGACCCCTGCGCCGACGAGATACTGCATCACCGGACAGCCGAGCCCGCCTGCGCCGACCACGAGCACGGTCGCCGCCGCGAGCCGCGCCTGGCCCGCCGCGCCGACCTCGCCCAGGATCGTCTGACGGGCGTAGCGGTCGGTCATGCCGCCACCCGTGTCGCCGCGATCCAGGCCTTGGCCTGCGATTCGGGATGGGCATTGTTCACGACGTCGCCGACGACGGCGGCAGAATCGGCGCCCGCCTTCAGGCACTGCAGCGCGCGCTCGAGCGTCAGCCCGCCGATGGCGACCAGCGGCCGCTTGCCGATCAGCTTCTTCCATTCGCCGATACGGTCGAGTCCTTGCGGCCCGAAGCGCATCTTCTTGAGCAGCGTCGGCCAAATGGGTCCAAGCGCCACGTAGTCTGGATCGGTGGCGAGACCCTTCTCCAGCTCCTCGTGATCGTGCGTCGAGACACCGAGCTTCACACCGGCGCGATGGATCGCCTTCACATCGGCGTCGACAAGATCCTCCTGGCCGAGATGCACCCACGGGCACTTCTCGTCGATTGCGATCTGCCAGTAGTCGTTCACGATCAGATCCGCACCGTGCTTCGCGCAGACCGCCTGCGCCTCGCGCACCTGACGGCGCAGCTCGGCCTCGGGCTGTTCCTTGATGCGCAGCTGGATGAAGCGCGTGCCGAGCGGCACCAGGCGCGCGACCCAGGTCGAATCGGGAACCACAGGATAGAAACGGTCGATCATCTCTTTCTCTCAATCACCCAGTCTCAATCACCAAGGGCCGCGCGACCGATCATCGGCGTCGAGGGCTGCGCCATGTCGCGCGGTTCGAGCGGCTGGGCGGCAAAGGCCATGTGGCCCGCTTCGATGGCGATGGCGAAGGCCTTGGCCATGGTGACGGGATCGCCCGCCTCGGCCACCGCCGTGTTGAGCAGCACCGCGTCGTAGCCCAGCTCCATCGAGGCCGCGGCATGCGAGGGCACGCCCAGGCCGGCATCGATCACCAGCGGGATGTCGGGGAAGTGCGCGCGCAGCGCCTTCAGCCCGTAGACATTGTTGAGCCCGCGCGCCGAGCCGATGGGCGCGCCCCACGGCATAAGCACCCGGCAGCCGGCTTCGACGAGACGATCAGCGACGGCGAGATCCTCGGTCGTGTACGGGAAGACCTCGAAGCCGTCCTCGGCCAGCACGCGTGCCGCCTCGACGAGGCCGAACACGTCGGGCTGCAGGGTCTCGTCGTCGCGGATCACCTCGAGCTTGATCCACCTGGTGTCGAACATCTCGCGCGCCATGTGCGCGGTGGTCACCGCCTCTTTGACCGTATGGCAACCGGCGGTGTTGGGCAGCACGCGCAGGCCGAGGCCGCGGATGAACGACCAGAAGGTCTGGCCGCCGCGCTCGGCGCCCGATTCGCGGCGCAGCGACACGGTCACCACCTCGGCGCCCGACGCCTGGATCGCCTCGGCCAATATCTTGGGCGAGGGATAGCGCGAGGTGCCGAGCAGCAACCGCGATCTCAATTCGACGCCGTAGAAATCACGCGCGACCATGGTCAGCCACCCTGCATGGGCGCCACGACCTCGACCTTGTCGCCGTCGTTCAAGGTCACGCTCTGGCGCGTCGGCGCGGGCACGAAGCGGCCGTTGACCGCGGTCGCGATCTTGCGGTTGCCGTAGCCCAGCGCGTCCAAGGCGACGGCGAGCGTCCCGGGCTCTACTTCACGCTGATCGCCGTTGACAAAGATCCGCATCGCTCCTCTCCAAAGTCTCCTGAGAGATGGCGTCGGCCACCTCGCGGGCCAAGGCCGGCGCCAGCAGAAAACCGTGCCGGAAAAGCCCGTTCACAAAGAAGGTTGTTCCCTCACGCCGCACTGCCGGCAGGTTATCCGGGAAGGCCGGGCGCAGGTCGGCGCCGAGTTCGATGATCTCCGCCTCGCCGAAGGCCGGATGCAGCGTATAGGCCGCGTTCAATAGCTCGACCGTCGAGCGCACGCTGGGACGGCGGCGCTCCTCGCTCTCGATCATCGTCGCGCCGATCATGAAGACGCCATCGCCGCGCGGCACGATGTAGAGCGGGATGCGCGGGTGCAACAGACGCACCGGCCGCTGCAGACTCACATCGCGCGAGCGAATGACCAGCATCTCGCCGCGCACGCCGCGCAAATCTTTTAAGCGATCGCGCGCGGCGAGACCGCGGCAATCAATGACGTAATCCGCCGACAGGTTCGCCGGCATCTCGGTGCCGTAGCGCACCGACACGCCCTTCTCCTTCAGCTTCTGCTCAAGGCTCGCCAGCGCGAGCCGCGGCGTTAGGTGGCCTTCGTCGGGGAAGACCAGTGCGCGGCGGAAGCGGCCGGCGAGATCGGGCTCGAGTTCAGCAAGACGTTCGCCGTCGATCCATTCGTAGCGCTCGGTGCGCTCGGCGAAGCGTGTGAGATCGACCGCATCGCGCGGCGGCGCCACCACGAGGCTGCCCTTCAGCACGGTTCCCGGGAAATGC
>Ga0153954_1001220_pt1 | contig 14849 bp, 16 predicted proteins | sample TSFL038MetaG_FD_102277 | JGI IMG/M metagenome (GOLD analysis project Ga0153954, IMG submission 102277) | Attine ant fungus gardens microbial communities from Florida, USA - TSFL038 MetaG | ecosystem: Host-associated > Fungi > Mycelium > Unclassified | place: USA: Florida, Wekiwa Springs State... | reverse complement strand
CACGCGGGCTGGCTCCCTGTCGCGCGGCAATCGAGAAACCAAGAACGCGGCAAATCGCTCGAACTTCTTCGGCGGAGCGCGGCCTTCTCACGGGACGAAAATGCAAGTCGAAAACGTCTGACAAGTGACCGACCTGCATTGGCGCGAAGCGCGAAAAAGCCGTCGCCGCTTTGAATCCTCAAGAGGAGTCGATCCGCTGAGGTTAGACGATAGCCCGTCCGGCCTATTTCAGCTGTCGTCCGGACGGCCGGACATCCGCTTATTTCAAGTCTCTTCGATCAGCAGCTGCCGCGCGCGCGAGCGGACGTGTTCGGGGAGAGCGAGGGAGATTCTGGACTCGAGATCGAACAATACCGAGACGAACCTGCCGGTGGCATAGTGGATTCCGTTCGAAGCGTCGCGCATCTCTGTCCGTGTTGAAACGGATTTCGAACCGACCCGGGTTACGGACGGTAACAGTACGAGAGCAGTTCCGGGCGGCACTTCTTGCGCAAACTCTGTCGTCATTTTTGCAGCCACCCAACCAACCCCAGCGCCTCGGGCTTGAGGCGGGAAGAGAAACGCCAACACATGCCAGCAGCAATCGTCAAACAGTCCCGTGTAATGCCTGACGTTCATGTGGCCCATGGCGTCACACATCCAGGGGTGTACCAAGCCTCGAAAGGCCAAGTGGTCAGTGGGCATCTCAGAGATCGGCATTTACTTGGCGGCCCTGTTTTCAGACGTCATCCAGCGCAATTGCCAGGCGCGTTTTGCGCTTATCCCGCTATCTCTTCATCGAGATGAAGGGTCTTCAAGACAATCAGCCACTTGCCTTGCACCTTCATCAGCACAAGCTGATCGGTGTAGCTCTTACCCATCACGAGGATGGTTGCAGTCAGCACGGCACTGTCGTCTGATGGGATGGCAATCGATATCAAACGCTCTCGGCGGGCAGCGCCAATCGCCTTAGGGACAGTGCGGTTGCGAACATTCTCGAAGTATTTCCGGATGGGCGTGACGACCAAACCTTCGGGCGCGACGTTCAGCATGTTCGCTGACTCGTGAAAGATCCCGGCCAGCCGGTCGGCATCGCCCTCATAGATGCCTTCGCGATACTCCGACCACAGCGCCATGATCTCGCTATGGGTTTGATCAAGTTCCATCTTCGACTTCATTGGGCTTTTCCGAGACGCATAAAATTGCTGTTGACTTTGTTGAACGTTCAACAAATTATTCGGTCTAACGCCTTAAGTGTCAAGATGGATTCAAGAGTTTGACATGGCAGACTTCCGGAAGCTTGGAGTCCAATCGGTGCCGTCGGGTCCGCCTCTCATAACGGCATCATCCAATTCAGCGAACACCGAAGACCTCAGCGGTGCTGTCAGGCGGGCGATGCGTCATGTCGGCGCGACCGTAACGATCATCACGACGAGAACCGATCAGCCGTTTGGCATGGTCGCGACGGCTGTGATGTCGCTATCTCTGGAGCCACCAAGCCTCGTTGTGGCGATCAACGACTCAGCATCGATCTGCAAGCCGCTGCTCCAGCGCGGCGCATTTTGCGTGAACATCCTTAGCGGCGACGATGAGGGAGTGAGCCGTCGGTTCACGCAGCTGTCGGGCCCCGACCGGTTCACGGCCGGAAGTTGGGACTGGTTCGGCGAAGGCGGCTATAACGGAATTCCCTTCCTGGCATCGGCCCAGGTCTCTCTGTTCTGTGAAGTCGGCAAGTCACTGAAAACAGGCTCGCACCAGCTCATCGTCGGCAGGATCCAGCAATTGATCGACCGCAAGACTGACGATCCCCTCCTCTATTGCGACGGCGCTTACGGAGGCTTCCGAGCCAACAGCGCGGGCGCCGCGGCTCAACTCGACGACCGGCTCTTCGTCTGCAACTAGTGCTCCGATTCCGAAGTTCGCATCATTTTGCGGCGTCTTCCTCGGCGAACTTCGGAATCAAAGGAGCACTAGCAAACTAGGAATTTCAAATTCACCGCACTAGAGAGCCGCCGCACTTCCCAGGATGGCTGTCGCCTGGTGTGAGAAATAGCCGCCATTGCCGTGGGCAAGGCCCAGGTTCGGCGCCTTCACCTGCCTCTCGCCGCCCTGGCCGCGCAACTGCACGCAGGTCTCGTGCAACGCGAACAATCCGTACATTCCAGGGTGAACGAACGAGAGGCCGCCGCCGCTCGTGTTCACGGGCAATCGACCGCCTGGTGCGATGCCTCCGTCGGCAACGAATGGTCCGCCCTCTCCCTTCTTGCAGAAGCCGAGATCCTCGAGAAACAGAATCGGGAGAATTGTGAAGGCATCATAGAGCTGCAGAACGTCGATCTCCCGAGCGGTAACACCCGCCATTTGATAGGCGCGCTGACCGCTTTCGACGGCGCCGGTCGTGGTCAGATCGGCCATCTGCGAAATGTCACGATGGCTATGCGCGGTCCCAACGCCCAACACGAACACCGGCGGTTGCGGCATGTCTCGCGCACGCTCCGCGGACGTCATGATGAGCGCTCCGCCGCCGTCGGAAACAAGGCAGCAATCCAGACGCGAGAGCGGGTCGGAGACCATCGGCGACTTCAGAACGTCGTCGATGGTCAACGGATCCCGCAGCGCCGCGTCAGGGTTGAGTTGCGCCCATTTGCGTGCTGCGACCGCGACCTCGGCCAGGTGCGTGCGCGTCGTTCCGAACTCGTGCATGTGGCGCGCCGCCGACATGGCATAGGCTCCAACCGGCAACAACGGCGCATAACTCGACTGCAATATCGGCAAATCGATGATGCCGTAGATGTCTTTCGTGCTGCGGGCGGCGCTGCCATAGACGATCAGGACGTTCTTGCACAATCCGGCCTCGATCGCGAGCGCCGCCTGGAGCATCTGCGCGATGAACGTCGACCCGCCGGTCATGTCGGCGTTGGACCACTTCGGGCTGATCCGGAGTTGCTCCGACATCGATAGCGTGGGGAAGAGGTGGTAGAACGTGCTCGCGCACAAGCCGTCAATATCTCCGGCGCGCAGGCCGGCATCCGCCAAGGCGCGTTCGGCCGCTTTTGCGGCAAGCTCAAGCGGAGTCCAGCCCGGCGACGACCCCAATCCGGCATAGCCAATGCCGACGACGGCAGTTTTTCCTCGAAGCGACATTACAGCCTCAGCGCTGATCGGGATAGAAAACGACAAGTGGCTGTGAGGGATTCTTTTCCCACGCCGGCAGTTCGATACGAGCCGTCACGCGCATTCCGATTTCGACAGCATCGGCGGCGATGCCGAGCACGCGCGTCAGCATGCGAGGGCCCTCGTCGAGTTCAACGAGCGCGATGTTGAAATCACCGCCATATTTTTCGGGCCGGCGGACGATCGTGGACGAATAGACCTTTCCCTTACCGGAAACGTCGACCCATTCGATATCGTCGCTCTCCAGGCCGATCGAAAAAGCGCGCGGATAGTAGAAGTACTGTCCGCTCGACCGCGACCGCTGCAGCTTGAACTTACCTTCAGCCAGGAATTTCAGATATTGCGCAATCGGTCCGGGCTGCTCGAACGACGTTCCCATCTGCATTCTCGCCCTACGCTTCACCGGGACGCTTTGCGCCTTCAGCCTCGATCCTCATGTCGATGATGGCCCGCTTCAGGATTTTTCCTGTCGATCCCTTCGGGAGTTCAGACCAGATCTCGACCTTTTTTGGAATCTTGAAGCTTGCGATCTTGTCCTTGCAGAATTCCCGCAGGCGCTCCGGATCAACGGAACGATTTGGCTTCAATGTCACAACGGCCTCGATGCGATCGCCCCAAACAGGATCCGGGAGGCCGAAGACCGAGACCTCGTGGACATCAGGATGTTCGGCAAGCACGTTCTCGATCTCGGTCGGGAACACGTTGTAACCGCCCGTCTTCATCCGGAACTTCGCGCGATCCGACAGGAAGACGTAGCCTTCCTCATCGCGTCTCGCGAGATCGCCGGTGCGGAGCCAATCGCCGTGAAACATCTCGGCGGTTTTCGCGGGTGCATTCCAGTAACCAGGAAACACCACATCGCTTCGGACCAGCAGTTCGCCGATCTCACCATTTGCGACGTCGCGATTGTCATCATCGACGATTCGCGTATCGACCCAGGAAAGCGACCGGCCGATGGAAGAGAGAAGCTCCGGTCGGCTGGTCAGACCAAGTTGATGATCCGAAGGGAACAGCATGTTGCTCATCCCGAGCAACTCCGTCGTCCCGTACATCTGCAGGAAGGAGCAGCCAAACGTCGCCATCGCCTCCCTGATTGTCGCCGGCGGCAAAGGCGCAGCGCCATATCCGAGCAGTCGCATGGAGGAAACGTCGACGTTACGGACGTTATCGACGGTGAGAAGGCCCGCAAGCATTGTCGGGACCAACACGCAATTGGTGACTTTTTCGCGCGTGATCAGATTTAACGCCAGTTCGGGATCCCAGGGCCCGACAATAACGCACGTACCGCCCCCAAAAATATTCCGCAGCATGTGCATCATTGGGACGCCGGCGGCCGGCATGGCCTGAAGCCAGACCATGTCGGAGGTAAGCCCCTCGTTCAGCGCAGTATAGAGGATGGTTCTCAGAAATTTCTCACGCGGATAGATCGCGCCCTTGGGCAGTCCAGTGGATCCCGAAGTATACGCTATCATCGCAATCTCGTGCGGCGTCTGCTCGACAGGCCCGCGCGCGCGATTCATGTTGATCAGTTCTTCGTAGTCGAGGTTCGCCGAGTGACTTTCTCCAAAGCCGATCAGCTCAAGTCTGGTCGGCAATGCTTCGATATCGGCTTTGATGAGATCAATCAGGCGCTGCTGGCCGGCGGAATACGCCAGGACGGCCGGCTGGCAGTCCTTGATCAGCGCCAGAATTTCCGCCGCGGCCAATCTGGCATTGAGGCCGACGCGGATGGCGCCGATCTTGCTCAGGGCGAGGAATGTTTCCGCCACCTCGATGCAATCGTGCGCCAGGACCGCGACCCGGTCGCCCGGCCTTACACCCAGGCAGCGAAAGGCATGACCGAGCGCATCCGTGCGCTTGTCGAGCTCACCCCAGGTGACGCGGCGATCGAGCTCGACATACGCATCCTTCGCCGGCCAATGCGCTCCGTGTCGCCGAACTAAATCACCGAAGGACATCATTGCGATTGCTCCGATCGTATCTGGCCGCTCACGTCTTCATGACGGCGTCGGCAAATTCATGAAGCATCGCCATTTCGACTTCCTGAGGGAAATAGCCGACATGGTGCCACAGGAATAGTTCGTCAACTTTATAGGTTTCCATCATTCGGCCCACGTCGTCCTGGACGGCCGCCCTGCTCTTTCCCCAAATTCTGCCCACTGGGACATGATACGGCGGCGCGTTGTAGGCGTAGTTGAACAGTTCCCGGAAACCGTTCTCGATATCTTCGCTTTCCGCAGGCGTCCGGCCGAGGGTGAGATGCGCTCCGATTGCAACGGCATCGTTTGCCGTCGCTTTCCGGCCGGCTTTTTCCGCCTCCTTTGCGTACTCTTCGATGACGATCGGCATAAAGCGCTCGTTTTCGTCCGAGACGAACGAAACCATCTTACCGCCCTCTCGCGCCCAGAAGCGAACGGTTTCCATGCTGTTGCTGAAAGGAGCATAGACGGGTGGATGCGGATCCTGGAACGGCCGTGGCACGATGCCGATTTTCTTGAGAATTTTGTCGGGACCCACGGCGTCCCCGCCGAAGTCATCCGTAGGCCGGAAGCGCCACTCGTTTGGATAAGGTATCTTCCAGAACTCGCCATCGACCGACGTGATGGGCTCCAGCCATAGCTGCTTCAGGATCTTCCAGTTCTCGTAGAATACCGCGCGGTTGCGCTGGTCGGCGGCCGAACGATCGGATTCAGTCGATGTCACGTTGATATGCTGACCAAACGTACCCGTCCAACGAGGCGTATTGCCCCGCGAGAATCCCGCAAAAACACGTCCGTCGGTGAAGTGATCAAGCATCGCGATGTCTTCGGCCAGCTTGATCGGATTGATGACGGTCAGGTTCATTCCGAGCTGACCGACGCGCATCTTCTTCGTGTGCTGCGCAACGAAATAGTCCCAGAATAGCGGGTTGGTCGTCGATTCGATTCCTTCGACCTGCATGTGCTGCTCTGTCATGCAGAAGCCGTCGTAGCCGAGCGATTCCGCGAATTGCATCTGCTCGCGCAGCCTGTTCATGAGCGTCCTGAACCGCGACTTGTCCGAGCCGGCCAACTGCACCCGCTCACCGCGACCGATCAGGTAAGGAATAACGAGAATGACAACGCGCATGATCTATTACTTACTCCCTAGATGATCGCGACCGCATCGATTTCGATGAGGGCGTTCGGATCGAACAACATCACCACCTGAACCATCGTCATCGGCGGAAAGTGCTTGCCGATGGTCGACATCCACGCAGCGCGAATATCGTCACCACCACGCTTGAACGCCTCAATGTCTCGCACGTAGGCTCTCATCATCGCGATGTCGGTCGGCTTGCCGCCGGCCGCGGCCACCACGTCGACGACGTTTTGCAGCGCAATCCTGTATTGAGACGCAAAATCCAGACCGGCTGGCACTTCCATGCCGCCATTCGTCGTTGCGAGTTGACCTGCGACCGTAACGATCCGGCCTGCCGTTGCAGACATGCCCCAAGACAGACCGGGAGCACGTTTCCATCCGTCCGGGTGAACAACCTTCAAGTTCGACATCGCGAAAAGCCTCTTAGCGCCCATCCATTAGCGCATAAAATTTGTTGAACGTCCAACAATTTTTTAGACGTCTCCTGACTGCCGCGCTCTTCGCGCTCTCAGTCCTTGTTTTTTGAGGAGATCGCCGATGGCATGTCGAGGATCAGATCGAGCATGCCGTGGCAGGCGCGCTCGGCCTCGGCGACCGACATCATGCTCGGATCTGCCACCCAGCCGACCCAGAACCCTTCGACCATGCGAGAGAACAGCAAGGCCGCCGCCTTTGCGTCGATCGTCAACTTTCGGTCCTGGGCCGCTCGCTCAAACAAGCCGGCAATTCCGACGCGATAGTCACGCCACAATTCCCGGTACGTTTCAGCAAGCGGCTTTGACCACTTTGCGCTGCCTGCCAACGCCGCCCACACCGCAGCCTTCTGCGGACTAAATCCGGGTGGGGAGAAGCTCGATTTGACGACCGCATGCAGGCGATTGGCCGGATCAGACCCCGCCACTTCGACCGCCCTGCGTGTTGCTTCGGCAAGTTCGGCGGCAAAGCTGTTAATCGCTTCCAGAACCAGCGCGTCCTTGCCTTTGAAGTAGTGCCCGATCAGACCACGCGAGAAGCCAGCCTCGTCGCAAATCATCGCAACGGTGACTGCGGCATAGCCCTTATCGGCAATACAGCGAATGGCAGCTTCCTGAAGCTCGCGGCGCCGCTCGATCGCAATCGCGGATGGCTTCTCGCGCTTCTTCGGCCGCCGTCCCATCTGCTGCTCCATCGTCATTCCTCCGCGCAAATCAAGTGGCGTTAATTTGTTGCCGGTACTCAAACGGAGGAATCATCTGCTCAAGCGTCCTCGATAACCGCAGCACACCAACGTCGTCAAAGCGCCTCCCCACAATTTGCAGACCGACCGGAAGTCCGTCGCCCGTGACCCCACAAGGCACTGAGCTGCATGGTTGTCCCGTGAGGTTGAAAAGAAAAGTGTTCGCCCACGGCTCGAAGAGATTCTGATTCGGACTAGGCAGCTCGGCAGCGAACGGCGGAATATGGACCGTCGGGAGAAGCAGGAAGTCGACAGACTGAAACAGCGCCATGACCCTCTCCCGCATCTGACGCATCGTGTTTATGGCATCAAACAAACTCCGCGCGCTGCTTCGCTCAACGGGAAGCGTCCATCGGTGAATGATCGATGCGGCCAGACGCCTGTCTTCCGGCATCGTCATGAACTCAGCAAAACATCGCGTCTTATAGTAGAATTCTGCTTGCTCCAGGTCGACGCCGGAGAAGCTCAGAGCAGATTCGCTGATCTGGTGCCCTTCCTTCTCGAGCAATTTCGCCGCGTCACGGGCCAGGCGAATGACCTCTCCGCTGGCCGATAAGCCGAAGTCAAATGTCTCCAGGAAGCCGATACGCGCCGGGGATGATACGCGATTGATGGCGTCACGATAGTCGCACGAGACGGGCTCGAGGGCCGTGTAATCTCTCGCATCCGGTTTGGTGATCACATTGAGAATGATCGCCGCGTCTGAGACGGATCGTGAGATCGGGCCGGCTGCAAGCGAGGGATCGTTCGGCGGATAGTAGGGAACGCGACCCTGGCTTGGCTTGAATCCAAACAGGCCGCAAAACGATGCCGGCAAGCGAATGGAGCCTACGATGTCGGTCCCGATGGCCGCCATGTCGATCCCCGCTGCAACTGCGGCGGCTGCCCCGGAGCTGGACCCGCCCGAATTTTTCGTGACAGCGCGTGGATTGCGCGTAATCCCATGCTTCGAGCTATATCCGGATGCAATGATGCCGAAGTCCGGCATCGTCGTCTTTCCGAGGAAGACCGCGCCCGCTTCGCGCAGCCGCGCGATCGCCGGCGCATCGACGGTGGGAGGCTCGGGGTCGCGGTGCGCCAGCGATCCGCGATAAGACGGCCAACCGACGCTCGACAACGCGTCTTTTGCCGATGTGGGCATGCCATCGAGCAGGCTGAGCTGCGCTCCCTGGCGCCAACGCTCCTCGGACGCTCTCGCCGCAGCCAGTGCTCCCTCCTCGTCAATCAAATAATAGGCGTTGAGAGTGGGGTTCAGCTTGCCAAGCTGCGCAAGGGCCTCATGGGCAACGTCAACGGGCGACAGCTCGCGTTGCGCATACGCAGCAGCCAACTCTTCGATCGAGGTATCGGTTAACGGCATGGGCTCGACACATTTCCGGGGCTGTGTTGATCGGCGGGCAATTCCATCTCGTTCAGCGAGGCGCCGAGATATACGTCTTCAATCCGGGGATCGGCGAGCAATTCGCTGCTCAGGCCGCTGAGAACGATCTCTCCGGCTTCAAGAACAAATCCTTTGTCACTGGCGTGAAGGGCAGCTTTGGCGTTCTGCTCAACCAGCAGGATCGCTACACCTGATTTCCGCAACTCGGCGATAATGCGAAACACCTCGTCCACTATCAGAGGGGCCAGGCCAAGGCTCGGCTCGTCGAGCATCAGCAGGCGCGGTCGCGCCATCAAGGCCCGACCGATGGCAAGCATCTGCCTTTCGCCGCCGGAGAGCGTGGTGGCAAGTTGTGACCTGCGTTCGCGCATGCGTGGGAATATGTTGTAGACCCCGTCGAGATCTTCCTTGAGTGGACGACTTCCATGCCGCCGGCGCGAGTAGCCTCCGAGAAGGAGATTGTCGGCAACCGTCATGCTGCCAAAGAGTTCGCGTTTTTCGGCGACGAGGCAAAGGCCGCGGTCAAGCCGCTCTTCGACACTGAGGCCGTCGATGCGTTCGCCGGCAAAGGTGACTGCACCTGATCCTGGGTGCAGACCCATCAGGCAATTGAGGAGCGTACTCTTCCCGGCGCCGTTTGGACCAATAACGGTCACCGCGCCGCCCGCTTCGACCGTCAGGTTGATGTTCCGAATGGCCGAGATTTTGCCGTAACCGCTTTCAAGATTATCGACAGAGAGCAACGCGTTCATCGAACTGACTTGCCAAGGTAAGCCTCAAGCACCACCGGATTCGCTCTCACCTCTCGGGGGACGCCTTCGGCAAGCATCTTGCCGAAGTTCAGCACAACGATGTTGTCGGCCAATGTCATCACGAAGCGCATATCGTGCTCGACGAGGAGGATTGTCATGCCCTCACTTCGCAATTCACCAAGCAGCCTCGCCAACTCCTCTTTCTCGTGATGCCTCAAGCCTGCGGCCGGCTCGTCCAGAAGAAGAAGGCTCGGAGCGGACGCCAACGCCCGGGCAATCTCGACCAGCCGTTGTTGTCCGAGCGAAAGATTTCCTGCCAACTCGTCCTTGTGCGCCAACAGACCAAGGCGTTTCAGTTGAGCTTCGGCCTCTCCCTGCAATTGCAGCTCCTGCTCGAAACCCAATCCGATGGCTGCCGCGAAGGGTCCCCGGCTGGTCCGGCAGTATCCCCCGAGCATCACATTTTCGAGCACGGTCCGATCCGGCACCAACCGAACGTGCTGGTAGCTCCGGGAGATACCGCGACGCACGAGTTCGTGCGGCGCGAGCCGGTCGATGCGATGCCCCCCGAAATGAACCTCCCCTCCGTTGAGGTCGAGTAACCGCGTGAGCAACGAAAAAAGAGTGCTTTTCCCGGCGCCATTCGGTCCGATGACCGCAACGATACTCGCAGGCCTGACGTCGAACGTGACCTTGTTCACGGCGACAAGGCCGCCGAAAGTGCGGGTCACCGTTCGCGCGGCCAAGAGCGGGTCGGCCGGTTTGACGCGCATGGGCTTGGGTAGACGGTTGGCACCGGCTGAGCCGGTCTCCTTTCTGTCGAACAGTTCGAAAAGGAGTCCAAATCCTTTGTCGCGATTCGCCTGCAGCAGCAGGATGATGAGCGCGCCAAATGCAATAATCTCGAAATTGCCGTTGCGCCCGAGAATGCTCGGCAAAATATCCTGAAGCAGTTCCTTGAGAATGGTGATGACCGCGCTGCCGAGCACCGCACCCCAGACATAGCCGGCACCGCCGACGACGGCCATGAAGAGGTACTCGATGCTCATGTTGATTCCGAACGGCGCCGGATTCACAAAGCGGAGGAGATGCGCATACAGCCACCCCGAAAGAGCGGCGAGAACGGCGGCATAAACGAACACCAGCAGCTTCATTCGAGAGCCGTTGACGCCGAAGCTCTCCGCCATCTCGCCGTTGTACTTGAGCGCACGCATCGCACGACCGACCCGCGAGCGAAGCACGTTGTCGGTCAGGAGCATGGCACCCAACGTGCAAAGCCAGATCAGATAATACATGCTCCTGCCGGTATCCAACGGCCAGCCCAGGATCGTAATTGGAGGAATCCCGTTGACGCCGAGTTGTCCGCCGAGTTCGGCCATATTGCCGAAGACGTAATACAGGCTGACGCTCCAGCATATGGTGCCCAACGGGAGATAGTGCCCGGACAGCCGTAGCGTGATCGCGCCGAGAACGAGCGCCACAACGAAGCTGACGACCAGCCCCGCGACAAGGCCCAGCCATGGGGATAGGCCGAATGTTACGGTCACAACGGTCGTCGTGTACGCGCCGATCCCTACGAATGCCGCCTGCCCGAACGACGTAATGCCCGATACGCCAGTGAGCACGACCAGTCCCAAGGCAACCAGGGCGTACAGACCGATATAGTTGAGCAGCGTGACATAGAATTCCGGCAGCAACGGACCGCTGGCGCCGATCAATACGGCTGCAGCGATCCAAACGACGGTGCGTCCGGACTTACTCATTCGCGCTCATCCGTCATCGGCCGTGCGATGGAAAGCCACAGCAAAATAGGGACGATGAGTCCGAACAGAAGTGCCTCCTTGAACGCGCTGGCCCAAAACGATGAGAACGACTCGATCAGCCCAACCATCAATGCGCCGACGGCGCCGAGCGGATAACTTACGAGAGCGCCGATGATCGCGCCGATGAATCCTTTGAGCGCAATGAGCAATCCGGTGTCGTAGTAGATCGTCGTAATGGCGGATATCAGGATTCCCGAGATCGCTCCCACCAGGCCGGCGAGCGAGAAGCATATCGTTGCGGCCATCTCCGGTCGCACTCCCACAAGCCGGGCTCCTACACTGTTAACGGCGGTCGCCCGCAGGGCCTTACCCCGAAGGGTGAAGTTAAATGCCCAGAACAGAACTGCGATTAAAACAAGGCTAGCGCCAATCGTCGCGATGCTCTGCGCAGATATTGATATGACGCCAAGGCTAAATCCGGCGTCGAACAATGGTTGCGTGCGCGCCCCCTCCGGACCAAAGGCAAGCAGTCCAACCCCGGTGAGCACCAGATGCAAGGCGACTGCCGCGATGAGCAGAACCAGAACAGGCGCGCTTGCCATTGGCTGAAACACGATGCGCCAGAGAATCGGACCCAGCGGGGCGACGATCGCAAGCGTTGCGATGACCTGCATCGCCGCGCCCTTCGGAGCTCCAGTCACATAATAGAGCAAAAAAGCCAGCAGGAGCGGATAGCCGGCATAGAGGATCGCGGGCAGTATTCTTTTGCGGAACGATGGTCCCTGGAACGCAGTTCGCACCTCGAGCGCCGCGGCAAGCAAGCCAACAATGATCAGCAGGAGCACGACACTCGGCACATAGCCCTGCCGAAGCGCCGCGAACGTCAACGCGCCGTAGGTCACGAACTCGCCCTGCGGAACGAAGATCACACGCGTGACCGTGAACACGAGAATCAGAGCCAATGCGAGGAGAGCGTAGATGGCCCCGTTGACGAGGCCATCTTGAGTCAAGATCAGAGCTATCTCTGAATTCATCGGGAGCGATCCAGCGTGGAGCGATCACACTTCCTTAGTTTGCGATGTAGGTCCAGCGCCCATCCTTGACCTGAATCATCACCAGGGATTCAGGCGTGAAACCGGAATGGCTTTGCGGTGTCATCGTGACGGGTCCCGACGTCGTGACAACGCGCTTGTTGGTCTCGAGCGCCTCGTTCAGAGCGGCACGGAATTCCGGAGTGCCGGGCTTGGCCTTCTTCATCGCCTCGGGGATGGCCGCTTGAACGAGGAGGAATCCGTCCCACGCGAAGCCAGGGAAAGCCGATACACTGTTTTCGCCGTTGGCCTTGTTGTAGGCGCGCGCAAACTCCACAGCCGGCTTCTTGGCAACGTTGGAATCGGGCAATTGCTCGGCGACGATGAGCGGACCGGTCGCGATGATCGCACCCTCGACTGACTTCCCGCCCACCCGCAGGAAATCGTTCGTCGTGACGCCGGTCGTCTGGTAAATACCGCCCTTGAAACCACGCTCAACGAGCGTGGATTGCGGAAGAACGCCAGGCGTTCCCGCGCCGATGATAAGAACGGCATCGGGCTGCGCCGACATCGCTTTCAACACCTGGGCCGTCACCGACGTATCGTTCTTGTTATATTTCTCGGACGCGACGATCTCGATGCCCGCGTTCTTTGCGGCCTGGTTGAACGCGCTGAACCAGCTTTCGCCGTAAGCATCGTTAAATCCGATGATCGCAACCTTCTTCTGCCCCTTCTTGATCATGAATTCGGCGGTCGCTCGGGCAAATATGTCGTCGTTGATCGTCGTTTTGTAGACCCAGCGCTTGAGATCATCCATCGGCTCGACGATCGAGCGCGCGGCTGCAAACGTGACGATCGGAGTCTTCGATTTTCCGGCGGCCTCGATTACTGCCAGCGCAGACGGCGAAATTGTCGGGCCCATCAGAATATCGACTTTGTCCTCGGTGATCAGTCGATCCACAAGCCGACGCGCAGTGGTCGGATCGGATGCATCATCAAGCGTGATGTATTCGACCGGCGTTCCGCCAACCTCTTTGGGCATCAAGGCGATTGCAGCCTTCTGAGGCAGCCCCAGCGTCGCTGCTGGCCCCGTCATGCTGATGACGATGCCGATTTTGACCTGCGCCTGCGCATTCGCGACGAATGCCAGAAGCGCGATACTTGCAACAGCTAACCGAGCCAAGAAATTCACCAGCGTACCCTCCAACGATCTTCGCCACGACCTTCGGCCTAGTCTTTGCCAAGCCTTGTTCGTCCGACGATATATTTTTTTGTTGAACATTCAACAAATTTTTGGATATGGTTCGTCAGGCGCCCGTGGAATCCTCATGCAATGAACGTGCTAGAGCTCGAGTACAACAATCGGCTTCGCCTGCCTCACGCTGCCGCGACCATCAAGGAATGGGCTACGACAGCTGAGGCCTATCGAGCAGAATGCGCGAGCGAAGGCCGCGCTGAGATAGGGCTGCAATACGGCGGAACGCCCGGCCAGACAGTCGATATATTCTGGCCACGGCAAGATACCGCGAAACACATCTGCGTCTTTGTGCACGGCGGATATTGGCAGCTCTTCAATCCTTCATTCTTTTCGCATGTGGCAAAAGGCGCCAACGAGAATGGCGTGCCGATGGCGCTGATCGGCTACGACCTCTGCCCTGGCGTTCGCATCGAGACAATCATCGAACAAATCCGAACAGGCTGTTCTTTCATTTGGCGCAGGCATAACAGGCGCCTGGTGATGAGCGGTCACTCCGCTGGAGGCCATTTGACCGCAGCAATGATGTCTATTGATTGGGCATCTGCTGCCGCCGGATTTGACTCCAGCACTGTCACCGCCGGCGTAGCGATATCAGGCGTATTTGAGCTCGCCCCGCTGATGCAGACGAGCATCAACGACAAACTGTTGCTCGATGATCGCCGCGCCTCGATACTGTCACCCGTTCATTGGCGACCACTGCCGGGCGCTCTGCTCGATGCATGGGTTGGCGCAAATGAAAGCAGTGAATTTCGAAGGCAGAGCCAGGAGTTTGTCGCGACGTGGAAACAGGCTGGCGCAAACACAACGCTTATGAGCGTTGCCAATGCCGACCATTTTCAGGCAATCGCCCCCCTCTCCGATCCCGACAGTGACCTGACGCAGCGGCTGGTCAACCTCGCAAGCAGAGATTGAAGCTAATGGGCGGAGATTTGCATGGCGTTTAATATGAAGAGACTCAACCGTCTCTGGATCAAACTCTGCAAGGAAATTGTCCTGGCTCTGGCAAGAGTGCCGATGCACTGAGGTGACATTCGCCGTATCAAACCCCGTTATGACTTGCTAAGACAACTGCCGCTCACGCTGCGGGGCGAGTTCGTCCACTATCGCGCGGCGTGACATGAATGGACGGCCTCATATTTTTCGCTGCTCACCGTTGCCGCCGCCATCAAGCATTG
>Ga0153954_1001219_pt1 | contig 14851 bp, 17 predicted proteins | sample TSFL038MetaG_FD_102277 | JGI IMG/M metagenome (GOLD analysis project Ga0153954, IMG submission 102277) | Attine ant fungus gardens microbial communities from Florida, USA - TSFL038 MetaG | ecosystem: Host-associated > Fungi > Mycelium > Unclassified | place: USA: Florida, Wekiwa Springs State... | reverse complement strand
CATCCCGCCTCGATGAAGAGGGACGTTTCGGCCGATCGTCACGACACGTGAAGCGGGATGCGATGGACGCGGATGGCACGACAGACGAGCGTGGCGGACGCGGACGGCGAAGTCGCGTGGTCCTGATCCCCCGACGCTGGGATCAAGCTTGCGAAGACGCTAGCGCGTCTCGCAGGTGACGGTGGCTAAAAAGCCCGGCACACCGAGGAGAGCGCGTATAAGCTGTAACCCATTGCGCGGGGAATGCCGGTTGATCCGGTTGAACCTGTGGTGACTGCCGCCTGCTTATTTTTGTTGCAGGTGGGCCATGGGTGAGGCCTTCACCCGGCATTCCCCGCGCCCTCTCATTTCGAGGGTCGAAGAGGACGCAAAACTCGGACATCCGTGTCGCGAGAAGGCGTCGCTGTGTCCCACATCGTGTCCTACATCATCGTCTTCGGGGCACGCCGCTGGGACGCGTACGCTGAATCTGTGAGCCCGATCGGCGGCTCTGGATTCCGGTCCGCGACACTCGCGCGTCGCCCCGGAATGACGACGTCGAAGGATGCTGCGACTGCTATGCGGGGTTGCTTGTGATGCTCTTGTTTTTCGTCGGGCGACCGGGGTAGGAGGTGTGGGCTCTTGGTCGCTTGTCGCACCGATGGCCCGCTGATCGGGATATGATCCAAACACGTTGACGCGCTTCACATCCGGATCAATCCGGCGTAGAATCAATAACTTAGACTGCCGAACGCAGGTTCGGAGCAAGCAAGCTTCCCGGGGGGAGTAAATGTCCTATTCTGAAGACCTCCATTCCGCGGCATTGGCCTATCACCGGCTGCCGCGACCGGGAAAGCTCGAGATCCAGGCGATCAAGCCGCTGGCGAACCAGCGTGACCTCGCGCTTGCGTATTCGCCCGGCGTCGCCGCCGCCTGTACCGAGATCGCCAACAATCCCGCAGAAGCGGCGTCCCTGACGGCCCGCTCCAATCTCGTCGCCGTTGTCTCCAACGGCACCGCGGTGCTCGGTCTCGGCAATATCGGCCCGCTGGCCTCCAAGCCCGTGATGGAAGGCAAGGCGGTGCTGTTCAAGAAATTCGCCGGCATTGATGTCTTCGACATCGAGATCGCCGCCGACACCATCGATCGCGTGGTGGAGACGGTGGCGGCGCTGGAGCCGACCTTCGGCGGCATCAATCTCGAGGACATCAGGGGACCTGAATGCTTTGAGATCGAGGCGCGGCTGAAAGAGCGGATGAAGATCCCGGTCTTTCACGACGACCAGCACGGCACCGCGATCATCGTGGCGGCCGCGATCACCAACGGGCTGCGGCTCAACGGCAAGAAGCTGTCCGAGGTCAAGATCGTCACCTCAGGGGCGGGCGCCGCAGCAATCGCCTGCCTTAATCTGTTGGTCTCGATGGGCGCACAGCGCCAGAACATCTGGGTCTGCGACATCGATGGCGTGGTGCATGAAGGCCGCAACACGCTGATGGATCGCTGGAAGGCGGTCTATGCGCAGAAGACCGACAAGCGGAAGCTGTCCGAGATCATCGGCGGTGCCGATATCTTTTTGGGGCTGTCGGCGAAGAATGTGCTGACCCAGGACATGGTCAAGCAGATGGCGGACAAGCCACTGGTGATGGCGCTCGCCAACCCCGACCCGGAGATCATGCCGGACGAGGCACGTGCGGCGCGGCCCGATGCGATGATCTGCACCGGACGCTCCGACTTCCCGAACCAGGTCAATAACGTCCTGTGCTTCCCCTTCATCTTCCGTGGAGCGCTCGACGTCGGCGCGACCGCGATCAACGAGGCGATGAAGCACGCGGCGGTGGACGCGATCGCGCAGCTCGCGCGCGATCCGCCGTCGGAGGCCGCTGCCCGTGGTTTCGACAGCAGCGAGACGCAGGGTTTCGGCCCGGGTTCGCTGATCCCGAGCCCGTTCGACCCACGGCTGATCCTGCGCATTGCGCCGGCGGTGGCGAGAGCCGCGATGGAATCGGGCGTGGCGACGCGGCCGATCAAGAATTTCGACGAATACACCGCGCTGCTCGAACGCTTCGCGTTCCGCTCCGGCCTCGTGATGAAGCCGATGTTTGCCAAGGCCAAGACGCAGCCGGTGCGCGTGATCTATGCCGAGGGCGAGGACGAGCGGGTGCTGCGCGCGACGCAGGTCGTGCTTGAGGAGAAGCTGGCGCGGCCGATCCTGGTCGGGCGCCCGTCCGTCGTGGAGGCGCGCATCAAGCGCTTCGGGCTTGCGATCAAGGCCGGCAAGGACTTCGACCTCGTCAATCCCGAGGACGACCCGCGCTATCGCTCCTATGTGCAATCCTATATCGACGTCGCCGGACGCCGCGGTGTCACCCCTGACGGAGCGCGGACGGCGGTGCGCACCAACAACACGGTCATCGCGGCGCTGGCGGTGATCCGGGGCGAAGCTGACGCGATGCTCTGTGGCGTCGAGGGCAGCTATCGCACCCACTTGCGTAACGTCCGCGAGATCATCGGCTTCCTGCCGGGCGTGAGTGATTTCGCAGCCCTTGCGCTGCTGATCACGACCAAGGGGGCCTATTTCATTGCCGATACGCAGGTTCGGCCGAACCCAACTGCGGAAGAGCTTGCCGAGATGGCCGTGCTGGCCGCGATCCATGCCCGGCGCTTCAACTTCGTCCCCAAGGTCGCATTCGTGTCACATTCCGATTTCGGCAGCTACGAGACGGAATCCTCCAACAAGATGCGGCGCGCCACCGCGCTTCTGAAGCAGAAGCACCCGGAAATCGAGGCGGACGGAGAGATGCAAGGCGATACCGCGCTCTCGGAAGCGACTCGCAAGCTGGTCTTGCCGCATTCCAACCTGGAGGGCGAAGCCAACATCCTGATCATGCCGAACCTCGATACGGCCAACGTGGCCTATCAGATGATCAAGGTGCTGGCGGACGCGCTTCCTGTCGGCCCGATCCTGATCGGACCGGCGCGCCCGGCACATATCCTCACGCCATCGGTGACGGCACGCGGCATCCTGAACATGACGGCTGTCGCCGCGGTTGAGGCGCAGGAGCGTGCCAGCCGCCAGCAGCCGAGCCTGTTTGCGTAAGACGACGGCTTGGTCGAAGGTCACTTGTTGCAGGGCGGTTGCGCGCTGCCTTCTATTTGACCGTTTGAAAAGCGAGAACGGAACCTCCATAATTCCCGTGTTTCCGATCTCGCCTGCAAAGCTTCTCGATTTGATCGCATTTTCTACGGAAAGGCGGTGTTCACCTTTCCGGAAATGCTCTAGTGGGGGCCGCCAATGCCAGCATTCATTACTTTCGGGCGAGTTCTGTTCGCCGTTCTCTTCATCTATTCGGGGACGACCAAACTATTCGCCGTTCCGGCGACAGCGGATTTCATCGCCTCCAAGGTCACGATCCCCGCTGCGCTCGCTCCCTATGCCACGCAGCTGGAGACCGCGGTAGGCATGCCGATGCCGCAGATTCTCGCAATAGCGGTCGGCGCCTTCGAGATCATCAGCGGACTGACCATCGCTCTCAACTTCGGCGCGCGATTCTTTGCGATCCTGATGATCATCTTCGTCGGCGTGGCGACCTTCTACTTTCACGATTTCTGGAATCAGGCGCCGCCCGAGAATGCCAAGACCCTCATCGAAGCCTTGAAAAATCTCTCGATCATCGGCGGATTGTTCATCATCGCCGGTTACGGGAGGGGACCGCGAACCGTCGAAGCTGCCTATGGCGACGCATAGGGCCTAAACTAGTCGCCGCCAGGGCGTCACGCTAACCCCGTCGGCCGCATCGAGGATAAGCGGCTTGCCGGCCTTCATGCCGTGGGCAGCGAGGATATCCTGGGGCGAACTTTGCGGCACGCCTGGAAAGCAGGGCTCGCCGCCGGGCAGCCGGACCCGTGGCGCCTGCGACAGCCAGAACGTGTCGTAGCGGTCCATGAACATGCCGAAGACGATGGGGCCGCCGATGATGGCCACAGTGCCAAAATGGACGCCTGCCAGATCGCTGGCAGCCTCAAAGCTGGCGCCGGCCGGATTCCACAGCACGGCCTTGGGATTTTGCGGATCCGGCGCGCATGTATCGACCTGGCGGGTCAGGATGATCCGCTTGCGCCTGGGCGAGTTCGGCTGGTCCTCGTAGGAGTGACGGCCGTGAACGATCAGGTCGGCCTTATCGAGGGCGCCGGAGAAGAACTCCTTGTCGCCCTCGAACTTCAATTCGTTGGGCATCAAACCGGCGGCATTCGCCAGCATGCCATCGGCAGAAATGATGACGTAGCCCTCGAAACGATAATCCGCCATGTCCGGGCGGACTATTCCGAAACCGTCGTGACCACGCTCGACACCGGCCGCTGGCTCACGGTCGGCAGCTTGGCGTCCTTGACGACTTCCTCATCATACTGCGGCAGCGATTGCACCGGCGCCTTGGCGCGCATCGCCACCACCTTGAAGCCCTCGGCCTTCAGCCGATGCAGCATCTCGGGCAGGGCTTCCGCTGTGTGCTTGTGGAAGTCGTGCATCAGGATGATGCCCTTGCCCTGCTTCTCGAGCTTCTTGAACGTGACGTCGATGACCTGTTTGGCGTTGCGCGCCTTGAAATCGAAGGAATCGAGGTCGCAGGAGAAGATCGCGATGTTGCGGCTGCCGAGATAGGTGACCATCTCCGGAGGATGCTGCAGGGCCGGGAAGCGGAAGAACGGCGCAGGCGAGACGCCGCCGAGCGCCCACTTCACCGCGCTGATGCCTTTTTCGATTTCTTCCTTGCGCTGATCGTCGGTCAGCTTCTTGTTAGTCAGCGTCGCGTGCGACCAGGTGTGAGTGCCGACGGTGTGACCGGCCGCGTAGACCTGCTTGAGGATCTCCGGATAGTAGGTCGCGTGCTTGCCGATCGAGAAGAAGATGCCGGTGGTGCATTCGTCAGCCAGCGTCTTCAGGACCGAAGGCGTGTTCTCAGGCCAGGGGCCGTCGTCGAAGGTCAGCACGACTTCATGGTCGCGCAGGAAGTCGAGCTCCTTGAAGTGCTCGAAGCCGAATCCGGGACCACCGGTGGTATCGATCTCGACGGTGCGCGCGACGCCCAGCGCGTTTGGATTGTTGCAGGGCGCGCGTGCCGGCTGCACTTGAGACGAAGCCGCTTTGGACAATGGTGCCGTGGCGGCGGGCGCTGGGGCCGCTTGAACCTGCGGAGCGGCCGTGGGTTTGGGAGGCGCGGTCTGCGACCATGCGATGCCGGGCGCACACAGCGAAAGCGCGAAGATCAATCCTGCTGCAACACGCATCTTGCATCCCTCGAATGTCTGGCGCCTGGTCACGGCTTTGCGCCGTCGTTCCAGGCATCGCTGCCCCCAGCTTACCTTAACCTAGCCAAATCAGTCATACCAAGGCAACGAGTTGTGCGGCATTGTCCCTGCACAGTTAATTTCGATCGCGCCTTTCAGGTAACAGCGAGAGCCTTTGCGATCGCTGTCTTGATGCGCGTGTCTGTTGGCTCGATCGCCGACGGAAACACGTCGGCGATGTAGCCGTCACGACCGATCAGGTATTTGTGGAAATTCCATCGCGGCACATCCTTCGGACGCGCCTGTGCCGCCCACCTGTAGAAGGGATGCGCGTCGGGACCTACGACAACGGCCTTCGCGGCGATCGGAAAGGTAACAGCATATTGATGCTGCGCTGTCTCCGCGATCTCGGTGGCGCCGCCTGGCTCCTGCGCGCCGAAATCATTGGAGGGCACGCCGACGATCGCAAATCCCCGGTCGCCGAACTCGCTCCAGATCTGCTGCAAGCCGGCATATTGCGGCGTGTAACCGCAGAGCGAAGCGGTGTTGACCACCATCAGCGGGTGGCGGCTGTAGTCGGCGAGGTGGATGTCGTGGTCGCCGCCGAGCGCCGAAAACGAGAAAGCATAGGCCGTGATCCGGCTGACGGCGGCCTCTGCGTGGACGTGACGCGTTGCTAACGGGCTTGCAAGGGCTGCCAAGGCGGAAGCGATGGCGGTGCGGCGGTCAATCATGTCGGCACTCCCCAAGGACGCTCCACAAGGATGCTCCGCGACAATCATAGCCGAAGGTGGAACCGGGAATCGCTCAACAAGCCGTTACGAGCTTCAGCTGCAATCAGGGCAGCTCATCAGCCGCATTTCGTGCGGGTTCCATTCGCAGATCGGTTGCGGCTGCCTTTCTGTATTTCGGAATCAAACCGGGCTCGCGATCTCGATTTGACCGGTGCCAACTCTTCCGGGCAGCGCCTAGCGTAGCGAGACGATGAAATCGGTCCCTTCGCCGGTTTCGCCCTGATTGATGCCCTGGTCCGACACCACGATCGAACCGCCCGTCGCGATGGCATCGACGATGCGCGCCATGGCGTCTGCGGGAATGGTGATGCGGTCGAGCGCCTCGGCAGGGCTATCAGGCGTCGGGAGCGGCTTGGCCTCGGCCTGGGGAGCATTCTTCCTGCCACGCCGTGAGGAGACGCGCTGACCACCTTCACCGCGTGCGGTGCGGGCTGACGGCAGCGAGACCACGGTCCAGTGCAAGGCGTTGGGGTCACCCTTGTCGACCTCAGCGGTGAAGACATGCGTACCGAGGGGCCGGTCGCTTGGCGCGATCGTTACGGGGACCTCGAAGAGCGGCGAGAAATTCTGCCGCACATAGAGCTTCGAATCCTTACGGCTGATGAAGACCGCGATCTGGCCGGCACGCTTCGGCGGCTCGGGCTTGGCGACCACCGGCTTGTCCGTGTCGGCGACGCGGGTCTGATCCTTTTTGCCATCGGCAGGCGTCGATACCGGAGCGCGTGCGGCGACGGCTGGCTTGGCATTGTTGTCTGCCGGCTTGTCGTCTGGTTTTGCGGCCTCGGCCTTTGCAGCCTCGGTCTTGGACGGATCGATCTTGGGCTCGACCTTGACAACAGTTTTGGCGGCGCTGTCATCGGCGTTCGCGCTAGTGGCTGCGTCCGTGGGTTTCGCCGTGTCCGAGCCGGTCGTGACATCGACTACATCGAGGACGGGCCTGACGTTGGCGTCGGATGGTTTCGCATCCGTTACCTTGTCCTCGGCGGTCGATGCGTCCTGCGGCTTCGCATTTCCGGCGGCGTCGGCCTTGGAAGTATCACCGGTGCCGGACCCCGCGTCTGTCATTGTCTTCGATTTGCTGCTGGCATCGGCGGTGCGCGTCTGCGTGCTGCCCTCATGGCCCATGGTGCTTCGCAGCTCGACGACGTTCGCATCCGCGGACTTGGCCGCGGACGAGGCGACGTCCGGCGCGCCCTTATCGGCCTTGATGGCGACAGGCACATCCGGTTGCGGTTGATCGGCGACGATCGGCTGCGGGGCCACCTTGGTGGTTGCGAGCAGGGGATGCGAGAAGCTCTCGGGTACGACCTCGCCCGGCGTCACCAGCACGCGCGCGCCCATCTTGGTCCAGTTCCACATCTTGATGGCAAAGGCCGTCGGCATGCGGATGCAGCCATGCGAGGCCGGATAGCCGGGCAATACGCCGGCATGCAATGCGACGCCGGACCAGGTGATCCGCTGCATGTACGGCATCGGCGCGCCGCTATAGATGTTCGAATGGTGCCATTTGTGCTTCTGGATGACACTGAACACGCCCATCGGCGTCGAATGGCCGGGCATGCCCGATGAGACCGGCGCTTGCGCAAACAGGCCGTTGTCGTCGTAGACCTTCACCTGCTGCTTGCTGATCGAGACCGAAATGATCAGCGGTCCCTGCGGCTTCTTGCTGGTGTCCTTTTCCGCGACCGCATCCTTCTTGGCCGAAGGTCGCCGTGCCTTTGCGCGGCGCGGCTGCTCCATGGGATCGTAGCGCAGCGCGCCCGGCGATTCCTGCCAGTAGTAGAGTGCAGCGTCTGCGCGGGAGATGCTGCCGATCGCGCCGGCTGCCGTCAAAATCGCAATCTGCCAGAAACGATTGGTGGCAATAGCTGAAGTGGAAATTCGACGCCTGCCTACGCGCATTTTCGTACCCTGTATGCAATACTCGGTTGTTGTCGCAGACGGTAAACGCGTTCACCAGCACAAGGCTTCAGTAAGCCGCGATTTTCACTTCCAGAGTAGCAAAAAAGCCTCACATTGCGTTAAAGCACGGTCCTTGCGGCGTGCCGATAACCTTCCTGTGAAGGCTCAGTTTCACTACATGCGGGATGCCTGTCGAAGGAGAGTGAATGATGGCATCCCGGACGATCCACGCTCGTATTGAATCATGTGACATTGGATTAAAGCGCTTCGCCTTAGTGCTGATCATGCTGGCATTTTGGTCCGATTCACCCGCCATCGCCGCTGATGAGCCTGACCTGATCTTTCGCCGTTCGACTGTGTTCAAACTGTTGAGCCCGAACGACAAGCTTGCGACCTATGGCGTTGACGATCCTGAAGTTGAGGGCGTGGCCTGTCATTTCACTGTACCGGAGAAAGGTGGATTTTCGGGCTGGCTCGGGCTGGCCGAGCAGGTTTCGGACATTTCGTTGGCTTGCCGTCAGATTGGCCCCATTCGTTTCAAGGACAAGATGAGCCAGGGCGACGACATGTTTCGACAGCGCCGCTCGCTTTTCTTCAAACGTATGCAGATCGTGCGAGGCTGCGACGCCAAGCGCAATGTGCTGGTCTACATGGTCTATTCCGACAAGCTGATCGACGGCTCGCCGAAGAACTCGACCTCTACCATCCCGATCATGCCCTGGGGCGCGCAGGACACCGAGGTCCAGAAATGCAGCAACTTCATCCAGTGAGGCCAACGCTAGATTTGGACCACTAGCGTTTGCCCGCCGGACGCAGCTTCGGATCGCGACAACCGACCAGCTGGACGAATTTCTGCGGCGTCGACCAGCCCCCGCTGTCGCCGCGCTGCTGCGCCATGGCACCGCAAATTTCCGTCTGCTTGTCGTGGCCGGAAGCGCTAATCCGCTCGGTCGTTTGCGCTGGTTTTCTTGTCGCGGATTCGTCGCCAACAATGATGTTGTCACCGCCCATGACCGCCATCCCTTGTTGAGGAAGGAGAAAAACTAACGCGCGACCGCACCAAATGGTTGCACAGCTATTTGGAAGTCGGCCGTGCCACCGATTCGGTTCAGTCTCTGGCTGCTCAAAGTCGACGCTTGTTCACCAGAAAAAACTTAAAATGGCCCTGCTTCGGGGCGCCTTATCGGCTTTTTGTGTTGCGCCGGACGAAAAGATCTCGGACTCGGGCGATTTTTTAAGCATATGAAATAACTGGAATTTATTCAGAATTGTTTCGTTGTAACCCTCGCGACGAAACAATTGGGGGCGCGACGAAACCATTTTGAGCATTTCGTGCAGAACAGACGAAACCTCACATGGTTATGAGAACGGCAACTCAGCGCCGGACTCGCAACCGGAGACAGTCAGATGCAGACCCTCGGCCTCGTAGTCGCCTTCGCGTTGGTGTTGGCTAGCTCTTCGATGGCCGGTACGCTGGATGGCGATCTGCCCGGGATTGGGACGTTTTCCTATAACGGCTCCACGGTCGTAGGCGTGGCTCCTATGGTCGTTGCGGCAAACTGAGGCCAGACCAATGACGCAAAAAAACTGCCAGTAAGGCCCCGGAATGCCCATTCGGATTTATCCTGCCACAATTGCGGTATTTGTCGCTCTTACGGGCGGAGTGCAGGCACAGACGCGCCCGTCGATCAAACTCCCCGATCCGCGCGGCGATTTTGTGCGTCAATGCGCGCCGCACATGCTCGGGCGCTGGGCGCATCCCGAAGAGGTCTGCGGCTGTCTGCATGACCACGCCGCCGCGATGGTCGAGGACAATGATCTGCGCGAGGCGCTGCTGCGTGGCATCAGCGAGACCGGCGTGCCCACCATCGAGAATGACTGGGTGCCTCCCGCGAAGCAGTCCGAGATCGGTCCGACCTTCACCAAGATCGCCAAGCCGACCCTGCAATGCATGTTCGAGCCGTTCAGTAACTGATTTCGGGCAACTCGACTTCCCTAAAATTCGTGCCGAGATTGATTGCGGCGCTTTGCTCGACAGGACGCCGGTCTATGGCAAGAAGCCGGTCGACAGTTCCCTCCATGTGATCCATGCAGCCTTGGCGATTATTTTGGCGAATATTGCTGACATGCGCGGCGCTTGCCGCGCTCGCAATGCCTGTCACGGCGGCGCCCGATGAGGACGTGCTTGGCAAAGCGGCTGGCTATCCGATCGGCGGCCGGAGCGACTGGTATTTCAAGGAAAGCGTGCGCGTCGGGTCGTTCAGCAATCTCGATTGCATCCTACCGCACTATACGCTTACCGGGTCCGCCTCGCCGCTGCCGCTGGCAAGAGCTGTGAGCGAGCCGCGGCTCGTATACCGTTTCGACAATGCAAGCTTTTCCATCGACGATTTCCTGGCGCATCAGCGCGTGACCGGCCTGCTTCTGATCAAGGATGGCGAGATACTGACCGAACGGTATCAATATGACCGCAACGCCGAGCAACGTTTCGTGTTGCATTCGATGTCGAAGTCGATCGTCAGTCTCGCTATCGGAATGGCGTTGGCTGAGAAGAAGATCGCATCGCTCGACGATAAGATTGCCAAATATGTCCCGGATCTGACGGGCAATCCGTACGGTGAGACGACGATCCGCAATATGCTGCGGATGTCGTCGGGCGTTCCGTTTAGCGAGGTTTATGACGGGCACGACGACCAGACGCGTTCAATATCGCGCGCTACAAATATGGGTCGATCGAGGCGTTGCGCCTGTTTGAGACCCGAGCGATCGAGCAGGGCACGCGCTTCCACTACGCCTCCAGCCAGACCGTCGCCCTTGTTCTGGTGCTACGCGCGGTGACGGGGATGACGCTCAGCGAATATCTCACGCCACGCCTGTGGCAGCCGATGGGCGCCGAGGCGGACGCGACATGGGTGAGGACGACCGACGGCACTGAGACCGGATCTGGAAGTTTCAACGCCATCCTGCGCGACTATGGCCGCCTCGGCGTGCTGCTTGCGAACGATGGCGTGGCCTTCGGCAAGCAGGTCGTGCCGAAGGACTATCTATTGGAAGCGACCGATTGGCACCGGCAGCCCGAAGCGTTCAGGCCGAAGAATGCCACGCCCTATTTCGGCTATGGCTATCAGTTCTGGCTTTTCCCCGGCGAGAAGCGAAGGTTCGCGCTGCTCGGTGTCTATGGACAATCGATCTTCGTCGATCCCGAACTCAAGCTCGTGATGGTGATCACGGCGGCAGCCCACAATGCCAGCGTCGGCAAGGAATCGTTTGCCCGCGAGCGCGACTCGCTTTGGCGTGGCGTTGTCGGCCATTATGGAAGGTGGTAGCGGCTTCGCTCCGCGCTATTTCTTCTTCGGTCCAAGCCGCGGAATGCATCTTCGGGCGGCCAGCACGCCGCTGGCTGTCATCCGGGCGCCCGAGACCTCCTTGATCTGGCCGACGGGGCAGCTGCCGTCATCGACCAGGACGCGCTGGCCAAGCCGCAGACCCACGATGTTCTGCTCACGCCCAACCGTTTGTGCTGACGCGGCGGCGCCAAGCGCTGCGAGCATCAGGCCGAGCGTTGCAATGCGAGCGATGCGGGAAGACATCATGTTCCACCGAAATGCAGATTCTGGGGACAGTGTAGGCAGGCGTTTGCGATTCTTGAAGGCTGCTGATGCGGCGCATTCGCCGCTCCAAACGCCTGCAATACCCGGCAAAGTATGATTTGATCGACGCGTCACAGGAGCCGTCACGTCATGAATGCCGATACCGTCCAGAGAATCGTCGATGCCGTCGACGCCGGATTTGATGCGCAACTGGCGACCACCAGCGATTTCGTCGCCATCCCCTCGATCCGCGGCGCCGAAGGGCCGTGTCAGGATATGATCGGCGATCTCTTGCGACGGCGCGGCTATGAGGTCGACGACTGGCATATCAATGTTGATGACCTCAAAGATCTGCGCGGCTTTGGTCCGATTGAGCATGATTTCTCAAAGGCGCGCAGCGTCGTCGGGACCTACCGGCCGTCCAGCAATGGAGGCAAATCGCTGATCCTGCAGGGACACTGCGACGTGGTTCCCACCGGACCGCTTGAGATGTGGGAGACACCGCCATTCTCACCGACGATCAGGGACGGCAGGATGTATGGCCGCGGCGCATGCGACATGAAGTCCGGCACGATCGGTGCGCTTTATGCGCTCGACGCGATCAAGGCGGCAGGTTTCAAACCGACAGCGCGGATCCATTTCCAATCGGTGATCGAGGAGGAGAGCACCGGCGTCGGGGCGCTCTCGACGCTGCAGCGCGGTTATCGTGCCGATGCCTGCTTCATTCCGGAGCCGACCGGTGAAACGATGGTGCGCTCGCAGGTGGGCGTGATCTGGTTTCGCCTGAAGGTGCGTGGTTTTCCCGTGCATGTGTTCGAGGCGGGCGCAGGCGCGAACGCGATCATGGCGGCGTACCATCTTATTCACGCGCTGGAAAAGCTCGAGGCCGAATGGAACGAGCGGGCGAAGGCGGACCGGCATTTCAAGGCGGTGACGCATCCCCTCAATTTCAATCCTGGCATCATCAAGGGGGGCGACTGGGCCTCCAGCGTGCCGGCATGGTGCGACGTCGATTGCCGGATCGCGATCCTGCCGGGCTGGTCGATCGCCGACTGCCAGAAGGAAATCGTTGCCTGCATCTCCGCAGCCTCGCGCGACCATCGCTTCCTCTCCAACAACCCGCCTGCCGTTGAGTGGTCGGGTTTCCTTTCTGAAGGCTATGAGCTGAGGGATTCCACTGAAGCGGAAGCCGCCTTCGGCAAGGCGTTTGCGGCGGTCTATGGCGGCGCGGCGCCTGACCGCGCGTTCACGGCGCTCACGGATACCAGGTTCTATGGGCTGAACTACAACATTCCGAGCCTTTGCTTTGGCGCCACTGGAGCCGCGATGCATGGCTTCGACGAATATGTCGATCTGGAGTCGCTGCGGAAATCGACCAAGGCGACGGCGCTGTTCATCGCAGAATGGTGCGGGCTGGAGAAGGCGTAGGTGTTGCGTGGCCGCTCAGGATGATGGCGTTGCGGGCCACAGTGCCGCAACGATCGCATCGAGCCCGTCGGTAAGTGCCGCCGGGCCAGGCTGGAGGATCAGCGTGGACTTGATCTCGACGATACGGCTATCGCGCACCGCAGGAATCTCGCTCCAGCCCGATCGCTGCCTGATGCGGTCGGGGACGACCTTCTTACCGCACCATGAGGCCAGGATCACGTCAGGCGCAGCCGCGCGAACGAGCTCGGCCGAAATGATGCGGTCCTTGGCCGCCTGACGCGAGCGCAATTCGGGGAAGACGTCCTCGCCGCCGGCGATCTCGATCAGCTCGGACACCCAGCCGATTCCGCTGATCATGGGATCGTCCCATTCCTCGAAATAGACCCTTGGCTTGGGTGACGGCCGGGTAGTGGCGGCGATCCCGGTAAGGCGCGCTTCAAGACTTTGCGCAAGTTCGTCGGCGCGCGACGCGACACCGACCATCGCACCCACGGTGCGGATCATCGCCAAAATGCCGGCGATGTCGCGCTGGTTGAAGACATGCACGGCAATGCCGGCGCGCACCAGGCTCGCGGCGATGTCAGCCTGGATGTCGGAGAAAGCGAGCACGAGGTCCGGCTCAAGCGCGAGAATTTTGCCGATGTCCGCGGAGATGAATGCCGAAACGCGCGGCTTCTCACGTCGGACCCGTGCCGGCCTCACCGCATAGCCGGACACACCGACAATGCGGTCTTCCTCGCCGAGCAGATACAGCGTCTCCACCGTTTCCTCGGTAAGACAGACGACGCGGCGGGGAGGGAAGTGGCGCATGATATCGGCATATGGGCCGTCCCGCGCTCGATGTCACGGCAAACATGACTTCAGAGGTCATTGCCTGATTGACCGCACCAATCCATGCTCGGCCATAACCTGAATGGAGGAACTGCCGACCATGACTCCGCTGGACAAGATCAACACAATGAAGATGCCGTTCGCGGAGCTGAAAGGCGTCACCTTCACCGAAGCCGACAAGGATCGTGTGGTCGCGAAAATGCTGGTGCGAGCAGATCTCTGCACACTCGGCCACACGCTTCATGGCGGCGCCATCATGGCTTTTGCGGATTCGGTCGGCGCCGCCGCGACCGTGATTAACCTGCCGGAGGACGCGAAGGGTACGACCACGCTGGAGAGCAAGACCAATTTCATCGGCGGTGCCAAGGAGGGAACGACCGTGGTTGCGACCGCGACCCCCGTGCATCGCGGCCGTCGCACTCAGGTCTGGACAACGCGTCTGGAGACCGAGGACGGCAAGCTGGTCGCCATCGTGACGCAGACACAGATGGTGCTGTAGAGGCGGTTGGCGTTTCGAGTGGCGGTCGGCCGCCTGGTGGTGCAGCCGGGCCTTGAATTTGATGGTGCGACGCACAATATCCGAAGAGCTAGGGATTCGACGCCGTATCGAGGGCTTCTGAGAGGAGCCTCTGACGTTGTCACACCAAGATACCTTCCAGCCGCGTCCCGGTTTCGGCTATGTGCGAACGCTCAGCCAGCACGAAGAGCTGCCGCTGCTTCGCGACCACCTGCTGCGGCTTGATCCGGTAAGTCGCCACGACCGCTTCCATGGCTTCCTCGATGACGGCTTTATCGAGCGCTACGCTGCGAAATGCGCCGCCGATGGTACCGTGATCGTGGCCTATATGGAAAATGGCGTGGTGCGCGGTGCTGCCGAGTTGCATCCACCGGAGCAGTCGGACGATGGCGTACCGGAGATTGCCTTCAGTGTGGAGGCAATCCGTGCGCCGACAAGGCGTCGGCAGCATCCTGTTCAAACGGCTGATCTCGGAGGCGCAATGGCGCGGTTATCGCCGCCTGCGCGTGACCACCGGAGCGGAAAAT
>Ga0153954_1001217_pt1 | contig 14873 bp, 16 predicted proteins | sample TSFL038MetaG_FD_102277 | JGI IMG/M metagenome (GOLD analysis project Ga0153954, IMG submission 102277) | Attine ant fungus gardens microbial communities from Florida, USA - TSFL038 MetaG | ecosystem: Host-associated > Fungi > Mycelium > Unclassified | place: USA: Florida, Wekiwa Springs State... | reverse complement strand
CCGCGCCCGCCTTGCGGCCCGCCACCCCGTGCAGGTTCGGACCGACCTTGTTCTCGCCATCGGCCGCGATGGTATGGCAGACCGCGCACTGCTGGTTGAACAGCCGCTCGCCGCGCGTGGCACTGCCCGATTGCGCGTGCGCTGCACCCGCAACGAACGAAGCGGCAACGATCGACAGGACCGACAAAAGCTTTGAATCCATGACGCTTTTCCTACTCGTGAAGCGGGAGATTGCTGACGTTTTGACAAGATTCAAGTGATAGATTGTCCATCATGCGCGCAAAGTTCCTCGGGCGGCTCCTGCCCCTCGCTGCTGGCCTGCTTCTGTCCTCGGTCGCCGCGCAAGCCGAGCCCGTGCAGATCAAGCCCAGCCTGCTGCGGCTGAACGGCAATCTGGAAGTGCCGGATGGCAAGACCGTCGAAGACGGCGTGGTCATCCTGCTGCATGGCACGCTGTCGCATGACCGGCAGGAGACCATTGCTGCGTTACAGAAGAACCTGAAAGCGCGCGGCATCGGCTCGCTTGCGATCACGCTTTCGTTGGGCATCGACGATCGCAAGGGGCCTCGTGCCTGCGACGTGATCCATGACTACGCGCTGGCCGGCGCACGGCGCGAGATCGGCCTCTGGATCTCCTGGTTGGCCGCACAGAAGGCGAAGTCGGTCGACATCCTCGGTTTCTCGCGTGGCGGCGCGCAGGTCGCGGCCATGGGGCCGGAGCTGCAGAGCGTGCGGCGCATGGTCCTGATGGCGCCGGCGTTCGCGACATCCGTGGAGCAGGCCACGAACTACGAGAAGGCCTTTGGACATCCGTTGGCCCCCGAGCTGGCCGAGGCCAGGAAGCAGCCGCTGCAGAAGCGCAACGTCGACTTCCTGACCTGCAGGCAGGCGCCGGTGCTGAACGCCACCTTCCTCGACGGCTATGCCGAGCTCGGCCCCAGCCTTGCGGCCAAGACCGGCCATCCGACCCTGGTCGTCATCGCGGGCAACGACCAAGTCGCCCCCGATCTCATGTCCAGGCTGCCGACCGGTGTGCACACCGTCACGATCGAAGGGTCAAACCATTTCTTCCCCGACCTCTACGGCGAGGAAGCGGCCGACGCGATCGCCAAGTTCCTGACCGACGATCAACCGCTCACGAAGTAAGGGAGCGTGATCTCGGCCGTGACCGGCTCGAAGGCGAGCTTGAGCGGCTGACCGATCTTGAGGCTCGCCGCCTCGACGCCATGCAATTGCGCGTTGATGCGCACGCCCGCATCCATGTCGACCAGTGCCACGATGTAGGGCGCCTGCGCCTTGAAGAAGAAATTGAACGGATGATGGCACACCGTCCAGGTGTGCAGCTTGCCCGTGAGCGGCGCCTCTTTGAACTCGCTCTCCAGCGAGAAGCAATGCGGACAGACAGGCCGCGGATAATGCCGGACCCTGCCGCACGATGCGCAGTGCTGGAGCATCAGCTTGCCCTCGCGCAAGCCATCCCAATAGGGCTGGCTCTCGCGCGTCGGGATCGGCATCGGCCGCTCAGGGGCAGCCGCCTGTGGTGCCGTGCTCATGCCGCCCTCCTCAGGATGGCGAGCGAACCGTCGCCCATGTCGCCGTAGCCCGTCACCAGTCCCAGCCCGGCATCCTTGACCTGCGCCTTGCCGGCCTCGCCGCGCAGCTGGCGCGTGAGCTCGATCACGTGGTTGAGGCCGACAACATGGCCCTGGCTCAGCAGGCCGCCATGGGTGTTGATCGGCAGCTCGCCGCCCAGAGCGATACGGCCGTCCATGACGAACGGCCCGCCCTCGCCGGTCTTGCAGAAGCCCAGGATCTCGAGCTGGCGGATCACGGTGAAGGTGAAGCAGTCGTAGATCTCGGCGACATCCATGTCCCTCGGCCCGACGCCTGCCATCTCGAAACCGCGCTTGGCCGCTTTCACGAGGCCGAACTCCAGAAGATCCGGACGCTGGGCGATGGATGCGGGCGATTCGGGATGGCCTTCGGCCACGCCCATGATGGTGACCAGCGGCTTCTTGAGCGACTTCGCCCGATCCGACGCACTCACGATCACGGCCGCACCGCCATCACTTTCCAGGCTGCAATCGAACAGCCTGAACGGATCGGCGATCATGCGCGAGGCGTGGTACTCCTCCACGGTAAGCGGCTTGTCCATGACGACATTGCCGTTCAGCATCGCGTGCTGGCGTGTGACGACCGCAACCTCGGCCATGTGCCGCGCCGTCGTGCCGTAAAGCTCCATGTGTCGGCGCGCGCCCTGGGCGTAAAGCTGGGCCGGTGCGAACATGCCGATCGGCAATTCGAACTCGGCTGCCAAGGCAAATTGCGGGAACTGCTGAAGACGCGTGCTGACGCGGGCGCCGGAGTATCCCGTGCGGCCGACCGAGATCAGGACGTTCTTGCAGACGCCCGTCGCCACCGCCATCGCCGCGGTCTGCAGCGCCGCCACGCACGTGGCACCCCCCATCGGGATGAAGGCCGAAAGCGTCAGATCCGGCAGGCCCAGATTGGCCACGAAATCCTCGGCGATGCCGCCGCCCGGGAAGTAGGGAATGATGCCATCGATGTCGGTCGGCTTCAGCCCCGCATCGGCGATGGCATTCAGGCTCGCCTCGAGCTGCAGGGCCAGACCGCTTTTGGTCGTGCCCCGTGTGTAAGCCGTCTCGCCGACGCCGCTGATGGCGGCCTTTTCGCGAAGCGCATGCGCCATGGGTTCCTCCACGGCGCATCGTGCCCAGTCGGCGCGCATGTTTCCAGCGCGGATGACTTCCTTGCAGCGGAACGCCGGCCGTTACTGAAGAGCCGAAACAATTGGTGGCTCGGAAGGCACCGGCCGCAAGGCTATGAATGCCGGACGGCATGGTGCAACATGCACGTCCGCCCCGAATAGGCAGGAATCGCGATGGACTTCGATTTGGTGTTGCGTGAGGTACGGCTGCCCGACAGCAAAGCGGATCAGCCGGCGACGGATATCGGCGTCAAGGACGGTCGCATCGCGGCCATCGCTCCCAAGCTGGGCGGTGCGGCGAAGGAAGAGATGAAGGGCGGCAATCGCCTGGTCTGCTCGGGCTTCGTCGAAACCCACATCCATCTCGACAAGGCCTGCATCCTCGGCCGCTGCGAGCACACCACCAAGCGCAGCCCGCATCTCGCGATGGAGCGCGTCTCGGCAGTCAAGCACACCATGACGGTCGAGGACGTGTTCGAGCGCGCCTCAGCGACCATCGAGAAGTGCATCGGCCACGGCGCTACCCGCATGCGCCCCCACTGCGAGGTCGATCCCAAGATCGGCATGCGCGGCTTCGAAGGCGTGAAGGCGCTGGTCGACAAGTACAAGTGGGCGATCGACATCGAGCTCTGCGTCATGCCGCAGGAGGGCCTGACCAACAATCCCGGCACCGACGAGCTGATGGTCGCCGCCCTCAGGAACGGTGCGAAGGTCGTCGGCGCCGCGCCCAGCTACGACAGCGACAGCTCTGCCCAGATCCGCCGTGTCTTCGAGATGGCGCGCGAATTCGACGCCGATATCGATATGCATGTCGACAGCGGTCCCACCGCCGAGCATCTCGACACGCTGCTCGTCTGCGACCTCGCCGAGAAATACAAATGGGGCGGCCGCGTCGCCGTCGGCCATGTCGGCAAGCTCTCGACCATGCCGTTCAAGGACCTCGACAAGGTCGCCCGCCGCATGGCCAACACTGGCGTCGCCGCCACGGTGTTGACCGCGACCGACCTCTATCTCGGCGGCCGCCACACCGATCACAACGTGCCGCGCAACGTCCTCGACCTCAACTTCCTGACCGAACGCGGCGTCACCTGCTCGATCGGCTCGAACAACATCCTCAATCCGTTCACGCCGTTCGGCGACGGCCAGCTGCTGCGCCAGGTAAACATGCATGCCATCGTCACCCAGCGCGGCAACGACGACGAAGTGAAGGCGCTGTGGGACATGACCACGTCTTCGGCGGCCAAGCTGATGCGCAAGAGCGACTACGGCATTGCCGTCGGCCATCCCGCCGACCTGGTGGTGCTCGACGCCACCGATTCGATCACGGCGCTGCGCACCGTGGCGCCCGTGCTCGCCGCCTACAAGCGCGGCAGGCGGACGGTCACGCGCGAACCGGTCAAGCTGCACAGGCCTTAAGCAAAGAGGAAATGATGTCCAATCGTGAACTGGTGACGCTGTCGTCCATCGAGCTGCGTCGCCGCATCGGCACCAAGGAAATCTCGCCGGTCGAATTGCTCGAAGCCTGCCTGCGCCGCATCGAGGAGATCAACCCCGCCATCAACGCCGTGACCGCCATGTGCGTGGCGCGCGCCCGCAAGGAAGCCAAGGCCGCCGAAACCGCCGTGCGCCGGGGCGAGGACCTGCCGCTGCTGCATGGCCTGCCGACCGGCATCAAGGATCTCGAGGAGACCAAGGACCTCCTCACGACCTACGGCTCGCCGCTCTACCGCGACTTCGTGCCAGCCTACGACAACGTCATGGTCGGCCGCGTGCGCGCCGCGGGTGCCGTCGTCGTCGGCAAGACCAATGTGCCGGAGTTCGGCGCGGGCTCGAACAGCCGCAACCCGGTGTGGGGCGCGACCGGCAATCCCTTCAATCCGACCCTGAATGCCGGCGGCTCGTCGGGTGGCTCGGCGGCGGCGCTCGCCACCGACATGCTGCCGGTCTGCACCGGTTCTGACACTGGCGGCAGCTTGCGCAATCCGGCGGCCTTCTGCGGCGTCGTGGGCTTCCGTCCTTCGCCCGGCATGGTCGCGGTCGAGCGCCGCGCCATGGGCTGGACGCCGATCTCCGTGCTGGGCCCGATGGGCCGCAGCGTCGCCGATGTCTGCCTGCTCTACGCCACGCAGATCGGCGAGCATGACAGTGATCCACTCTCCTTCCCGCTCGAAGCCAGCGCCTATGCCGAGCCCTGGCCGGTCGATCTCGGCAGCCTGCGTATCGCCTACACGGAAGACTTCGGCGGCGCGCCCGTCGAGAAAGGCATCCGCCAGACCTTCCGCGCCAAGATCAAGGCGATGAAGCATCTCTTCCGATTCGTCGATCGCGTCGAGGTCGATTACGGCGGCGCCGATCGCTGCTTCGATGTGGTGCGCGCGGTCTCCTTCCTGTCGCGCTATCACGACGCCTACACCAACAACCGCAAGATGCTCGGCCCCAACATCGTCGCCAACTACGAGATCGGCGCCAAACTCTCGCTCGCCGACTTCGCCTGGGCGCATGGCGAGCAGACGCGGCTCTTCCGCAAGTTCCAGGAGTTCTACAAGGACTACGACCTCGTGATCGGCCCGACGGTCGGCTTCACGCCGTTCCCGTGGAAGCAGCTCTACATCGACGAGATGGATGGGAAGAAGCTCAACAACTACTATCACTGGATGGCGACCAAGTACTTCATCTCGCTGATCACCAATCCCGCCTTGTCGCTGCCCTGCGGCCTCGACCACAAGAAGATGCCGTTCGGCCTGCAGGTCATCGGCCGCTTCCGCGGCGACGGCGAGGTGCTGGGCGCCGCGCACGCGATGGAGCAGGCTTTCAGCACCATTCCCGAGCTTGCCCGGCCGCGGCCCAATCTCGCGAAGCTGGGCAAGCCCACGCCCGCGCTGAAGTCGATCGTCACGCATCCGCCAAAGCTCAATGCCAAGGTTTCGCGCGGCCCCGCGCCCGGGGCTCTATGAGCAGCGAGGGAGACATCATGGAGTCCTTTCCCGAAGACATCTTCACCGAACCGGCCAATGTCGACCCGGACACGCTGGCAAACCTCGGCCCGCTGCGCCGCCTGGCCGGCACCTGGGAGAGCGCCAAAGGCGTCGACGTCAATCCCAAGGCCGACGGCCCCGAGCGGCGCGAATTCAGCGAGCGCATCGAACTGCAGCCGATCGATTCACAGGCCAACGGACCACAGCTCTTCTACGGCCTGCGGTACCACACCCACATCCTTGCCAGCGGCGGGCGGCCACCTTCCATGACCAGATCGGCTACTGGCTGTGGGAGCCGGCGACGGGGCTCATCCTCCAGACGCTGACCATCCCGCGCGGACAGGTCGCCATCGCTTCCGGACATGCCAAGCCCGACGACACGATCTTGGTGGTGTCGGCCGAACGAGGACAGACGCAATACGGCATCTGCTCGACGGCCTTCCTGGAACACGCCTTCCGGACCGACTCCTACCGCCTCGAGATCACTTTCAATCCGGATGGCAGCTGGAGCTACGTCTCCGATACCATGCTCATGGTGCGCGGCCGATCCGAGCCCTTCCAGCACCGCGACCAGAACACGCTGGTGAAAATCGCCGAGCCCATGCCCAATCCGTTGCTTCGAAAGCCGGCAGGCCTTGGGCTTGGCATCGGCAGCCTGCGAAAGGCTTGATCCGCATCCTGCTCACTGAAGTGTGAAAAACGATGGCACGGCGCATGCAACGCCGACCACGACCACTGCAGGAGGGGACGGATGAGGTACGGAGTCGGCCGGATCACCTTGGGGCTGGCGCTCTGCCTGATCGCAGGCAGCGCTTTCGCTCAGACCAATCTGCGCATCGGGCTCAGCTCCGATCCGGATGCGCTCGATCCCTCGACCTCGCGTACCTACACGGCGCGCAACGTCTTCATCACGATGTGCGACAAGCTGTTCGACATCGACGAGAAGCTGAACATCGTGCCGCAGCTGGCGCTCGGCTACGAGACGTCTGAAGACGGCAAGACGGTCACCATCAAGCTCCGCCCCGGCGTGAAATTCCACGACGGCGAGCCGATGGATGCAGCGGCCGCCAAGTATAGCCTCGACCGGCACATGACCATGAAGGGCTCCTTCCGCAAGCCCGAACTCAGCGCCGTCGACAGCGTCGAAGCGGTCGATCCGCTCACGATCAAGATGCATCTCAAGGCACCCTTTTCGCCGTTGATCGCGCAACTCACCGATCGCGCCGGCATGATAGTCTCGCCCAAGGCCGCCGAAGCCGAAGGCGACAAGTTCGCGCTCCATCCGGTGTGCGCCGGCCCCTTCAAGTTCGTCGAGCGGGTGCAGCAGGACCACATCGTGCTCGAGAAGTTCCAGGACTACTGGAACAAGGATCATATCTTCATAGACAAGATCACCTACCAGCCGATCCCCGATTCGACGGTGCGGCTGGCCAACCTGCGCGCCGGCAGCCTCGACATGATGGAGCAGGTGCTGGCGACCGACATCAAGTCGGTGCGCGAGGACAAACGACTGGCGCTCGCCAAGATGGTCTGGCTCGGCTGGTACGGACTGCTGATCAACGTCGCCAACGGCCCGAAGTCGGACAATCCTCTGGGCAAGGATCCACGCGTGCGCCGCGCCCTGGAACTCAGCCTTGATCGCGATACGATCAATCAGGTGGTCTTCAATGGCGAGTTCGTGCCTGGAAACCAATGGGTCAACCCGCAGAGTCCGTACTATCAATCGCAATTTCCCTATCCCAAGCGCGACGTTGCCAAGGCCAAAGCACTCCTGAAGGAAGCGGGCGTCAAGACGCCACTCACGCTCGACTACATGGTGAGCAACACGTCCGACTCGAAAGCCGTCGCCGAGGTGATCCAGGCCATGGCCGCGGAAGCCGGCTTCGATCTCAAGATCCGCGTCACCGAGACCGCCACCGCCCTCAAGGAGGGTGAGGACGGCAATTTCCAGATCTACGAAAATCTCTGGAGCGGCCGCATCGATCCGGACGGCAATTCGGTGATCTACCAGACCTGCGGCGCGCCGCAGAACATGGGGCACTATTGCGACAAGGAACTCGATGCCTGGCACCAGGAGGCGCGTGCCGCGCCCGACCTCGCCGCGCGCAAGGCGGTCTATGCCAAGATCACCCAGCGCTTCCTCGAGAACGGCTGGATCATCTACCTCTATCACCCGCAGGTGCTGACCGCCTACTCGACCAGGGTCGAGGGTTTCCGGCCGGTATCCGACGGCATGATCCGGGTGCAGGACGTGCACCTGAAATAGCGTTCACGGACAAGTGACGCGCGTCTTTCTTTTCGCCGCAATCGCGACAGCCGTCGAACACGATCCGTTGCGTACCCCCTGAAGCGGGAGGCCCGGCAAAGGGGCTCCCCTCGGAGGAAAAGATGCGCAACATCAGGTGGATTTTCGCCGCCGCCCTCGCCCTGTCGACGACGGGTTGCCTGGAGACGATGGACTCGGGCTACGGCTATCCGTCCTACGGCTACGCCGGCGGTTACTCTTCGGGCTACTACCAGCCCGGCTACCAGCAGACCGTCTATCAGCCGGTCTATGTGCCGCAGACGCGATACGTCCCGGTGCCCACGCCGGCGCCCCAGCACAATTTCGGGCGTCCACCGGAGCATCATGACGAGCACCACGACGACCATCATCACGACGATCACCCGTCCGCCAACAACGGGCATGACCACAACCGGGATTCAGACCATCACGGCTAGGCCGCGCTCTTCTTGCCGCGCCGCCTGGTCTTGATCCCGGTCTTGATCTCTTCGTTGTGCTGGCCGAGCGTCGGTGCCGGACGGCGCAGGCCGCCGGGCGTGGCGGACATCTTGATCGGCACGCCGAGCGTCTTCTGCTTGCCGGCCTTGGCGTGCTGCACTTCACCGACCATGCCGCGCGCCAGGATCTGCGGATCGGCAAAGACCTCGTCGTGATACATGACCGGGCCGGCCGGGATGCCCTCGGCCTCGAAGGCCGCGAGCCATTCGGCACTGGTCTTCTTCACCAGCTCGGCCTGCAGGATGGCGACGATCTCGGCGTTGTTCTTCACGCGCAGCGCGTTGACCTTGAAGCGCGGGTCGTCGACCAGCTCCGGCTTGCCGATCATCGCGCAGGTCCTGGCGAAGAAATTCTGCTGCGCCGCGCCGATCGTGATCCAGCCATCTTTCGTTTCGAACACCTGATAGGGCGAGGAGCCGCGATGGCCCTGCCCCAGCTTCTCCGGCCGCACGCCGGTCGCGAAATAGTTCGCGGCCTCGTAGACGCCGAGCGACACGGTCGCTTCCAGAAGCGACGTCTCGACCCACTGGCCCTTGCCCGTCCTGTGCCGCGCCTCCAGCGCCGACAACACGCCGACGGTAAGATAAAGGCCCGCGCCCACGTCGGAGATGGCGAGCGGGATGCGATAGGGCGGGCCGTCCTTCGGACCCGTCACCGACATCAGGCCCGACATCGCCTGGATCACGAGATCGAACCCGCCGCGCTTGGCATAAGGGCCGGTCTGGCCGAAGCCCGAGATCGAGCCCAGGATCAGCCGCGGATTGCGCTTGTGCAGCGCCTCCCAGCCGATACCGAGCTTCTCGATCACGCCCGGCCGGAAGTTCTCCAGCATCACGTCGGCGCCGTCGACCAGCTCCCAGAAGGTCTCGAGATCGTCGGCATTCTTGAGGTCGAGCGTGATGCCGCGCTTGTTGCGGTTCCACAGCATGAAGGGCGCGCCCTCGCCCTCGACGAAGGGCGGCGCGCCGCGGATGGAATCGCCTTTCGGCGCCTCGATCTTGATGACGTCGGCGCCCATGTCGCCGAGCTGCATGCCGCAGAAGGGACCCGACAGATGCGTCGTCAGGTCGAGAACCACCAGCCCGTCGAGCGCACCCGCCATCGTCTCACCCCAACACGTTCTTGAGCGCCAGCATGGCGCGGTTCCAGCGATCGACGCCGAGATCGTTGAACACGACCCGACCGTCCTTGACGATCAGGAAGCGCGGCGTGCCGCCTTTGTTCGGCACTTGCGCCAGGATGCCCTTCAAGTCGCCCGGCCAGAACCGCTCCTGGTAGGCCTCGCGCAGCTTGGGCGAGTCGACCTCGATGTAGGTGACCTTCTTGTACTCGGGCGAAGCGAGCCACTCCGCCTTGTACTTGTCTTTCCACATCGTGCAGTAGGGACAGTCCAGGCCGCCCACATAGATGACTTCAACCCCCGACGCCGCCAGAGCGGCAACGGGGGCGACGACGGGAAGGGCCGGAAGCGCGAGGCCCGCGAAAAGGAAGGCGCGGCGATTCATGTCGGCTAATCTAGGCCGCCATGGCCATCCGGACCACACCCCCTCTCGTCACTCTGGAGCACTTCTTCCGGCACGCGGTGTCGCGCTTTCGTGCCGCACGGCTCGCCTACGGTCACGGCACGACCAATGCCGTCGACGAGGCAGCGTTCCTGGTGCTCGAGGCGCTGCGGCTGCCGATCCACAACATCGCGCCCTGGCTCGACCTGAAGCCGACACCGGCAGAACGCGCGCGGCTCACCACCCTGATCGACGCCCGGGTGAGCCTGCGCATGCCCGCACCCTATCTCGTCGGTGCGGCCTACATGCACGGCGTGCGCTTTCTCAGCGACCGCCGCGCACTGATCCCGCGCTCCTTCATCGGCGACCTGCTGGCGAACGGCGCCCTGCCGATCGATCCGCGTCGCGTCCGCCGCGTGCTCGATCTTTGCACGGGCTCCGGCTGCCTCGCCATCCTCGCCGCCCTCGCCTTCCCGCACGCGCGGATCGATGCCGTGGACCTGTCGGCGGGAGCCCTCGCGCTGGCCAAACGCAATGTGGCGATGCATCGGCTGGGCGATCGCATCGCGCTCCATCGCGGCGACCTCTTCGAGCCGGTCGCCAAAGAGCGCTACGACCTGATCATCAGCAACCCGCCCTATGTCGACGCGCGCGGCATGGCGAAGCTGCCGCCGGAATATCGCCACGAGCCGCGCATGGCGCTCGCCGCCGGCGACGATGGCCTCGATCTCGTGCGCCGCATCCTGGCCGAGGCGCCACGCCATCTCACGAAGCAGGGCGGCTTGGTGTGCGAGATCGGCCGCGGCCGGCAACCGCTCGAAAAGGCCTATCCGACCCTGCCGCTCGTCTGGTTCGACACCGAGCAGAGCAGCGGCGAAGTCTTCTGGATCGGCCGCGCCGACCTGACCTAGGATTTGCCCATGCCCGACACGATCCAAGCCTGGACACGCGACACGATCGCCCCCGCCGACTGGACGGTGACGCTACCCGAGGCCGCGCTCGCCGAGCTACGGGTCGTGCGCGACGAGATCCGCCGCGCTCCGGTGCCGACCTTCCTGCTCGATCCCGCCGACTTCGCCCTCCAGGCCTGTCGCGCGACGATGGAAGAGGTCCGCCGCGTGACCCAGAGCGGACCGATGTTCGCCATGCTCGACCGGCTGCCGATGGCGGAGATGAGCCGCGACGAGGCGATCGCCCTCTACTGGCTGCTGTCGAGCCTGCTCGCCCGCCCCGTGGCGCAGAAGATCACCGGCCAGATGTTCTACGATGTCATGGACACGGGCGCGAAGATGAAGCCCGGTTCGGGCATCCGGCCGACCGTGACCAACGTCGACCTGCGCTTCCATAACGACAATTCCTACAACGAGTCGCCGCCGGAATATGTCTGCCTGTTCTGCCTGCATCCGGCGAAGGAAGGCGGCATCAGCCAGGTGATGAGCGTGGCGACGGTGCATGCGGCGCTGGAGAAGAACCATCCCGAGCTGATGCCGCGCCTCTACAAGCCGTTCTGGTACGACCGCCACGCCGAGCATCATGAGGGCGAGCCCACGACCTATGCGGCACCGATGTTCGAGCGCGCCGCCGACGGCACGATCAAGGCGCGGCTGGCGCTGAGCGAGATTTATGGCGGCTACGAGCTGCGCGGCGAGCGCCTCGACAACGAGACCACGGCCGCCCTCGCTGCCGTGCAGTCGGTGTTCGAGCGGCCGGAGCTGCATGTCGAGCTCACCTTCGAGCCCGGCCAGATCCAGTATGTGAACAACCGCGCCACCGGCCATGCGCGCACCGAGTTCGTTGATCATCCCGAGCCCGAGCGCAAACGCCACCTCGTCCGGCTCTGGCTGCGCGACCGGGGAAAGCGCGGCTACTGCGGTTGAAATGGCTTGACCGGTTCAATCAATCTTGAGCCGGCCGCGGAAGCCGCCGCACAATGGCGGCATGAAACAGCACTTCGTCGAATTCGCGGGCTACAACGCCTGGGCCAACCGCCGGCTCTATGACGCGGCAGGCACGCTCTCCGATTCGGACTATCGCGCCGACCGAGGCGCGTTCTTCAAGTCCATGCACGGGACGCTGAACCATCTGCTCACCGCCGACTGGGTATGGATGAGCCGCTTCACCGGCGAGGGCCCTCAGCCCACCAGGCTCGACCAGATCAACCACGAGACGCTGGCCGACCTGCGCCAGGCCCGCGAGGCCGAGGACCGGCGCATCGTCCGCTACATCGACAGCCTCGACGACGAGAAGCTCAAGGGCGTGATCCGCTATCGCCGCGTCAGCACGCCCGACGAATTCGTCCAGCCGCTGCTGCCCGCGCTGGCCCACTTCTTCAATCACCAGACCCACCACCGCGGACAGGCGCACACGATCCTGTGCACCTTCGGCCACCGCGACCTGGTGCTCGACCTGCTCTACTACCAGCGGGAGAAGGCGGCGGGGAAAGCCTAGAGCGACCGCTGCATCCGGGGTTGGTTACCGGAAGTGACTGTTAAACGTACCAAAAATAACAGTGTGATCAGCCGTATCAGTGACGGTTACCAATGGTGACCGCTAAACGTATCAAATCTAGCGGGGTGGCTAGCTATACCAATCACTCGGAGCGTGGCCTTCCGCCCTGTTCACGGGAGCGCACCACTCCAGTAGCGCTCATGGGCTGAGCGCCACTGGAGTGGCGCGCCCCGATGATCATGAGCGGGCTGGAAGCCGGCGCTCCGAATGGCAGTTACCAATAGTGATCGTTAGATGTACCGAATCTGACGGTGAGATCGGCCATACCGTCCTCTCTGCCGCGCTCGATCTGCCCCACCGTGCAGCGTCTCCTGCGGCCCCCGCGCTTCGGCCCTTAACTCGCAGATAGGCCTTGGATCCGGGTCTCCATCGCGGAGTCTAGTCCGCGCGGACCTGGGACTGCATTCTGATCAATGGATCGGCGCGATTGCGGGAAAGGCTCTAGCAAGACTTCCCGGCGAGACGCTCGTTGAACGTCTGAAGATCGATCACGATCCGCTGGTGGGTTCCCCGGCCGATCTCATCCTTGCCGTCGCTCGCCGACACCTTGAAGTCGATCCGCCTTCCCTCGACCTTCACGACCTCGGCCGTCGCCTTCACTTCGAAGCCGACCGGCGTGGCGGCGAGGTGCTTCACGTCGACGGCCGTGCCGACAGCGCTCTCGCCCGGCTCAAGATACGGCTTGATGGCGTTGAGCGCGGCGTTTTCCATGACCAGGATCATCACGGGCGTCGCGAACGTTTGCGGAAGGATGGAATCCTTGAACCGATTGGCAAGATGTTCGGGCCGCACGATCAACGTCGCCGTTCCCGTGGTCCCTGGTAGAATCTGCCGCATTCAGTCGCCTTAACTTTCTATTCCGATACCCGCGAATAACTAACAGAGTCTTCGCCGAAACTCGGCAAGGTCGGTCTGTCGAGCGCTTTGGTACATCTCGATATTAGATTCGTTCACGGAAGTGGATAACCAATCTTAGCGGTGGTCGTCGTAACGAAGAGCATCGTCCAACCATGACCGACCACCGCCACCAGCACGAATATCCAATTAGCAGCATGATAAGGGCGATCCCAAAGCTTCCGAACGATAGCTAGCCTTCTAAATGCGTTGATCGAGGCGCCTCGACCGTAAGCACATTCCATTCGGCTGATTCCAGCCGAATGGAATGTGCTCCAGTCAGGCCTGCGCCGTCACCTCGACTTCGACGGACATACCCAGATATGCGTCGGTCATGCCGAAGAAGGTGCCGCCCACCGGCATGACCTGCGCGATCCTGCGGCCCACCGCGACTGGGATCAGGTTGAAGCCGCCCAGTGCGCGATTAGTTGGATCGAAGGTAACCCAGCCCGGACCTGGTAGGTAGATCTCCGCCCAAGCATGGGTCGAGCCGGCGGCATTCTGCGATTGCTGATCGGGATTGTAGAGATAACCTGAAACGAGACGCGCCCCGAAGCCGAGGCTTCGTGCTGCCTCGGTAAATAGCACCGCGAAGTCGCGGCACGAACCCCAGCCGCGATCGAGCGTCTGGCGAGGCGACTGGGTGCCTTCCTCCTCACGGCTCTGGTAGCGGATCTGAACCGCCGTCCCTGCTACCAAGTCCTTGAGCAACGCCAGCGTGTCGGTCTCGCTACCGCGCACGAAGGCCGCCGTCCATTCGGCAAGCCGCCCGACCGTATCGACATATTGCGGCTGCACGAGCGGCCCGAGATCGACGATCTCATCATCCGAATAGGAGAACGGGTAGCGCACTGCCGACGCGGCGACGTCGAACGCCGGCCAACGCTCCGCCGCGAGCTCAACCACCGCGGTGCTGTCGATCACGAGGACGTCGGCGGGCGCGTCGAAGCTCGCGCTTGCGACCGCGTTGCCGAACACGTCATTTGTCCAGGTGAGCGTGGCCAGCGGCGTGACGTCGATGCTGTTCGACAGCAGGCGAACCTCGCGGCTCTCGCGCGGCCGCAGCATGAGACGATGCGGCCCGAGCCGCACCGGCAGGCGGTAGCGGTAGCGTGTCTTGTGTCGGATGGTGAGGAGACTCATCGCCGATATCGGCGCGTCATTTGCCGCGATGTCCAACCTAAACGGTGACGCGTGCAGCAATATATACCGCCGACAGCCCCTGATATTCGGTGGTTCGCGGCACCATCTCTCAACCAGCGGCGCCGGCCCGATGATCGCTCCAGTGACCGCTCACTAACAACCATAAGGATTTTCCCATGACCGACCAGCCGTCGACGGCGACCACCAGCGCCGCCTCAAGCACCCGAATGCAAGACAATTCCAGCGAACCGAAGAAGCAGCTGCGCGCTGACATCGGCGGCAAGTGGAGCAAGTTCTCCACCCAGGAGTTGAGCGACCTCAAGGACAAGGACGACCTGGTG